>Ga0154578_105_pt1 | contig 116103 bp, 107 predicted proteins | sample RifGroF2_FD_116007 | JGI IMG/M metagenome (GOLD analysis project Ga0154578, IMG submission 116007) | Verrucomicrobia bacterium GWF2_51_19
AATCACCAGCTTTGCATCTCTCCTCCTTCCTTTCAACTCTCTTCTCTTTTTTCCTGTCACGTGTTGCACTTCGTACTTGAACTTGCATAGTGCATAATGAGTGCGCCACAAAAGGCTCCATAGACCCGCCGAACTCTCTAACGGCGCATCCAGGGCGTGTTGTTACACGCAGAGAGTTGGAGTGAGTTAGTATTTCTGTAGGCGCATCCAGGGCGCATCTGAAAACCGATGCGCGGTAATAAAATTTCGCTAATGATTGATTGCAAGTCGTCCTCGCCAAATAAACAATGATGCGCAACGCTCTGACGAAAAAAGTTAAAAAAGTTATTGACAATTCAAATTAATTCATGCAGAAAACATCGCCATACACAGAAGGGAATCTGTCGATCACGGGAATGGAATCTCGGCATACTCGTTGTTTCCGTCATGCATATTCCGTCTGTAACACAGTCAATCGAAAGGGAGCACTTCGAAAAGTGGGTTCCAAACAACAAAGTTTGGTTTTCCACAAAAGAAGTGGCGGCCGTTTTGGGTCGCTCGACGCAGTATATTCGCGATGCATTTGAAAACCAACAAATCATGGGGCACGCGATCAGCAGCAGTCCCAGAGAGCTTCGGCAACGAACGCAATACCAAATCCCACGAGACAACCTCGTTCTCTTTTTGATGCAATCGGCCAATTACACACTCGCCGATTTTTTGTCGAATATCGAATCGATCTGCAAACAGCGCTCCATTGGCGAACTCGAGTGCATTGCGCGCATTATCCGGGCACATATTGAGCGGAAAGGATTCTCTCGCTGAAAGACCGATGCAAAATGGTCGTTTACTCGATCTTGACAAAGGTGCCTGCGCGAACGAGGACAATATCGTTTGGAGTCGCCACCCGCAATTCCCCCAATGGAGTCACGCCCTGAGCGGTGCCGACGAGTGTGGTGTTGTCGACGAGCATGATGATGTTTTTGCCGCACAGGTAATCGAGTTCTGCCCACTCATCGGTCCATTCGGCATCTGGCGCGGCGATGAAGTTATTGTAGGCCTCAAAAATCGTCTGCATGAGCGATTCGGCGACGTGCTTTAATTCCAACGGCTTTCCGAGAATCTGCGCCAACGAGATCGGCCGGCTCTCGAGAGATGGGAAAGTAGTCTGGTTGACGTTCAGCCCGATGCCGAAAATGAGATCGGCGATTAGCCCTTCGCGGATCACCGATTCCGCCAACATTCCGCCCACCTTTTGCCCTTCAAAATAGAGGTCATTGGGCCATTTGAGCTGCAACAACACTCCTAAGTTCGCATTGATGGCTCTACAAATGGCGAGGCCCATGCGCAAGGTGAATGGCTGCATGGCTGTAGGTGTCAATAGTGGATGAAAGCCAGCGCTCAAGTAGACATTTTGCGCTCTTGCGCCGACCCACGGTTGACCTTTCCGCCCGCGACCCGTCGTCTGCTCTTCGGCCAACACAAACAAAGGAACATCCGCACCACGCTCCATCTCGCGAACCACAACGCTTTGTGTGCTGTCGACGGTTTTGTAAAATAGGGCTTTCATTAAAACCCAGATTCCGAATAGAAAATACCTTTATGGATGCACGCAAATGCTTTTGAGACGGCCGGCACAATATTATTTGGGAGGTCTTTTTGTGCAAAAAAAGCTATTTTTTCAGCCTTGTGCGGCTCAGTATTCTGGATTTCGCCGGACCATTTCTTGCAACGGAAGAAAAAACGGACGTTGTCGCGATTGGTTCTATCGTGCATCACATGAACCACTTCAACATCTTCCGGTGAAATATCGATACCCACCTCTTCTTTGGCTTCTCGAATAACTGCCTGTGTTGCCGATTCTCGCCGCTCACAATGGCCAGCAGGGAAAGCCCACAGTCCGTCTTCATACCCAGTATTTTTACGCAAAAGCATTAAATAACCACACGCTGTTTCGATTATTATATAAACACCAACGGCAAGCTCTACTTGTTGTCGACTCATACGATCTAAGCTCTCTAAGACGTCGAAATATAAAAATACATCGTATTTTTATGTTTCGCAAAAAAATGTTTTTTGGGGAAGGTCCGGAAACCCCTTTTTTATTCTATAAAAAAGGGGTTTCCGGTTTCACAGGAACAGTCAATAGGTCTACTCTCCGATTTGGTAACGAACAAAGCGGCCGACGACTATATTTTCGCCGAGTTTCGCGACGGAGGCGCTGAGAAGGTCGCGGACGGTCTGGTCTTGATTTTTGACAAAGGGCTGGTCGACGAGGCAGACCTGGGCGAACCATTTAGAGAGTTTGCCTTCGACGATCTTCTCGACGGCAGCAGGAGGCTTACCGGCGGCCTGGGCGACGGCGACCTCCTTTTCCTTGGCGATCATATCGGCGGGGACATCCTCTTGTTTGACATAGAGGGGGCTAGCTGCGGCGACTTGCATGCAGAGGTCACGGGCGAGCTGTTTAAAGGCATCGTTCTTGGCAACGAAGTCAGTCTCGCAATTGAGCTCGAGGAGGACACCGACGCGTCCACCGAGGTGGATGTAGGACTCGACAATGCCTTCGCTGGCTTCGCGGCCGGCTTTTTTAGCGGCGCTAGCGATCCCTTTTTTCTTCAAAATGGTGATAGCCTCATCCATATTGCCATCGGACTCAACGAGGGCTTTTTTACAATCCATCAAGCCGGCACCTGTACGCGCGCGGAGTTCACCGACTGCGTTGGCGGAAATCATAGGACCTCCTCTTCTTTGCCTTCGATGGCGTCGATTTCGGCCTGAAGTTTTGGGTCGATGGTGACTTCTTCAACCTCGGTCAAAAACTGTTTATCGCGCAACTTGACGTTCTTTTTGACTTTAGAAGCGTCGTACTGCTCGAGTCCGCGGGAGATGGAGGCGGCGATGGCTTCAGCAATGATGCGGATCGAACGGACGGCGTCGTCGTTGCCTGGAATCGGGTACTGGACGAGGGTTGGGTCGGAATTGGTATCGACGAGGGCAATGATTGGAATGCCCATGCGGTTGGCTTCGGCGACGGCGATGCGTTCCTCATTGGTATCGACGATGAAGAGGGCAGAGGGGAAGCCTTTCATTTCCAAAATGCCGTCGAAATTGCGTCCCATGCGGTCCATTTCATGACGGATAGAGGAGGCTTCTTTTTTAGGCAAGTTATCGAGCTCGCCTGTTTCTTCCATATTCAAAAAGCGCTTGTATTTTTCGAGGCTGCGTTTGATCGTTGCAAAGTTTGTCAGACATCCGCCGAGCCAGCGCACAGAGCAGAAGGGCATGGAGACAGACGTGGCTACCTCGCGAACGATTTCCTGTGCTTGTTTTTTGGTGCCTACGAAGAGGATTTCGCCGCCAGCGCTGACGGTCTCCTCGACAAATTGGCAGGCCTTAACGAGCAACTTGTGGGTTTTTTCGAGATCGATGACAGAAATGCCCTGAATGTTTTTGTAGACGTAGGGCTTCGATTTCGGGTTCCAGCGACGCAATTGGTGTCCGATGTGGACGCCCGCTTGCAACAGATCTTGAGGAGTGACGTTATTCATATAAGAGCTCCGTGTCCACAGGGATTTTCCGGGGGACCTTGGATAGTATTGTATATTGAAGGTTAATGGCTGCTCAGGCAGGGATCGAACCTGCGACCAAGTGATTAACAGTCACCTGCTCTACCGCTGAGCTACTGAGCAACACTTTACGACCTTCAAAAAAGGCGTTTTTTTCGCAAACTGTCAAGCGTCTTTTTTCGCATCACACAATACTACATGACAAAAAATCACACACTCAAACATAATGCGTTACAAAATAAGTACTTAGGCGTTTAATTGACCCAGCATGCTTAAAGCTTGCGCTTAGCATTGACAAGCTTTTGGGAAAGTGTAGATAAATGTGTATGATTATAGCGAGCGAATGGGGTCTTCTACAGTCTTTTTATGAGTCGAATGCAGCGGGTCAGGCGATTGTCGTGGCCCTGCTGATTTTCAGTTTTCTCGCCTGGTCGGTTATGATTGGTAAGTACATGGAGTTAAGCGGGTTACGGCTTAGAAATCAGCGAATCGAACGGCTTTTACACACGCAATCTACTGTTTTGGGATGCAAGGTTAATGACAAGACGAGCCCTTATGGGAAGTTGTTGTCAGCCGCCATTCACGCGCATTCGGCGATATCGGGTCACGTCGAAAAGAACAACCTTATGGGACCCATCGAAAATGCCATTCGACGCGTTCTGGCCGAACAAATACTGAAGTATGAGTCCCGCATGGTGCTTTTGGGTTCGATTGTTACCGGGGCGCCTTTTTTGGGCCTGTTGGGGACCGTTTGGGGCGTCATGGACTCCTTTGGAGCTGTTGGAACGCAAAATTCCGTAACGCTGCAGACGCTCGCCCCAGGCGTCTCAGGAGCGTTATTGACGACCGTTGCCGGATTGCTGGTGGCGATTCCGTCTGTCTTTGGTTACAATTACCTATTGAGTCATGCCAAGATTATGGCTACAGAATTGGAAAACTTTGCCAGCCTGATCGCGGACCGCATTGAAATCGAGCTGAGGTAAGCCATGGCCCATCACTTTCACAGAAAAACGAGTCTGGACGCGTTGTCAGAGATCAACGTGACGCCGCTCATTGATTTGGCGTTTTCGCTCTTGATTATCTTCATGATCACCACGCCGCTCCTCGAGCAGACGATTCCGTTGAGTCTCCCAAAAGAGGCGAAAAAGGCGCAATCGGCCGACAAGGAAGAGGTCAAGACGATCTCGCTCCAGGGCAACCGTTATTTTTGGGGCGAACAAGTGGTGACCCTAGACGAGCTCGACAGGCTACTCGGAACCTTGGCAGCGCTCAAAACACCGCCGATTCTCCACATTCGCGCCGAGGGAACTTTGCCCTACCAACGCGTCGTCGACGTGCTCGATAAAGTTAAACAACACAACTTGTCGAAGATTAGCTTGGATACAGAGGCCAAATGAAAAAGACCGATGTAAAATGGCGCCAAAATGCGTTTCGCGCTCCGTCAACTGGCCACAGGGAAACCTTTTATAGAATAAAAGGTTTCCCCGCCCCCCATCCAAAACACTTTTTAAGCGAAACACAAAAATGCATGCATTTTTATATTTCGCCAATAAATGGGCGAAGCAGGAGGTCAAACCGTGTCGCTAGAGACCCGTTTCAGCGGTCTTTTACCAAATGAAAAATGGCTCGATAGAGAGGAGAACGCAGTTGACGTTTTTGCAAGGGTCTTTTACTGGCAGTTTCTACTCCCTGATGCTCCACATCGGGCTATTTGCGTTTTTTTTAATAGCAGCGTTATTTCATCGGCCAGCAAAAATCCACATTTTCGAATTGATGCCGCTGTCGGCTTATTCGGCGACATCTACCGGGGCCTCGAGTGACGCCTCGGGAGCTAACGCGATCGCCCTTCCGGCCATAAAACGTATCCCGACGCGCAAGCTAGAAGTGCCTCAAAAAAAGGTTTCCTACAAAGAGTTTGTCAACACCAAAGGCCTTCCAAAAAAGGCAACAGCGGCTGTCAGCGTGCCCAAGTTGCAAGTTAAAAACATTACTACAGCGAATGCCAAAAGCGCCGCGACTTCCTCAGCAATAGGCGCTTCCGGCGCAGCTGGCACTTCAAATGTCCCACCATCTGTTTTACAGCAGTATCTCGCAAAAATGCGTTCAGACATCGAAGGGTTTTGGGAAAAGCCACCCGCCCATACGGCCCTAAAGGCGACCGTCGAATTTCAAATTTCCGAAAGTGGCCAACTTCTCTATGCGACCATCAAAGAGCCATCGGGATCGCAGCCGTTCGACAACTCCATTCTAAAGGCTTTTAAACAAAACCCGCAATGGGACCAGCCCCCCGAACGAAAAAAGATGACCTTTACCCTCGTCTTTGAGGCGATTTAAGACTGATAATAAGCGTTGTTTCGCGTCGTTCAGTCATTGCCACCCTCGAGCGAGCCGGCGTTGCGAATCGACTTTTGTGTTTTATCAACGCAGCTGCTGACCTTAATGCGCATTTCTTCAAAATCCGTTATGCCCTTTTGGACGATCGACAAGTACTCGGCGGCCTCTCTCGACTCCGTCAAAATAGCTTCCGTAGCGGTCATGAAGTCAGAAAAGTTCAATAGCGATTGGCCCATCTGTTGAGCGCTTGTAGTGAGCTGATTTTCTAGTTCTTGAAAAACCGCTACCGTGTCGTCCATAACGCTTGTCAGTCCTGACATGTACTCTACTGATTTATCGGATTGGTCCTGAATGTTTTTTAGCTCTGCAGAGATGTTTTGTGTCGACTGTGATGTCCTTTGGGCCAAGTTTTTGACTTCGGTGGCTACAACCTGAAATCCTTTGGCGGCCTCTCCAGCGGCGTTGGCTTCAATCGTTGCATTGAGCGACAATAGGTTGGTTTGGTGAGCCAAGCCTTGTATGATGTTTAAAATTTCGTCGGTGTTTTGCGTTGTTTTTTCCAGCGAAGTTAGCGACTGATCCAGTTCATTGAGAAGAAACTTGTTTTTAGAGAGCGTCGTGTTTTCGTTTTTTGCGCTGTCGATCATGACCTGAAAATGCTCATGTATCTTTCCGATTTCCTTCATGAACGAGTAACAGCCTTCTCGCGTTTTTGAAAATTTCGAGCTCAAGTTTGAAAAATACTGCTGCAGTGAAGTGGCATTTACAGTGATCGATTGAGAAACTTCTTGAAACCGGGCCGTGGCTTCAGCGCCTTCGGAAACATTTTCTTGAGCCTTTGCGACAAATGATTGAATGCGGGATTGCACTTCTTGAATGTCAGAAATCCAAAGGTTCCACGCGTTGAGCGCTAAACTCAATTGTTTATTGAGATCGCCCAATTCATCGTCGCTAAAGACCAAAAGGTTTTTTTCAAAAATGCCATTTCGGACGTCCTCAATAAAGTCTTGCATGCGCTTGATGCCTCTAGAGAAGCGGAGGTGCATACGGACCATGATAAAAGAAAAAGCGGCACAAATCAGGATAAAGATAGCGATGTAAACATAGCGATAGAGGTAATATTGTTCGAAACGTTTTGACGCCGTTAGAGCCAGTCCTTTTTCTCCTTTGGTAGCCCATGCGTCTAAGAGAATTTTTTGCTCAGAAAAAGATTGTTCGAGTGTCTTCCAATAGAAATCGACAAAGCCATAAGCATCGGAAGCTTTCAGCAGAGACAAGCCATTTTGTGCATTTTCGATAAACTGAGCCAATTTTTTTTGTACACCATAGTCGGTGATAATTTTTTCGAGCCCCATGTGGAGCTCATTGACGTTATTTCCCCAATATTCAAATGTTTGCAGCGCGGACGGGTTGCCCCACAAATTCAAAATGGTTTCCCTGTCCAAAAAGAGCTCTAGGGCATCCAATTGCTTGCGGTAGTGATTCAATTGAATGATCTGGTTTGATAGCAAATTTTCTTTTTGATCGTAGTGTTGTAGCAGGTCCGTCACTTCCCGTTGATAGACTAACGTGAGGCCCAAAAGGGCAAAGACGAGCAAAATGGCATTTCGAAATGTCGTAAAGAATTTCATGAAAAAACACGGACTACAACGATCTTCTTATGAAAACAAAAATATGGCAACTCGTCAAGAAGGATTCCCATTGACTTGAGGGGTAATTTCCCCAAACATTGATTACTCAAAAACAGGCACATTGTAGCATGAAAACGCCTTTCCACAATAAAACATCGGCCATACAGCACGGCAAGCGTTGCTGGGCGGAGATCGACCTGACGGCCTTGCTGGACAACGTCAAGCTGATCAAGAAGCAATTCCCCGCGGGCATGCGCTTTATTGCAGTTGTCAAGGCGGATGCTTACGGACACGGCATTCAGACACTTGTGAGGCATTTGGTAGATTCGGGAGAAGTCGAGGTTTTTGCTGTGGCAAATGTCGAGGAGGCCTCTGTCATTCGCAAAATCTCTGCACATGTCCCGATTTACGTATTGAGTGCCACTCTGCCAGACGAGGATGTCGTGCTGTTTGACCAAAAGCTGATTCCGAGCCTGTCGAGTATTGATGAAGTGGACCGCATGGAAGCGATCGCCCAACAACGCGGCGAGTCTTTAGACGTACAAATGAAGATCGATACCGGCATGGGGCGTTCCGGAGTTTGGTACGAAGAGGCAGATGCCCTCTACGAGCGTCTGGTGGCGTCAAAGGGGCTGAAGCTCGTCGGCATCTACACCCATTTTTCGAGCGCCGATAAAGATATTCCCTACACGCTTCTCCAACGCGATCGCTTTTTAAAGTTTTTGGGGAAAGTGCCCGTCGAACGCTACGCCATTCATGCACACAACAGTGCCGGCTTTGACCGCATTGTCCTAGAAAAGCCCTTCAACGGTGTCCGCGTCGGTCTGCTGATGTTTGGTGTACGCTACGCCTATTCGCTCCTCGAAAGCAATGTCAAGGTCCGCCCAGTTCTCAGCTTTCACACGCGCGTTTGCCTGGTCAAAAACTTGCCCAAAGACACGCCTGTCAGCTACGGCATGACGCACACCCTCTCTCGCAACACCCGCATTGCTCTGCTGGCCGCAGGTTACGGAGATGGCATTCCCGTCGCGCTCAGCAACAAGGGCCAAGTGCTCATTCACGGAACGCGTTGCCCCATTCTTGGTCGCGTCACGATGGATCAGCTCATTATCGACGTCACTGACGTCCCCAACGTGCAGGTCGGCGACCTCGCCACTCTCATCGGGCCTCAGGGAAACGACAACATCGACATCCACGAAGTCAGCCAATGGGCCAATACGATTCCCTGGGAAATCTTCTGCTCGCTTACTCAGCGCGTCCACAGAGTGTTTTCACACTGAAAGAGCGGCCTGTAAGCCCTCGCTGCCGACAAAGGTGCCTGTCGTTATAGTGGAAAATGGCAGTACCTGGTAGGGAATGGCGTGATCTCTGGCATAGAGGGCGGCCTTGAGCTGGATGACGCGTGCATGGGCTGCGAGCGAGCACATGTCATCGTGGGAGAGCTGGGCGATGTGTTGCGCGGTTGGGTCGAGTTTGGGATCCGCGGTAAAGACTGCACCAACGTCTTTAAAAATCTCACAACGATCGGCCTGCAGGGCGCCTGCCAGCGCGATAGCCGTCAGGTCGGAGCCGCCGCGGCCCAAGGTTGTCAACTCTCCAAGCGCGTTGAGGCCCTGAAAGCCCATAACGACGATGACCTGATGTTGTCTAAAAGCGGCGTAAAGATTGTCTGGATGGACCGATTCGATTTCGGCGTCGCAATGCGGGCCCGCGGTCACGATACCTAGCTGATAGGCGTTGAAAACACAACACGGCACGCCCCGTTCTTGCATGGCAAAAAACAGCAGGAGCGCCGATGCCTGCTCTCCCATTGAAAGGTAAGCAGCCAACTCTTTTTGCGACAGATGCGGCGCTACCAAGAGTGCCTCATTGAGAAGGGCGTTGGTCGATCCATTGCGCGCAGAGACGACCGCCACGACTTTCGCCTCAGCCGAATCAATCTGCAGGCGCTTGGCCACTTGTTGGATATCGTACGGCGTCTTCAGGAGCGATCCGCCGTATTTTTGGACGATGATGTTCATTTGAAACGGTGTTCTGTTCCTTTAAAAAGCCTTACAATATTGGAACGGTGTTTGATTAAAATCGATAGACAAAGGAGAAGCGCGACAACGCGATTGAGCGTCGACTCATTGAAGCAATAACTGCTGATTGGTAGGCTCAAGCCCAGGAGAATAGAGGCAAGTGAGACGTAGCGAAAGGCGTAGAAGCTGCTGATCCAAATAGCAGCCCCAAGGCCAAAGACAAACGGCATCAAGACAAGGAGTCCACCAACGGTCACCGCCACACCCTTGCCGCCACGGAACTTCAAAAACAGCGAATAATTGTGACCCAGCAAGCATCCCAAGAGCCCGCAAATAGGCAGCATCTCGACACCCGGCATCCATAACGACGGCAGCACAGTAGCAGCAATGCCCTTACCGAAATCGAGCGCGAAAACGACATTGCCAGGCCCTTTCCCAAGGACGCGTTTAATGTTCGTTGCGCCCGGGTTCCCGCTGCCAGCCTTAAGGATATTGACACCGTAAATCCGCCCAACCAAAACAGCAAACGAGATCGACCCAATGATATAACCCATCAGGAGTACATAAAAAAACTTCATAGGTCTTAAGGTATTTTGCCCTTTTGAAAAATGCAAGACTTGAATTTTGCGTCATGCATCAAAACCTCAGTCGATTTGATCTTCAAAATAGATTGATATCCACTGTATTTTTTGTATAACATAGAGACATGGTCATTTTGACGCCAGAAAATGATAAGCCTGTAGAGAAAAAAGTCGGGTTTTGGGAATCCCAACGCCTATCCAAAGAGAAGTCATTTGAGAACCAAGCACATCGCAAATCACTGAAAGCGTCTGCATTGTACACGTTCTCTTACCAAATGGGCGCTATGCTCCAGGGCGGACTGTCTTTAATCAGCTCCCTCGAGATTTTTGAAATCGAGAACGACAACCCAATCATGCGCATTCTCGCGCGGCAATTGCGAGAAAGTATTACTGGCGGTAGTTCGTTTTCAGATGCGTTGAGGAAGTTCCCAAAAGCTTTCCCGCGGCTATTTGTCAGCATGGTTGAGGCAGGTGAGGCGTCTGGTACGCTTCCAGAGATGTTTGGCGAGCTAACGGAGCATTTTTCCTTTTTGACAAACTTGTCGAAGCGAATTAAGGGCGCGATGGCCTACCCCATCATTATCATTGCCTTGGCGGTGGTGCTCGTGGGGGCGCTCTTGACTTTTGTAATTCCGGTGTTTGCCGACATGTTTGCCGATTTCGGTGCTCAACTTCCCTTGCCCACTCAAATACTCATCAGCTTCAGCTATTTTTTGCGCACCAATATCTTCTTTATTGTCGGTGGGTTGTTTGCCATTTTCTTTTTTGGCTCGCGCTTTTTTGCGACGGAACAAGGCAAGCGCGTGCGAGACTTTCTCACATGGCGACTTCCACTGTTCGGAACACTCGTGCAAAAGAGCAACGTTTCACGCTTTTGCAGAACCTATGCCGTTCTCCTTAAGGCAGGGGTGCCCATTCTCCGTACACTCGAGATCTGCAGCTCCGTCACCGACAACCAATACATTCAGACAGCCTGTGAAAAACTCAAAGACGGTATCAAAGAAGGTAAACAGTTTTCAGACATCATCGACAAGGAGACCTACTTTCCAAAAATCGTCCGCCATATGGCGCGTTCTGGTGAGCAGACAGGTCACATCGAGACCATGATTCTCAATGTTTCCAACATCTTTAACAACGACATCCAAAACATCGTCTCAATGCTCACTTCACTTGTCGAGCCAGCCCTCGTCTGCTTCCTCGGCCTCGTGATTGGCTCCATCGTCGTTGCCATGTTTCTCCCCATCTTTCAACTCTCCACCGTCGTCGCCAAGTAAAGGCCTGCTCAAAATGCCGTGAAAGCTTGTTTTTCGCGCCGGGGGCAGCAGCCCCCGTACCCCCTAGGATGCTCACGCATCCACTTTTAAAAGTGGATACGAAGTATCCAAGGGTGCAGGGCTAGCCCTGCCGCTACGCCAGATCATGCTCGCGCAAAGCCAAGCTTTGACGCCATTTTGAGCAGGCCTTTTATCTATTGAGTGTTATTCAAAATGCTCTATAACAATGCCAGCAGTGCTACGGGGATCGGCGCCCAGAGCCATTTTGGAGATTTCGAGAAGGGAAGGATGAAGATCAAAATGAGCCACGCGATGGTCAAGATTGGCGTAAAGGTGTTTTCAGAGAGCTTGTAGGCAGGCAGCCTGTCACCGAGCGCGAGGAGGGCGTCCATGAGCCTCAGGGTCCATATGTTGGCGGCGTGTAGCCAGCTGGCCATCGTTTCAGAAAGAAAAGCGAGGGCGAGCGTCGCTATGCCGATCGGCAGCGTGATCGATGCTAGAGGAATCAGAACGCAGTTAACGAGAAAGGAAAAGGGGCTGGCGAGATTGAAGTAAATGATGGTCAAAGGCAGACTGATCAGCGTTGCGGCGATCGAAAAACAGAGGCCCTGTTGAAAGAAAGATGCGCTCTTTGCGAGGGCGACGTGGTACCATTTCCAGCTTTTCGGAGGCAGATAGCGAAAGAGGCTGACGTTTTCTGAAATCCATTGACTCAGTGGTACGCCGTACAGGATCAAGGCGGCAACGATCGCATATGACATCTGAAATCCAGGCGCAAAGAGCTGATCCGGCACAAACAGCAAAATCGCGATGGCCGACACTATCAACGAAGACAGCGGGATCGGCTTGCGTTGAAAAAAACAGGCAAATTCGTAAAAGGAAATCATCAAAAATGCCCGAAGGGCCGATGCAGGCAGCCCTATGAGGAGCACAAAGCCAGCGAGCAGCGAAAGCGACGCCACACGCGTCCAAAATAGAGGCAGCCGCAAGAGTCGGAAAAAGCCAAAAAACGCCGCAAAGAGAACGCCGATATGCAGCCCGCTGACGGCAAAGAGATGAAAGGTGCCCGTGCGAATAAACCGCTGCCGCTGTTCGAGTTCCAATAGTCCCTTTTCGCCAAAGAGCATGCCGAGAAGAACATTTGTGTAACCCTCTTCGGCGCTGCATTGCCGGAGTTTTTGAATAAACAGAGCCTTGGTCTCATTCACGCAATGCCAAAAAGAGGATTTCTGATCAATGCTTGTCACCGAGCCCCTCGAGAAGACGGCCGATACGCGACTCCGCAAATGATCGCGAAAGCTGGAGGCCTCGAGTGTTTCAATCGCCGCTAGCGTGGCTTTGGCTTTTATGCGGTCGCCACGAACAATCGTTACTTTTTTGTAAGACCATTGCGAAATGTCCAACTGCGTTTTCGTCATTCGGGCTAAGTCACGTACATACGTACGCTGCGGCCCTCGCTCCTCGAGTCTTGCTATAGACCCATTTTTAACCGGTCTTACGCGTTGTAAGTAATCAATAAACAAATACCTTTGGAAAATGCTGTCAAAGCTTGGCTTTGCGCGAGCACGAGCTGGCGTAGCGTACATAGACGTACGTGAGCCAGTCGGCGGAGCGCGAAACGAGCTTTCACTGTATTTTCCAAAGGTATTTTTACTGAGGCGAAAGAAGACAGGCTTACCCACAAAAGGCTTGGGGCCCGCTGTGATGGTCGCCAAGCCGGAGACACGCGCGTCGGTCTGTTTGAAAACCTGGCTAACGTCGAGGGAGAGGACAAGTCTTCGCTTTGGAAGCGGCGACTCGACTGTGAGTTTTTGAAAAAAATGCTTGTGAACGACAATCCCCATCGCCAGAAAACAGAAAAACGTCAGCGTGTAGGGCGAAACCTTGTTGCGCTCACAGACCATCAGAAAGTGTCGAAATAAGTTTTCCAAGACCGATGTAAAATGTAGCTTTGCGCGAGTACGCTTCGGCCATAGAGGCAGAGTTGATCTTCAAGCTTCGCTAATTTCTTTGCGAAATATAAAAATGCATGCATTTTTGTGTTTCGCTTAAAAAGTTTTTTGGAGAGGGGGTCGGGGAGAGAAACGCATTTTGGCGCCATTTACGCCGGTCTTATTCCTTACTCCGCCGCAACCAATACTTATAGAACCGAACATTGATAAAGGCAATAATCAGGCCAAAGAGCGTGCCGGAGACGGCTGTGGCAAAGACAGCCTTTAAAAAGCCTGTCGTGATTGAGCTCCAGTTCATGTCGGTGAGGTCTTGCCAAACCTCTGCCCCGGCTGGAATTTCCATCGAGGTGAAGGTCTCAAGAATCCATTTGCCGACATAGAGTTCAAACCCGTAGATGGGCACAATCGTCGCCGGGTTCGTGATAAACTGCAGGGCCGCTAAGACCATAAAATTGGCGCGAAAAAGCAAGGATGCCAAAAAGGCCAGGGGCAGCTGTATGCCAAAGACGGGCCACAACGACAATACCCACCCCACATAAATGGCAGGAATCACTTGTGCCGAGCGGAATGACCACAGGTAATCGCATTTGCGGGCCTTGTCGGCAAAGGAACCAATAATGGGGTATTTGTGGAGCGTTGCTCGACGCGGTACATAGCGTAGCCATTTTTTGACGCGCCGAATGCGCTCAAACCTCAAGTTCCTGTGGAAATCGTCCGTCATAAGTTGTGGAGGCGCGGATCGGAATCGAACCGACGTATGGAAGTTTTGCAGACTTCTGCCTTACCGCTTGGCTACCGCGCCCAATAAAATGAGTGCCAAACTTAAGTGAGTGGTTCGCTGAAATCAAGTCTATTTTTAAAAAGACCGTTTTAAAATGGTCTCTAGCGGCGTTCTCGTCGTTCGAGCTAAGTCACGTACCAACGTACGCTCCTGTCGCCCTCGCTCCTCGGGCCTGGCTATAGAGCCATTTTTCAACGGTCTTTTACTGTGTTTTCCATTCGTAAAGACCTATAAAGAATTGCGTCAAAGCTTGGCTTTGCGAGAGCATGATCGGACGCACCGACAAGCCCTGCTGCTAGGCGCGGCCTTTGGCGTCGTTTTCGATGAAGACTTTAATGGCGTCGAGGCGTTTTCGGGCGCGGGTTTTGGCGGCTTTGAGCTCTTCCGTGTTGCGCACTTTCTCCTCGGCGAAGAGGTAAATCTTCATCTTGGGCTCTGTGCCGCTCGCGCGAATGGCAACTTTATAACCATTGTCGAGGTGAATGAAGAAAAAATCCTGCTTCGGGACCACTTCGCCATCGGCGTCGTGAATGGTATCCACACCAAAGTCGTAGATGCGCTTGACGCGGACGCCGTCGATCTCTTTTAGTGGGTGTTTTCGGTAGGACGCGAGAATATTGAGGATCTTTTGAGCTCCGCTGGCTCCCTCGAAATAAAGATTGATAATATCTTCAAGGAAGTAGCCGTATTTCACATAAAGGGTGTCGAGGTGCTCTGGAATGGTGAGCGCCTTGAGAGAGGCCGCCATTTCGCAGAACAACAAGATTGATGAATTGGCGTCTTTGTCGCGCACAGTGTCGCCAGCGAGGTAGCCGTAGCTCTCTTCTCCGCCAAAAACGAAGAACGTGCCGTACTTTTGCAAGAGGTGGGCGCGCTTCTTGTAACGCGTTCTCTCGTAGTCGATGACGAGGCCATCGTGCTTGAATAGGACGTCATGGAGCTCTTTTTCGTACTTGTCCATCTTCTTGGCAATCCACTTAAAGCCTGTGAGAACGTTGACCACTTTCAGGCCATACTCTTTGCCGATGGCGTCCTGCATGGGCGTTGTCACAAACGTTTTTATGACGACCGCCGATTGAGTGCGTTTTTCCGGCAACAGGCGGAGCGCCTTCATCTTTTCAATGCGGTAGTTCAAGAGCAATGTGCCTATCATGTTGCCCGTTAAGAGTTGCATCTCGCCGCTTCCATTGCGTGCAGCAACTGCCATGCGGTCGCCGTCGGGGTCGGTCGCGAAGACGATGTCAACTTTTTCCTTGTCGGCCACCTTGAGGGCCATTTCGAGTGCCTCTGGGTTTTCCGGGTTGGGGCTCTTGACTGTGGGAAAGCGGCCATCGAGCTTCATTTGTGAGCCGACCAGGACCGGGTCAACGCCGAATCGCCGCAGAAGGGGTATTGTCATGAGGCCGCCTGTTCCGTGAAGCGCTGTAAAGGCGACTCGTGGCGGGTTTTGCTTGAGAAGCATTGGATCCAAAACAAACTGCGAGACGGCGTCCATATAGGCCTCATCGACAAAGGGAGAGAGCGTATTGACGTCGCAGAGCTGTAGTTTGTCGAGGTGGCGAGCGACGTCGCTCATGTCCATCTTGCGGTAGGCGTCGATGATGCCGGTGTCGTGCGGGGCGACGATTTGGCCACCGTCGCGGAAATAGACTTTAAAGCCGTTGTCGTAATAGGGGTTGTGACTGGCCGTGATCACGACACCCGCAATGGCCCCTATGTGACGCACGGTAAAGCTCAATTGCGGTGTCGAGCGTGGTCCGTCGAACATGAAGGCTTCACCGCCCAATTCGGTCCATGTGGAGGCGCAGAGTTCGCAGAAATGGCGGGAGAAAAAGCGTACATCGTGCGCAATTACCAGTCGTGGCCTCGCGAAGAACTCCTCAGTCTCGTTCAAGACGTCTTCGCAATAGTGATAGAGGGCGATGGTTGCGCGGACGATATTGAAGTCGTTGAGGTAATTGCTGCCGACGCATGGGTGTTCGGGGGTGCCGTCAAAAAAGAGTTCGCCCGTCTCGACGTCTGCCACGACTTCGCCAATGGTCCTGCCACGCATGCCTCCGGTACCGAATTCGAGCTCGCGATAAAAGCGGTTGTTGAGCTCCTCCCAGGCCTTTTTCTCAACCAGTTCTTCGAGGGCTGACTCGGCCCACACTGGCAAAAAACCATCATCCAGCCAACTCCTCAAACGTTTTGCAGCTGCTGGAAGCAGTTTCCCTTCTTTTTCTGCCTGTTGTATGTTTTTAAATATGTCCATAGGTTTTTGGGGTGAATGTTGCGAACATTATTCGTCTACACTGAAATATTACTTATTCCAAGAAAAATCGTTCAAAAATTTTCGGTGAGGGATTTAAAGTGGCCCATTTTTGTTGAAAATCGTTGAAGTTGTCGGCGAAGAGGGGGCTGATTTCGATGTTTTTTGGCATCGTCGACACCCCAACGCGCGCCAACCAGGAGCGAAACAGGGCTTGTTGCAGATGCGTAGACGTCTCCAACGAATCGTTGCCCGTCGCGTTCTTGACGGGAGCAAACTCGTCGGTACGAGCGACTTCCATAATCAGCGGGTTTTTCGCAAAGGGAAGGGCGTCGAAGAGAAAGCGCTCGAACTTGAAGGCCCATTGCTCGGCGAGTTGGTCAGTGTCGTTGTGGAGTGCCCAGGCGCGTTTGCGTGCGATGTGGTAAGGCATCGCGTACGCATGCGTCGCCATGTGCTCTATAAACGCGAGGTCGAGAAGGTGAATAGCGACATTTCCCGCGCCCAACATGAGTTCGCCAGAAGCATTACGCATATTCCGCTCGGCATCAGTGAGATCGCTGTACTCGACGATGCCAGCCTGTCCGTTGACGCGCGCAAAGACGCCCACCTTCTCTCCAGGGTCCTCTTTGCGGACCGCTTTTGAGGAAAATTCCGACTGTTGCAGAATGTGGAGACCGATGAACTCCGGATCGACGACGCGGACAATGGGGTTGTCGACTTGGAAATAGCTCAATAGACGAATGCCGCGGCGACGCATCTCTCGGACCATGCCATTGGAAGTCAGGGCTTGAAATGCCCCTCCATGTCCATTGGCGCTGAGGAGGAGCCGGCCAGGTTTCTCGAGGAGCAGGCGGCCTTGTTCGTCGAGGGCAGCCATTTCGCCCTGTTGAAATAAAAAGACATTGAGGCCGAAAAACTGCCGATCGCTGAAAAACTGTAGGGTCGCCTCGTGATTTTCCCGGCTCGTCATAATCAGCCAGGGCAAGGTGCACCCGTAACGCTGCTGCGCGACGAGGATTTTTTCCGCAAAGACCTGGAAAAGTGGCTTTTTCGTGATGGGGGTGACACCGAGCGTTCCCTTTGGCACCTGTATGCCGAGGCGAGTGCCGGCGCCTCCAGCGACTGTGAAAATAGCCACTTCACCGTTCCTCAGTGCCGTTTCGCCCGCTTGTTGAGCATTTTGGGAGAGTTGGGCGTTTTTGTCGATTATAGAAAGCCACGTCGTCGGCTCAATGACCTTTGCCTTGTGCGTCGTGTTTCTGCCACACAGCGAGATCATCGCGTCGACGTCGATGTCCTTCAGCGTTTCTAAAAACCGCTCCTGTTCGCCTTCAGACAAATTTTCCCAGTCATCGAAGAGATGGCCTTGTCCGGATTTCTTAAAACGTTCCATGAGGGGTTTGAAGGTGGGGTAATTCAGTGACTTGCATCTTTTTAAGAAGACCCGTGCAAAATGCCCACGGCGTTCTCGTCGTTCGGGGCTAGGTCACGTACGTCAGTACGCTCCCGTCGCCCTCACTCCTCGGGCCTGGCTATAGGCTCATTTTGCCCAGGTCTTTGTTGTCGGTTGTCAATAAGTTGCTTTTTGTTTTTTAAATCCTTGGTTTTATGACCTTTTGATATTGAAACTGAAAAATTTCATTTTTCAAGAGTCTTGTCAGATGAAAATTTATAGAGGACCTCGTCGGGCTCCACGTAGCCGAGCTCTTCGTGCGCCAACCAACGCATAAAGGCCTCGTCTTTGATGAGGTGTTGCAGGAACTTTTTTTTCTGTGACAGCGTCAGGCACTCGTTCCTGAGGGCTTCTGATAGGGCCTGTTCGCGCTGTTTGTAGGACGCCAACTCCTGTTTAAGCTCGTGTAGCGTGCGCCCATACCAGCCTAAAATCGCCAAACAAACACCCACGAGACCGATCAAGACCGCTCGACGACTCCAATGTGGGCTATGACTGTTTTGACTTTTTTTCAAGGACAACGGGGGTAAAAAATAAGTAGTCCCACCAGTGTGAACAACTGCAACGCGTCCTGTCAAGTCAAACCACAGGTTTAATGATTGAGGGTTGGCGCCATATCAACAAAAAATCCTTGCCATCTTGGGCAATTTTGCAGATCTTTGTTGCATGCGAATATTGGTAACCGGTGGGGCTGGTTTTTTGGGCAGTCATTTGTGTGAACGTTTGCTAAAAAGCGGGCATGAGGTCATTTGCCTCGACAATTTTTTTACGGGTCACAAGGCGAATATTGAGGCGCTCGCGCACTTTCCGAAGTTCGAATGGGTGCGTCACGACGTCATTGATCCATTCAAGGCCGAGGTCGACCGCATCTACAACCTCGCCTGTCCAGCCTCACCGATCCACTACCAGCTCAACCCAATCAAGACCATCAAGACCTCGGTGGTGGGCGCCATCAACTGTCTTGGACTGGCAAAGCGTACGCGGGCAAGGATTTTGCAGGCCTCGACGTCGGAAGTTTACGGTGATCCCGAAATTTCACCACAAGTTGAGAGTTACCGCGGCAACGTCAACCCCATCGGCATTCGCGCCTGCTATGACGAGGGTAAACGTTGTGCGGAGGCGCTCTTCTTCGACTACCACAGGCAAAACGGGGTAGACATCCGCGTCATTCGCATTTTCAACACTTACGGCCCACGCATGAACGTCAACGATGGCCGCGTGGTCTCCAATTTCATTGTTCAAGCGCTCCGCCACGAGCCCATTACGCTCTACGGTGACGGTTCACAGACGCGCTCGTTCTGCTACGTCGACGACCTCATTGATGGCATGGTCCGCTTCATGGATCAGGACACGGAGACGGGCCCTGTCAATTTCGGCAATCCGCATGAATTCACGATGCGGAAGTTGGCTGAAACCGTTATACGTTTGACGCAGAGCCGTTCGCAGATCGTCAATCTGCCGCTGCCAAACGACGACCCCAAACAGCGCTGTCCGAACATCGACAAGGCCAAACAGCTCCTCGGGTGGGAGCCGAAAGTCGCTCTCGAAGAAGGGCTGCAAAAGACCATCCTGTACTTTAAAAGCATTTTATGATCAAAGCCATTTTCAAACATTTCGCCGGCAGGCATTACAAGAAGTTTTTAAAAAAGTGTCAGCCCGTCGTCGAAAAAATCAAGCTATGGGAGACCGAGTACAAGACGCTCGCGCCCGAACAATTGCGCGAGAAGACAGAAGCATTCAAGCAGCGTTATCGCGAGGGTGAGAGCCTGGAAGACCTTCTGCCCGAGGCCTTTGCTGTCGTAAAGTCGGCAGCCAAACAGCTCGTCGGCACGAAGTACATGCTCTGCGGACACGAGTTGATGTGGGACATGGTCCATTACGACGTCCAGCTGATTGGCGGTATCGCGCTCCACGAGGGCAAGATCTGCGAAATGGCCACCGGTGAGGGCAAGACGCTCGTTGCGACGCTTCCATTCTATCTCAACGCTTTGACGGGTAAAAACTGCCAATTGGCGACCGTCAATGATTACCTGGCTCGACGCGATGCCCAGCAGATGGGCTATATTTACGAGATGTTGGGCTTGAAAGTCGCCTGCATTCAGCATGGAATGAACACCGAGGAGCGCAAGGCAGCCTACACGGCCGATATCACTTATGGCACCGCTTCAGAATTCGGCTTTGACTACCTCCGCGACAACGGCATGGCCACCTCCAAGGAAGAACAGGTCCAGCGCGAGCACTATTTTGCGATCATCGACGAAGCTGACTCCATCCTCATCGACGAGGCCCGGACACCGCTCATCATTTCGGGGACCTCCGATGCTTCACGTGAAGCCCCTTTCAGCGAGCTTAGGCCCTCGGTCGAGCGTCTGGTGCGCGTCCAGCAGCAACTCTGCAATCGACTGGTCACAGAAGCCAAGGAAAGCCTCGACAAAGACCTCGAAAATGCACTTCCTAAACTCCTTCAAGTCAAGCTGGGCATGCCGAAAAATCGCCAATTTCTGCGTCTGATGGAGGAAGGCCCCGCTCGTAAGGCCTTTGATCGCTTTGAAACAGAGATGCATGGCGAGTCCAACCGCGATCGCTTTTTCGAGTTGAAAGAACAGCTGTTTTTTGTCATCGAGGAAAAACACTCCGTCGCCGACCTCACCGAACTCGGCCGCAAAGAGCTCTGTCCAAACGACGCCGACGCCTTTCTCCTTCCCGACCTGCCGACCTTTTTTAGCGAAGTCGATGGCTCGTCGATTCCCGATAAGCAGAAAATTGAGAAAAAACAAGAGGCCGAGGCCATTTTCGCCGAAAAGAGCGAGCGCATTCACTGCCTCAGTCAACTGTTGCGCGCCTACTGTCTCTACGAAAAGGACGACGAGTACATCGTTCAGGATGGTAAGATCATCATCATCGACGAAAACACCGGCCGCGCCATGCCGGGACGTCGTTGGAGCGAGGGCCTCCATCAGGCCGTTGAGGCCAAAGAGGGCGTCGTCATCGAAAAAGAATCGAAGACCTACGCTACCATCACTCTCCAGAACTATTTCCGCATGTACGAAAAACTCTCTGGCATGACCGGTACCGCAGAAACAGAAGCCCAGGAGTTTTACGACATCTACAAACTCCACGTTGTCTCCATTCCCACGTACAAGCCCTGCATTCGCAAAGACTCCCATGACCTCGTCTACAAGACCCGCCGCGACAAGTACAATGCCGTCGTTAAAAAGATCGAAGACGCCTTTAAACGCGGTCAACCTGTGCTCGTCGGAACGGCCTCTGTAGAGGCTTCCGAGCTATTGAGTAAAATGCTCAAGCGCGTCAACATTCCCCACACCGTCCTCAACGCCAAATACCACGAAAAAGAGGCCGACATCATCGCTCTCGCCGGTCAACGCAGCTCCGTCACCATTTCGACAAACATGGCGGGTCGAGGCACCGATATCCGCCTGGGCGCTGGCATTGCAGACGTCGGTGGACTGTTTGTCGTCGGCACGGAACGCCACGAGGCCCGCCGCATCGATCGACAACTGCGCGGCCGCTGTTCACGTCAAGGTGACCCCGGTATGTCGCAATTTTTTGTATCGCTCGAGGACGACCTCATGCGTCTCTTCGCCAACGCCGGTATTCTTTCGAGGGCCCTCGACAAGAGCTTCGAAGAGGGCGAAGAACTCACGCATCCCCTCGTTTCCAGAGCCATAGAAACTGCCCAAAAGCGCGTCGAGCAACAAAATTACTCCATTCGCAAGCGCCTGCTCCAATACGACGACGTCCTCAATCGCCAACGCGAAGTCATCTACGCCCTCCGCAACGACATTCTCCACACCGACGAGCCCAAAACCGTCCTGTTTGAAATGATCGAAGAAGAGCTCGCTGAGCGCATCGAAGAGCTCGATCTCGATAAACGTGTCGCGCAAGAGGCCCTCGTTAACTTCGTCCAATGGCTCAACATGCATTTCCCAGTCAGCGTCAAGGTTGACGAGGTTGCAAAACTCGATGAGGCTGCCCTCCTCGCCTTTCTGATGGAGAAGATTCGCAAGGCCTACGTCGCCAAGGAGTCCGTTGAAGAAATTGATGCCCTCAAACAACTCGAGCGCTACGGCCTCATCAGGGCGATCGACAATCATTGGCAGACTCACTTGACGGAAATGGAAGAGTTGCGACGCAGCGTCAGCCTCCGTAGCTACGGCCAAAAAGACCCGCTCAACGAGTACAAGAGCGAGGCCTACGGTTTCTTCGAAGAACTCATGCGTCGCATCCGCAAAGAGATCTGCCTGAACACCTTCCGTTCCGCCACCAGCTTCGACAAGTTTAAGAGCATCTTGTTGCAAATTTCCAAAAACATGAAGCTGTCTGGCCCCTCCGATTCCGCCAATCAGTCTGGCCCGAGCCATCCGGTATCGTCGCCCATTCCAAACAAGACGATACAACTGCCAAAAATCGACTTCCCAAAACAACCAAAAATCGGCCGCAACGACCCCTGCCCATGCGGCAGCAACAAAAAATACAAGAAGTGCTGCGGCCAGTTTGAGGATTGACCCATTTGACCTCAAACATTAGAAAAAGTTTCGCTAATGATTGAGGTCAAATAAGGCTTCGACGAACGGCCAAGAGACGACATTCCAAAAAGCGCTGAGAAAGTCGGAGCGGCGATTTTGGAATTTGAGGTAATAGGCGTGCTCCCAGACGTCAACGACGATTAATGGCTTTCCAAGGCTGTCGGCATGGACGATATCCCGCATGAGGGGGCTGTCGTGGCCGGGTGTCGATGTGATAGCTAGCTTTTTTTGTGGCGTGAGAATGAGCCAGGCCCATCCGCTGGCGAAATGATTGGCTGCCTTTTCCTGAAAAGCTTTTTTAAAAGCGTCGAAGGAACCGAACGTTGTATTAAGAGCTTCGAGGAGCTTGCCAGATGGTTGACCGCCGCCCTGAGGAGACAGGAGGCTCCAATAGAAACAGTGATTGGCGTGGCCACCACCGTTGTTGCGTACAGCGTTGCGAATGGACTCCGGGACGTCCTTTAGATTGGAAATGAGGTCTTCAACCCTTTCCGGCGCATCATAATTGATTGACGTGAGGGCGGCATTGAGCTTGTCGACGTACGTTTGATGGTGCTTTGTGTGATGGATTTCCATCGTTTTGGCGTCGAAATGCGGCTCGAGCGCATTGTAGCTTAGTGTGAGTTTTGGAAGTGTGTACATAAAGACTTATGAAAAATGATTTTCGAGAACGTCATGACGAATGGAACCCCTTTTGCATTTGTCTTACCATAAATATTTACTCATACCGATACAACCTTTTTAGTCGTCTTTTGCGAAAAAATCTGCCAAAGTATTATCTATGGATACAGACAAGACGCTTCAAGAACATCAGGAAATTTGCGAAAAAGTGTACGCGTTGCTGCAGGAGGAAAACGTGTGTCTCAAGCGAGAACAGAAAATGCCAAGCACCAGCCTACTCGATCAGAAAAAGACCTTATTGGCCCGCCTCGAAAAGAGTGTTGGCGCTTTGAAGGCCGTTAATGATGGCAATCAAAAACTGTTGTCTTCTCAGAAAAAACAGATAATCAAGGTCCAGGCGCAGATGATGAAAATCTTTTCGCTCGACCGCGAGAATGAACAGCTCTTGCTCAAAAACAGCGTCCACCTCAATCTCGGCCAAACCATTCGGCCAGTGTCGCTTCAGAAGGTCGAGCAGGCCTATAAGGCTTAATACCCACCATCCATCAATCCTTGTGGTTTTTAAGCAAACAACATTGAGGCTGCCACACCTCCGACTCTTTTGACTGAAAGCCCTTGCAAAATGAAAAATTTTGGGCAGCATATTTTTTTGTGAGAGTCACCAAAAGCTGCATAGACAACATCAAGCGTCGGGTAAACCTCTACGACGTTGTGTCGCCGTATGTGAAGTTGGTGAAGACTGGAACGAGTTGGAAGGGCCTGAGTCCGTTTTCAAACGAAAAGACACCCTCGTTTTTTGTGCACCCAGACAAAGGCCTCTTCAAATGCTTCAGCACGGGCGTCGCTGGTGACATCTTCCGTTTTTTGGAATTGAAGGAAAACCTGAGCTTTACCGAGAGCGTGGTGGCGATTTCGGAGCGCTTTCACATCGAACTGGAGTACGAAGACGGCGTTTCTAAGGAGACGATTTCTGACCAAAAACAGCTGTATGGGCTGCACGAGGAGGCAACGGCGTTTTTCGAAAAAGCGTTTTGGGCGAACACGACTGGCGGTGCTTTTATTCAAAAATACTGGGCCGGGAGGCATTTTCAGCCCGAGTTGGCAAAAGAGTTCCGCATCGGCTTTGCGGACGTCGACGATCGTGAGTTTCTCAAAACCATCGAGGGGCGCTTTCCCGCAAAAACACTCGAAGAGAGCGGATTGTTTTACGCGAGAAAGGACGCCTCACGGTCCCTCCGTCTGCGCTTTCGTGGACGCCTCATGATCCCCATACGCGACATCCAGGGACGCACGATCGCCTTTTCCTCCCGCCAACTGGAAATCACGCCCAACGACGACCCCGCCCACGAGGCCAAATACGTCAATTCGCCAGAGACGCCGATTTTCACAAAGGGCCACCTCTTGTTCAACCTGGATAAGGCTCGCAAACACGTTCAACAAACAGACTGCATCTGGCTCGTAGAGGGACAGCTGGACACCCTGCGTTGCTTTGAGAAAGGCCTTTTGACGACCGTCGCCCCTCAGGGAACCGCCATTACGGAATCTCAATTGAGCCTCATTCGGCGCTATACAACACAGTTGAAGTGTCTGCTCGACGGCGATGGCGCTGGCCAAAGAGCCGCCTTCCGCGTCCTTCCCATGGCCCTCAAGGCCGGCCTGGAGATCGAGTTTTACCCACTCCCACCCGAAGAAGACCCAGACACGTTTTTCCAAAAGAGCAACGACGTCTTGGCCCTGCTCCACAAAATGCGACGCTCGCCCATGGCCTTCGCCCTAGACTTCCTAATGGCTGGCAAAAAGGACCTCTCTCCGGGCCAAAAAAGCACTGTCCTAGAATCGATTTATGAGATTTTGGCGGAATTGTCGTCCGTCGTGACACAGGAAGATTATCTCCACGAAGTCGGCCAGCTATTACACATCGATTTCAGCTCTGTTTTGACCGATTTTAAGACCTTTTTGCGCAACCAAAAACAGGTCTTTTCAGCGGAATCGAACTTTTCTGAAAAAAAAGTTGACAAAAATGAAAAAGGGAAATTGACAACCGCAGAATATCAGCTATTGCTCATTACCCTAAACGATCACACTCTAGCCACAAAGATTGCGCAAATCTTGAATCCAGAATGGATCGACGATGCGTCCCTCGAAGGACTGCTCTTAAGAAAAATACTTGCGGATATATCTGAAGACTTGTGGCACGGTAGCGATGATCTTGAAGGCCTCTTCCAAACAGAAGAGGAACGTAATCATTTATACGGAATGTTGGGCGAGACTCTACCTTTCGAAGATAACAGAGAGGCGGCGAATCAGTGTATTCGGACGCTTTTTCGGTCGTTTTTGAAAGCGCAGATGCACCACCTTGACCAGCAAATCGAGTCGGCCGATGAGACCCTCAAATTGCAACTTTCCAGAGAACGATTGTCGTTGCGCAAGGCCCTGCAAGAACAGGCTACCCTCATCTCCATCTAAAGACCCATGAAAAATACCGTCAAAGCTCGTTTCGCGCTCCGCCGCCTACCTCACGTACCATCGTACGCTACGGCAGGTCGTGCTCGCGCAAAGCCAAGCTTTGACGGTATTTTTCATGGGTCTTTAAGCGTCAATCTTTACGAAAACAGTAAGACCGTTGAAAAATGGTCCTATAGCCAAGCCCGAGGAACGAGGGCGACAGGAGCGTACGTCTGTACGTGACTGAGCCCGAATGACGAGAACGCCGCTAGAGGACATTTTGCAATGGTCTTAACTTACAGTCACTATGCCTAAAAAAACCACCATACCAGCAGATATTGTTGACGATCCTGAATTAGACGAGTCTTCCTCGGATTCCCTCAATGAGAAAATTCGGTTGTTTATCGATATTTCAAAAAAACAGGGATTTGTGACGATTGAAGATATCAACGAACACCTACCTGAAGATATCAGTTCTCAAAAAGATATCGAGAACGTCATTAATATCCTTGAAAACCTTGAGGTCGAAATCCTAGACACCGAAGAGGTTGAGGAATTTCGCCAAAAGCTCGAACAGGCCCAGGATGAAGAAGTCCAGTTGGCCCAAACAGAGATCGTCGAAGACCCCGTCCGCATGTACCTCAAGCAGATGGGTCAGGTCCCTCTTCTGTCGCGCGAGCAAGAGGTCAGCATTTCTAAACGCATCGAAAAGGCCGAGTACGCCGCCCAAGACAAGCTGTTCGCCGTCAGCCTGACACGCGAATTCCAGCGCGATCTCGCCGTCAAATTATCAAACAAAGAAGAGCGCTTTGACCGCATCGTACTCGACAAGAAAATCGACAGCCGCGAAGAGTACTACACTATGCTCCCAAAGCTAATCGAACAGATGGACGAAATCGGGGCGCGCATCGACCAGTCATGGGAAGAGTGCGTTAACAGCAAAAACGAAGAGACCATCCAGAGGGCAAAGATCCGTTTTAATAAATACGAGGCCCAACTGAAGCCCATCTTTAAACGTTTCTGCTTCAAATTGAAAATCTTTGAAGAGCTCCTCGATAACCTGTCGCCCGTCCTCCGCGAAATCGAAGATATTCTGGGCAAGGTTAATTCGGTCCGCAAACAGAAGGACCACGATTTTAAAACTGTCGACGTCTCCAAGCTGGAAAAACGTTTGGTCGATCTCGAAAAGATCTATCGCATTGATCCACGTGAACTCATTTTGCTCGTCAGAACAGTCCGCAAGTATATGCGCGAGGCACACCGCGCCAAGACAGAAATGGTCGAGGCCAACCTGCGCCTCGTCATCAGTATTGCCAAAAAATACACCAACCGCGGCCTCTCCTTTCTCGACCTCATTCAAGAAGGAAATATGGGCCTCATGAAGGCCGTTGAAAAGTTCGAATACCGCCGCGGCTACAAGTTTTCCACCTACGCGACGTGGTGGATCCGGCAGGCCATTACACGATCGATCGCCGACCAGGCACGCACCATCCGCATTCCAGTACACATGATCGAGACCCTCAACAAGGTCATCCAGGTCCAAAAGCAACTCCTCCAAGAGCTCGGACACGACCCAACAGCCGAAGAGGTCGCCGAAGAGATGGACATGCCCGTTGACCGCGTCCAGTCAATCATGAAGATGGCCCAACAGCCGATCTCGCTGCAGAGCCCCGTGGGCGACGGCGAAGATACCAGCTTTGGCGACTTTATTGAAGACAAAGGGGCCGATAACCCCTATGACATGACAGCTTACAGCCTTCTGCGCGAAAAGCTGGTTGACGTTCTCGACAGCCTGACTGAGCGCGAACGCAAGGTGCTCTCCCTCCGATTCGGCCTGGCAGACGGTTACAGCCGCACGCTCGAAGAAGTCGGCCGCATGTTCAATGTCACACGCGAACGCATTAGACAAATCGAGGCCAAAGCCCTGCGTAAAATGCGCCACCCAACGCGCATTCGCCAGCTCCACGGCTTCTTCGAGGGTAACTTCAATCAAGAAGGGCCGAGCTTCGAATCTTTTCGAAAAAAGAAACGCGAAAAAAGACTTGATTCTTTTAAGAAAACAACTTGATTAAAAGTACCTATGCAAAAAGGCGTGAACGTTCGTTTCGCGCTCCACTGACTGCCTCACGTACTTCTATGTACGCTACGGCAGGTCATGTTCGCGCAAAGCCAAGCTTTAACGCCCTTTTTCATAGGTACTTTTACGCATCAACCCGTTGTGGATTTTCTTTAAAAATAGAAGTTTAAAAAAAACTTCTTGGCATAATTGTTAAAGAAATTAAAAGTTTAAAGATATTTTTTAACGTGGACGACTAGCTCAATTGGTTAGAGCTACTGGTTTACACCCAGTAGGTTACAGGTTCGAGTCCTGTGTCGTCCACCAAGAGGGAGCTAAAAAGGGTGTCAAAACTAGTTTCGCGCTGCGCCAACGGCCTCACGTACGTCTGTGTACGCTACGGCAGGTTGTGCTCGCGCAAAAGCCAAGTTTTGACACCTTTTTAGCTCCCTCTTGGCAGTCGTCGGTCTCTGGCAATGAAACTGCCTTTGGACGTGCTCTTTGGTATGGTTGCTCGCGCAAAGCCAAGTTTTGACACCTTTTTAGCTCCCTCTTGGCAGTCGTCGGTCTCTGGCAATGAAACTGCCTTTGGAAGCCCGATGCAAAATGGCCGGCAAGGCCCGAGGAGCGAGGGCGACAGGAGTGTACGTTGGTACGTGACTTAGCCCGAACGACGAGAACGCCGCTATAGACCATTTTGCATCGGGCTTTTTTTGCTGTAAGCCGGATTCTGTAGGCACATAACATGCCCTGCATTCATTTATCTAAGGCCCTGAGGACCTTCTCCGCCGAAGCAGAGTGCGACAAACCCGAAACCGTAATGGGGCGAGCCGCCCTGAGGTTTCCTATTTTGTCTTGCACCGGATTAGGTTTTTCGTGCCTTTCTCGTTGCCGAGAGAAGCGGTGAGCTCTTACCTCACCTTTTCACCCTGACCGCAAAAAGCGGCGGTTTATTTTCTGTGACACTGTCTGTCTGCCAGCCTTGACGCTGACATCCCTCGTTTTCACAAGGAATCCTGCTCTATGGTGTCCGGACTTTCCTCTCCCTTCTTTCGAAAAGAGCGAATGCACGCGATCAGACATCATCGAACAACGTCGCAAAAAGTCAATAACTTTTTTAATCTAGCCCCCATACCCCTCAATCATTAGCTGTTTCATCTCGACCCCTTGGGCATTTTCATCACAACTGCTTGTCATGTCTGACGTACAAAAAAAGCCCTGCACGCGTGTGGCAAGGCTTTTTTGAATAACGGGCTCTTTTAAGAGTCGCGGTTGGGGCGCGGAGTGGTGTGTCTTGAAGTCGCTTCTTTGTGGACAGCTGGCTTCGCTGACTTCTTATCCGTTGACTTGACTGGCTTCTTCTCAGTCGCCTGCTTTTTCTCAACAGACTTCTTGGCAGCTGGTTTCTTGACCTCTACTGATGTATCAGTCGAAGCAATGAGCTCTGGCTGATCGTTTGGCTCGGGCTTGTAGGCCGTCTTGATGCCAGAATCCGCCGCATGAATCAGCTCGATGAGCGCCATTGGGGCAGCATCGCCGAGACGCGGCAAAATCTTGAAAATACGCGTGTAGCCACCCGTACGGCTGCTAAACTCGTTAACGCGGTCGTTGAAGAGCTGCTTGACGGCGCCGTTATCGCGGATCTGGGCAATGGCCAGACGACGATAATGGAGCTTGTCCTTTGGCTGCTCGGCAACAGAGGCCTTCTTGGCCAGCGTTATCATCTTTTCGGCAAACGGACGCAGGGCTTTCGCCTTGGCGAGCGTTGTCTCGATCCGGCCGTGTTTAAAGAGGGCCGTTGCTAAATGGGCCATCATGGCAATCCGGTGTTCTTTTTTCACACCGAGAATGTGTTTGTGCTTTACGTGACGCATGTTAAATTTTTTTAAGACATTTGCAAAAATTCTACGGCGTTCTCGTCGTTTTAGAGCTAGGTCACGTACTCAACGTACGTTCACCGTCGCCCTTTCGTCTTGAGACGCATTTTGCAGCCGTCTTACCTTTCGTAATTTGTTAATTCGCAAAGACCTGTGAAAAATGATGTCAAAGCTTGGCTTTGCGCGAGCACGACCTGCCGTAGCGTACGATGGTACGTAAGGCAATCGCGCGGAGCGAAAAACGAGCTTTCACGGCATTTTGCATAGGTCTTTAGATTTCGTAAGCGGGGACTTCTAGTAGCCGTCGGTCGATTTTCATACCGAGAGACAGCCCGAGTTGTTCCAGTTTTTCCTTGATTTCGGTCAATGATTTTTTGCCAAAGTTGCGGTACTTGAGCATGTCGGCCTCAGTTTTCATCGCGAGCTCTCCAACGGTGAGAATGTTGGCGTTGTTCAAGCAATTGGCGGCGCGGACTGAAAGCTCGATCTCGTTGACGCTCATATTGAGCAACTTGCGCAAACGATTCTGCTCTTCGTTGACCTTCTTAGTCTCGCTTTCAAACTCGATGTCCTGCTCCGTAACGCTGCTGAAGACGTCGAGGTGGCGGGCCAAAATGACAGTCGCCTCCTTGAGTGCCTCTTCAGGCGTGATACGGCCGTCCGTCTGAATTTCCAGCAAGAGCTTGTCGAAGTCGGTCATTTGGCCGACGCGCGTGCTCTCCACCTTGTAGTTGACCAAGATAACGGGGCTGAAAAGAGAATCGATCGAGATAATGCCAATCGCCTGTCCTTGCTTTTTGTTTTCCTCGGACAACCGGTAACCTCGCCCAACAACAACTTCGAGCTGCGCGCGAAAGTGTTGTTTTTTGTCCAAGGTGCAAATCACCTGATCGGGGTTAATAACCTCAAAGGCATCATCCTCTTCTCCCTTTATGTCGGCGGCAGTGATGACTCCGGCGCGCTCCACATCGATGCTCAAATGAAGCGGCTCGCGGCTCGCTGCCTTGAGAAGCACCTTTTTGAGATTGAGAACGATATCGGTGACGTCCTCAACGACGCCATCGATGCTCTGAAACTCGTGATTGACACCGTCCATTGCGATCGAAGCGATTGCGGCACCCTCAATGGAACTCAATAAAACGCGACGTAAGGCATTGCCAATGGTATGGCCATAGCCTTTTTCGAAAGGATCGGCGATAAACGTTGCCCGTGTATCGGTGAATCCATCCACCTTCTGCAACCTATTTGGAAGCTCGAATTTCCCTAATCTTTTTGTCATGGTTTTACTCCAAAAGTGTTTATCATTGAATCTTAACGGCTGTAAAACTCAACAATTAATTGCTCGTTGATATTGATTTCCGTCACCATCTCTTCGCGAGAAGGCAGGCGGTTCACTGTTCCCTTCATACCTTCGGCATGTAGAGTGAGCCAGGCGGGCACGGTGCGGGCCTGCGATTCTTCCATACAGCGCGTAGCGAGCTGTTTGGAGGCGCTGCGATCGCGAACCTCGACAACATCACCTGGCTGACAATTGTAGCTGGCAATGTCGACCTTATGTCCGTTGACACGGACGTGGCCGTGGTTCACGAATTGACGGGCGCTCGAACGCGTCTTGGACAAGCCCAAACGGTAAACAATGCTGTCCAAACGGGTCTCCAAGAGCTGCAAGAAGATCTGGCCAGTCACACCGCGTTTCGTTTTAGCGCGGTCGAAGGTCAGACGAAATTGCTTTTCGCTCAAGCCAAACATATAGCGGAGCTTTTGCTTTTCATTGAGACCGATCGAATAATCGGTGACGCGGCGACGGAGACGCGGTCCATGGACTCCTGGTGGATAAGCGCGGCGTTCAAAAGCCTTATTTGGCGGGAAAATAGCTTGCCCAAAACGACGATTGATACGTGTAGTAGGTCCTGTATAGCGAGACATTTGTGTATTCCTCTTTTTTAAAATTATACGCGGCGACGTTTGCGTGGACGGCAACCGTTGTGTGGAACAGGCGTGTCATCCAGAATTTCCGTCACAATAAACCCGAGCGACTGCAGGGCCCGAATAGCCGAATCACGGCCCATTCCAGGTCCTTTAATCTTCACGCTGACTTCTTTCATTCCGTGAGATATAGCCGTCCGGCCAGCATCCTGCGTCACGATTTGAGCGGCGTATGCCGTCGACTTGCGCGAGCCCTTGAAGCCACATTTACCGGCGTTGGCCCACGAAATGACGTGTCCACGCGGATCAGTAAAGGTAACCTTTGTGTTATTGAACGTCGCCAATATATGGCAGACGCCAACATGCACATTTTTACTTCCTTTTGCCCGACGAATTTTGACTTCGCCAAGAGACTCTGACAGCAAGTCCTTTGCAGTCGGCTGGACCACTTTCTTGGTCTCACCTTCATTGTTGGACTCTACCGAAACAGTCTCCTTTTCAACAGACGCCGTAGCCTCCTTTTCTGCTGATGGAGCTATTTTTTTCTTTTTTTCCATAATATAGAAATCCTTACAGATTTTTTAATTTTCTAGACTGAGCTTAAAATGATTTATATTTACATCATTTCTTTACCCAATTAAAGGCCTTTGAAAAATGATGTCAAAGCTTGGCTTTGCGCGAGCACGATCTGCCGTAGCGTACGATGGTACGTAAGGCAGTCGCGCGGAGCGAAAAACGAGCTTTCACGGCATTTTGCATAGGCCTTTATTTTTTCTTCATAACACCGACGGTCTTCCTCGCGCCCTTGCGGGTACGAGCGTTGGTGCTCGTGCGTTGACCTCTAACGGGCAATCCGCGTTGATGCCGAATGCCGCGATAGCATCTAATCGCCTGCATGCGTTTGATATTACCCATCACATCGCGGCGAAGGTCACCCTCGATCTTGAATCCATTACGGGTAATCGATTCAACAATCTTGTTGAGTTCTTCTTCGCTCAACTCGTGAGCGCGCTTGTTTGGGTCTATATCGGCATCTTCCAGGAGCTCTTTGGCTCGCGTCGGACCAATACCATAGATATAGCGTAGAGAATACTCGATTTTCTTCTCTTTGGGGATATCGACTCCTAATATACGTGGCATATCTTTAATGAATAAGTTGTGAATTAAAAAACTATATTTTATACAATGTCAACACTTCCGGATCTTTTTCTGTAACGAGCACGGTGTGTTCGAAGTGAGCGCAGGGCATGCGGTCTTTTGTGACCACCGTCCAGCCGTCTTGTAAAATCTCTACAGCGTAATGGCCGAGCATGACCATGGGCTCGAGGGCGAGCGTCATACCGGGCTTCATTTCAGGACCTTTTCCGGAAGGGCCGTAATTGGGAATTTGTGGCTCCTCGTGCATATCGCGACCGACGCCGTGGCCAACGAAATCGCGGACAACGTTCATTCCGTTGCTCTCTACGTAGCGTTGGACGGCATTGGAAATGTCGCCGATGCGGTTACCGGGGCGCACTTGATCGATGGCAACCTCGAGCGCCTTTTGGGTGACATCGACGAGTTTTTTTACGTCATTGGAGACCTCACCAACACAGACCGTCGCGGCATTGTCTCCGACAAAACCCTTGTAGCGAAGGGCGACGTCGATGCTGACAATGTCACCTGTCTGAATCGAGCGTTGCATCGATGCGATACCGTGGACGAGCTCTTCATTGAGCGAAATGCAGGAGTAACAGGGAAAAACGTTCTTGCCGGCGCGGTAATTGTAACTCGTACTCTCGGCCCCGTATTCCGCCATCAAACGTTTACCGATCTGGTCGAGGTCGTAAGTCGTCATGCCAACTTTAATCGACGCGAGCATGCGATGCAAGACAGCCGCCGCAATCGTGCAGGCCTCCCGCATACATTCCAAATCTTTACCTTTCTTTATCGGTATCATTTAAAAGACCATTGCAAAATGTCCCACGGCGTTCTCGTCGTTCGGGCCTGGCTATAGGCCCATTTTGCAGCGGTCTTTCCTTTCGTATTTTTTAATTCGCAAAGACCTGTGAAAAATGGCGTCAAAGCTTGGCTTTGCGCGAGCACGAGCTGCCGTAGCGTACATACGGTATGTAAGGCAGTCGCGCGGAGCGAAAAACGAGCTTTCACGGCATTTTGCATAGGTCTTTTAAAAGAAGGTTCTAATAATCCACGCACCTAGTCCCAAAAGGAACAGTGCCAGTAAGGGGTACCAGAGAATACCGAGGTTTTTGAGCTGTTCGGTGTCGATGAGCTGCTTAACCCGCAATTCGCTCCGCGCGCGCAGGCGGCCCTTCTTCAAAAAGCCGTCGTAGTGACGTTGCAGGAGGTATGTCTCGATCTGACGCATCGTGTCGAGCATGACACCGACCGTAATGAGCGTGCCCGTGCCTCCAAAAAACATCGCGATGCGGTACGGAATATTGTAGGCGAAAAAGAGCAGGTCCGGAAAGAGCGCAATCACCGTTAAAAAGATCGCACCGGCGAGCGTTAACCGCGTCATGACAAAGTCGAGGAACTTCGCTGTAGGGAGTCCGGGACGTACGCCGGGAATGTAGCCGCCGTTCTTTTTGAGGTCATCCGCGATCTGGACCGGACGGAACATGATGGAGACCCAAAAATAGCTGAATCCGAGAATCATGCTTCCGTAAAACGTGTAATAGGTGGCTGAGCCCTGGGTCAGGATCGACGACATGCGCTGGAAAAAGCTGAGGCCCGTCACCGCCGCGATGTAGGCAAAAATCTGTTGCGGAAACATCAGGATGGCGCTGGCAAAGATAACAGGCATGACACCCGCATAGTTGATTTTGAGCGGCAAAAACGAGGTCTGTCCGCCGTACATCTTTTGGCCAACCACGCGCTGGGCGTATTGAACGGGAATCTTGCGCTGCGCCTGCGTTACGGCGATCATCGAGCCGATGACAACCAAGAGTAAAACGAGCATCAAAAAGGCTTGCGGCAGTCCCATCGTCACGCCTCCTTCTGCACCAACGGGGGCGGAGAAGAGCTTGGCGGCGATCGTCAGGGCCTGAGGCATACCCGATAAAATACCAATCGTGATGAGCAGTGAAATGCCGTTGCCGATACCGCGCTCGGTGATCTGGTCACCCAACCACGTTAAAAGCATCGTTCCAGCCGCCAAAAAGATGGTGCCAGTCAGCACAAACCAGCCGCTGGAAATCACGACGATTCGCCCGTAAACATACTGGTCAAAGCCCATGAAGAGCTTGCCAGGGTAGTTGCAGAGAGCCGTCGTCAAGAGGGCTCCCTGAACCAAACAAATCACCAAGGTCAAGTAACGCGTGTACTGCGTGATCTTTTGACGGCCAACGTCCCCTTCTTGCTGCAATTGAGCGAGAGAAGGCATCACCGCCGCCGCCAGCTGCATGATAATCGATGCGCTGATGTACGGCATAATGCCCAATCCAAAAATAGCCCCCTTGAGAAAGGCGCCACCCGTAAACAAGTTGTACAAGCCAACGAGGTTACCGGAAGTGGCACTTTGCGCCGCAAAAAACGTTTGCAACGGCAGAGGGTCCAATCCAGGAATCGGAATGTTCGCCCCTACCCTAGCAATGAAGAGCAAGGCAAACGTAAATAAGATACGCTGTCTCAACTCTGGGATTTTTAATGAATTGGTAAACGCTGAAATCATGGTGTTATGACTCTATTTTTTCAATAACCGACACTTGACCGCCTGCAGCCTCGATCTTGGCCTTGGCAGAAGAGGAAAACTTGTCTGCCGTGATCGTGAGGGCCCGACTCAGTTCGCCATCTCCGAGGACCTTGATGCGGACCGCCGTTGGACGGACGAGACCTGCATGCACGAGGACATCGCGATCGATTGCCTGAATGCCTTCGATGGTGCTGAGGTCACCGACATTGACGATATCGTAGCGTTTCGTAAAGGAAAAATTGCTGAAACCGCGTTTTGGTAGTTTGCGGTAGTATGGGATACCGGAACAGACGGGAGATGGCGTGTAACCCGCTCTCGCCTTACCACCCTTGTGACCGCGACCGGAAGTTTTACCGTGTCCTGTGCCTTGCCCTCTTCCCAAACACTTCGGTTCTGGACGTGCACCCTTTGATTTAGGTATTGTATGTAATTTCATGATGCCTAAGACCATTGCAAAATGTCCGCTGCGTTCTCGTCGTTCGGGCTAGGTCACGTACGTCAGTACGCTCCCGTTGCCCTCGCTCCTCGAGCCTTGCCGGCCATTTTTCAACGGTCTTACCTTTCTTTTAAAATCTTAATTATTAGTACTTCAAGATCTATAATCCATGTGCCCTAGCATAAAGCAACGAGCTTTCACGTATCATATGTCTTTACATTTCTTAAGCGGTTAATGGATCGACATCGGTTGTCCTTTTACGACCCGCGTGGACGTCGGACACCGAACGCAACTGCGTCAGGGCGTCGACGGCGGCGCGAACCATGGCGAGGGCATTGTTGGACCCCAAAGACTTCGAAAGGACGTCCTTGACTCCTACAGCCTCCAATACGGCGCGAACGCCACCACCAGCCAAGACACCTGTACCGGGGCTCGCCGGACGCAACAACACCTTACCACCGTCGGCCTCGCCGCGAATGGAATGTGGAATAGTTGCGCCAGTCAAGGGGACCTGGATCATGTGTTTATGGGCGTGTTCAGTGCCTTTACGGATGGCATCAGCGACTTCTTTTGCTTTCCCGTAACCGACGCCGACATGGCCTTCTTTATCTCCGGATACCACTAATGCGGCGAAGCTGAATCGACGTCCTCCCTTGACGACCTTCGCACAACGATTGATGTGGACCACCTTATCGGTATACTTGGATACGGGTTGAGGCGCCGGTTCTCTTCTCCGACTCGCACGTGGGTTATGTTCTCTTTTTTCAGTGCTCATATTGATGAAAAACTGTGCAAAATGGCCTCTAGCTGTGTTCTCGTCGTTCGGGCTAGGTCACGTACGTCAGTACGCTCCCGTTGCCCTCACTCCTCGGGCCTTGCGATAGGACCATTTTGCCCAGTTCTTAGTTGTTGATTGTTACAAATTGAATAAAATAATAAAAATCCATCAAGCAAGCTTGAGAAATCGTGTCAAAACTTGGCTTTGCGCGATTTCACAGGCTTGCTTAAAAGAGGAGGCCGGCTTCACGGACCGTATCAGCAAATGCCTTGACGGTTCCGTGATAACGACGTCCACCGCGATCAAAGACGATGGTTTGAACACCTGCAGTTTTGGCCTTTTCTCCAAAGAGTTTGGCAAATGCGACGACGCCATCCATGTTTGGCTTGAGGTTCTGCGAGCGCAGGTCCTTGGCCAAGCTAGAGAGGGCGAAGAGGGTCTTGCCTTCGGTGTCATCGACGCATTGAGCATACATGTGTTTATTACTCAAGCGTAAAGACAACCGTGGCCGCTCAGCTGTTCCGGCAACTTTTTTCCGAATACGCCAGCAGCGCTTTTGTAAAAGAGTTTTTTTCAGTTCTACTTTGTTCATATCAGAAAGAATTTTGTTAATTTAAAAATAATCAACAAGAAATAATTTTTAGAAAACTACTTTTACTAAAAAACATTACTCATTGATGATAAAGAACGATGATAAATGCTGTCAAAGCTTGGCTTTGCGCGAGCACGATTCGGCCGTAGCGTACGATGGTACGTAAGGCAGTCGCGCGGAGCGAAAAACGAGCTTTCACTGCATTTTGCATAGGTCTTTAAGCGGTTTTCTTGCCTTCCTTACGCCTTACGTATTGCCCGACGATGCGGACGCCCTTGCCTTTGTAAGGTTCGACGGGGTAGAAATGTTTGATGTCTGCAGCGACCTGGCCCACGAGGTGTTTGTCGACGCCCTCGATTTTGAGCTTGGTGTTTTCAACGATCGTGACCTTGATGCCCTCTGGAATCTCGTATTTGATCGGGTGGGAATAGCCCAACGCGAGGTCGATCATCTTGCCGTTGAGAATGGCTTTGAAACCAACACCAACGATTTCGAGATCTTTGGAATAAAGGACCTGCACGCCCTTGACCATGTTGGCCAAGATAGCGCGCGCGGTTCCTCGCATCGCATGAGCCAAGCGGCTGTTGTTCGCCGAATCGACGAGCAATTCGCCCTCTTTCAAAGTAATCGTGACGGCCTTGTCAAAGGTCTTTGATACTTTGCCCTTGGGTCCTTCGATCAGGACGGTCTGGCCGCTGATGTTAGCCTTGACTGCTGACGGAATTTGTACGGGAAGCTTTCCTATTCTACTCATTTTTTTATCCTTTTACCAAACTTTGCACAATAGTTCGCCCCCGACCTTTTTCAGCCGAGCCTCTTTATCTGTCAGAATGCCGCGGGAGGTACTCAAGATACCAATGCCCAAGCTATCCAACGTGTAAGGGACCTCTTTGTACGAGTAGTAACGGCGGCAACCGGGCTTGCTGTGACGCTGTATGCCCTGAATTGCCGGCTGTCCGCTCAAATACTTGAGCGTTACCAGAATCGCCTTGTGTCCCTGTCGTGTTGTTTCCGAAAAATCTGCAATATAGCCTTCTTTTTTCAAAATAGAAACAATACTTTCATTCATACGTGACCCACCCAAAATGCAGTCCGCCTTTTTCACAGAGCTTGCATTTCGAATTATAGTTAGGGTATCGCCTATGCTGTCCATAATTTTCCTAAGACTGTTGCAAAAGGGCCTCTAGTTGCAGTTCCCCTACTCGGGTCTTGCTGTAAGAGCCATTTTTCAACGGTCTTTTCATTTCGTAAGTTGTTAATTCACAAAGACCTGTGAAAAATGCTGTCAAAATTTGGCTTTGCGCGAGCACGATCTGCCGTAGCGGCAGGGCTGGCCCTGCACCCTTGGGATACTGCGTATCCACTTTTAAAAGTGGATGCGTGAGCATCCTAGGGGGTACGGGGGCCGCTGCCCCCGGCGAAAAACGAGCTTTAACGGCATTTTGCATAGGTCTTTCCTTTTTTTACCAAGAAGACTTCGTTATACCCGGCAATAGACCGGCTGAAGCCATTTCTCGGAATTGAATACGTGATACACCGAATTTACGCATACTGGCACGGGCACGACCTGTTATTGCACAACGGTTTCGTACACGTACGCGAGAAGAATTGCGCGGTAAAAGCGTCAGTGCGCGTTGCGCGATGAAAAAGTCCTCATCTGAAACATTGGGGTTTGAGAGCGTCTTCTTCAACTCGGCGCGACGGGCCGCATACTTCTCTACCAAACGCATGCGCTTCTTATTTCTTTCGATACTTGATTTCTTAGCCATGATATTTAGACTGTGGCAAAACGGCCAACGGCGTTCTCCTTACTCGGGCTAGGTCACATACCTGAATACGCTTCCCGTCACCCTCGCTCGCCTGGCATTTCCGTTCCTTTCGCTACGGTCTTTCCTTTCAAAAATTGTTAATTCACAAAGACCTGTGAAAAATGGCGTCAAAGCTTGGCTTTGCGCGAGCACGATCTGCCGTAGCGTACATGCGGTACGTAAGGCAGTCGCGCGGAGCGAAAAACGAACTTTCACGGCATTTTGCATAGGTCTTTTTAGTTTTTGCGGAAGGGCATTCCCATGAGTTCCAACAGCGCAAAGCCATCTTCGTTGGTCTTTGCCGTTGTGACAATCGTGATGTCCATTCCAATGTTTTTGCGGTTTCCATCGACCTGAATTTCTGGAAAAATGCTGTGATCCGAAATGCCGATGCTGTAATTGCCGTGGCCATCCAGCTTGGAAGACACGCCGCGAAAGTCGCGAATGGCTGGCAATGCGACCGCGAGGAGCCTCAACAGGAAGTTGTACATAGCATTGCCGCGCAACGTCACTTTGACGCCGTTTGGCATACCTTGTCTCAACTTAAAGTTGGAAATGCTCTTGCTGGCCTTGGTAATAATCGGCTTTTGACCCGTAATGGCCGTAAGTTCTTTTTCGATTTCGGCAATGCGATTTTTCTCATCGGACGCCGCGATACCGGTGTTGAGGACGATCTTTTCAATCGCCGGGACTTCGTGGATATTGCTGTAGCCACGCGTCTTTCTCAATTCTGGCACGACGACCTCTAAATAATGTTTTTTGAGCTCAGGCAATTTCATGACTTCGCCTTTCTAGCCTTGCGAGCTTCGAATGTCTCGGCGCGCATGACGTTGGAATAATGGATAGAGCCCTCGCGCGTTTCCATGCCTCCTTCGGGATTCTTTTCGGACTTGCGAACACATTTTTTGACCATGGCCACACCTTCGACAACCACGCGATTCTTCTTGGAGAGCAACTCCAACACCTTTCCGCGCTTGCCCTTGTGTGAACCAGCGATCACGACAACTTCGTCACCTCTTTTTAAAGATTTCATATGACCTCCGGAGCGAGTGAAACGATTTTCATAAAATTCTTGTCGCGCAATTCACGGGCGACAGGACCGAATATACGAGTACCTTTGGGTTCTTGACCCGTGCCCAAAAGAACACAGGCATTGGTGTCAAACCGCAGATAACTGCCATCTTTACGACGAATGGGGTACTTGGTCCGCACAATGACGGCACGGACGACCGTTCCCTTCTTGACAGACGCATCGGGCGTGCTCTCTTGAACGGAACCGACGATGATGTCACCGACGAAGGCCGTACGCTTGCGTTGGCCGATACGACGAATCATCAGGAGGCTCTTAGCTCCAGTGTTGTCGGCGATTAATAATACGCTTTCTTGCTGTAACATGTTCTCAAACCGTTTTAAAATGTCCTCTAGCGGCGTTCTCGTCGTTCGGGCTAGGTCAACGTACCGTCAGTACGCTCCTGTCGCCCTCGCTCCTCGGGCCTGGCTATAGAACCATTTTTCAACGGTCTTACCTTTCTTGTTAAATATGAATCATTGATACATAAAGACCTTGGCAAAACGAGCTTTCAGGTCATTTTGCATAGGTCGTTCTTTATATTTCCTGTGCGGCTTCCACCACTTTCGTCACACGCCAGCGCTTCATTTTACTGAGCGGACGCATTTCCATGATTTCTACCTTGTCGCCGACTTTGCACTCGTTGTTTTCATCGTGCACGTGGACAACGGTCTTGCGCTTGATCTCCTTCTGGTACAAGGGATGCGGGATCTTGTAGTCGTAGACCACCTTGATCGTCTTATCCCCGGAACGGCTCGAAACGAGACCCACGAGTGTTTTTCGTTGCTTTCTTTCCATTATGATACGCTCCCTTCAGTGACATGGGCGCGTTTTTTCTGTAACAGAATGGTTTCCATCCGCGCGATGTCACGACGTTGCTCTCGGATCGAGGAAGACTTTTCAATGGTCGCCGCACCCTTTTTCAGTTGAATACTCAAAAGGGCAGAACGAGTGTCTGAGAGTTTCTTCTCTATCTCCTGGAGAGACATTTCTCGAATTTCTTTTGCTGTCATTGTAAACTCCTAATATTGTTCTTGTTCTTCTCGTGAAACAAACCGGCAACGGAACGGCAGTTTTCTGTCCGCTAAACGCATCGCTTCGCGCACAGTGCCACTGGGTGCACCCGAGACTTCGAAGAGAATGTTGCCTGGACGAACCGATACAGCCCAAAACTCGACGGGTCCTTTTCCTTTACCCATACGCGTTTCAGCGGGCTTTTTCGTGACAGGCTTTTGAGGAAATACGCGCATCCAGACCCTTCCCTTACGTTTTAAGTGACGGGTAATTGCAACACGGGCCGCCTCTAATTGCGACGCCGTCATGCTAGCACGTTCCAATGCCTGAATAGCAAAATCACCGAAAGCCAAAGTGTTGCCGCTCGTTGCATTACCGCGGTTGCGACCCTTATGGACTTTTCTGTATTTTGTTTTTGCTGGAAGTATATTGGCCATTTTTTAGATCCTTTTAAAATTGTACATCTTCTGGCTTTTTACAGAGCCAGCATTTAACTCCAATCACACCGTAAACGGTCCGCGCTTCCGCAAAGCCATAATCGATGTTTTCGCGCAAGGTGTGGAGCGGCACGCGGCCCGAACGTTGCTTTTCTGTACGGGCAATTTCGGCGCCACCAAGGCGGCCGGAACACTGCAAGCGAATGCCCTCGGCACCCAAGCTCATCGAAGACTGTACGGCCTTCTTCATGGCTCTACGAAACGAGATACGGCGTTCGAGCTGCAGGGCAATACTCTCGGCTACCAATTGAGCAACCAAGTCGGGCTTTTTGACCTCTTGAATGTCGATCAGAACATCGCGGTTAATCAGCTTTTGGACTTCGTCCTTCAGCTTATCTAACTCTTGACCCTTTCTGCCGATGACCACTCCTGGACGCGCCGTAAACACTGTCACGCGGACACGGTTGCCAGCACGCTCGATGTTTACTTGTGGAACAGACGCATAACGGAGCTTTTCAGCCAAGAATCGGCGAATCAACGCATCCTCGGCGACCCATTGAGCGTATTCCTTCTTCTGCGCATACCAGCGAGACTTCCAATTGCGGCGTACGGCCAAACGAAAACCTATTGGATTGACTTTTTGTCCCATAATTTTTCCTGCCTAATTTGAGAGTACGATTCGGATATGACTCGTCCGCTTTCTGTACGGATGAGCAGAACCACGTGATGCGGGACGAAACCGACGAAACATAGGCCCTTCTTCAACGAAGGCTTTTACGATCGTCAACTCTTCGGCCGACAAGTTTGCGTTATTTTCCGCATTGGCCATGGCACTTTTGAGTGTTTTCATAATCAAACGGGCCGACTTGCGCGGAATAAATCGTAAGACATCGAGTGCTGCTTGCGCCTTTTTACCTTGAATCTGTCGAGTCACTTCTCGGACCTTCTTTGGCGACATGTGCACATATTTGGTTAAAGCTTGTACTTCCATAAAAATCCTTACTTTTGTGTATGAGGGTTATGCACTTTGAAGTTACGCGTCAATGCAAATTCACCTAATTTGTGTCCAACCATGTTTTCTGTAACATAGACGGGAAGGTGTGCCTTGCCATTATGCACCAGAAAATTCAGGCCAACAAACTCCGGTGTAATCGTCGAACGACGTGACCATGTCTTGATTGGCTTGTGCGAGCCCTCTTTTTGAGCCGCTTCAACCTTTTCCATCAGTTTTGGATCTACGAAAAATCCTTTTTTCAGTGAGCGTGCCATAGTTTACCTCCTTACCTTTCTTCCATTGCGACGTACGAGAATCATCGAGTTAGACGGCTTTGAACGCGTACGCGTCGGCAAGCCCTTAGCGAGTTGGCCCCATGGGGATACGGGGTGCGCACCGCCATTGGTACGACCGCCCTGAGGGTGATCGACTGGGTTCATTGCGATACCGCGAACGCGTGGACGACGGCCCAACCAACGATTGCGGCCAGCCTTGCCCAAGCTTTGGCTGGAGTGTTCGGAATTCCCGACCTCCCCTACCGTCGCGCGGCAATTGGCGTTCAGCAAGCGAATTTCTCCGCTCGGCATCTTGACCGTTGCCATCTTACCTTCGACGGCCACCAAAATCGCCGCCGTACCTGCCCCTCTCGCAATCTGAGCGCCGCGGCCGGCATTCATCTCAATAGCGTGAATGTCCGTGGCTGGCGGAATCAGTTTTAAGGGCAACGCGATACCTGGTGTGTAATCCTCAACGGGATTGTTGGTGCTGATCACCGTGTCGCCAACATTGAGTCCGCGTGGCGCCAAAATGTAGCGTTTTTCACCGTCGACGTAGACGAGCAGGGCCAAGTTAGCCGAGCGATTGGGATCGTACTCAATCGCCGTGACCTTTGCAGGCAGCTCATACTTGTCGCGGCGAAAATCGATCTCGCGATAGAGACGTTTGTGGCCTCCTCCGCGACGACGCGAAGTGATGCGACCATAACAGTTGCGTCCCTTGCTCCGATGCACCGACTTTACGAGCCTCGACTCAGGTTCTTTTTTGGACACCTCACTTTTATTCAGCTGCAGAAAGCGCTGAGACGGTGTCTTGGGATTGTATTGTTTTATTGCCATAACTGTGTGCAATCCTGAATCAAAATAGCGCCAAAATGTGTTTTTCGCTCCGCCGCCTGGCTCACGTACTTCTATGTACGCTACGCCAGGTCGTGCTCGCGCAAAGCCCCATTTTTGCATCTATTTTGTCTTCAGGATAGCGTTCTATTTTTCACTTTTCGGCTGTTTTTAAAACCATTGTAAAATGACTGCGACATTCTCGCTGTTCATTTTTTAACGATCTTTTTTTGTGTAAGTTATTAGTTTATAAAGAACTATGGAAAATGCGCCTATAGCCAGGCCCGAGGAGTAAGGGCGACAGGAGCGTACGTTGGTACGTGACTTAGCCCGAACGACGAGAACGCCGCTAGAGGACATTTTACATAGTTCTTTATACGATTTCGATTTTGTCTCCGGACTTAAGCGTAACAATCGCGAACTTGCGGTTCACGCGTCTATCAAGCTTTCCACGGGCTGTACGACTGCGTTTGCGTTTTCCTGCTCTATTGAGAATGTTAACCCCCTCAACGGTGACATTGAATTTCTTTGCCACCGCATGGCTCACTTCCAAACGGTTCGCTGAAGGGTAGACTTCAAACACGTATTGATTGGAATTGGCAGACAAGAGGCCCGCTTTTTCCGTCACACGCGTTGCTTTTAAAACTTTTTCCAGTGCTAACATATCGGTTTCTCCTACAATTGGGCACGAGTTAAGACGCGTTCGAGTGCATTTTCGCTCATGATGATCGCGTCGTAGCGGATGAGATCCCACGGGTTCAACGAATCGGCATCGATCATGTAGAGACGCTCGATGTTGCGGCCCGCCAATACAACCGTGTCGTCAAACTGTTGATCGACGAGTAAGACCTTTCCCTTGTCAGCAAGACGGCCCAAAATGTCATTGAACAGACGTGTCTTGCCCTCGGAAATGGCAAATTTTTCGATCAGCGCCAGCTCATTCGCCTGACAGCACTCAAAGAGCGCGCGGCGTAGGGCGAGTGTCTTGACCTTGCGGTTCATTTTTTGCGTGTAGTCGCGTGGCTTAGGACCAAACACGATACCTCCTCCGCGCCAAAGGGGGCTGCGCTTTTCACCGTGACGTGCACGGCCCGTGCCCTTTTGACGCCATGGCTTAACACCTGAACCTTTGACGTCTCCGCGATCTTTTGTGCAGGCATTGCCCTGACGCAGATTGCTCTGGTAGGCGAGAATGACATCCCTCAAGGCCTGGACACCCTTGTCGTCTGTGTAGACGGGAATCCGTACCTCTTTTTCCTGACTCTGTTTAGCGTCCGATGTAAATATTTTTAATTTCATAGTCTCGGTCTTTCCTTTATGCGGTTACCTTCGCCTTTTTTGCATTGCGAACCATGACCAAGCTGCCCTTGTTGCCCGGAATGCTGCCCTCGACGAGAATAATGTGCTTGTCTTCAAGCACCTTGACTACAGGCAGGTTCTGAACGGTCACCTGGTTCGTTCCCATGTGACCAGGCATCGGACGATTCTTGATGACGTGACCGGGCCATTGACGGCAACCGAACGATCCACCGCGACGGTGAAACATCGATCCGTGAGAGGCGGGTCCTCCAGAAAAGTTATGACGTTTCACAACACCTTGGAAGCCACGACCTTTCGTCGCACCAACGACGTCAACCAGCTGACCTTCGGCAAACGACGCAACTGTCAGCTTGTCACCCAGCTTGTAAGCCGAGGTGTCTTCAACCTGAAATTCCATCAATTCGGCATAGGCCGGGACGTTCGCCTTTTTCAAGTGACCCAGCTCGCCCTTCGACAGCCGGCTCTCTTTTTGTTCGCGATAGCCCACTTGGACGGCATTGTAGCCCTCCTTTTCTTTCGTCTTTATCTGAGTCACACACGACGGCGTCAACTCAATAACCGTAACCGGAACCAGACGATTGGCCTTGTCGTAGACCTGCGTCATTCCGATCTTCTTTCCCAGCAGTCCTAGTTGTTTTTCTTTCATAATCTAAGCGGCAGATGCCGAACGTTGCGCAAAGGCCTATAGCGGCGTTTTCGCGGCATTCAGCGTTCTATGTTGTTTTTCTGCATTAGCTGCTGCGCGCAACGCGCAGCGAATGTAAAAAGTGGTTTAAAGGGGCACACTTGCATGGCCCCGTTCAAAGACCTATCAAAAATGTCGTCAAAGCTTGGCTTTGCGCGAAACGAGCTTTCACGGTATTTTTCATAGGTCTTTTATGTATTAATGGTAATATCGATCCCAGCCGGAAGGTTCAACTTCTTGAGCTCGTCGACGGTTTGTGATGTAGGCTCCTGGATAATGAGAAACCGGGAGTGTGTACGGAGCTCGAACTGTTCCATGGACTTCTTATTGACGTGCGGGGAACGGTTGACAGTGAATTTCTCGATATCTACAGGCAAAGGGATGGGACCGGAGACGCGGGCGCCAGAGCGTTTAGCGGTCTCGACGATCTCTTTAGCGGACTGATCGACGACGCGGTAGTCATAGCCCTTGAGTTTGATACGAATCTTTGGAGTGGTAGTAGCCATATGGATCTTTCTTTAAAATTAGGTACGAGCGGGTGCCCTGGATGATGTTTCGACGATCTTTTGGGCGATGCTAGATGGGACGTCACTGAAGCATTCTGGCTCCATGACGTAGGAAGCGCGGCCCTTGCTGAGCGAGCGGACGTCGGTGGCGTATCCGAACATGTTTTCGAGGGGGACGTGCGCGGTGATATTGACGATCGGGCCCTTGGTTTCCATGCCTTGAATCTGGCCGCGGCGGCGGTTGAGGTCGCCCATGACGTCGCCCTGGTACATCTCTGGCGTCGCAACCTCCACTTTCATGATAGGTTCGAGCAAGAGTGGTGAGGCTTTCTTCATGGCGTCCTTAAATGCAAAGATACCTGCCATCTTAAATGCCATTTCAGACGAGTCAACTTCGTGGAAACTGCCGTCGACGATACGCGCGATAAAGTCAACCACGGGGTATCCGGCGACGGTACCGTTGCGGGCGCCCTCAGTGATACCTTCTTCGATCGGCTTGATGTATTCGCGTGGGACGACACCGCCAACGATCTCGTTGACAATTTCGATGCCCTTGCCTTTTTCGTTCGGCTCGAGCTTGATAATCGCGTGACCGTACTGACCGCGACCACCGGACTGGCGGATAAACTTGCCTTCGCCGTCGGCGGGCTGGCGGATCGTCTCGCGGTAAGCGATTTGCGGACGTCCGGCATCGGCCTCGACTTTAAATTCGCGGAACAAACGGTCGCGAATGATTTCGAGGTGCAATTCACCCATACCGGCGATGATCGTCTGCCCGGTGTCCTGATTCGACGTTACGCAGAAAGTGGGATCTTCTTCGGCCAAGCGCTGCAAGGCCAGGGAGAGTTTTTCCTGATCGGCCTTGGTCTTGGGCTCGATCGACATGCTGATAACGGGCTCTGGGAACGTCGGTGGCTCCAGGCGAAAATCGAGTTCGCGAGCACATAAAGTGTCGCCCGTAATGACGTTTCTAGCACCGATGATCGCGCAGATGTCGCCAGAATAGGCCACATCAATATCAATGCGGTCGTTGGCCTTCATGAGCATGAGGCGGCTGATTCGCTCGGTCTTGCGCGTGCGTGGGTTGTAGAGGACATCACCCTTTCTCAACGTGCCGGCGTACATTCTAAAGAAAATGAGCTTTCCGACAAATGGGTCCGTGGCCAACTTGAAGGCCAAGCCGCACGGGAGGGCACTGTCGTCGGGAGAAACGCCGACGATTTCACCGTCATCCTTGTGGGCCGGCATGGGAGGCAGGTCGAGCGGCGATGGCAAATAGTTGACAACGCTGTCTAGCAACATTTGCACGCCCTTGTTTTTAAACGCGCTACCGGGAATGACGCCCAAAAACTGCATTGAGAGGGTCGCTTTACGAATCGCGTGACGCAATTCCTCAATCGTGACGGACACGCCGTCCAAAAACTTTTCAGCCAAGTTGTCGTCGAAGTCGGCAAGTGCCTCTATGAGAGAATTGCGGTATTCTTTGGTCTGGGCAGCATATTCCGCTGGAATGGCTACTTCGTGGAAGTCCATACCCTTCGGATCGGTTTCGTCGTATATGTAGGCGACTTCTTTAACGAGGTCGACGAGGCCCTTAAATTTATCTTCCGCTCCGATGTTGAGGTAGAGCGGGTGAGCATTGCCACCGAGCTTATGGCGGATATCGTGGACGGCGCCCAAAAAGTCAGCCCCGGTGCGGTCCATCTTGTTGACGAACGCCAACCTCGGCACGTGGTACTTGTCCATCTGGCGCCAAACGGTCTCTGATTGCGGTTGAACACCGGCAACGGCGCAAAATACGCCTACGGCGCCATCGAGGACGCGCAGAGAACGCTCCACTTCAGCTGTAAAATCGACGTGACCAGGAGTGTCGATGATGTTGACGCGTTGCTCGATACCCTTAAACGGGCCCTCTTTTGTCGTCCAACTGCATGAAATCGCCGCTGACGTAATGGTGATGCCGCGCTCGCGCTCCTGCTCCATCCAGTCGGTCACTGTAGCTCCGTCGTGGACTTCGCCCATCTTGTGAACGACACCCGTGTAAAATAAGATACGCTCGGTGGTCGTTGTTTTACCGGCGTCGATGTGCGCCGCGATACCGATGTTACGCGTATACTCGAGGGGATTTTTGCGATCCTTGGAATTTTTCGTCGATAGGGCCATAATTTACCACCTCAAATGCGCAAACGCGCGGTTCGCTTGAGCCATACGGTGCATTTCATCCTTCTTGCGAACGACGTTACCCGTGTTATTGTAGGCATCCACGATCTCCTGAGCCAATGCCTCGCTCATGGGAACACCTTTGCGCGAATCCGCTGCACCGATCATCCAACGAAATGCCAAGCTGATCTGACGCTCGTAAGCAATTTCCATCGGCACCTGATAAGTCGCACCACCGACGCGGCGGCTCTTGACTTCCAATTTCGGCCGGACGTTTTCGAGTGCACCCAATAAGAGATCGACGAGGTCGCCCTTCCCGATCTGCTCGCTCACGCGCTCAATGGCGGTGTAAACAATATTTTGCGAGATCGTCTTCTTGCCATCTTTCATGACAACATTGATCAACTGCCCCACAAGCTTACTTCCATAACGTGGATCGGCGGCAATTTCGCGTTTTTCGGCTCTTCTACGACGTGACATAATAATTCCTTACTTCTTTGCTTTCGGCATTTTGACGCCATATTTGGAACGACTGCGACGGCGCTTTTCGACGCCCTGTGAGTCCAACGTTCCGCGGACAATGTGATAACGCACACCGGGAAGGTCTTTGACGCGACCACCACGGACGAGGACCACACTGTGCTCTTGCAAGTTGTGGCCTTCATCGGGGATGTAGGCAATGACTTCGTAACCGGTTGTCAAACGGACCTTAGCTACCTTGCGGATAGCGGAGTTTGGTTTCTTGGGGGTACGCGTGGTCACTTGGACGCACACGCCGCGACGGAAAGGACACGACTTCAAAGCCGGTGATTTCGACTTTGTGACGACCTTCTTTCTTGGATTTTTTACTAATTGATTGATTGTTGGCATTGTGATGTTTTTCTAGAAAATGATCTTAAAGTGGCTGAAAGGTAGGGCATCTCTTCTATTTTGCAAGAAAAAAATGCACTGTATTGCGAAATAGGGAAATACGCAGTATTTTTTAAAGACCATTTTGCAGCGGCCTTTATTTTTTTATGGTATTTATTCGTAAAGACCTATGATAAATGTCGTAAAAGTTTGGCTTTGCGCGAGCACGATCTGCCGTAGCGTACGATGGTACGTGAGGCAGTCGCGCGGAGCGAAAAACAAGCTTTCACGGCATTTTGCATAGGTCTTTAAAGTTTTTCCCGCAACTGGACACCCATTAATTACTCCTGTTGTCCCTCCACGGTTACTGGAGCTGGCTCAGCGATTTCGGTAAAGCCACCCTTGCCGTCGGAGAAGTTGAGCTTCACGTGGCGATAGGTCGACAATCCGGTACCGGCGGGAATGAGGCGGCCCATGATGACGTTTTCCTTAAAGCCCGTGAGTTTATCGACTTTGCCGAGCGTAGCGGCCTCAGTGAGGACACGGGTAGTCTCTTGGAAGGAGGCAGCCGAGATAAAGCTTTCCGTTTCCAGAGAAGCTTTGGTGATGCCCAATAGTATAGGTTCACCTTCAGCGGCCTTACCACCTGCCTCGACGATACGCTGATTTTCTTCAATAAAGGCGTTGCGATCGATCTGTTCGCCCCAGAAGAAGTCGGTATCACCGGGGTCGGTGACGCGGACCTTGCGCAGCATGCGGGAGACGATGACCTCGATATGTTTGTCGTTGATGACGACGCCTTGGAGGCGGTAAACCTTTTGAATTTCCGATATCAGGTATTCCTGGACGGCATTGGGGCCGAGAATATCGAGAATTTCGTGTGGGTCAGCGGCTCCTTCGGTGAGGTTTTGTCCTTTGACGACGAAGTCTCCGGGGTGGACAATGATATGTTTGCCGTGCGGAATGAGGTGTTCTTCGTGGTCGCCGGTTTCGGAATCGGTGACGACGAGGCGTTTTTTGCCGCGGATGGAGCCAGTCAGAGAGACGATACCGTCAATACGGGCCATTTCAGCGGAATCCTTGGGGCGGCGGGCCTCAAAGAGTTCTGCAACGCGTGGCAGACCGCCGGTGATGTCCTGTGTCTTGGAGGCCGAACGCGGTGTTTTTGCCAACAGACCGCCGGCAAAGACCTCGTCCTTCTCGTTGACGACCACCTGGGCGCCTGTCGGAATCGAGTAGGTTGCTAGGACCTTACCTGGCTCCTCGGACTTCTTCCCGGCAAGGATTTCGATCATCGGGTTGAGGTCTTCCTTGTGCTCGACGACAACCGTTGCAATACGACCCGTGGAGTCGTCCATCTCGCGCTTGACGGTGACACCCGCTATCATATCTTGGAAGCGAATCACACCTGTTTTTTCAGACAGAATCGGGATATTGTGGGGATCCCACATGGCGAGCAGTTCACTTTTTTTGATAGTGTCGCCATCTTCAACGGTCAACACGGACCCTGCGACGACTTTAAAGGACTCCAATTCGCGATCTTCGCTGTCCACGACAAAGACAACACCGGTCTTATTGAGAACGATATTGGCACCGTCGGCCGTCTTGACGAGGCGGAGGCCCTTAAAATGAACCTTGCCGGAGTGGCGGACGCGGAATTCGGGTGATTTCAGGACCTGGCTGGCGACACCACCGACGTGGAACGTACGCATAGTCAGCTGCGTTCCAGGCTCACCGATGGACTGTGCTGCAATGATACCAATCGAGGTACCGCGCTGAACAATCTTGTTGGTCGACGGGTCCATTCCGTAGGCTTTGGCGGAAATCTGGCTGCGCCGCATGTGGGTCAACGGAGACATAATGCGCACGCGCTCGATGCCCAGGGCCTCGATTTTTTCAGCCATCTCAGGCGAAATCATCTCACCGGCCGACACGAGCACCTCTTCCGGGTTCAACGGATTCCGGACATTTTCGCTGGAACAACGACCGATAATGCGTTCGGAGAGGCGAACGATTTCCTCATCACCCTCGTAAATGGACTGCTTCCAAACGCCGTCGCGGTTGCCATCGTCTTCGTCAGCGATGATCGAGTCCATTGCGACGTCGCACAATTTGCGCGTGAGGTAACCAGCGTCCGCCGTCTTGAGGGCGGTGTCGGCGAGACCTTTACGCGTTCCGTGCGTCGAAATGAAGTACTCTAAGACGGACAGACCTTCGCGGAAGGACGACAGAATCGGACGCTCGATGATTTCACCCGACGGCGTCGACATCAGACCGCGCGCTCCGCAGAGCTGACGGACCTGTTGACGGTTACCGCGCGCACCCGAGTCCATCATGAGAAAGACAGAGTTGGCATTTTCAGAGCCGTTGTTTCCCTCGAGCCCCTTAAAGGCTGCCTTCGCGATTTCGTCGGTGGCACTCGTCCAAATATCGACGATCTTGTTGTAGCGCTCCCCGTGAGTGATAACACCTTTTTTGTACTGGTTCTCAATCTCTTCGAGCTTCTTGCGCGCACGGGCGACGATTTCAGGTTTCTCTGACGGAATGACCATGTCGCCGATCGAAATAGAGATACCGGCCGTCATGGCGCATTCGAAGCCCTTGGCCTTCAAACGGTCGAGTGTCTTGACGGCCTCCTCGCGGCTGACGACTTTGTACATCTGTAAAATCATCTCGCCGAGCTTGCTCTTCGCAACAGGCACGTTGACAAAGCCCACTTCTTTGGGCCAAAGGTTGTTGAAAATGACTCGGCCAACGGTCGTCCGAATGACCTTCTTCTTGCCGTTTCCAAAAACCGTCTCGCGACCGAAATCCGGGTTAACAAAGTCAATGACGTCGTGTTTTTTGAGGACTTGTTCGGCATCGGCGAAGAGCACTTCTTGAACAGAAGCCAAGAGCGGCACCCTTTTCGGCGTCGTCTTGGGCTCGAGTGTCAAATAATAGATGCCCAACACAATGTCCTGTGACGGCGTCAACACCGGTTTTCCACTCGATGGCGAAAAGATGTTGTTGGACGACATCATGAGCAACTTGCACTCCAAGATGGCCTCAGCCGACAGCGGCACGTGAACGGCCATTTGGTCACCGTCAAAGTCAGCGTTGAAGGCACCGCAAACCAATGGGTGCAGACGAATCGCGTCACCCTCGATTAGGACAGGCTCAAAGGCCTGAATCGAGAGACGGTGCAAGGTCGGCGCACGGTTCAACATTACCGGGTGTCCCTTGGTCACCTCTTCCAAAATGTCCCAAACTTCGGGCGAGCGGTTTTCAATCATCTTGCGCGCACCGCGGACGGTGTGGACAAAACCCAGCTGCTTCAGGCGACGGATGATGAACGGCTCGAACAGCACGAGCGCCATCTTCTTCGGCAATCCGCACTGATGGAGCTCCAATTCAGGCCCAATGACGATGACGGAACGGCCGCTGTAGTCGACGCGTTTGCCTAAGAGATTTTGACGGAAACGGCCCTGCTTGCCCTTGAGCATGTCGCTCAGAGACTTCAGCGGACGGTTGCCGGCTCCCGTAACGGCGCGTCCATGACGTCCGTTGTCGAAGAGCGCGTCGACCGCCTCTTGCAACATTCGCTTTTCGTTGTGAATGATAACATCCGGCGTCTTGAGCTGTAAGAGGTTCTTGAGGCGGTTGTTGCGATTGATGACGCGGCGGTAGAGGTCATTGAGGTCGCTGGTTGCGAAACGTCCACCCTCGAGCGGAACGAGAGGACGCAAGTCTGGCGGAATGATTGGTATCGCTTCCAGAACCATCCACTCTGGACGCGTATTTGAGTGTAAAAAGCCGCTGAAAATCTTGATGCGTTTTGCCAGTTTCTTCTTAATTTGCTTGGAGCGCGTCACGTGCATCTGCTCTTGCAGGTCGGCAACGATCGCCGATAAGTCGATCTTGGCCAATATCTTGCGGAGAGCCTCGGCACCCATTTTTGCCTCAAAAGCATCCTCTCCGTACTCGTCTTGAGCCTGCATGAACGCTTGCTCCGTGAGCAACTGCTTCTCTTCTAACGGCGTCTTTCCTTGGTCTATGACGAGGTAATTTTCGTAATAGATGACCTTTTCGAGATCTTTGGCCGTCATGTCGAGGAGCAGGCCAAGGCGACTCGGCATGCTCTTGAGGAACCAAATGTGCGAAACTGGAACGGCGAGGTCGATGTGGCCCATGTTTTCGCGACGCACGCGGGAAACGGTCACCTCGACGCCGCAACGATCGCAGACAACGCCCTTGTACTTGATTCGCTTGTACTTGCCACAAGCGCACTCGTAGTCGCGAACTGGGCCAAAAATGCGTTGGCAGAAAAGACCCCCTGGCTCCGGCTTGAAGGTACGGTAATTGATCGTCTCGGGGTTTTTGACTTCACCCTTTGACCAGGAACGAACTACGTCTGAAGACGCTATCGCAATGCCGACGCTGTCAAAAGTCTCTTGGCTTTCAAACCCGAGAATGTTTCTGATTTCTTCTGTACTCATTGTGCTCCTCTTTAGAGACCATTGATAAATGCCCGCCAACTTCTCCTCTTATTTGTCTTGGCTGCTCATCCATCAACAGTCTCACTATTTAATAAATGTGTAAATTATTGACGTATAAAGACCAATGAAAAATGCCGTCAAAGCTTGGCTTTGCGCGAGCACGATCTGCCGTAGCGTACGATGGTACGTAAGGCAGTCGCGCGGAGCGAAAAACGAGCTTTCACTGCATTTTGCATAGGTCTTTATTTTTGCGCGAAATTCAATGTTTCCTCTGTGCCCAAACGGACATCCAGACACAAGCTCTGCATTTCCTTCATCAGAACGTTGAAGGACTGCGGTGTGCCCGCCGACAGTGAATTGTCGCCCTTGACGAGTGATTCGTACATCTTGGTACGGCCCTGTATGTCGTCCGACTTGACCGTTAGGAGTTCTTGAAGAGTATAGGCGGCTCCATAAGCTTCGAGTGCCCACACTTCCATTTCTCCGAAACGCTGACCGCCGTACTGCGCTTTACCACCCAAGGGTTGTTGGGTGATCAAGCTGTACGGGCCGACAGCACGGGCGTGGATCTTGTTGGCTACGAGGTGGTTAAGCTTCATCATATAGATGTAACCCACCATGACCTCTTGATCCATTGCGTTGCCAGTGCGGCCGTCGTAGAGGACAGTCTTGCCGCTCTCTGGCAGGCTCGCCTTTTTCAGGTATTGACGGATTTCGTTTTCGCTGATGCCGTCAAAAATCGGTGTAGCGACCTTGATGCCTAGCTTTTTACAGGCCCAACCCAGGTGTGTTTCCAAAACCTGGCCAACGTTCATGCGGCTCGGAACGCCCAATGGGTTCAAAACAACGTCTACAGGCGTGCCATCCGGGAGGAAGGGCATGTCTTGCATCGGAACGATTTTTGAGATAACACCCTTGTTTCCGTGGCGGCCCGCCATCTTGTCGCCAACTTGAATCTTGCGCTTGATCGCGATGTAGACCTTGACGTTCTTCATCACGCCCTGTTCGTCCCCTTCTCCGGTCTGGACGATGCGCAATTGAGCCTCGTAATCCGCCTCAATCTCTTCAAAGCGCTTCATGTAGCTCTGAAGGATTTCCATAATCTTGACGCGGACAGGCGAATGCTCCATGTCGATCGCCGCCGGAACAGAAGCCATGCGACGCAACAGGGTCTTTGTGATCTTCCGATTGGCCGGAATGATGACCTCACCCGTCTCCTTGTTGACGACGTCTAACGGAATCTTTTCACCCAACAGAATATTGGAGAGGGACTCCGTCAGTTCTTCGCGCAACTTGTCGCTGTGCGAGCGGAACTCTTCGTTGATCTTCTTGATCTGACGGCGACGATCAGCGGGCTCGACTCCTGCCGACTCTTTATCGGCGCGGCTCGAGACCTTGACGTCCATAACGATGCCGTAGCAGCCAGAAGGAACGATGAGTGACGTGTCTTTGACGTCAGCAGCCTTTTCACCGAAGATCGCTCTGAGGAGTTTCTCTTCTGGGGCCAGTTCCGTCTCGCTCTTTGGCGTGATTTTACCGACCAAGATATCGCCTGGCTTGACCTCTGCACCCAACTTGATAACGCCGTTGCGGTCCAAGTTTTTGAGCGCCTCTTCGCCGACATTGGGGATGTCACGGGTGATTTCTTCCGCGCCCAATTTGGTGTCGCGGGCCGTCACCTCAAATTCTTCAATGTGGACCGAGGTGAAAACGTCCTCTTTAATGAGCCGTTCGCTCAGCAAAATGGCGTCTTCGAAGTTGTAACCGTTCCATGGCATAAACGCCACGAGGACGTTGCGACCCAGCGCCAATTCCCCGTTTTCACTGCTGGCGCCGTCTGCGAGCGTGTCGCCCTTCTTGATGGCTTGCCCCTTTTGGACGATCGGGTGCTGATTGAAGCAGGTGGCCGCATTGGAACGCATGAACTTGCGCAACTCGTACAGATAGACGCCTTTTTTGTCGTCCGTCTTTGGATTGCTATCAAAGCGCTGCGGCATTTTGCCATCCTTCGTGATGACGATGCGATTCGCGTCGACCGAAGCAACAACGCCATCGGCATCGGCAACGATCGTGTTTTTCGAGTCGCGGGCAACGATGTACTCAAGTCCTGTACCGACAAAGGGCGCCTCTACTTTGAGAAGCGGCACGCCTTGACGTTGCATGTTCGATCCCATGAGGGCGCGGCTGGCGTCGTCGTGCTCAAGGAACGGAATCAGGCCTGCGGCGACCGATACCAACTGTTTTGGCGAAACGTCGATCAGCGTCACTTCACTCGGCTCAACTTCGGCGACGTCCTCGCGGCCACGACGCACGGTAACGGGCCCTACGAGCTCGTTGTTCTTGCGAAGGGCTGAATTGGCCTGCGCGATGACATGACCCTCTTCTGCGTCAGCGCCCAAGTAAACAATTTCATCGGTGACCTTGCCTTCTTTAACGACACGGTACGGCGTCTCGATGAAGCCAAACTCGTTGACGCGGGCCAAGGTCGAAAGGGAGTTGATGAGACCGATGTTCGGACCTTCAGGCGTCTCAATCGGACAAATGCGTCCATAATGAGAGGGGTGAACGTCGCGGACTTCAAAGCCGGCGCGGTCACGATTCAAGCCACCCGGTCCGAGCGCGGACAGACGGCGCTTGTGCGTCACTTCTGCGAGCGGATTGATCTGGTCCATGAACTGCGACAGCTGACTGCGGGCAAAGAAATCCCGAATCGATGTGCTCAAGGCCTTGGGGTTGACCAACTTTTGCGGCGCAATCATGTCTACGCTCTGATCGTAGAGCGTCATGCGTTCGCGGACCAAACGCTCGGTTCGAGCTAAGCCCAAACGGCATTGATTGGCCAACAATTCGCCGACCGTACGGACGCGACGGCTGCCTAAATGGTCAATGTCGTCGATAAAGCCTTCGCCGCGGCGCAGAGAACCTAAGTAGCGGACCGCGTCAATGACGTCTTCCGCGTCCAACAAACGATGCTCGATGTCTACCGTCCGCTTCAGGCGCTGATTGAGCTTGTAACGACCGACACGGCCCAAGTCGTAGCGCTTGGGATCCGCAAAGAGACGGCGCAATAGCGATTTCGCGTTGGAAACAGTCGGTGGCTCTCCGGGACGCAAACGTTTGTAAACCTCTCGAAGCGCCTCTTCTTCGTTGCGCGTCGGGTCCTTTTTCAAACTGCGAATGATGGCACCGTCGTCCTGAGACGCGTCTAAAATCTTGATCTTGTCGATGTTGCACTTCTCGAACGAGCGCAATAACGTGCCCGTTAAAGGATCAAAGGAACGCGCCAAGACCTTGCCCTGACTGGCATCGATGATGTCTTCAGCCAACACGAGGTGCGAGAGCTCTTTTTTCACCAAGAGACTCTTCACTTTTGTGCTCTTGATCTCGTAAAATAACTTTAAAATATCTTCATCGGCACCATAACCAAGCGCACGCAAGAACGTGGTAATTAAAAACTTGCGACGGCGACGGCGACGATCTAGGTAAACGTAAAGCAGGTCGTTTTGGTCAAATTGGACCTCCACCCACGTTCCGCGGTCTGGAATGATGCGAAACGCGTATAGCATCTTTCCACTCGCGTGCGGCATCTCCTCAAAACAAATGCCTGGAGAGCGGTGTAATTGGCTGACGACCACACGCTCGGCTCCATTGACGATAAATGAACCCTTTTCGGTCATCAGGGGCAACTCGCCCATGTAAATTTCTTCCTCCTGGATCCCCTCGCCTTCTTTTAAACGAAGCGTCACGTACAATGAGGCGGCGTAGGTCACGCCCTCCCTCAAACACGCGACTTCGCTGAGCTTTAACTCGCCCATTCGGTACGACATGTACTCCAAAGAGCAATGATTATCGTAGCTCTCTATCGGGAAAACCTCTCGGAATACGGCCTCTAGACCTATCGCAGCCCGCTTTTCTGGACTCGCGTCTTTTTGTAAAAAGTCCCGAAAGGAGTCTATTTGCGTTTCAATTAAGTTTGGAGGTGTTATGGCCTCCTTGATTTTTCCACAATGAATGCGCTCTGACATAGTGTAAAAGGATTGTTTTTAGATACACAGAATACCGATCGATGGAGACCGCTTTTCAGCGACATTTTCCATCGAACGGTACAAGATCAATGCAAAATGGTCTATAGCGGCGTTCTCGTCGCTCTGGCTAAGTCACGTACCAACGTACGCTCCTGTCGCCCTCGCTCCTGCGGCCTTGCTCTAGATCCATTTTGCATCGATCTTGGTACGCGTTTAGAAAACTGTAGAAGTCAATTATTTGACTTCGAATAAAAGCTCAATTTCTAGAGTTAAACATCCGTAAGACCGCAGTAAAATGACTCTATAGCAAAGCCCGAGAAGTGAGGGCGACAGGAGCCTACTGACGTAGGTGACTTAGCCCGAACGACGAGAACGCCGCTATTGATCATTTTGCAAAGGTCTTATGTGTGTTTGTTATTTGACTTCGACTTTGGCACCAGCAGCCTCAAGCTTCTTTTTGATGTCTTGGGCTTCGTCCTTATTGACACCTTCTTTGATTGGCTTGGGTGCGCCTTCAACGACATCTTTGGCTTCTTTCAAACCGAGGCCCGTGATGGCACGAACTTCTTTGATGACGTTGATCTTGTTGTCACCCGCGGCAGCGAGAATGACGGTAAATTCCGTCTGTTCTTCAACGGCAGCGGCAGCAGCGGCAACGGGTGCAGCGGCCATAGCGGCGACGGGCGCAGCGGCGCTGACACCCCATTTGGCTTCTAGATCTTTGACCAAGCCCGCGATTTCCAACACGGATTGGCTACTCAACCACTCGATAACTTGTTCTTTTGTGATACTCATTTTTGTTATTTCCTTGAATAGTTAGCGTCCTTGCGGACATTTAAGGGAATACCCCTAACGAATTCTTCAGAAAACCTCGGAAACGGGGCCTCACCCCACTCCAAGATCATCTAAATTTTAAACTTCTGCATGCGCGTTCAAGACATTCAAGAGTCCCTGTGGAACACCTTGAAGGACGTACAGGACCTTCTGCGCGGGCGTATTGAGAAGACCCAAGAGCTGTGCGCGCAGCACTTCGAGCGATGGCAGCTTGGACAGCGCTTCGACATCTCCAGCGGAGAGTAGACGCTTTTCCAAGATTGCACCGCGCATCTCGAGCTTCTTTTTGTCCTTTGCAAACTGCATCAGCACTTTGGCGACACCTGAAGGGTTCGATCCACCCACGACAACCGCATTCTGCCCTTGAAGCAGGTTGCTCATGTCGGGGAAAGAGCGTTCCTTGGCCACCACATTGAAAATGCTGTTCTTGACGACGTGGTAGGTCGCCGATTCTGCCCGAAGCGCTTTCCTCAATTCGGCGACATCGGCTACCGTCATGCCTTTAAAATCGGCCAATATGACGTAATTCGATGCATCCAAATAGGACGCGACTTCTTGCACTAAAAATTGCTTATCTTGTCTCATAAAACATTCTTTCCTAAGACCATTGTTCCCAACGTTTCATATCGCTCTTCGGGCCTTGTCTTCAAGTTTTCAATAGTCTTTGCCTTTTTAGTAAAAATATAAGTCCCTATTAGACCTGTGAAAAATGGCGTCAAAGCTTGGCTTTGCGCGAGCATGACCTGCCGCAGCGGCAGGGCTGGCCCTGCACCCTTGGATACTTCGTATCCACTTTTAAAAGTGGATGCATGAGCCCTCCTAGTGGGTACGGTGGCCGTTGCCCCCGGCGCGAAACGAGCTTTCACGGCATTTTGCATAGGTCTAATAGTGGCCGAACTCCTTGCTGTCTAGTGGGATACCTGGTGACATGGTCGCCGTCAAGGTCATACTGCAAATATATTTGCCCTTGAGGGACTCCGGACGCGCCTTGCCCATGATGTCGATCGCCTGTTTGGCGTTTTCCATCAAGGCTTCTGGCGTGAACGAACGCTTGCCGATAATGACCGACACGTTGCCCGTCTTGTCCATCTTGAACTCGACGCGGCCAGCCTTTACAGCATGAACACCTGCGGCGATGTCATCGGTAACCGTTCCAGACTTCGGATTTGGCATCAAGCCACGCGGACCTAGGACTCGGGCGACGTTGCGGACCTCTTTCATGGCCGTTGTCGTCGACAGAGCGACGTCAAAATCCATCCAGCCCTCTTGGACTTTTTGGATCATGTCGGCGAGGCCAGCAAAGTCGGCACCCGCTTTGATCGCCGCCTCGGGATCTTCCGTGAACACGAGGACTCGAATTTTCTTACCACTTCCATGTGGCAAGCTGACGGTACCGCGCACCATGTGCGTGCTCTGCTTGGGATCGACTCCCAAATGGGCCGAAATCTCGACCGTTTCATCAAATTTTGCTTTGGGAAACTCATTCAAGAGTGCAACGGCCTCAGTCAATGAATAGGCCTTGTCGCTCTCGACGTGCTTGATGGCTTCCCTATAACGTTTACTTGGTTTTTGTGCCATAGTTTGACTCCTTTAATCGACCACCTCTATGCCCATACTACGAGCGGTTCCTTCAACCATGCGAGCTGCCTGATTTTCGTCCTCAGCGTTGAGGTCTTTTATCTTCAGCTTGACGATTTCCTTGATCTGCTTGCGCGTTACCTTGCCGACTTTATCGCGGTTTGGAACGCCCGAGCCCTTGGGAATGCCGGCTGCCTTTTTCAAGAGGATTGCGGCCGGTGGTGATTTCAGAATGAAACTGAAGGAACGGTCTGCAAAAACGTCGATGACGACCGGCAGGATGAGTCCAGCCTGGTCCTTCGTACGCGCATTGAATTCCTTACAGAAACCCATGATGTTGACTCCATGCGCACCGAGTGCCGGGCCCACGGGGGGCGCCGGATTCGCTGCACCTGCAGGCAACTGTAAACGAATCTGTCCTATTTTCTTTTTTGCCATGATTTTTTTGACGGTTAGCTGTTCACGCGTTCTATTTGCCAGAACTCCAGCTCGACTGGCGTAAAACGTCCAAACATCGAAACCGAGACCTTGAGTTTTCCTTTATCGAGGTCGATGCTTTCGATGTTGCCAGTCAAGTTGAGGAAGGGTCCGTCGATAATTTTAACGACTTCACCAACCTCATACTGAACCTTGGGAACCTCTTTACCTTCGGATCCTTTGACCTGGTTCAATATGCGATCCATTTCCTCCGGTTTTAAGGGAGCCGGGGAATCGCCGCCCACAAATCCTATAATGCCCTGGGTGTTGCGAATAAACGCCCAGACTTCTTGTAAAAGTTTACTTTCGTCGTCGTACAAGCGCGTCTCTATAAAGAGGTAGCCCGGGTAAAACTTGCGGATCTTGGCGCTCTTGCGGCCATTTTTGACCTCGGTAACCGTCTCTGACGGCATGAGGACGCCGCGAACGAAGTCTCCCATCTTTTCTATCCCTATAAATTTCTCCAAATACCGCTTCGCCTTACCCTCTTGATTGGATAAGGTTTGCACGGCATACCACCGAAATTCACTGATACCTTTGTTTGCTGACATCAAAGTATTTCTCCTCTAAAAATTAACCCGCCAAAGAGTGACGCACCCAAGAACAAACCAAATCGACGACCTGAAACAGAGAAAAGTCGACGATACTGATAAACGCTCCCAGGATGATAATACCGATAATCACGACGATCGTCGAATCTTTGAGCTCTGCCTGTGTCGGCCAGGATGCTTTTTTCAATTCCCCGAGGGTTTCTCCCCAGAATATGCGTATCGATTTAAATGGATTCTTCATGAGCAAACCTCTTCAAAAGGACCTCTAGCAGCGTTCTCCCTGCAGGCAAATTTGGCAATAAGTTCGTTATCCTTCGTGATTCGCCTATGTCACGCATTTCAATGCGCTCCAGTCGGCTCACACTCGGAAGCCTGCTTCTTGCCCCATTTGCCTGCAGGTTCGTCGTTCGGGCTAGGTCACGTACGTCAGAGTACGCTCCCGTCGCCCTCGCTCCTCGGGACCTTGCTATAGGCCATTTTGAAGAGGTTTGCGACTTTGATCATCAACTAGCGGTAAATTTTTAATTAACACTAACATGAATCCTTGATTATTACACCTATCGGCTTTTTATATAAGTCTTTATTGTGGATTAAGTTAGATTATGTAATTGGCAGGAGAAGAGGGACTCGAACCCCCAACCGACGGTTTTGGAGACCGTTGCTCTACCAATTGAGCTATTCTCCTATCATGCGTGGAGGAAGGAGCCTATCGACACCCACCTTTTAAATTTCAAGTGAAGCCAGAAAAGCCAGCTGGCTTTTACACAAGGAAGAAAGTCAGCTGGCTTTAAAAGTCAAGTATTTTTACTTGATAATTTCAGAAATACGTCCGGCTCCGATGGTACGGCCACCCTCGCGGATAGCAAAACGTTGACCGGCTTCCATGGCAATCGGCTTCTGGAGGTCGAGTTCAATACCCAAGTTGTCGCCGGGCATGACCATTTCAACGTTCTCTGGGAGAATACAAATACCTGTTACGTCGGCTGTACCGAAGAAGAATTGCGGACGGTAGCCCTTGAAGAACGGCGTATGACGGCCGCCTTCATCCTTGGTCAATACGTAAATCTCGGCCTTGGCCTTGGTGTGAGGGGTGATGCTATTGGGCTTGGCCAACACTTGTCCGCGCTGGACATCTTCTTTTTCAATACCGCGGAGGAGAATACCGACGTTGTCACCGGCACGGCCTTCGTCGAGGTTCTTGCGGAACATCTCGACACCCGTACAGATGGTCTTGCGGGTATCTTCCAATCCGACGATGGCAACTTCTTCGCCAACCTTGACCTTTCCGCGCTCGATACGGCCCGTAACGACGGTGCCACGGCCGGTGATCGAAAATACGTCTTCAACAGACATCAAGAAAGGCTTGTCGACTTCGCGTTGTGGCTCTGGAATGTCCTTATCAACGGCGGCGAGTAGGTCACCGATCGACTTAACACCCAGCTCCTTACCTTCGAGGGCGCCCAAAGCGGAACCCCGAATGATGGAAATATTGTCGCCGTCGAACTCGTACTTAGTCAGGAGGTCGCGGATTTCCATCTCAACCAGCTCCAAGAGCTCGGCGTCGTCGAGGAGGTCAACTTTGTTCAAGAAAACAACGATGTTGGGAACGCCGACCTGACGGGCCAACAAGATGTGTTCGCGCGTCTGAGGCATGGGTCCATCCGCCGCACTAACGACGAGAATGGCGCCGTCCATCTGAGCGGCTCCCGTGATCATGTTTTTAACGAAGTCAGCGTGACCAGGGCAGTCTACGTGCGCGTAGTGACGCTTATCCGACTCGTACTCGACGTGCGAAACGGCGATAGTTACGATCTTGGACGCGTCGCGAACAGTACCACCCTTGGCGATATCTGCGTAAGACTTAATCTTCGCCAAGCCCTTTTGAGCTTGAACGTGCAGAATAGCAGCCGTTAAGGTGGTCTTTCCGTGGTCGACGTGACCGATTGTGCCGACGTTAACGTGCGGCTTTGTCCTTTGGAAGGTTTCTTTATTTGCCATGTTATTTTCGTGTTGAAATCTAAATGGAGCCCCCGAGCGGATTTGAACCGCCGACCTCGCCCTTACCAAGGGCGTGCTCTGCCAACTGAGCTACAAGGGCAAGAATCGGCCACTCTTGACGTTATCAACTCGACAAGAGCCGCCATTTGCAAAAAAAAGCATTCCACGGAGGCGTCCTATTTTTTGCAGGAGTTTTGAAATTTGCAGACATTTCTCTCCACAGTCAACTTATTTTTTAAAAAGATTTTAAAGACCTATGAAAAATGCGCCGCCTCACTATTTAATGCTGGACGAGAGCAATCGACTCCCTTAAATATGACAACGAGGGATTTCTATGCAATCAACACTACTATCGTCGGAAAGCAAATATTTTTGGGGTCTATTTTACCTCTGTTTAGGCGGGCTGATGGGGGCGGCGTTGTGGAACTTTGATCTATTACAGACCTTGTTTGCGACGACAGCCAAGCATCCAAGCAACATTACTGGGCTCTTGGGAAGCTACGCGGCGTTTTGGAGCTTTCGTTTCTTTGGATGTGCTGCGTGGATGTTGCCGACCTACATGATCTTTGCATCCTATGCCCTACTCTTCCGAAAGAGCCACACCCTGCGCTTTTGGCGATACGCGGCCATGTTTGTGACCGTCATCAGCTTGGCGGCGTTGGGCAACCTTTGGCAAAGCTTGTTTTTGAGCGAAAAAGCCAAGGTGTTCCTTTACAGCAGCGCTTATTCTCAGGGCCTGGGCGGCATCTTGGGCGACATTGCCCTCTATCGCGTCATTGCAAACATTGGCCTGCTCGGCACCTGCGTCCTCTACACTGTATCTTTTTGCGTATCCCTCGTGGTCTCACTCTCACCGGAAGCCACACCGCAAGCGGCCTTTGCGCGTTTTCTGAAAATGGCAAAAGTCTTTTTAACGCGAGCCACACGCGTCGCTGGAGCCTTTGGCCGACTTTCGCAGAGAGCGCTATCGGTTTTTTGGCAACAGACACAGGATAAACTCGCCCAAATTCGCGCCACGAAACAGTCGGCGCTTCCACCTATAGAAGCTAAACAGCCGATAGAAGCTAAACAGCCGGTGTCTCTCGCGGAAAAGCCCGACAGCGACTATGCGCCACCGGATTTTCAACGAGCCGCCTCGGAGCTTTCCAAAGCCGTCTCAGAGCACTCAACGCCACTCAAAATGCTTGAAAAGCCGGTTGAGCATGTGCGCATCGAGCCTCAATCGCTCAAAATTGTCGCCGAAGAGGTCCTGGAAAAGGGCCTGGTGAATCGCCCGCAACGAGGCAATTACCAATTTCCGCCGCTCGACATCCTTAAGACGGCCCCAGAGTCCTCCAAGCCCAACACCGAAGAGCACGCGCAGACGGCACAGGCGCTCATCGACAAGCTTGAAGAGTTTGGCGTCAGCGTCTTTTTAAATGAAATCCACACGGGTCCGGTCATCACGCGCTACGAAGTGACGCCGGCAAAGGGTGTCCGCGTTGAAAAGATTGTCAACCTCGATAAAAACATCGCCCTCGGCCTCAAAGCGCTCTCGGTTCGCATATTGGCGCCGGTTCCAGGCAAGGGCTGCGTCGGCATCGAGTTGCCAAACAAGCGCCCACAGGCCGTCTGCTTGCGCGACATTTTGGAATCGAAGGCGTGGGCCGAGTCTCAGGCAGAAATTCCCATTGTTTTAGGAAAAGAAGTGACTGGAAAACCCATCGTCGCCGACCTCACGCGCATGCCACACCTCCTCATCGCCGGCTCCACGGGCTCCGGCAAGACGGTCTGCATCAACACGATCATCGCCTCTCTGCTCTACCACTCGAGCCCAGAAGACCTCCGCTTTATCATGGTCGACCCGAAAATCGTCGAAATGAAGGTTTTCAACGACCTCCCACACATGCTCGTCCCCGTCGTCACGGATCCCAAAAAAGTACCAGGCGCGCTCAAATGGCTGATCTCGGAGATGGAACACCGCTATCAGATCTTTGCCCAAGTCGGCGCACGCAACATCGCCAGTTTCAATGCAAAGCTCAGCGAAAAGAGCAGCACGGCTGAAAAGATCGACCTCTCCCCCGAGGAACGCACGGCCCTCCGCGAGTTCGACACCGAAAAGGTCTCCGTTCCGCGCGAAAAGCTGCCTTACATCGTCTGCGTCATCGACGAGCTGGCTGACCTCATGATGGTTGCCCCGGCGGACGTCGAGTCGTCGATCACCCGACTCGCACAGCTGGCGCGAGCGGCCGGCATTCACCTCATCATCGCGACGCAACGGCCCTCCGTCAACGTCATTACTGGTGTAATCAAGGCAAACCTGCCAAGCCGTATCGCCTTTAAAGTCGCATCAAAAGTCGACAGCCGAACCATTCTCGACGGCATGGGCGCTGAAAACCTCATCGGCCGCGGTGACATGCTCTTCGTTCCACCAGGAGCCTCAGACCTCATTCGCGCGCAGGGAGCCTTTGTCTCCGATGAAGAAATCACAGCTATCGTCGAGGCCCTCAAGGTCAACGGCGCTCCACAATTTGTCGCAGAAATCCAAGATCACATCGAGTCTGAGTCTGGTGAAGACGGCCCCACTCTCGATGGTGAATGGGACGACAACCTCATTCCACAGGCACTCGCAGTCCTCAGATCCACCGACAAGCCCTCGACTTCTCTGCTACAGCGCCGCCTCAAGATCGGTTACAACCGCGCCGCCCGTATCATGGAAACCCTCCAGGCTGAGGGGCTGGTTAGCAATATCTCTGAACCTGCCAACCTACAGTAAAGACGGATCAAAATAGCGCAAAAATGCGTTTCGCGCTCCGCCGACTGGCTTACGTACCATCGTACGCTACGCCAGATCGTACTCGCGCAAAGCCACATTTTTGCATCTATTTTGATCCGTCTTTACACTTTACGATTTGTCTAATGCAAGACCGATGCAAAATGGCTCTAGAGCAAGGCCCGAGGAGCGAGGGCGACAGGAGCGTACGTTGGTACGTGACTTGAAGCGGCCTTAGCCGTTGTAAGTCGTTAATAAACAAAGACCGATTAAAAATGGCAAAGGCAGGTGGCCTACTCTTTTGCCTCTGTCTTTTTAAGGCCGATGTAAAAATGGATGCAAAAATGTGGCTTTGCGCGAGTACGATCTGGCGTAGCGTACATAGAGGTACGTGAGCCAGTCGGCGGAGCGCGAAACGCATTTTGGCGCCATTTTACATCGGCCTTTTACAGCGGTCTTTTAGCTGATATAGCCCAGTTGTAAATGTCGTTGTAATGCAGGGCTGATGTTTTCCAAGAAAAGTCTTTTTCCATGCACGTCTTGCGCATTTTCAAAAAGTGCTGTGGGCGGTCATAATAGGTAGAACAGGCCCAGCCTATTGAATAATAAAGACCATGACAACTGGCCTCTTCGAAGCGAAACCCGGTTCCAGAGCCGTCTGATTCGTTGTATTGATCAATGGTGTTGACTAGTCCGCCAGTCGAACGAGCCACAGGAACCGTTCCGTAGCGCATCGAATACATCTGATTGAGACCACAGGGCTCAAAGCGACTGGGCATCACAAAGAAATCAGAACCCGCCTCCATGAGGTGCGACAGGGCCTTATCGTAACCGATATAGACACCCACTTTGCCCGGATAGCGATTGCAGAGGTCGGAGAGGTACCACTCGATGTGGTGTTCGCCAGAACCGAGCACGAGAACCTGAATCTTCATTTCAGACAACAGCCCCGGAATGATGTCGGCCAACAAGTCGATACCCTTTTGCCAATAGAGACGTGCAATGGCACAGAAAATGGGGATATGGGGGTCGACTTCGAGCCCAAAACGCCGCTGTAGGGCCTCTTTGCAGGCCGCTTTTCCAGAAAAGTCTCGAGTTGAGTAGTTGGCGGGGAGGTAGGGATCCGTCTCCGGATTCCAGCCCTGGGTGTCGATGCCGTTGAGCACGCCAATGAGGTCGGCGCCACGAAAGTTTAGGACGGGATCTAGACCGCAACCGAACTCGGCTGTTCGAATTTCCTGAGCGTATTGTGGGCTGACGGTCGTGATTTTGTTGGCGTGATAGAGGCCTCCCTTGAGAAAATTCACGCATCCAAGGGACTCGAGGCTGTCGCTTCGGAACTCCGTTTGATGCAGTCCAGCGAAGTCCAAAATGCCCTTTTCGAAGATGCCCTGATGCTGTAAGTTGTGAATAGTGACAACGCTAGCGGTATTCTTTAAGGCCGTTTCGCGCTCGGTCGTGTTTAAGAAAACAGGAACTAGGCCGGTTGTCCAGTCGTGACAATGCATGATGTCCGGGTACCACTTAATGAAATGGCAGAGGTCGAGGGCCGCCCGACTCAAAAAGGCAAAGCGCTCATTGTTGTCGCCATGACTTCCCCATGGACCCGTATAGATCTCGTGACGCTGAAAGTACTTGTTGTATTCTAGGCAATAGATTTTGACATTCTCGCTGCCAGGATAGCCGGTTTCCCAAACACGGCAAAAGGCTTCACCAGCCAAATTGACAATCATAGGGCCCTCTTTGGCTACCCAATCCTCATCCGGCGACATAAATCCGTAAAGGGGCATCACAACCCTCACATCTAACCCGTTTTGCCCCAGCGCCTTAGTGAGCGAACCAACCGCATCGCCCAATCCCCCAACAGACGCAAAAGGAGCCAATTCCGGCGTCACCATCAAGACCTTTAATGTGCTTGTCATCGACTCTAAAAAAAGAGTTTTTTCAAAAAGGTCAAAGTGATTCACGCTTTTTCGTGTACCAACCTCAATCATTAGCGAAAAACAAGTCCTATCGATTGCGTTCCATCGCTAATTGAGTCCTGCATGGTCATGAGTGTTTTAAGTTAAATTTCACCCAATGGTGGAATCGACTTTCTGAATTTTTAACCGGTCCGCGGTGAGTGCCCCTAAAGAAGTACTAACTCACTTCAACTCTGCGTGTGACAACACGCTCTGGATGTGCCGTTAGAGAGCTCGGCTGGTCTTGGGAGCTGTTTGTGGCGCACTCATTCTACATCCGAGAGCGAATTTTGCTGATTCGATGGCCTCTGCGAGACGCCATCGACTGTACGCCTCACAATGCGTCTATGACAAAAACCCGTTGCGTCGGAATGAATAAGTTTCTTTGTCTGCAATGATGAGGTGGTCGACAAGTTCGATATCTAAACTTTCGCAGGCGGAATCGAGTGCAAAGGTGACTTTTTTGTCGTTTTCCGAAGGCTCTGTGTTGCCCGTGGGATGATTGTGGACGAGAATGATGGCCGCCGCGGAACGCTTCAGGGCCGCCTCAACGACCTTTCGTGGATAGACGACGGCGCGGTCGATGGTGCCCTCTTCGAGGCGTTCAATGCCGTTGGGTAGCAATTTGTAAGCGCGGTCGAGGTAGGCAACCTCGAAAACCTCTTTGCGTTCGCCACCCAATCGAAAGCGCCAAAAGTCTTCGATTTTTTTTGAACTGTTCAGGAGAGGATCGTTGTGTAGGTCCTGCTCTAGGTATAGAGTGGCAACGTGTCGGATGATTTTAAGTGCAATGGGTGTTACGCTGCCAATCCCTTCAATGGCGCGTAAGCTGTCCGTGTCGGCATCGAGAATGCGCTTCAGATTGCCAAACTGTTTGAGCAAACGCTTGGCCTGTTGCTTGACGTCTTTTCTAGGAATACAGAGCGTGAGGAGTAATTCAATGATTTCATGGTCGGCAAAGCCCTTGAAGCCCGCTTTTTCAAAGCGCTGCCTTAAATGTGCCCGGTGACCAGCATGATCGTTTTTCGCCATGAATGCTCACATTAGCACAATCTTTTTGCTTTTGTAAATTAAATAAGTGCTTTCCATTAAGAAACTTACTTCGCAAGTTTTTTATTTAATGTCTTCTATAACGGACGTTAACGCACTCAATGATTCTTTTAGCGGTCATATACTATATGACCTCGATGCTTAGCGAAAATTTTTCTAGGTCGCTAATGATTGAGGGAATCTGCCGCTTTTTTTGAATTTTGTCTTGATAAGTCACAAAGTCGTGCTACACATATATTCTCATGTGTGGTATTGTTGGGTACGTAGGAAAGAACGCGGCAGTTCAAGTCTTGATTGATGGTCTCAAACGACTCGAGTATCGTGGCTATGATTCTGCTGGATTGGCTATTCTCGATAAGGGCGTTTTCAGCGTTCTCAAAAAAACGGGACGCGTGGTCAATGTCGAAAAACTAGCCCGCAAATCAAAATCGCCTGGCACCATCGGCATCAGTCACACGCGTTGGGCCACTCACGGCGGCGTCACCGATAACAACGCACACCCACACATCAGCTCAGATGGCAAAATCGCCCTCGTCCACAACGGCGTCATTGAGAACTTTCTGCCCCTCAAACACTTTTTGGAAGGTCATGGCTTCACCTTCTCCTCCGAGACCGACACCGAAGTCCTCTCCAACCTCATTGCTTACCACTACAAGACGCTCGGTGGCTACAACGGCAACCGCGTCATTGAGAGCGTCCGCCAGAGCCTCATGCAGGTCGAAGGCACCTACGGTATCGCCGTCCTCTGCACCGATTACCCCGATCAAATCATCGGCGCTCGCAAGAGCTCTCCCCTGATTTTGGGCGTCGGTCAGGGCGAATACATCCTGGCAAGCGACGTCACGGCCTTTGCGCTCCGCACGCAGAATGTCGTCTTTCTCCGCGATGACGAAATTGTTTGCATCAATCGCGATGAGTTCAGTATCACGACGATGGAAGACAACCGTGTCCACGCCTCGATCGAGACCGTCGACTGGGCTCCTGATGCCGTTGAACTCGGTGATTACAAGCATTTCATGGAGAAGGAGATCTTTGAACAGCCACAGTCGATCGAAAACGCCATGCGCGGTCGCTTTTCACAGGACTCAAGCACGTCTCACTTTGGCGGACTCACGTTGACGCCGCAAGAGTTGAGACACATCGACCGCATTCTCTTTTGCGGCTGCGGATCCGCCTGGCACTCCTGCCTCGTCGCCGAACACCTGATTGAGCGCTTTGCCCGCATTCCTGTCGAGGTCGAGTACGCGTCCGAATTCCGTTACCGCAACGCCCCACTCGACAAGCACACCCTCGTCTTTATCGTCAGTCAGTCTGGGGAAACACTCGATAGCCTCGCCGCCCTTCAAGAATCCAAGCGCAAAGGCTACCCGACACTCGCCATCACCAACGTCGTTGGCTCCACGATTGCCCGCGAGTCAGATGGCGGCATCTATCAACGTTCGGGGCCGGAAATCGGCGTGGCATCCACCAAGGCCTTTACCGCACAGTTGACCATTTTGTCCATGCTAGCCCTCTACCTCGGCCGCCTGCGCGACATGAGCTACGAGGACGGCATCCGCTTCGTCGAAGCCCTCAAAATGCTTCCCCAGCAGGTCGCCCAAATCCTCAATCAGGCAGAATACATCCAGGCCATCGCACACAAGTACGCCCATCATCGTGATTTCCTATTTCTCGGCCGACAGAGCCTGTTCCCAATCGCACTCGAAGGAGCCCTCAAACTCAAAGAAGTCTCCTATATTCACGCAGAAGGCTACCCTGCCGCCGAAATGAAACACGGCCCCATCGCCCTCATCTCACCCGAGTGCCCCAGCGTCTTTCTCGCTACACAAAAGAGCATCATCAAGAAGACCCTGTCTAACATCCAGGAAGTCAAGGCCCGCGGCGGACCCGTTATCGCCGTCACGACGGAGGAATGCCACTTTCCTAAAAACTTGGCCGATGACCTCATCGTCATTCCACATTGCCACGAGGCCCTCAAGCCAGTCTTGGCAACGGTCCCCCTTCAGCTCTTCGCCTACTACACATCCCTCGCACGCAATTGCGACGTCGATAAGCCTAGGAATCTAGCTAAGTCCGTTACCGTCGAATAAAAATCGCGCGATGTTGGGCGCAAAAGTGTCTTTAGTGGCGTTTCGCGTTGTTCGGGCTAAGTCACGTACCTTTTGTACGCTCCCGTCGCCCTCTCTTCTCGGGCCTTGCTAAAGGCCCCTTTTGCATCCAAACATCGCGCGATTTCTGGATTCTGGAGTATCTTTGACGCCATTTTACACACATTTAGTGCGTTCTAAATCTTTTTACAATTTCTGGAGCAAGTGATGCACTCGCAAAGCAAGGCTGCTTCCAAAAGAGCGAAACACAAAAATGCATGCATTTTTGTGTTTCACAAGGTGGATGCGTGAGCATCCTAGGGGGCCTGGGGGCCGCTGCCCCCAGAATTTAAAATTGAATAATCATTGAAACTGGGCAATGATCAGAGCCCAGGATTTTTGGGTGGATGGCGGGTGACGAGACGTGGCGAATGAGGTTTTGTGAGACGAGGAAGTAGTCGATTCTCCACCCGACGTTGCGTGAGCGCGCACTGGCTCGGTAGGACCACCATGTGTAGTGGCCTTTTTGCGCTGGGTGAGTCTCGCGGAAGACGTCGACAAAACCGGCGTCCAAGAGGGCCGAAAAGCCTGCCCGCTCCTCATCGGTGAAACCCGCGTTGAAGTGGTTCGCCTCGGGGTGGACGAGGTCGATCTCCGCGTGCGCCACATTGAGATCGCCGCACAAAATCACGCCCTTTTGGGCCTTCAGTGCACACAGGTAGGCGCGAAACTCTTTATCCCAGCGCATGCGAAACGGCAACCGCGTCAACTCTGCCTGCGCGTTGGGCACGTAGACATTGACAAGGTAAAAGTCCTTAAACTCCGCCGTTATGACGCGTCCTTCGGTCGGCTCTGGCTCGGCCAGGCAACCCAAGGTCCACGAGAGAGGCTCGACTTTTGAAAAGATCGCCGTCCCCGAATAGCCTTTTTTGGCCGCGTGGTGAAAAATCTTATGTGGGTATTCGCTCGCCACGTCCGGAACAACGCCGTCGTACACCTTGGTTTCCTGCAGGCAAATGACATCCGCCCGCTCTTTTTCGAGGAGCGAATCAAAGCCCTTTTCTTGCAGCGAACGGAGGCCGTTGACGTTCCATGAAAGTATTTTCATTTAACCTTTTTGTCTTTCAGTGCAAAAGAGAGCACCAGTCCAAAGCCCATCATGAGTGGCAGGACGGACATTGCGACGCGGTAATCGGAAGCCGAGTACAGGCCGATTTCAGAAAAGTCCTGGGCCTGCCAGTCGAGCAGAATGCCGACTATTGGCTGAAAGAGAGCACCTAAGAGCATGATGATCATGTTGACGACGGCCACCGCACTACCGCGGGCGAAATCTGGGTTAGCCTCGAGACCCATAATAAAGGCCAGTATTTCCGAGCTTGAAAAGAGGCCGATGAGGAACAGCAGCGTTCCGAGGGCCATGGGTGGAATGTTGTTGAATAGCAGCATGCCGCTGAGCAATAGGAAACAGAGAAAGGTGCCCCACTTCATGAGTCCGGCCCGCATTCCGATATAGTCCGAGAACCAGCCGGCAAAGGGGCTACCAATGAGCCACCCCAGGTAGAGCATGGCAACGACGCTCGCCGCTTCTTGTTTGGTAATGCCAGCAACGTGCCGAATATACTGGATTCCCCACAGATCAGCAAAGACGGTTAACGGCAAATAGAGACAGCCGCCGACGAGCCCAATCAGCCATGTTTGCGGGTTCTTGAGGACGGCAAACAGGCTTTTACAGATGTTTGCAAAGGGTGTACTGCCGCGAAAGGCCTTACGGCGATCGACTTCCGTTGTGGGTGTTCGCGGAATGAGCAATAAAAGCATAACCGTGCAAGCGATACCAAGCCATCCGGCAACTGCCCAGGAGCGCTGCCAGCCAATGTTGTCGACGAGAAATGAGAGGGGAGCTTGTCCGATGATGGCGCCAATCATGCCCAACATGGTTGTCAGTCCAGCCAGCAGGGCCAGCTGTTTGGGATGAAACCAAACGGTCGAGAGATACACACAACCGACAAAGCCAAAGGCCGACCCGAGGCCCATGAGAAAGCGGCCGGCAGTCATCAAGGCAAGGGTTTGCGTAGAAATGCTCGGCAAAAAGCAACCGAGCGCGACGATCACACAGGCAGCTACAATGATGCGCTTGCCTCCAAAAGAATCGAAGATAGCACCGACGATCATCTGCATCGGAGAATAGATGAAATAGTACATGCCCAAGGATCCCGCCAAAACACCTGCGCCCACGACGAAATGAGTCTGCAACTCTTCCTCCATTACGCTCGGCATAACGCGTACAAAATACTCGTATAGATAAAAAGTTGAGGCAGCGAACCACATGAGGTTGGCCCGCCATGTCCCTTTGTGTTTACTTGACATACGTTGTTAAAACTCTCGTTATTTTTTCAATGAAATCAAGTCAAAACAAGCGGGCAGATGTCTGGCTCGTAGAAAAGGGTTTTTGTGAAACGCGCAGCCAAGCACGACGACTGATCGTGGACGGCAAAGTCCACCTAGACGGAGAACGACTCGATAAGTCTCCAATTGACCGAAAAGCGCCGACAAAAAAACGCACTAAAAAGACCATTGCAAAATGAATATTTTTAAGTTTTGATAGTAATTACAGGTTACCCCCCTGTATTGACACAACCAATCAGTAAGACCGCTTCAAAAGGGCCTATAGCAAGGCCCGACGAGCGAGGGCGACAGGAGCCTACAACGGTAGGTGACTTAGCCCGAGTGAGGAGAACGCCGCTAGAGGCCCTTTTGGAGCGGTCTTAACCCCAAAATGAAATCTAAAGTAAAATGCGTCGTAATGGGCGGCGGACGAGGCACGCGTCTCTATCCATTGACCCAATTTCGTTGTAAACCCGCTGTACCGCTGGCCGGGAAGTATCGGCTCGTCGACATTCCCATCAGCAATTGCCTGAATTCTGGCTATAACCAGATCTACCTGCTCACGCAATTCAACACCGCATCGCTCCATCGCCACGTCCACGAGGCCTTCCGCTTTGACGGCTTTGGTGGCGGCTTTGTAGAGATTTTGTCGGCCGAGCAGACGGAGGGTGACGACAACTGGTACCAAGGCACTGCCGACGCCGTCCGGCAAAACTTGCGGCATATTCGGACACAAGATGATTCCCTTGTTCTCATTTTGTCTGGCGATCAGCTCTATCGCATGGATTTCAGCAAAATGGTCCGCCAACACGTCGAATCGGGTGCAGAGGTCACGATCGCCACAAAGGCCATGCCCGAAACGCAGGTTCACTCTCTCGGCGTTATGCGCGTTGACGAGCAGCTTAAAATCGTCGACTTCGTTGAAAAGCCAACCGATCCCGAGGTGATCAAGAAGCTCGCCATTGCACCGAGCGTCAAGGCAAAGCTTACAAACCCGCAATCCTGCGATTATGGCCTCGCATCGATGGGCATCTACATCTTCAACGCATCTGTACTCAATCGTACATTGACTGAAAACCAGGGCCAAGATTTCGGCAAACACATTCTCCCGTGGATGCTCAACCGCGTCAAACTCCACAGCTACATTTACGAAGGATATTGGGAAGACATCGGAACGGTGCGCTCCTTCTTCGACGCCAACATGATGCTGACTGACACACTGCCGGCCTTTGACTTCTTTGACGAGAACAGCCCGATCTACACCCGCGCTCGCCACCTGCCCTCTTCCAAGCTCAACAGCTGTCACGTCGAGCGATCGATCGTTGCCGACGGCTGTATCTTTTCGGAGGCCAATATTCACCGTTCGGTCATAGGCAGTCGCGCCGTCATTCGCGAACATTCGCAGCTCGAAAACGTCCTCATGATGGGCGCCGATCACTTTGAGCACATCGACGACATGCTTATCAACCAGCAAAAAGGCATTCCGCACATCGGCATTGGCCAAAATTGCGACATTCGCAACGCCATTCTCGACCGCAACGTCCGCATAGGCAACAACGTTCGCCTCTCTCCCATCGGCAAGCCAGACGACTTCCACCAAGGTGACATCTATGTCAAGGACGGCATTCTCTGCGTCGCTAAAAACGGCATTATTCCCGATAACACGATCTTGTAGATGCAAAAAACATTAGTGATCGACAGCAGCCTTGGGACAACGCAAGTGGGGCTCGGTTTTGGCATGGAGGGCGATTGTCTCACTTCGGAAACACCGACGTTGGAAAGCCTTTTTCAACTGATTGACTCCCTGTTGCAAACACACGCCTTGTCACTGGATCGATTGGGCGCGATCGTTTATTGCGAAGGGCCGGGGTCGACATTGGGCATTCGCATCGCCTGCATGGCCATTCGGACGTGGAAAATGCTGTTCCCTACCCTCAAGATCTACAGCTACCGCAACCTCGAATGCGCCTGGGAAGCAATGGGACAGCCCAACGCCACGCTCTATTCCCCTCACAACCAAAACACACTCAACCGCCTTCAAAAGATCGATGGCCGCTTTGCCTGGTCTGTCATTGAAAAAGCGACATTGGCCGTCAATGACTCCGCCTACTTTGTCGGGCCACGCAATGATTTATTTTCACAATACTGCCCCTACTCGCTCCAAGCCCTGATGCCATTTTTGCAAGATTCATTGATGACAGAAAAGCAATTGTGCGACATCGACGCTTTTGTACCGTTATTATCTTGACAACAGCCTCTCGTTCATTAACAACATTGTCATGAATAATATCAACGGGAATTTAGGCCGACCGCCAAACCAGCCAAACCAAATTGATAGGCAAAACTTAAGGCAAACTGTTGATCAATTTATGATTGATCTGTCTGTTAAAGTGCAGCGCGACATTCAAAGTCGAAAAGCAATGTCCGTCGAAGGGCTCGACGTCGAAAGTTCACGCGAAACCCACAGACAACTTGTGGACATTCTCGCTCAAAAATCGGTTGGCCAACTAAACGACTTTATTCGCGAACACCCAATTGCCATTTTAAACAAGACAGAAAACGACTTCTTTCTGGATCCGTTTGTCGTCATCGACGAATACATCCCAAACATTCATATAGATGATAGCCCATTGTGCGTCGCCGTTCAAAATGGTGATTGGAACTCGATCCTCTACCTGTTAATCAAACATGTCGACATCAATGCCTGTGGGCGATTCGGAACCCCCTTACGTTACGCAGCTGCAGTTGGCAATGTCGAGATTATGAAGCTTTTAATCAAGGAAGGAGCCGATGTCAATTTCTTGCCTGAGTTTGTAAATGGAGAACACACGCCTCTTTTTGCTGCAGTTGTAAATAAGAAATACGACACGTTAGAGTATTTGTTGTCACTTCCAATCATAGATATGGATGGTCCACACGGTATTGTCGATATACCGCAAGAAGACGGCAGTAGTGTTTCACTGGATTCGCCATTAGTCGCCTCTGTTTTATTGCGCGACGAAAAGGCTTTTGAGCGGCTATTGCGGGCTGGATTCAATGTTAACAAAATCGACGAACAGTTAGATAATAGCCCCATGGAATTGATAGTAGACTTAAAGTTAAAAACATTTTTGGCTTATGTCTTCAATGTCGCTAAGCCCCAAACCAAGATAGAGGATGCTATAATTGCGTGGCAGGCAATCCATCGGTCAGAAACAGGCTACAATAAAGGCACTATGGGCGATGAATCCGACTATATATCTTTAATCCAATACCTTTGGACTGGAAATTTTTCTTATCATGAATCTTCATATAAATTTGCAGAACTGTCAGAGAAAGATTCCTTTTTGTTTCTAGGAGACCGCATCTCAATCGGAGAAAACGGCAATCGCTATTACAATAAGTATTTCGCAAACATTGATACCTGGGAAATTATCGCAAATACTGTCGGCTTGGGAAATGAAAGAGTCATTCAAGAACCTATATGGATAAAAAATTACCACCCAGAGAAAGATATTAATGAACAAGCATTTTGGCTTAAAACAGCCTACGATTGGAAGCGAAAAAAACATGAACTCCCACGTTTTCTCTTCTCTCTTTTAGAGACCAATGAACGTCAAGAACACGATGTCTTTTCTGTCGCATCTTTTTTTGATCAACTAGACGCCTTGCTGTTTTCTTTTCGCACTTATTTTGGAGTGGAAAAATTCTTTTCACTCTCCTCTCAAAATGCTTTTGATCAACTACTTTTGCGTCATTTATCATCATTAACGCTAGACAAAACTCCACTAATAGAAAAGGCCATGCTAGGAGGCCATGAACCACTCGCGATGCTGTGCGCGAAAGCTACAGTGACTGGCAATACGAAATTATCTTCTGGGCAAACATATATCGAATATGCGGCCTCTCAAGGCTTATTTTATCTCGTAGAATACTTTTTAGATAAAGGAACTTCTGTTTCTCAAGCCAGCGACATGCTTATTGGCTCGGATTGGGGTGCTCCCAATTTTCTGATTGGGTTGATTGAAGCTAAGACACATCCATTTACTCCAGACTCAGTTTTGCAACAGAGACTGAGTGAGCGTACGCGATTTCTGTATGAGTTTGAAACCTTTTTAACAGAGGTCAAAGACAGTAATGATTCCGCCATTCTTGAACAATGTCAGGCATTTCTCAATCAATCAAAGGACTATTTTTCGACACGCATAAAGCCCAATAAAGACTTAGATTCAGCAACAAAAACGCCCTGTGAAATCATGATTCAACAAAAACGAGATGAAATTACAGACCGTGGAGATAAACTGTTGGTTGCGATTCTCTCCAATAACATCAATGATTTTAAAGAAATCCTTTCTTCATTCACGCGCAGTATCTACCACTATAAGACATTCAAAAAGTTAAATCATGTTAAAAAAATAGTTGATGTCGATCAGGACAGTATAGATGAATTTTACAAAACCCTCGAAATGCATTACGGTATTCGTCCAATCGAGCAAGAAGAAATCGGCAACAGCTTGAACTCTCTTCTGGATTCAAAAATCGAGCTCGACGACGAAAATTTTGAAAAGATTAAAGAGCTCTACCATAGAGCAAAAATGTCAAAATGTGTTGACCGCGAAAAAAAAGATCTAAATCTTAAAAAAATTAAGAAAATTTGATAAACGATGGCATGTAAAAAGACAGCAATCTTGGGCAACGGTTGCACGGGCAAGGCAGTCGCGACGTGGCTCTCCGAAAGAGGAAGCGATTTTGATGTTTTCGACGAAAATGGCCGCAACGATTTTGCCGAAGTCGCCAAAGATTTCGACACCGTTGTCTGCAGTCCAGGATTTCGCAAAACACACCCATGGCGATCGGCTGCCGAGGCGGCTGGCTGTCGGTGTTTGGGGGAATTGGAGCTTGCCAGGCCACATTGGAAGGGCAAAGTCATTGCAGTCACCGGCACAAACGGCAAGACATCGCTGGTCGAGTTTTTGGCCTTTGCATTGAAGCGGGCTGGCATCGACGCGCACGCCGTGGGCAATAACGGCATCCCCTTTATCGGCATTTGCGAGACGGGTACAGCCAACTCCATCGCCGTCTGCGAGGTCAGCTCGTTTCAGTCCGAGAGCATGACCGCATTCCCAATCGACATCCTCTTGTGGACGAATTTTGCCGAAGACCACATCAAGTACCACGGAAGCCTCGAGGCGTACCTTGAGGCCAAACGCCGCCTCGTTGACTTTGCCAAAGTCGTTTTTATAGGCGATGACATAACTCGCGAGTCCTTGTATATTCATGAATTGCAAAATGTAAGACATGGGCAAAATGGCTCTATAGCAAGGCCCGAGGAGCGAGGGCGACAGGAGCCTACTGACGTAGGTGACTTAGCCCGAACGACGAGAACGCAGCTAGAGAACATTTTGACCATGTCTTATCCTAAGGATTTTTGGACAGATTTCCGCAAAGAAACCTTCGACCTGGCTTGGAACGCTTGGCAGGAGTTGGGCCTGCCATTGGCAACTCTGATGGAGGCGGGTGAGGCTTTCACTTTTCCGCCTTTCCGACTCGAGGAGCACAACGTTCATGGCGTACGTATTTTCAACGACTCCAAGGCCACCAACTTCGACGCCCTTATAGCTGCCCTGCGCAACCTCGACGGCAGTTATTGGATCGGCGGCGGTTACGACAAGGGTGAAGATTTGGCCAATATCGCCCCGTTACTGAATCAAAAAGTGAAAAAGGCCTACTTGGTCGGCGACACCGCTGAAAAAATTGCGGCCGTCCTCGACGTTCCCAGCGTCGTTTTGAGCAGGCTGGAGATCGCCATCGAAGCCGCTCTGGCAGACGCAAAGCCAGGTGAAACCATCCTTTTTAGCCCCGGTTACCCAAGCTTTGACCAATTCCAAAATTTCGAAGAACGCGGAAGATTTTTCAATAAATGTTTGAATAGTTGCCGTTTTGTGCTTAATAAATAGTCTTTTTAAGGATATTTTTATGAAACTCTCAAAAATCACACTATCACTCCTCGCATTGAGCGTTATGCTCTTTCAATCCGGCTGCCGCACGACTCAAAACATCGCCTCGAGTCCCGCCAACCTCTCACAAAATTCGACGGTTGCCCTCCTCGAAGGTGAAGCTGAGCCCATGCAATTCACAGACATCAACGAAGGTGTCCGCGCTGAGCCCAGCCATTCGTATACCAGCACGTTGTCTCCATTGGCCAGCACTGAAAGCCAGACACACACCGTCCAAAAAGGCGATAGCCTGTGGAGCATTGCTAAAAAAAACAATGTTTCGCTCGACCAACTGCTCGCGGCCAACAACCTCAATAAGGGTTCCACTTTGAGTGTCGGCCAGACCTTGTCGATCCCGAGTAAAACAACGTACGCCGCCTCGAACAGCAGCAGCACCACTACGGGCGAAGGCTACTCGTACAGCGTCCAAAAAGGTGACACGCTGTCGTCGATCGCCAAGGCAGCAGGCCTGTCGGTCGCAGCCATCCGCTCCGCCAACAACCTCAATTCCAGCAACATTTTCGTCGATCAATCCCTCTTTATTCCCGGCAACGCCGACACCCTCAAGGCGAAATTGGCTAAAATGCCACACCGCTCGACGCAAAAAGCCACACCCGTCGCTCTCCAAAATGGCGAATACGTCATTCAGAGTGGCGACACGCTGTCCCTCATTGCCAAGCGGACGGGCACAACGGTCTCCCAGCTCGTCGAATGGAACTCGATCAGCAACCCGGCCCGTCTCCGCGTCGGCCAGCATTTGAAGGTTAACGCCTCATCGACGAGCAGCGCTAGCAATCTAACTGCGAGCAACAGCAGCTCGAGCAACAGCCTCTCTTCAGCAAATACAAACAGTGGCACAACCAGCTCCGTTTCCTCATCTTCCATAAACAACACGCCATCCAGCAGCGCTCCGGCCTTCGACGACGCCAATAACACCACAACGGCCTCCGCAGAAGCCGCTGCCGGTCTCGATGACGCCGCCATTGAAGAAATCTTCAATAACGCCGACGAAATCCCAGTTGTCAGCGTCAATAAGTAAAACAACTTGCTTAAAAAAAGGTCGGTATTTGCTTCATGCAATATCGACCTTTTTTATGAATACTTTTTTGGCGCTATTTTTACAGCGGTCTTATAACGTACACTATTGGATTCGTTGATAGATACTTCTTGGCAACTTGCTCCACGTCGGTCTTTTGCATGTTTTGAATATCCGCAAGCATGGTTTCAGCCCAGGTTAGGTATTCCGGATGGAGTTGGGCGTTATTCAGAACCATATTGAGCCAATACTGGTTGGTGCGCCGCATCTTTTCTACTTGATGCAAGAAAGGATTTTTTGCGCGCACGAAGGCATCATCGGAAATTCCATTTTCGACGACCTCTTTAGCGACTCCCGCCATGGCCTCTGTGAGCACATCGATCTTGTCTGGAGCCGCATCTGACATGAAAAACAGAGAGCCCCTATCTTTATAAAAACGAGAGACCTCCATTCCCGATTGAGGCGAGTAAGTGGCGCTCATTTTTTGTCGAATTTTGACGAGCAGGCAGTCTGTGAGAACCTGGCTGAGCACATTCAGTTTGCGGATATCGTCGATATTCGACATATCCGTCGTCGGCCACAGCATACCGATACGAGCACTGGGGTTCTTGTCTTCGACAGTAAAGTCCTTTGTCTGCGCTGGAGGAAAGAGCAAAACGCGTTTGGAGTCATCGATTTCCTTAGTGTCGGCGCGCTTTGGCAGGGCGCCAAACGTTGATTTAAAAGCCTCGAGCAGGGCAACTTTGTCGAAATCGCCGACAATAGCAACCTCCATGTACTCTTTTGTCAGAGCCGTTTGGAGCCATCCTTTGACGTCGTCTGAATTCATAGCAGCAACAACCTCTTGCGGCGGCATGACGTATCGGTAGTCATTGCAAGTCAAAAAGGGCAAAACTTGGGTCCGACGAACACCACGGAAACTTTTTCTAAACAACTCGTACTCACTGTTGAGTTCACGCCGAAACACCTCCAAGGCTTCTGATCGATACCCGGGGTCGACGACATACGCACAGAGCACCTGAAGCAAGAGACCAACGTCGGCACTCGTTGCAATACCATTTAACTCAAAGTGATCGTCATCGAAATCGAAGAATGTGCCAATTTCTCGCCCTGCAAAAAACCTTTTCAGTTCTTCACGAGACATCTGCCCAAGGCCTCCATCGATAAAAATAGCGTCGGCAACTTGCGCGAGCGCAGGCTTGTCTTGTGGCAATGACGCCAAACCCTTTCCAAAACTGACACAGACAGACACCGTCTTATCAAAATCGGTCTTTTTGAGGTTCAGACGGACTCGGTTGTCGAGGACATAGCTGTCGACGTCAAGGGCGTCATTGTGCTGTTCTTGAATGATCGTTCCTGGCTCCGTCGACAGTGCATAGGGAAAATCCTTCAAGCCGTAATCTTTAGAAGGCTCGACAAAAGCATCCTGGTCCTGCGTATAAATTTTGAGAATGGATGCAACAGGGTTGTTGATGGTGACGTTTCCAGCGACGATCACTGTCTTGACAGGATTCAAAGCATAAGTGAGAAAATACTGATAACACACCTCGGTATCGATTTCCGCCAACACTTTCTTGAGGCACACATCGTAGGTTTCTGGAGACATAAAGACGCCATTTTTATCATAATCATCTATCAAACCATCGACTAATAATTGCGACTGTCGCTTGTCTTTGTTGGCAAGACCTTCTCGGCTGTTATTGAGAGCCGCTTGCTTTGCTAGCTCGAGTTCGCTTTCATGAAATCCGTATTGCCACACGCATTGCAGATTCGCGTTCAATGCACACAAACACTTTTTCCACTTTTGAGGCTCACATTGTGCACTAAAATTCATTTCGTCACTGTAAGCTTCGTACTTAAAAAATCCCGCTTGAAGCTGCGTAAACGGCAAATAGGGCGCCTTCAAACGTTCTTGAAAACGATACTTCAACATCGTCAAAATTAAATTCTTCAAGACACTTTCACGAAAACGTTTCTCGGCATCCTTTTCAAAAACGTAGGGCTTGGCAAACGCTATTTGTATATCTACAGCGCTGCTTCCGGTGTCGTAAACATAGCCAATGCGCAGCTTATTGTCCAATGAGAGCTTGCCATAATCTGGGTTGTCGGCGCACGTCCCATTGAGGTCCACAAAGAGCTCGCGTATCTGTTTTTCAACAACAAGGGTGTCCGTAAAATCGCCCACAACGGCTAAAAACATCCTTTGAGGCGTATACCACTTTTGGTAAAAGGCCCGTAGGCGCTCGTTATTGGCGGCGTTAATTTTCTCCTCTTTACCTATCGGCAGGCGTTTTGCATAGAGCGAGTCGGCCATAACCTGTTGCATCAAGCTTGTCCAAATGCGGTAATCGGCTGTATCACGCATGCGCAGTTCCGACAAGACGACGCCCTTTTCCGACTGTACGGCTTCTTCTTCGATATCAAGAGATCCCGCGTAATCACGCATCACCGTCAGGCCTGTCTTGAGCGTTTCCGGGTCGACATTGGGGAGGTCGAGCTCGTAGACAGTCGCATCAAAGCCAGTGTGCGCGTTGGTGTCGTTTCCAAAACCGATGCCCAGGCGCTGTAGGTACTCAATCAGGCCGTTTTTAGGAAAGTTCTTTGAGCCCTTAAATGCCACGTGCTCGAGAAAGTGCGCCAAGCCCTGTTCTTCATTGGTCTCCATCAGTGAACCCGCGTTGACGTAGAGCCGCACACTCACGCGGTCTTTCGGCTCTGCGTTTTTCATAATGGCATACTTGAACCCGTTATCGAGCTCGCCGTAAACGACAGACGGATCGGCTGGCATGGGGCTATCTTTGTGAGCAAAGGGCTTGGAATACGGCTCTGCGTGCAGTGGCAACCACGATGTCAAAAACAGCAACAAAAAAAGCGTCTTTTGCTTGAGTTTTTCCATAATTGGGGATTGAGTTTAAGGTATATTTACGGCCCTTCAACCCTAATGTTTAAAGACATATGCAAAATATTCTGAAAACTCGTTTAGCGCAAAGCCAAGATTTGATGCAATTTCTCACAGGTCTTTATGGTTTAACAACTGGCGAAAGAAAAGACCGTTGAAAAATGCGCCTATAGCAAGGCCCGAGGAGCGAGGGCCGCTGCGTACGCTGGTACGTGACTCAGCCCGAACGACGAGAACGCAGCTAGAGGACATTTTGCAATGGTCTTTTATTTTTGCCTACAGAATTCTCTTTCTCCCGCTCTTCCTCCTCGTCTTGCCGTATTACACGTACCGCATGCTCAAGCGTGGCGGCTACGGTCGACACTTTTCCCACCGCTTTGGCCTTTTCCCGAAAATCCCCAAACATAAAAAACGCATCTGGATACAGGCTGTAAGCGTCGGGGAAGTGCGCGCCTTACAGCCGTTGATCGAGGAACTCCAGGCCCAAAATAACTTCGAAATCTTCCTAACAACCACAACCAGCACAGGTCTCCAGACCGCCGAAAAGCTCTTTGCCAACAAGATTGCTTTTATCGGAGTCTTTCCACTCAACTTCTGGCTCTTCTCCGCCCTCGCCTGGAGACGCATACAGCCAACTTTCGCCTTTTTAACGGAATCCGAACTCTGGCCCGAACACCTCCAACAGGCATGTAGGCACAAGGTTCCACTCTTTCTCCTCAACGGGCGCATGTCGGAAAAATCCTTTCGGCGCTATCAACAAATCCCAACCATCTGCCGCTGGCTCTTTGCAAAAATCACTCACATTCTCGCCTCCTCCGACGAGAGCCGCCAACACTTTATTCAGCTCGGCTGCCCAGCTGAAAAGATTGTAACCGTCGGTAACCTCAAGCTCGACCTCTCTCCAAGCATCCCACCCGACTCAGCAATGATCGCCGCGCAAAAGCGTGCCCTTGGGTTTCCCGAGAACGCCACGATTCTTTTTGGCGCATCGACTTGGCCCAGCGAAGAAACGATGTTGGCCAACGTCCTGAAAAACACCCGGCTCTACTCGCCAAATACCTACTTGATTCTCCTTCCACGACACCCGGAGCGTCGCAACGACATCTCCAACGTTCTCAAGCAGACCCACTTTTCGTTCTCCTTTCGCACCGATAATCCCTCGCAGCCCAACGACATCTACGTCGCCGACACAATAGGCGAAATGCACAAACTGCTTCCCTTGGCCGATATCGTGTATGTTGGAAAGAGTATGGCTCCCAATAAGGGCGGCCAATCACCCGTCGACGCCGCCCTCTTTGGCAAGCCGATTTTGTACGGCCCCTATATGGACAACTTTAAACCGCTCTGCAAAATGCTCGAAGAACAAGGCGCCGCGTTCCGCTGCAACAACGAAGAGGCCCTCGAACACTTCATAAAACACCTCTTAGAAGACACCGCTGTTCGAACTTCCATGGGTCACAAAGCAGCCCTCTGGCAACAATCCAACCAGGGCGCCACCGCCAAAACCCTCGAGGCCCTCAAAGCCCTCGGTGTGTGACACAAATTAAACAATGAAGTGCAACACTCGTTGTTGAATTGGATCGAGGTAAAATTGGTTCCCTGGTTAGCACGCATCAATACGATTTAGCGAAGATCACTTTCCGTGATGTTTTCTTACCAGTGAAGATGCAAGCACCCTCGGTATTGTCCTGGTCGAATGGGACGCATCGGATGGTAACCTTGAGGTCGCGTTTGAGCTGTTCTTCGATGGCGGGGTCATCTTCGGCATAGAACACTTTGGCAAAACCGCCGTGAATTTCGTCATGTTTCGGAGTAAAGAAAGCGTAAAAGCGCTCTTTGCTATCGATGTCGACGGTGTTGGCTTGCAAGAACTGGCGAGCGCGCTGCAGCAGGTTGGCTTGTATGCCATCGAGGGTCGCTGTAATCGTTTGGACAAAGGTGTTGCGATCGACAAAGGCCTTATCCTTGGGCGAGCGATCGCGTTGACCGACGCATACAGCCTGTTTTTCGACGTCGCGAGGGCCGATTTCCAGCCGAATCGGGATGCCCTTTTTGACCCATTCCCAGCTCTTTTCGCCGCCGCGGAGGTCACGATCATCGAGTTCGACGGCGACCTGGCGGCCGAAGTAGGCCTGTTGTTCCAGATCCCGTTTGATATCCTTGCAGTAGTCAAGGACGGACTGGCGCGAGGACTCATCGCGGTAGATTGGGAGGATAACGACGTGGGCGGGCGCGAGTCGTGGGGGAAGGACGAGGCCATCGTCATCGGAATGGAGCATGACCATACCTCCGATGAGACGTGTGGAAACGCCCCATGACGTTGTCCAGGCGTATTGGATGTCACCCTTCTCGTCCGTGAAGCGAATATTGCTGGCCTTGGCGAAGTTCTGGCCGAGGAAATGCGACGTTCCTGCCTGCAGAGCCTTACGGTCCTGCATCATGGCCTCAATGCAGTAAGTCGAATCCGCGCCTGGGAACTTTTCGCCCTCCGACTTCTTGCCCAGAATGACGGGCATAGCCAAGTAATTTTCGGCAAAATCCGCGTAAACATGGAGCATTTTAAAGGTCTCCTCACGCGCCTCTTCGGCCGTCGCGTGCACAGTATGGCCCTCTTGCCACAAGAATTCGGTTGTCCTCAAGAACAGCCGCGTGCGCATTTCCCAACGGACAATATTGGCCCACTGGTTGATGAGTAATGGCAGGTCGCGGTAAGACTCGACCCACTTGGCAAATGATTCGCCGATGATGGTTTCTGACGTTGGGCGAACAATCAGGGGCTCCTCAAGCGGGGAGTCGGGAACGAGCTTGCCATCGGCGTTCAAGGAGAGTCGAGAATGCGTGACGACCGCACACTCTTTGGCAAAACCCTCAACGTGCTCCGCCTCTTTCTGAAGCAAGCTGACTGGAATAAAGAGAGGGAAATAGGCATTTTTGTGGCCCGTCGCCTTAAACATGCCGTCCAATACTCTTTGAATATTTTCCCAAATGCCGTACCCCCATGGCTTGATCACCATGCAGCCGCGCACCGCAGACAACTCTGCGAGATCCGCTGCCTTAATCACCTGTTGATACCACTCGGGATAGTCCTCTTGCCTCGTCGGCGTGATTGCTGTTTGCGCTTTCATCTTCATTCTAAAAAATGCAGCGCCACTTGCGTTTTCGCAAGGAAAAAAGCGAGCGAGTCTTAGAGGCCTCCATCATTAGCCGATTTTTTCTAGCGATCTGAACGAGGCTGTTTGTGCAATGTCCCTTTTCCAATCCACGTGAATTTTGGGAGATTCGGATTGCAATGCGCCGTGGTATCGCTATCCTGTTAATGGACTAGGCCTTAGTTATGGAGTACCAATATTTATCAAAGCTCATCGACAACAGCATCGAAGCTTCCACGCCGCTTGAAATCAAGGGTAGGGTGCTGCAGGTTGTTGGAACGATCATCAAGGCTTTTGTTCCCGGTGTGAAGATCGGCGAGCTGTGTTCGTTGAAAAATCCGTATGAGAAATTTGAGCTGTTGGCGGAAGTTGTTGGCTTTGAGCAACAAGCAGCACTTTTGACGCCCCTTGGAGACCTCATGGGGATTTCGTCGGCAACCGAGGTGATTCCGACAGGGAAAGTCCACACAGTGCCGGTGGGGCCAAAGCTGCTGGGCCGCGTTTTGGACGGTCTGGGACGGCCGTTGGATGAGGATGTCAAGGGTCCCCTAGAGCCGAAAGGCTACTATCCCGTTTACGCACCGCCACCCAACGCGATGAAACGGACCATTATTGCCAAACCGATCTCGCTTGGCCTGCGCGCGCTCGACGGCCTCTTGACGTGCGGCGAAGGGCAACGTATGGGTATTTTTGCGGCGGCGGGCGGCGGTAAAAGTACGCTGATGGCCCAGATCATTCGCAATACGAACGCGGATATCGTTGTTTTGGCACTCGTCGGCGAACGTGGCCGCGAAGTGCGCGAATTCATCGAGCACGACCTCGGTGAAGAGGGCCTCAAGCGTTCGGTGCTCGTCATTTCGACATCGGATCGGCCATCCATGGAGCGGCTCAAGGCGGCTTACGTGGCGACGGCGATAGCCGAGTATTTCCGCGATCAGGGCAGTCGTGTCCTGCTTTTGATGGACTCCGTAACGCGTTTTGGACGCGCGCAACGCGAGATCGGTCTGGCGGCGGGTGAGCCTCCGACGCGGCGTGGATTTCCGCCATCCGTTTTTTCGACTTTACCACAGTTGATGGAACGAGCAGGGCAGTCCGAAAAGGGCTCCATTACAGCTCTTTACACGGTCCTCGTGGAGGGCGACGATATGACAGAGCCAATTGCCGACGAGACGCGCTCCATTCTCGACGGCCACATCATCCTTTCCAGAAAGCTCGCTGGCGCCAATCATTACCCGGCCATCGACGTTTTGGCTAGTATCAGCCGCGTCATGACCAACATTGTCCCGAAGGAACACAAACAGGCCGCCAGTCGCCTCCGACACCTGTTGGCCAAGTACGAAGAAGTGGAGCTACTCCTGCGCATCGGCGAGTACAAAAAGGGCTCCGACGCCGAGACCGACGAGGCCATCGAAAAACACGACGCCATTTTGAGCTTTCTCAAACAAGGTCTCGACGAGAAGTCCACCTTCGATGAGACGGTACGGGCGCTGATTGAGACGGTCTTATAAATGAGCCAGTGTACATTGAAGATAAAAGCAATCCCAAATGCCCGCCAGGAGGGGATTGTCGGGTGGGTGGGGGATCGACTGAAGGTTAAGGTCTCGGTGCCTCCAGAAGCCGGCCGCGCGAACAAGGCGGTGATTGCGTTGTTGGCAGAAAAGTTAAACATTCCAACTCGGTCGATTGTCCTGATTAAAGGGCTTGCGTTTGCAGAAAAGACGCTTACAATAGAGGGCCTGTCGGAGTCAGATATTCGCAAACTTCTTAAGATCGATTAAACACAATTGGCTTATGAAAATATTATTCTTCCTCCCCCTGCTGGCATTTGGCGGCTTGCAAGACCTCAAATACACCGTCTACACCGAGAGTTTTCCTCCCTATAATTTTCAGGATGCCGGTGTCGTTGGCGGCATTTCGACAGAAATGATCCGGCTGATGTTTGAAAAATTAAAGCTTCCGGCTCCCAAAATCACTCTCACCGGCTGGAGTGAAAGCTACGAAAAGACGATCCACAACCAAACACCAGATGTCGTTATTCTCTATTCCATTCTCCGTCTGCAAGAACGCGAAAATATGTTCAAATGGGTCGGCCCGATCGCGCCCTTCACCTTCAATCTCATCGGTTTAGTAGAATCTGACAAAAAAATCAGCGAGCTCGATGACGCCAAACGCTTCACAACGGCGGTCATCAAAGACGACTTCGCAGAGCTGTTTCTTCTCAAAAATGGCTTTAAGCTCAATCAAAACCTTTACCGTATTCCAGAAAAGCACGAACAGGCCATCGAAAGGCTCTACCAAGGTAAGGTCGACTTTGTCGCCATGGCGTACTTAAACGCTGTACACATCGCTCGACGGACGGGGCACGACTCAAAACAGCTGAAGGTTTATTGGCAAAAAGACGAATTTCCTTTTACCGGCCTCTTTATGGCCTTCAGTCGCAATACGCCTGATGCAGTTATTCAAGCGTTCGCCGACGTCCTGGCCCAAATTAAGACCAGCGGCGAGTATGTGACCATCCTCAATAAGTACTTTCCATAAAGATCTTCCTCTTTGAGGTTCCTCTGTTATGTCTCTTTTCCGCTCGTTTGTCAATCCATTCTGGCTGGATGAAACAGCTAAGGTTTGACGTTCAGGCCCATTTTGGACCAATTTGCGCCAACGACTGCATGGAATGCAACAAGACGTCCAGCGCATCATCCTCGTCGCGCACAAGAGCTTTTTCTGCATACCTGAAGGCGTTATCGGGCATACCAAAAAAGCGTAGCAATAGGGGCAGCCTTTTTTCTCTGTCCAACGCTGCTTCGACAATCCACAACGTGGGCAAGTCTGTTCTTCCAGCATGTCATCGAGCCACTCAGTCATGCGCTCGCAACAATCCTTACACAGTAACTGTTCTTCAATCCAATCCCCCTGTTCGATCCGAAAAACCAAGGTCGCCGCCTTTCCACATATATCACAACTTGCACTCATAACGTCAAACCTTATGAGCATAAACCCTGCCAAAACAATCGACCGTTGCACAATGAGCCTTTAACGGTAGTGAAAGGAAAAGGACACCCGCTCGTTCTCGCCGAGAAAGGCGATCATTTCTGGAGACCATTCGCCGAAGGGGACGAGCGACAAAATGGCGTCCTTGCACAAAAAGGTGGCGCTGTCGCTGGCCGTTGTGCTCTGGATCTGGATGGAGTTGACGCCGCCCTCCTTGTTCAACACAAATTCGACGACCACAATGCTGCCAATGTCTCGCGGCGAAAACACGTGGCGCGCGCCCAATAAGCGCCATTGGTAGGCGATCGACTCAATCATTTTCTGCGTATATATGCCAAACTCGTTTAGCTTGGCGTTGATGGCGACCTCACCGAGCTCCGACGCCGCCGTAGGGATCTTGCGCAACGGCCCCTCAACGGGTGTCCGCTGAATGCGCGGCCGCGGCTTTGGTATTGTGACCGATTCTGCGTTCTCCACGACCCTCGGCTTCTTTCCAAACAACACCAGATCCTCTCGAGGCTCACCCGCCTCCATGGCCACTCCCACGCCTTCGCCCGAAATCGCCCGCTCGTACGGCAGACCCTCAACTGACTCCCCCTGGCTCATCTCGACAACCACTCCCTCAACTGGCACCACTAACGTCGGCCGTGCATCGCCATCCACGATCTTTTGTGTGTTGATCTCGTCCGACTCGATGTGAGGCGCATTGCTCCCCTTGCCAGGCTGCGGTTGAGCCGCCTGCTGGTCCTTGAACGAGAAAACATCCGCATTGTCCGGCACCTTCGATGCCACATTCGGGTTCACTTCCATAAAAATAGGCATGTCGTAAACCACCTTCGAGACCCGCACAACCCGCCATTCCACATTCCATAACAACAAAACCAACCCCAACTGAGCCAACACCGCACAGGTCAATCCCCCTCGCCAACAAAAGGGTGGCTGTATCGAAACCGGAAACCCTTTTTTATAGAATAAAAAAGAGTTTCCGGACCTTCCCAAAAAACACTTTTTTAGCGAAATACAAAAATGTCTAACATTTTTGCATTTCGCATAAAATTTTTTGAAGGGGATCCGGGGCAAATTTTTTTTTAAAAAAGGTTCACCCGGGCTATCATCTAATTCCCGGCGTCCCATTCATATTTGGGTTTAACGTGGTGATTTTCGATATGGCGGCGGTCGCCTTTATGGTACCAGAAGAAGACGGGGCTGGCAACGAAGATGGAGGAGAAGGTACCCGTGAGAATGCCCAGGGTGAAGACGAGAGCAAAGTCGTTGATGACTCCGGCGCCGAAAATATAGAGGGCGAGGGCGGCTATGAGGGTCGTCAAGCTCGTTAGCAGTGTACGGGAAAGCGTACGGTTAATGGCCAGGTGAATAACATCCTTGAGCTTCATGGAGGGGTTGAGGTCAAGTTCTTCGCGGATGCGGTCAAAGACGACGATGGTGTCGTTGATGGAATAACCGACGATCATAAGGATGGCGGCAACCATGGGCGCGGTAAACTGTCCGCCGAGCATGACGAACAGCCCTATCGTCATAAGGACGTCGTGGACGGTGGAGACGACGGCCCCCATGCCGTACCCGAACTCAAAGCGGAAGGCCACGTAGATCAAAATCACGACGATCGAGGCCAAAATGGCGATGAGGGCGTCCATTTTGATGCTGTCGCTGACGGATCCGCCGATGGTGGTTTGGGAAATCAACTTCATGTCGGACTTGGGGAATCCTTTTTCCAGAGCGGAAAAGACGTTATTGCCCTTGCCTTCTTCGGTCTGAATCTTGAGAATTTCGTTATCTTCGCCGATGAGCTTTTGGTAGACGGGCGAAAATTCACCGAGAGCGTGCTCTTTAGCGAAGTCTTGAAGGGCGCGGATGGTCGGCTTTTCTTTGAAGCTGAGCGCTATTTCATCGCCTCCAACGAAGTCGATGCCGTAAATGCGGTCACCCTTCTGGAAGACGACGACAACGCCAATCAACACAATCAGCCAGGACCCGATAAATGCCGGCTTGCTGTACTTCATAAAATTAAAGTGGGTCTCGCGCAAGTAGGTGTGAGTGAAGGCGGTTTTAATGATGCCGGAGTACACGAGGAGTTCGAGGATGACGCGGCTGACGACGAGCGAGCAGAACAGCGTTGCGACGATACCAATCGAGAGGATAATACCAAAGCCCTTGATGGGGCCAGTGCCCAGCCAAATGAGGATGCCGGCCGTGAGCAAGGTGGTCAAGTTGGCGTCCAAGATCGTCGCAAAGGCTTTTTCGTAACCGGCAGACAGGGCCGCTTTCATTCCTTTTCCGATGCGGATTTCTTCGCGCATGCGCTCGTAGATGAGGATGTTGGCGTCGACGCCCATGCCGATAGTCAAGACGAGGGCCGCCACGCCAGGAAGCGTCATGGTTGCGCCCAGGCTGCTGAGCACGCCGAGGACGATGAGCACGTTAAAGAGGACCGTAAAGACGGCAACCACACCGGGAAGCATATAGTAGAGGATCATGAACACGATGACGAGCCCGGCACCGAGTATGGAAGCGTTAATGGAGCTCGTACGGGCGTCCTGAGCTAGCGACGGGCCGACTTCATACATCTCAGCGAGCGTCAACTCGAACTCAAGCGGGTTATTGAGCACGTTGGCCAACTCCAGGGCAGTGCGCTGCGTGAAGTCGCCTGAAATGCTCGCCCGGCCATTGGGAATCTCCGTCTGGATATTTGGAGCCGAGTACAGCTTGCCATCGAGCACGATGCCCAATTGGCGGCCAATGTTGTCTTTTGTGACCTGGGCAAAGCGCTGTGTTCCGGTGTCGGTCATGATCAGGCTGATCTCGTAACCGCCGTAAGGGTTCATGGAGACAAAGGCATTTTTGACATCCTTACCAGTCATTTCGGGAATACGTTTGACGTAGACTGGAATCTCCTGCTTTTCTCCGCGGCTGCTCTCACGCTCCATCATGAGCTTTTCATAACCGACGGGGACCTGGCTTTCTCTCGGGGCAACGAGGCGAAACTCCAATTTGGCTGGCTTTTTGAGCACGTTGACGACCTCAGGATTGTCGCGCGTCGATATGCCTGGCAGCTGGATTTCAACCTGGTTGTTCCCTTTGGCCCGGATAATGGGTTCCGCGACGCCGAGGCCGTCAATGCGGCGGCTCATGATGTCGATAGCCTTGTTGAGCTGGGCAACCTTTTCAAACTCGTGCTTGCCTTCGAGGGCAGACGGATCGATTTGCAGTGTAAACGCAACACCGCCCTTCAGGTCAAGGCCCTGTTTCAGTCTCGCCTGGGACTGGCGTAAAAGCTCGTTGAGCAAGATGTCGTTACGGCGCTTTTGGTTTTTGATGTCCGCCAGCTTGATGTCTGGAAAGTAGACAGAAAAGTCCGTCGTTTCGCCCATCTGCTTGAGGGCCAAAAAGAGAGTGCTCGCCTTGCCTGCCTTGACAAGTGTCGTGGCCTCATCGAGGTGCTTGGCAAAGGCTTCCTTCTGGGCCGTCGCGCGATTCGCCATAAAAACGTCAAAGGGAGTGTCCTTAAACGGTATCAGACTGACAATCGCCCACACAAACACGGCTATTGATATTGCCGACTTCCAGAAGTATTTGCCCATGATTTGCTTGTATTAAATTTTCTGCTGAATAAAGGCCTTGCTGACCTCTACCTTGACGCCTTCCCCGAGGCTGACAACGTAACGGTCATCCTTGACGCTTACAATCGAGCCATAAAAGCCAGACGCCGTCATCACTTCGTCGCCCTTCTTTATAGACTCTATCATTTTTGCATGAGCCTTCTGTCTCTTGCGCTGTGGCATTATCATCAAGAACCACATGCCTACCATCATCAGGCCCAATACTAAGAGCGAGGACATACCCCCACCCTGCTGTCCGCCAGCCGTCTCAACAACTGGCGCCGTTGCATCTGCTAAGAATAACATTGTGTACATATTGGCCAACCATCAAAACACCTTTTCCCACGAATTCAAGCATAAACTTCTAGTCGAACGCTACCACAATCCTGGTGTCCCAGCCTTCACCGTGGATGCCTCTAGTGGGCGAAATTCGATTTCCACTCTAGGGTGCCTCTTCGTGTAGTTCCACATGCAACCATCTTGCAGCCCCAGTGGCCATTTTCAGCTGGTGAACTTTCCATCGTTCGCTAAATTAATTGTAGTTTAAGGCGATTGCTAAAAAACGGTTGCATTTGCGCGGCAAAGCGGTTACTGTTGAGGGGCATGGATGACTGGCAAACGTTACCGAGGGTGTTAGCTGCGATAGGCGTGGTACTGGTTCTCTGTGTTTACATGGCTCTGATCGAACGCAAGCTGGCGGCGAAAGTGCAGGGACGGCGCGACAGCAATACCGTCAGCGTTGCATTTTTTGATGGTCTGCCGTTTTCGGGCCTCTTGAAGCATTGGGGCATTTTTCAACCCATTGCTGACATCCTCAAACTCTTCGTCAAAGAACAGGCGACGTCGTGGAGGCAGAAGGTGCTCGTCTTGGCCTACTTCGCGACTGCCCTGTTTCCCTTCTTCGTTATGCCTGTTGGAATGCAGAAAGGCGCCACACAGCCATTGATTTTGTCGAGTGTGCAAGGCAGCCTGCTCTTTGTCTTGATCGTGCGTCTGTGGGGTCACGGAATCTCGACCCAGATTCAAGGCGGCCGTTGGCGACTTTTACGGGGAATTTCGACCGAATTGCTCTTGTTTTTTGTCATACTATCGGTGAGCCTGCGCGCGCACGTCTCCTCCCTCCCATTGACCTTTGAAGGCATTGTCTTGGCGCAAAAGAAATATTGGTTTGTGTTTTCACAGCCCATCGGGGCCCTCTTGTGCTTTGTGGGTCTCTGCTTGAATGATTGCGAATGTCCGTATAGCGGGGTCGCCCATGGCCTTCTGAAGCTGGGACAAAAGCTGCACACGCTCTTGGGAGCCCTCCTATTTTCGCTCTTCTTTTTGGGCGGTTGGCACTTCTTTCCTGGCTTGCCTTTGATGGGCACTGGGGTGATCTTTTCGATCGCGTGTTTAGGTCTGAAAATGGCGGGGGTGATTTTCCTCCTATTCTGGGTTCGCTGGACCTTACCACACATGCGCGAAGACCGTGTATTGGCTGCCCTCTGGCGACTCTGGATTCCGTTGGCGATTCTTTCTTTAATAGTTAACAGTGCATGGCAAAATTAGTTGAGAGAAGGCCTTTAAAGGCTTGGGAACGTCTGAACATACTTGCTTTTTTAAAGGGCATGCGGACGACCTTACGCTGGCTTCTCAAACGACCGATCACCCTTGAGTACCCCGAAGCTCGGCCCTACATCCCCGACAATTACCGCGGTACTCCAACCCTCGTCAAAGACATCTACGGGCGCGAAAAGTGTGTCGCCTGTCAGTTGTGCGAACACATTTGTCCTGCAAAAGCGATACGCATAACGCCCGGCCCCGCTCCAGAGGGATTTTCGCACATTGGTCGGGCACCCGCCATTTTCCAAATCGACCGTTCCCGTTGCATTCATTGTGGTCTATGCGAAGAGGTCTGCCCCGAAGAGGCCATCGTGCTGCAAAAAGAATACAGCTTTTCGGGCACGGATCGCAACGCCATGATGATCGACAAAGAAGAGCTGTACGAGGCCGGCGGGACATTGCCCGACAAGTACTTCAAATGGGGGAAATCCGAATGAACCTTGTTTGGAGCGCGTTGATGGTGTTGTCAGCCGTTGGGGTCCTCGTCCTGGAAAAGAAAAAGGCCCTTTGGGCGTTTTGCGGTGTGATTTTGGGCGCCCTGGGACTGATGTTCAGCTTGAATGCGGCCTTCCTGGCCACGCTACAGGCCTTGTTTTACACGGGACTGCTGACAGTGCTGTTTGCCCTAGCAGCAGAATTTCCGCCCAGCAAATGGCCGAAACGGGCGCTCATCGTTCGCATCGCGGTGGCTTTCACGCTCGTCGTTTCTGTTTTTTGGATCTTCAGAGCGTGGCCCATCCTCACATGGCCAGAAGAGGCCCCTCTAGGCGGCCTTGGCCAGGCGATATCGGCATTTTCGACAAAAGCAACATACATAAGTGCCTTTCTATTCACGCGTTACGTCCTGATTTTTGAAGTTTCTGCCGTCATTCTTCTCGCTGCAATGATCACCGTTGTCCTCTATCTGAAAAATGATGATGCTTAACACAACACTCGGAGCGCTCTTCCTGATCGGCTTACTGGGCCTGATTTTCCAGCGCAGTCGACTGAAGCAAATCCTTGCCCTGCATATCAGCTTGATCGCGCTCAGCCTGTTTTTTCTTCTCGTAGCGCGCTGCAACAACTTCATCGACGGCTGCATCATGATTTTCCCAATCAACCTAGTGTCGGTAAGTCTCGTACTCGGGCTACTCTTGCAGAAAGAAAAAGAGACATGAAAAATGCCGTAAAAGATAATTCCGCGCTACTGGAGTTGACTCTCGTACGTCTGCATCTTTATATGTCTTTAGGTATTAACAGCTTACAAAATGTAAGACCGTTGAAAAATGGTTCTATAGCCAGGCCCGAGGAGCGAGGGCGACGGGAGCCTACTGACGTAGGTGACCTAGCCTGAACGACGAGAACGCCGCTAGAGACCATTTTAAAACGGTCTTAAAAGAGACATGAAAATATTTTTTAATATAGATCGAATCGTCATTCAAGGTCTCTTGGTCCGCGGTCCGGTGGGGCTTTTGAGCTTACTGAGTCTGTTTCTTGGCAAGCGCAGCGTGTCCACGAGCCTAGTCCTCATGATGATTGGTCTGATAACGCTCTATTGGGGGTGGGCACTATGTTCCTGATTGGCATAATCGCGCTTCCTTGGATGGCAGCCATTTTGCAGGGCCTTCCTTCTCCGAGCTTGGTAAAACGCTGTGCGGCATTTCTGGGCTTTGCTTTGCCTTTAGCGGGAGTCGTGTGGTTCGGCATTTTCCAAAAGCAGCTGGAACCTTATACACTCGGTTGGGGCTCTGCGGCCCTGCACTTTGGCATGCCGTCAGGATTTTTACTTCTGACGTTTTTGGGCGCCATCATCGGTCTGGCCGCTTGGAACCGCTCTGCACTCTTTCGAGGGCTGCTGTTGTGGGTTTACGGAGCGACACTGTGCCTCTTCTCTTCGACGGACTTCGTCAGCTTCTTTTTTTACGAGATGACCGTCCTGCCATCCTTTCTAATCGTTCTGTGCTTTGGCTCCGACAACCGCAAGAGTGCCATAGAAATGATGCTGTTTTCATTGTTGAGATCAATTCTGTGGGGGGTCTTTTTCTTGTGGATCTTTAAGCAGGGCAACGATCTGCAAGCGCTGGCCTCATTCGATGACAACCTCCATTTTACTCAATGGAGCTTTCCCCTCTTTTTATTGGGCCTCGGCATTGCCTATGCGGTGCCTTTCTACACCTGGGCTCCCAAATTCTATACCGCGGCTCCACTACCACTCGTCTGGCTTCAACTGGCGATCCGTCTGTTTATTCCCTATATAATTTGGCAAAAAATGGGACCACTCTTTCCAAAAAGCTTTGCTTACTGGAACGAGACCCTGTGTTTTGTTGGCATGGCGAGCTTTGTGTTCGTGATGGCGGCGGCTCCCAAAAATGGCCGCGTGGCCTACTTGTGTGTCGCGCAAGGTGGCCTGGCGATCTTTGCCCTGACGTCGATGGGGCACTTCCAACTGTGGTTTCTTATGCAAACGGTCGGCATCGCCCTTTTGTTTGCCACGTCGCGCGGACCATGTAAAGGTTTTCGAGCCTTGTTGATTGGCTTGGCGATCCTATGCCTTCTTTTTCCTGGCTTTGGGCCATTTCCAGGAGCCTATGCCATTCTTATGGCCGCATGGCAACAGTCTCTGATTCTCGGAATCGGCGCAGCTATTGGCCTTTTCTTGACACTCGTTAACTGTCTCAAAGTCATTCGTCTAGAGGAACCATCAGCATGATCACCGTAAACATCTTAAAAGTTTTGGGCAAAAATCACTGGGCCTTGGTGTCACCAGAGTGGAGCTTTCTGATCTTTGGCATGCTGTTTGTGTTGTTGAAAATCCTCAACAGGCGGATCGGTTTTAATCTGGTGTGGGCCTTCTGCGTTGCAATAGGATTGGCCTTGCTCTTTAGGCAGCTCTTTGGACCGCAAAAATTTGTCCTGTTTGGCGACAGTATTCACGGGTCTCACAAGACAGCGGCGTTTGAATTGGTGCTGTACACCTCTATGCTGCTGAGTCTGCCGAGCTTGAAGACAGTCGCGGCGAACGTCCAGGAAGAGGTGCGCGCGCTTTGGTTCTTTTTTTGGGGCAGCCTGTTTTTCTTGGTGATGTCGGTCAGCCTCTTAAACATCTTTTTATTCGCCGAGGCCGCCAGCCTCTTGCTCTTATGTATGGCATGGATTGGGAGAAATCGGGATACACTTTGGCGGGCGTTGATTTACAATGCCGTCTCTGACCTTCTCCTGCTCGCGGGCATGGGGCTGCTATTCTACCTCTCGACGAATCAAAACCTACCCAACGCGATCTCGGAAAACCCATTTCTCTTCGATACCCTCGCCGGCTTTTTTTCGACCAACAATGAGCCCTGGATGCTTGTGGCACTTGGGCTGACTCTTTGCGGGCTCTTTGCAAAGCTCGGCATGTTTCCGATGCACTTTGCGAGCGCCGATATTTACGAGGGCTCTCACCTCTCCACGATAGCCCTGACTATGAGCTTTAAAGTGGCTCTCGTGTGTGTGCTTTGGCACGGAATGCATGGTGGGCTCGCCGTGTTTGTCGCTGTGGGTGTCGTCGTGGCGGCAGTCGCCAGTATTACCGAACCACACACAAAACGCTTTCTGGCACACTCTGACAGCTTACAACTCGGTCTCTTGCTCTTGTGCGGCGATCTGAAATCTTTTATCGCTGGCATGCTGGCCTATGTCGTTGCCATGCAGTGTCTTCTTGGAGTATTGAGTCATTTGAACGCCGATGACGCTTTCCCTTTTAACAACCTCTATAAACGCTCGATTGGCCTGACGTGGGCGTGGATTATACCCCTCGTTCTCTTTGCCGGCATACCACCATTTCCCGGCTTTTTCCAAAAAGGGCAACTCTTAAAACCCCTGTTATTTGAGGGCCAGGCAGTCGTGTTCTGGACGCTCCTATTTGCCTTGTGGGTAGGGAGTTATGGCTACATCAAGCGCATACGGGACAGCTTTTACGACTTCCGCGGCGCACCCGATGAGCCCTCCATTGTGCTCACACGATTTTGGAAAATAACGTTTATTTGCCTTGCATCGGCCATCGTTTTCTTGCCTGTTATTTAAAGGTTTGATTAGTAGAAAACACATTTTTAGGCGCTTATACCGTTGGCGCATTGTGGCGAGCCAGTACCGGAACCGGCTCGAACAGTTCGCCGTCGACGTCATTTACAACCGGAGAAAGGGCAAACGCGTCTTTCTTTTCGCCAGCCTGCTGAATGTCCTGTCGCTGATATTTACCGGCATTGTCAAATTGCGTCTGATGCTCTATGAGAAGCGCTTTTTTCGCTCCCATCCGCTGGGTTGCACGGTTGTCGTCGTTGGAAACCTTACCGTAGGCGGAACAGGCAAGACTCCTGTTGTCGAAAAATTGGCTAAAACGCTCACCGAACGCGGGCGGAATGTCGCCATTTTGAGTCGCGGGTACAAGAGTAAGGGGGAGCCCTTTTACAAACACTTTTTACGCTGGATGTTGCACATCGACGAACCGCCACCCAAGGTCGTCAGCGACGGTAACAGCGTCCTCCTAGACTCCGAAATGGCGGGTGATGAGCCCTATATGTTAGCAAAAAACCTTCCGGGCGTCGTCGTTCTAGTCGACAAAAACCGAGTCAAGGCCGGCCGTTACGCGATTCGGCATTTCGGGACCGACACCCTTATTTTGGACGACGGTTACCAATACATGCCGCTCAAGGGGCGCCTCAACCTCCTCCTCATCGACAAGACCAACCCCTTTGGCAACGAATGCCTGCTCCCACGCGGCATTTTACGTGAGCCAATCTCACACCTCAGGCGCTCCTCCTGCATCTTTTTAACGAAGTCAAATGGCCACCGCGACCTCGCCCTGGAGGCAAAGATTCGTCGCTATAAGCCCAAGGCAGAAATCATCGAATGTTGCCACAATCCCCAATTCCTGCAAGAGGTCAACGGCGACCGACGCCTCTCGCTCAGCCGATTGAAGGGGGCACGCATTGCGGCGTTGAGTGGGATAGCGATGCCGGAGAGCTTTGAGCAATTTCTGCGTAGCTATGGGGCCGAGCTGCTCTACGTCAAGCGCTTTCTCGACCATCACCGGTTCTCCCCAGAAGAGTTTGAGGCCTTTATCCAACAGAGTCGAGTTGTGGGCGCCGACTTCGCCGTGACGACCGAAAAAGACGCCGTTCGCATTTCGCAAAAGGCCGACCTTCCCCTCTACTTTCTCCGCATGGAAATCCACATTCTCGAGGGCCAGGAAAGTTTTGAAAAAGCAATCGACCGCGTCTGCTTCGCCAAGCAAAGTTAGCGGGACTTTTTTTATTGATTTTTCCAAAGGGCGCGATAGCATGTTGGCCAACTGCTTATGAATGTACAAGAAGTAATCGAGTGTGTGGCGAAAGCCTTTGGTTTCGAACCACCTGAGGTGAATGAGAGGGGCACCGTCTTTTGCTTTGAAGAAGGCCTCGAAGTCAGGGTTTATAGCTTTAAGGGCTATATTGTGTTTTCCGGAAAGATCGGCGAGCAAATCACTCCAGATAACACGGCCTTGATTCGGCAATTGTTGCAGAGAAACTGCGACCAAACTGACCCGTTTTTTGACATTTTGAGCATCGATAAAGAGGAAAAACAGGTTTACTTGTCGAGAAACATAAAGGAGATTGACCTAAAAGTGGAAATGGTGCAGGATGTTATGCAGACGTTCTTAACCAAGCTGGACGCTTGGAATGAGGCGTTAGAAGCCATGGCACACGGATAATGCGACGGTATTTAGGCATTTTATTCTTTGTAACTTGCTTTGCAGAAGAACCTGCAAAGCCGCTGGAAGCACTCAACTTTTCGACAGAGCCGCTCATTCCCTCGATTTTAGAAAATCAAGCTGACGTTACTACGCTCGCTACGCCGATTGCTGCAACGCAAGTCGAGGCGCCCATCCCTGTTGTTGCGCCCGTCATGGTCTCTCCTCAAACGACAACGACCCTTCTGACACCCGCCCTCACTTTCCCTGCCGAAACCGCAATCGATTTTCAGCCGCCAAGCAGTTCGATTTGGTCGCAATCAAAGGTCTTCCACTTCGCCTCCAATGAGGACCTCGCCGACGTCATTCGCGACTTCTGCACGCTCGAAGACATGGATGTCGTTTTGAGTCAGAAGATCAGCGGCAAGGTCAACAAGCACTACAAGGACCTAATGCCCATCGACTTTTGGACCGAGTTAACGCAGGCCTATAGCCTCATTTGGTTCTACGACGGCACCATTTTGTACGTCTACAACGGCAGCGAGACCCAGAGTAAGGTCCTAAAACTCCCACCGGCAAAGATTGGGCCACTTATCGACATCGTCACGCACTTCAACTTCGCTAGCTCCAAGATCTCGATGAAGGCCGTCCAAGCAGCCGGCATCGTGTTTATCAGTGGGCCACCGAAGTTCATTGAGACCGTCGAATCGATCGCCGACAAGATGATTGCCGTTGTCCCCGAAGAGACCGGTAAAATGATTGTCCAGGTCTTTCCACTCAAATACGCCTGGGCTGCCGACAGCGCCTATGGCAACGTCCAAATACCGGGTGTCGCCAGCCAATTGCGCAGTCTGTTGTCGGGAAGCGGAGGCAGCAATTTTACGCTGTCGAGCTCCAACCTAGACACCTCCCATAGAGTCCAAGCCATGCAGGGTGGACTCGCCCAAAAAGAAAAGGCGCTCGAACAGGCCAACGTTCCTCAAGAGAAAAAGACCGGCATGCACGTTGATCTCTCTGGAAACATCACCATCGATCCCCGCATCAACGCACTCATTATCAAGGACTACGAGAGCAATATGCCCCTCTATCAGAACGTCATTGACATTCTCGACAAGCCCGTCCGCATGGTGGAAATCACGGCGGCCATCGTCGATATAGACAAAGACAACGGGTCTCAAATCGGAACGGACTCAACAAAAATAGAGAATTTGCGCCACTTAAATCCATTGACCATCACACCCACTTCTTCTGATACATCCAGCACGGCATCAACTATTGCAGGAAAATTCACCAGCATCGTCAACAGCGCTGATTTTACCTTTAACCTTACCGCGCTTGAAAACGACGGTGTGGCGCACGTCATGTCGAGGCCATCTGTGGCGACACTCGATAACATCGAGGCCTCAATCAACACGGGAACTACGGAATATGTGCAAGTTAAAAATAGCGATGTCAGCGATCTTTACCCGATCTCGGCACAGACTTTGTTGAGAGTCACCCCGCACATCATTGAAAATGGCATGAATCGCAAAATCAAGTTAATGCTGACCGTTCAAAATGCCGGAACTTCTGCATCCACGTTAAGCACTGGCCAGCCCAAGGTCACTGACACCTCTATCGTGACACAGGCTATCGTCGATGAGAGTCAGAGCCTCTTGCTCGGTGGGTATTTCAAAGAAGATTTCAGCGATATCGAGAGTGGCATACCCTTTTTAAGACGCATCCCAATCTTGGGCCTGCTGTTTAAAAAGACAGTCAAGTCACGTACCGTCCAAGAGCGCCTTTTTCTAATAACGCCGCGGATCATCGAGATCGCCTACGGCAACGACAAATACAAAGACTACATGACCAACGACCGCGCACACGGTGAGTCTATCCTCAAAAAAGTGGAGGCCTCGCCATTGGTCAATTTTAAAGACAATTAAAAACCTATGCAAAATGACGCCAAAACTCGTTTTTCGCTGCGCCGACTGCCTCACGTACCTCTATGTACGCTACGGCAGATCGTGCTCGCGCAAAGCCAAGTTTTGACGCCATTTTTCACAGGTTTTTTTGTGCATGAACAACTTACAAAAAGAAAGACCTTGCGAAATTGACGACGAGAACGCCGCTAGAGGCCATTTTGGAGAGGTCTGTCTAACATTATGGAAACACTAAAACAATACTTAGCAACCCTCAAAAACACATTGGGGCTCGACAAGCTGGAACTCAATGACGACAACCAGACCTATCTGCTCTTTGACGACATCATTTTAGTCCAAATCACTTACAAGGACGATGACAGCGTTGAGCTCCTGGCCAAGCTTGGCGTCGTCGATGCAGACAACGAAGCGCTCTATCAGAGGATCATGGAAGCCAATCTCTTCTGGAATGGCACCGAGGGCGCCATTTTGAGCATGGACCCAGTTAGCCAGTCTATAGAGCTCGTTCGCCGAGAACTGATGCCCGACATTCCCGATTACAAGTTTTTCGAAAAACGCATAGAAAGCTTTGTCAACGTCGCCGAGCACTGGATCAAGACCATCGCCGAGGAGTCGGGCTCCGAAGCAAACGCCGCCGTCGGCATGCAAATCTAGGTGTCGCAATTTCGCTAATTGATGTTCGAGAGTCCTTAGACCTTACTCAAAGTCACAGCCCTCTGCAGGACATTCTGAGGGAATGTGATATGGAGGCGTTTGGCGACATTGGGATTGATGAACAGGTGCTTGTTTTGTGGATTATAGATGCTGAGAGAGCTGGCTGACTCACCATTCAGAATACGTGCAGCCAGCAGACCTGCTTGTTGGCCGATATCGTATTCGTTGTGGGCGTATGCGGCCAGGGCGCCCTTTTTCACCATTTCAAGTACGGACGAAAATACGGGAATGTTGTGTTTATCGGCTACGGCAATGAGTTTGTCAAAGTGGCTGCAGACATGGTTGTCTGGGAGAATGAAGAGGACGTCCGCTTTTTTTACGAGTCGCTCGGTTGCCGCTTCAATGTCATGTGAGGACTTGAGGGGCTCGATAGCGAGTGCCAACCGCATGGCGGCGGCGTGTTTTTTAGCCTTTTCCAGGCAAATACAAGACGAGACATCGGCCTCGCTGTAGAGAATACCGATGGTTCGCACTTGTGGAATAATTTCCTTGATCAAGCGAAAGGGCTTGCGAATGGGCGGGATGTCTTGTACGCCCGTGATGTGGCCAGTGTTTTTCGCCGAAGGGACGATATGAGCCGCGACGGCATCGGTCACACTGGAAAAGACGATGGGTATGTTTTTGTTTCGAAAATGCTCTGCGATTACCTGTGTTACGGGAGTAGAAATGCTGATAATGAGGTCGGGATGTTGGGACTCGATGGCCAGCGCGAGTTGAGGAATGCGTTCTTTTTGATTGTCGGCCGAGGAGAAGAGAAAACGCGTGTTCTTTTTCGAATACCCCTTGTGCTGCAACATATCTAGAATGCCTTCGCGAGCGGCATCCATACTGTCGTAATGGCCATATTGAGTGATACAAACGGTCTTTTTAAGTGCGTTTGGCTGTGTAGCTTCCGCTCTTACAACGACACATATCAGCAAGAAAATTAACGATCTATGAAAGGATTTTGGCAGTACCATACATTATAAGACTTGAGGCTTTCGTTATCTACAATCAACAAAAAAGTAACTAATATTTGCAAAAAATCGAAAAAACCGTACGGTGTTTTTTTATGAAGCGCGAAGTTATGAAAGACGTATTGTGGCTGACCTTAGCCGGCGTATTGTTGTTTTTCAGCACCTTGTGGATTCGGCCATTGGGCAACCCCGACGAGGGCCGTTATGCAGAGATCCCAACGGAAATGCTGCAATCGGGCGATTGGGTGACGCCGCGGCTCAACGGTGTTTTGTATTTCGAAAAGCCACCGATGGTTTACTGGACTCAGGCAATCGCGATTCAGTGTTTGGGTGAAAATCATGTGGCCTATCGGTTTTCGAGCGCGTTGTTTGCGCTTTTGGGCGTTTTGGCGACCTACCTTGCGGGTCGGGCGATGTGGGGACGTCGGACAGGCCTGCTCGCGGCCGGCATTCTCGCGACGAGTGTGTTGTACTTTGGCCTCAGTCAGATTATCATTCTGGACATGGCTGTTTCGGGCGTGTTGAGTTTTGCCCTGTTGTCGTTTTGGGTAGGCAGGACGCAGACCGGAGGGCGACGTCGCTGGCTCTTTTGGCTGGCTTATGCCTGCATGGCCCTCGCGGTGCTCACGAAAGGGCTGATTGGCATGCTCATACCAGGTGCCATTCTCTTTCTCTGGTCGCTCCTTTTGAATCGCTGGAAAGAGTGGAAACAGTATTATCTCTTTTCGGGCTTTCTGATTTTCTTTGTCATCGCGCTTCCCTGGCACCTTTTGGCGACATTACGTAACCCAGGATTCGCCTGGTTTTACTTTGTCAACGAACACTTTCTGCGTTACTTGACGACCGCCCACTCGCGCGTACAGCCGTTTTGGTTCTTTTTCGTGATTGCCGCAGTCGGTTTTATTCCGTGGATTTTCTTTATGCCTCAGGCTCTAAAGAACGCCCCATCGGCCAAAAACCGCGATTCGGTGCTCTTTCTAAGCATCTGGGCGGTCTTTGTTCTGTTCTTTTTTTCGTTGTCGCAATCGAAGCTGATTCCCTACATTTTGCCGATGTTTTGCCCGCTCGCCCTGTTACTCGGTCGACAGCTGGATGCGCTCTTTGACGACCTCCGCAAGGTCCTCCTTGGGTTTTGGCTGACATCTGCCCTCTTCACGCTTCTGGCGCTCGCTGGGCAATGGGTCCTGGAGCAGATCCATCACCCCATTACGCCCGATTACCTTCCGCTCTTTCGCTTGACGCAAGGAGTGTTGCTGATTGCGGCTGTCTTCATTGGTCTTGAGAGTTATCGCGGTCTCTACAAGAGAGCCCTTGCCGGCGTCTTTGTGGGAATGGCGATGATTGGTTTGATCGGCGGCCCGCTGTTTGGCTGTTTCCAACGTCCAAGCACGCGCGCCTGTGCCGAGTTTTTAAAAACGCACCGAACGTCCGATGCCCATGTTTTCCAGTTTTACGACTATTACCAGGACTTTCCCGTTTATTTGGGCGAGATGACGGGTGTCGCCTTGCACTTTCCGGAAGAACAGAGTTATGGGTTGTCGTTGGAACCGCAGCCCAGCCGGCACTTGTCGGAAGACACCTTTTGGCCCGTCTGGAGGACACAGAAAATCTACGGCTTGATCGAAAAGGAGCGCTTTGACGCCTTTGCCGAACGCTCACAAGCAAAAAAACTCTTTGAAGATGAAAACTTTGTCGTCTTTTCCAATGATTGACAAAGCATACTTCCTTCTCTAAATCTGTTAGACATATGAAAAAGTTTATTAAAATCATTTCTGTTTTATTGGTCATCTTGGGCCTTGCGATTGCCGTGATTTCGACGAGCGCTTTTCAGACCTTTGCCGCGCGCACATGGCTGAAGCGGACGGCGTTTAATGGGACTGTTGAACGCGTACACGTCGGCCTGTCGACGGTTGAGATTCGCGGGCTCTCCTTGCAAGTGGAGGGCTGCCGCATCTCCTTGGACACCCTCGAGGGCCGTTGGAGCGCATTGCGGTTGTTACTGGACGAGGTGGTCTACTTTGACTCCCTCAGCGTCAAAGACCTCCATGTCGACACCAGACAGGCCGCTTTTTTCAAGCCTCACCTGAGTGCTTGGACGCCGCGGCCCTCGGTCTCGATGGCCGGTTATTCACTGCCGAGCTCCTTTGACGGCATTTTATCGCACCTCGAAAAGACCTTTCCCATTCAAATTCGCACGGCTCAAGGCAATGCGACTGTCCTTCTGCCCGATGATCACGAGGTCATCTTTGACTTGGCTGTAGAGGATCATGCCGCGGAGTTGCGCATCGATGGCCTCCTCAATGGCAATGTCACCTACAAAGGAACTGCTGATCGCCCTGTAAGCGCTGCACACTTTCAATCCAACATACAGCTATCGAGAGATGCCGCCGGTGTTCCTCAAAAACTGCAGACCGAGACACTCCTAGACATCGATGGTCCACAGATACCTCAAGGAGCTGGTCAACTGCAATTGACAGCTCAGATCACCAAAAATGCCGCCAACGAGGCCTTTTCGCTTCAACTCGAGTCTCGCCGAAACAGTGAATCGATGCATTTAGCGAGTATCCAAGGCGTCTTCGATGCCACCACACAGCAAATCTCAGCCGACGGCGTCTTCGACATCGACCGCCACGAATTGCAGGATTTCTTCTTTGGTATGCCTGTTCCGGACTTCAGTTTTCGCGGCAACGCTTCTGTCGTATGGTCGCTGGCTGACAAACACCTGACGTTCCAGGTTCCCTTTTCTCTGAAAATGGCCGATATCAGCTGCTTTGATGCAAAATACAAGAGTCTGGGCGCGGTTTCCATTAAGGGCTCCATTAAGGGCTCACTGGACAAAGGCCACTTGCTCGAATGGAACGACGGCACTCTTAACATCGGCATACGGGGCTCCGAAGAGCAGGTTGCCATGATAGTCCAACAGCCCATTCACATCGACCTCGCCAAAGAGCCCTTTCTCATCGAAAAAGCGAGCGGCGACCTTCTCCACATCCGCGTTAAAAAGCTCGATCTCAACACCATCAATCCCTGGTTGCCAGACGCTTTCTCAATCCAACAGGGCACTCTCTCCTTTAACGCCGTTGTGCGTCAAGACCCCAACCTGCTCTGCGCAGTCGAGTTCGTTGAACCGATTTCCTTGGAGTCTGTCAATATTATGGAACGCGGCCAGCCCTTCCTCTCCAACATTCAAGGCACTCTCGGGCTGAAGTTAGAATGCAAGCAGGATCGCATCGACTACACCTACCATTTTGAGAGCGCCAATAAGAGCTCCCTCCTGCTCGATCAAGAACGCTTCTTGATCACCGATAAGGGCCATGGTTACCTCGCGCTTAAAGACGGTCAGCTGAATCGCGTGATGGCCAAGGGCCAGGCCAGGCTCTTCTTGAAGGCCATCGGAGAACACCCGGTTGTCCAAAACAAGACGGGGCTGACATTGCCCGACGTCAATGGCCAGATCGACTACGAATGCGACTTTCTTCCGCCCTCCACCCTCGTTTGCCAAAAGCTCGATGTCGAATTGCAAACACAGAAAACATCCGTCTTGTCAATCCAAGCCCTCCATCCTCTCATCTTCAATTTCCAAGAGATCAATGTCGATAACTGGTATGAAAAGTTTAGTGGCGACTTAATCCATGTAAAAGTCAATCAATTCCCGCTGTCGCTCCTCTCCGGCCTAGTTTCACAAAAAATGGAAGGGACGCTCGATAAGGGCCAATGGACGCTCTCCAGCGACAAAAAAGCCCTCATGTTGAACGGCGAACAGCCACTCGCCATTCGCGGATTGGCCTGGAAAGACCTCGTGAAGGACGCCAATATCAACTGCCTCAGTAAGATCGCCATCAACGCTGATAAGCTTTCTTTCGACATCGACCCGTTTGAGTTTTTTGATGAAAAGGGTGCCACGTTTTCTCTCGACACCGACGGCACTGTCGACCTCAAAACACATCGACCACAGGGCAACATCGACCTGAAGGTAAACGCCTTGGGCGCCTTTCTCAGAAATTTCCCCTGGATTCAGACAACGCTCGATGGCTCATTTCAACTGACGGGCGCCGTCAACAAGAACGCCTTTGAGTTCAAGACTGCCGCGCACTTTTTGGACAACAAAGAAGCTAAGATGATCGCCATTGAGGCCCAGGGCGATGGCCATTACAGCGACAAGGAGGTCTCCCTGCGCATGCCGGTCAAAATGAACTCGTGGAACGGCGACAGCGATCTACTCCTTAAGGCCGAAGTCAGCCTCGAAGACTCCCGCCGCTGCTTCGACATCGACATCGATAGCCAACGCCTGTCCGTCGACGAAGCCGTCTTGCTCGCCGCCATTCCCTTCGCGCTTCCCAAAACAACACCCGCAACCGACGAACTGATGCCGCCACAAACGAGCACGCCTGTCGCCGGTCAGCCGCAAACCAAGGCGCCAAACGCATTCTGGAGCCAGTGGAAGGGTAAGCTTTCCGCCGATATCGGCCGACTGATCTATAAAGGCATGCCCGTGTTGACAGCATTTAAGGCAAAACTCGACGTCGATGCCGATACCCTTACGCTCAAGCCCCTCCAGGGCACTTTCTTGGAGGCGCCTTTTGCCGTCGAGGCCTCCTTCGGCTTTAAACAGAGCGATCTCCCCTACACCTTCCACGGTGAAATGGTCTGGAATGACATCCGCATGGACTCCGTCTATAAACACTTCCTGGCCTCCAGCCCGATCTTTACCGGATCGGTCACCTGCATCGCCAACGTCTCGTCAAGCGGCATCGACCTCAATGACCTCTCCAATAACGCCCATGGCAACTTCAAGTTGACCGCCAAAAGTGGCAAAATAACCCCTCTCGTCAATATGAACGCCGGCCAGCAGATCGGCATCGGCCTCCTCTCGACCGCCGGTAGTATCTTGGGCAACGTCTTTAAGCCATTGGGCGGATTAGGCGACGTCGTCAGCTATTTTAAGGAAATCCCCTACGATAATATCAGACTCGATCTCAACCGCGACCCCGGTAGCGACCTCGTGCTCAAAAACATCACTCTCGAAGGGCCCGAACTCTACCTCCAAGGCACGGGAAAAGTCGTCCACCAGCCCAAGGTTCCCCTCCTCGACCAGCCACTACACGTCGACGCCCGCCTCGATGCCAAGGGCGAAGGTGCTAAAGTCTTCAGCGGCCTCGGCATTCTCGAATCTGCTAAAAATCGCTACGATTATTATATAGGCCCCAAGTTCACCTTGACCGGTACCATCAATAACCCCGATTACTCCAGCCTCCTCTCCGTCTTCAAAAACGGTAATAAACCTGACTTCCTTAACCCCAACAAAAAAGGCCTCCTCGACGACGCCACCGGCACCCCAGAAAAAGCCCTTAAGAAGACAGTTGAGGGCATTATGAACTTATTCAAGTAAAAAAAGACCTATGCAAAATGCCGTGAAAGCTCGTTTCGCGCTCCGCCGACTGGCCACGGGGAAAAACTTTTTTAAAAAAAAGTCTCTCCCCGACCCCCTCTTCAAAAAACTTTTAAAGCGAAACGCAAAAATGCATGCATTTTTATATTTCGCATAAGTGTTTTTGGGAAAGGTACGGAAAACCCTTTTTATATTATAAAAAGGGTTTTCCGTCTAAATTAAGATAATGACTCTCTAAATTTAAAAAGAATGGATAAATCAAGACCGATTCAAAATGGGCCTATAGCAAGGCCCGAGGAGCGAGGGCGACAGGAGCGTACGTTGGTACGTGACTTAGCCCGAACGACGAGAACGCCGCTAGAGGACATTTTGGATCGGTCTATACAGGAACTTACAATAGATACATTGACCAACCTAGGCCTGGGCTTAGGGAGAGTAGAGGGTTTGGTGGTGATGGTTCCGTTTTGCCTGCCTGGGGAGAGAGTGAGGGCGAAGATTTACCGAGAGCACAAGAACTACTCGGAGGGGGACCTCGAGGAGGTGTTGGAGGGGTCACCTGAGCGAGTTGAGCCGCGTTGTCCGTTGTTTGGGGCATGTGGGGGCTGTCAATACCAGCATTTGGCGTACGAGGGGCAATTGGTGTGGAAGCGTCAGCAGATAAAGGAGTTGTTTGAGCGCATTGGTAAGGTGGCGAACGCGGATGTACAGCCAGTTTGGCCGTCTCCGATGCAATACGGGTATCGGTCGAAATTGACGCCGCATTTTCAGAAGCCGAAGTCTGAGGCACCTGTGATTGGTTTTCTGGCGTATGGGCGGAGGTCGCGATTGGTGGATGTCGAGCGATGCCCGATTGCGCTGGACGGCATCAATGAGGCTTTACCGGGATTGCGGCAGTCGGTCTTTGATTCTGTGGGGCGCTACAAGCGTGGGGCGACGTTGTTGTTGCGTGCGAGCGAAAGTGGCGTGACGACGGACCCCAAGGCGGCCTGTACACAGTCTATAGGGAAGTGGCGTTTTCAATTTACGGCCGGTGAGTTTTTCCAAAACAACCCTTATATTTTGCCAGAAATGGTGGATTTTGTGTTGTCGGAGGCGCATGGCAATGACACGCGTTATTTAGTGGACACGTATTGCGGTGTGGGTGTCTTTGGATTGTGCGGCAGTGAACGTTTTGAGGCGGCTGTGTGCATCGAAGTCAACCCAGATGCCATTGAGTGGGCAAAAGTCAATGCGGCTGACAACGGTATTGGCAACGTTACCTTTGTGACGGGCTCCGCGGAACACATTTTTGAAAACATCCGCTTTCCCTCAAACGAGACGGCTGTTATCTTAGACCCTCCGCGCAAGGGCTGCGACGCGGCCTTTCTCGATCAGCTCCTGCACTTTGCGCCTCAAAGAATCGTCTACGTCTCCTGCGCGCCCGATACCCAGGCCCGCGACTTGCAGACCCTCTTAACCGCCTACACGCTCGTCAAGATCCAGCCATTCGACCTCTTCCCTCAGACCCGACATATTGAGAATGTCATTACACTCGTCCGGCGCATGGATTGGGAGTAAAACGCGCCTCAAGCTTTGTAATCGGCGTTGGTGCCACCTGAGGGATCTTTGGAATGGTTGGCGTACGTTTTGGAGAGTCCACGAATTTTGCCCTGTGCTTTTTGCAACTTGCTCAGGTCGTGGGACAAGGACTGCAGAACGGCCTTGGCGAGGGCGGCATTTTGCTTTTCTTGCGTCAACACGGTAGTCATTTCTTGGCGGAGATCAGGGTGCTCGTTGATGTCAAAATTTTGGTCTCGAATTTCGCTCAGTCGCTTTAAAATGGCGTCTTTTTTGAGCAATAACGATTGCGTTAGATTCGTCGTTTGATTTTCCAGAGAGAGGTTCTCTTCGTGGGTCAACAACTTGAGATCTTTGAGCAGCCGCCTGAAATCTTCTTCTAAACTCATGAACAGAAAAAAGGTAATACTTCCACTCTTTTTTTGCAATACAAAAGAAGACCCCAATCGATGCAAAAGTTCACCTTGATGATTGCCAGAGAAAGACAGATGCAAAATGGTGTCAAAATATGGCTTTGCGCGAGTACGATCTGCCGTAGCGTACATAAACGCACGTGAGGCAGGCGGCGGAACGCAAAACGCATTTTGGCGCCATTTTGCATCTGTCTTAGAGGTCTTGACGGTTGACAAGAGCAATGGCTTGATGTAGAGTAACGGACATGGCGCAAGCGAAATTACTTCATGCTTATTGGGAAGATGTGGGACGGGGTGTGGTTTTATTGGGGGCCGATTGGAAAAATCAACGCAAGCCGCCGCTCTTTGTCGGAGGGACACGTTTGACGCACTTAGAGGCCTTAGGGCCCGTGGCGTATGGGCGCCTGTCGGGGTATTTTTTTAAAAAAAACGAGGTTGTTTTTGTTGCTTTTGAGGAGGACTACCCGCAGTGGGACTTTGATAAGCAATGTTATTTTGTGGCTGGGGCGTTCAATCGCTGGGCAGTGGATGATGCTTGGAGTCTGCAGCTGTCGACGTTGGATGGCAAGCGTTGTCTCATGTTGAGCGTGCCGCAAAAGCTCTGTTTGAGTGTGCAGCCGAGCTTGTTTAAGTTTGTTTCTGGCGTGGGTGCTTGGTTCGAGCCTCCCCAATTTGCCCCCAATCGTTGTTTAGATGCCGGTGGAAATTGGAACTTTGAGCTCAGCAACGTTCGGACGGGACGCTCCATGTTTCGATTCGAGACGGAGCTGAAAAGTTGGCATGAGCGGCTCTATTGGAAAACACCGACGGTCACGGAGTCGATTGCAATAGATTACAAAAACCTGCTATTGAAGCATGTGTCGTCGAGGCGCTTGGGGGCAGTTGTCGAGGGCAACCGGACGACGTTTTCGCTCTTTGCTCCGCGGGCCAATCGAGTCACGGTAACGTTTTTTAAAAATGGCGAGCAGCGGGCTTTGACGCTCGATAAGGGCGTTGATGGCGTTTGGTCGGCCGTTTTTGGCGAAAACCTCGCCGGGTACTTTTACTTTTATTCGGTGAAAGGCGACAACATCGATGCCTTTTGCGCTTTTGACGAGAAGCGGGCACTGCTCGATCCTTACGCACTGGCCGTCAACGAGGGTTACGGCGTCATCATGGAAACGCCCAAATGCGAGTTTGCCAAGTTCACGCCGCCCGCATGGCACGACCTGATTCTACTCGAGGGCCATGTTCGCGACCTCGTTGCCCACGCGCCTATTGCGCTCTCCGAGGAAGAGCAGAAGGGGTTTGCGGGCTTGAAAAAGTGGGTCGATGCCAAGGGGTCGTATTTGCGCGAATTGGGCATCAACGCGGTTGAATTGCTGCCATTGCACGAGTGCGGAAGCCATGGAGAGTACGCTTGGGGCTACATGCCGATCAGCTACTTTGCTCCGTCTGGCGATTACGCGCAAAGCCCAAATGCTGCGATTCGCGAATGCCAGGAATTGGTTGAATGTTTTCACAAAAACAACTTGGCGGTGATCCTCGATGTCGTCTACAATCACGTCGGCGACCCCAACAGCCTGTTGCCTATCGATAAGCTCTATTACTTCGAATGCAACGAAAAGGGCGACCTCATGAATCACTCGGGTTGCGGCAACGATTTCCGTTGTTCAGCTCCCATGGCGAAACGGCTGATTCTCGATAGCCTCAAATATTGGGTGGAAACCTTTAATGTCGACGGCTTTCGCTTTGACTTGGCTGAACTCATTGGAATGGACGTCCTCAAAGAGATCGAGCGCGAACTCAAGTCAATCAAGCCAGACATCATCTTGATTGCAGAGCCCTGGAGCTTTCGCGGACATATTGCCCACGCGCTCAAGGAGACCGGGTTTGCTTTTTGGAATGACGGCTATCGCAACTTTTTGGCGCAATACGTCTGTGGTGAAGGCAATCTCGAGGGCATTCAGTATTACCTGGACGGCTCCCTGTCCTACCTCACGCGATTTCCCGCCCAAACTGTCAATTACACGGAGTCCCACGATGACCTCTGCTGGCTAGACAAAATTACGGAAAACACCCACCACAACGGCACCTTTCCAACAGAGCATGACCGCCGCCGCACGCACCTCATGTGTGCGCTGCTAATGAGCTCCCTTGGAATTCCGATGCTTGCCGCTGGCCAAGACTTTCTGCGATCCAAGTCGGGCAACAACAACACTTACCAACGTGGAGACCTCAACGCGCTGCCCTATTGGCGCCAAACCGTCTATTCGGGCACCTATGACTATTTCCGCCATTGGATCGCCTTCCGGAAAAGTCACGCGGGGCGCCTCTTTCGCCTCGATAACCGCCACAGCGAACATTACCTGCGCTTTTTCAACGTTCCTGGCTCCTCTTCGATAGCGGCCCTCTACAATGCAGACTTTTCGGCCGGCAACGACCAGCTGCTCCTCGTCGTCAATCCGCATAAATGGCCGGTCCGTTTCACGCTCGACCTGAACGCGCAGGACTTTGTACAGATCGCCGACACGGAACGCTTTTGTCTCGATGGCGTGTCTTCAGCGACTTTACCATGGACTCAGGGGAATTTGGACCTACAACCACTGTGTTGTGCGCTCTATCGAAAGATTGGATGATTTACATCTGAAAAGAAGTGAGGGGTTCAAACAGGGAGTATGCGATGGCGCCGACGAGGAGAGCGAGGAGGGTGATGGACAGGGGAGGCAAGAGCGTGAGGAGGTTGTTGAGGTGGGATTCGGCTGATTGTTCTTGTTGATCGAAGAGCGCACCGAGGGCCGATGGCAACTGCTCACTCTTTTCTCCCGTGGAAAGGAGAAGGAGTGCTGTGGGAGGGAAGAAGGGCACGGATTGCAGGGATTGGGATAGAGGAACGCCTTCTTTGAGCCTCGCAAGGGCAACTTGGAATGGATCATTGATGGCTTTTGGAAAAATTTCGCAGCTCCATTGGACGCTCTGGATGAAGGGCGAGCCGGCCTCTAGAAAGGTTTTGAGAAAGTAGGCCCACTGGGCGATGGCGGCGCTGGCGAGCAGGTTGCGGATCAGCGGAATGCGTGTGGCGCAGCGAAAGAGGCCGTCAACGGCTTTTGAGTGAAAACGTGGGGAGAACGCGGCTACGATTCGGGCGATGGCAGCCGTCGCAAAGAACGCCAATAGCGCGACAAAGAGCGTTTGTGGCAGAGCGCTGGTGTGTTCGGACAGTGCGCTCATTTGGGGCAGTATGTACTGGTTGAGGAAAAAGAGGACGGCTGTCGCGGCCACCAAAACAAATGCCGGGTAGACAAGTGCTGTTTGCGCGCGTTGAAGAAATCGGCGTTTGCGCTGTTCGAGCGTTGCAATGCGTTGCAGACAAAGGGGGAGATGGCCGCTCTGCTCGCCGACTGTGATGAGCTGCAGGGTCGCTTTTTGAGAGAATCCGGAGAGGGCGAGGGCACTGGCAAAGCTCTCACCGCGCTCAACGTGGCTTTTGACAGCCCCTATCCAACGTTGCGCGGATCCCCGTGTCTGCCGAAAGAGAGCCTCGAGCGCCGGCCCAATGGCGACACGGCTGTTGAGCAACAAGCTTAAGGAATCAAAGAGGAGGGTGGTGTCGTGTGGTTTGGGTTTCATATTAAAGACCGTTGCAAAATGCCCGCGGCGTTCTCGTCGTTCGGGCCTTGCTATAGGCGCATTTTTCAACGGTCTTTCCTTTCGTAAGTTGTCATAATGTACAAAAACGAGCTTTCATGGCCTTTTGCATAGGTTATAAGTTATTCCATATTTGAGATTATACCGCGAGCAATGTACGCTGTTGACGCCAGCAAGGTCCATCAAGGCCTGCATGAGGGCGATGGATGTGGGCAAGACGTCGGCGCGGTTTTTGGGGATTATTGGGAGTTTGTAGCGCTCCGAGAGAGGTAGGGTGGCGATTTTTGAAAAGGCGAGGGCCAGGCTGGCGTCTGTGAGTGTGTTGGTAGGCAAAGAGGCGTCTTGAGATTGTAGCCAATTGAGGAGAATGTACGCCGACCCGCTCAGAAAGACGAGTGGCCCTTTGTAGGGCGGTAGGGTCGATTTTAACAAGGCGCGTATTTCGCCAAAAGCATTCCTTGGCAGTGGATCTTGTATGTTTGGATGAAAACGTCGTGCCAGGCGAATGACGCCTAGGGGAAAGCTCTCGGCGCTCAAAGGTCGTTGGTCGAATTCGATGCGCTCGAGACTGCCGCCGCCGATATCAAACGCGACACAGTGGCCACCGATGTCCGGATCGCACAACAGGCCAGCACCTATCGCATCCGCCTCTTCTTGGCCCGAGAGAACGCGCAAAGGGACTCCGGTCGCTCTTTCGAAGGCCTTGACAAAGTCAGCCTGATTGCTGGCATCGCGGACGGCGCTCGTGGCAACGGCGACAATCTGTTTCGCCCCGCAGGCCCTGGCTTCATCGATCAAGCTGACAATTGCCTCAAAGACTTCAGTAAACTTTTCTGTTGGAATGCAGCCCTCTTCTACCCCGAGGCGGACCTCGCGAGTCGATTCTCGAAGGACCTTTATTTTTCCATTCCATTCGGCGACGAGGCATTTAAGTGTCCCGCTACCGACATCGATCACGGCATTTATCATAGGCCTCGACTATCTGTAAAACCAACGGCCTTTGCAAAGATTTTTTTAAAAAAACACTCGACTTTCCGGAGTGGGCGAAAGATAATGCTTGCTGAGGTTTTATGCAGATACCGAATCAAGACATCCTCGATTTACTTTTTGAAATTCCTCTGTTCGCAGATTTAACCCTCGACCAGCTGAAGTTTGTCGCACGTTATTGGCACCTCAAAAAGGTCGATAAAGGTCAATATTTGTTTAGGGAAAACGACATCGCCGATTGCCTCTTTTATGTCTTAGACGGCACATTGAAAGTCGAAAAGAACATCGGAAACCACATCATCGACGTCGCCAACATCACCAAGGGCCAGTTTTTGGGCGAAATTGCCATCATCCAGGAATCGCGGCGTTCGGCCAGCGTCATCGCAACGGAGGACACCGAATTGCTCGTCATCGACTCCAGACGCTTCGATGACCTCATTTCTAGCAACCTCGAGATCGGCATTATTCTGCTGAAGGGCATAGCCAGACTGATCAGCGAACGTCTCCGCAGCACCACCAACGACTTTGCAACCGTCAAACACTCAGGTTAAATTTATGCCCAAACGATTGTGAGGGCGACAGGAGCGTACAAACGGTACGTGACTTAGCCCGATCGACGAGAACGCCGCAGACATTCCGTATCATTCCCAGTAAA
>Ga0154578_111_pt1 | contig 108337 bp, 105 predicted proteins | sample RifGroF2_FD_116007 | JGI IMG/M metagenome (GOLD analysis project Ga0154578, IMG submission 116007) | Verrucomicrobia bacterium GWF2_51_19
AATACTATATTTGAAGATTCTTTTCTAAAAACAGCGACAAATCCATTCCAATATCTTGTTTTTTTACAGCCAAAGCCGCTCTCGAAGGCAGAAGGAGTGCGCCACAAAAGGCTCCATAGCCCCGCCGAGCTCTCTAACGGCGCATCGAGGGCGCATCTGAAAACCGATGCGCAGTAATAAAATTTCGCTAATGATTGAGGTGGTTTACCGCCTCTAGCATTAGCGAAATTTTCAAGCAAAGGCCAATGAAGTCGCGTTTTTGTTCGCCATCAGTCAGATCAATTTCTTCACCAGCCAAGCAACGTTTGACTATCGATGACACGAATTTATCATGTGCATCTCCTGAACCATACAAATGAAATAGTCGCAAATTCACAAAACGAATTCGACCCGCATCGCTACAGTGCTTACCCCATTCCTGAAAATGTCGCTTTGATAGAGTGTAAGCTCCAAGGTAGTCGTACTCTGTCTTTCTTAATTGCGTATTAAAGAAAGTGTCCATGTTAACGAACAATTTCACTTTGTGCTGAATCGCAAGATCGAGCAACTTAACGGGAAAGGCTTCATTTGCCCAAAACGTTTTTGTCGGACTTGCGCTGTCGCGGCCATAGTCAGTGGCGGCATGCACTATCGTATCCAGATCGGGATGTATGCGAAACAAGTCATTCAGTTCATCACCTTCATTATCCCAGGCTTCCAACTTACCAAACCGCTCAACAAGAGGTTTTAGGTTAGTACTCCTTCGCTTAATAATAACAACTTGGTAGTTTTTCTCGAAGAAATATTCCAGCAATTGAGTTCCCAGAAAACCAGTAGCTCCGGTCAGGATAATTTTCATTTTTTATCACATTTAGTAAACTTACTTTTTGCGATCGCTGTCGGGCATTCCTTCAAAAGGCCTGTGGATCTCTACTTATAGCGATCTTCTAGTTCCTGGGCTTGCTCGATTCTTGCGGCCAATTGTTTTTCTTTTTCCTTGGATTCGACGCGGGCCTTCAGTTTTTGGATCTCTTCGTAGCGGGCGCGCTCGATGTCGGTTTGGTAATTGGGCATGTCGTGGTCGGTGATGCCGAGCTCGAACATTTTTTTGCTGTCGAGGTTTTGAGCCACTGGCTTTTCGGTATCGTAGAGCTCTTTGGTGCCGTCATAGCCAAGCTGCGTCGCCGTCACAAAGACAATGGTGTTCTCTGTTCTAATCGTGTCTTTTTTCGATGAAAAGAGAAGACTGCCGATGATCGGGATGTAGCCCAAGAGCGGCACGCGGTTAATAGATTTGCTCTTGGTGTCTTTCATGAGACCACCAATGGCCAGTGTGTAGCCGCTGCGCATCGTGACAAGTGTGTCAGCTTTTTTAGAATCGATGATTGGGATTTTTGTTGCATTGACTAACACGTACTTTGCCTCGTCATATGTGCTTACTTCTGGCTCGACGTGGAGAGAGATGAAGCGATTTTGCGCCTTGGGTGTGACTTTGAGAACAGTACCGAAATCGGTATATTTGAATCCGCTGATGGCAAAATTACCCTGTGTTTCGTTATAGGTGTATTCTGGAATAGGATAACTTGTGGCAATGGCGATGCGGGCAGGCGTGTTGTTCATCGTGACGACGGTTGGTGTCGATGTGATCTTCGACTTCGACAGCACATTGAGGGCTTTGAGTGTTACTTTAAACTGGTCTGCGGACAAGACAGCGGTGTCGGTGCGTGTCTGGGTATAAGTTTGTTCCCCTTCAGTTACACCTTTGATTCTCGAAAAGGCTCGGTTAATGGGGCCAGAAGCACCGGTTGTTGCAATTTCTTTAGACATCGCCACATTGTACCCAGCTGACGAAAACACTGACCAATCTAGACCGAGGTCGCGGATGTCGGAGTCGTTGACGTCGATAAACTTGGTTTCGATCATGACCTGAGGCTCTGGCGCGTCCATTTTGGTGACCAGTTTTCTCAGCTCTTCGATGCGGCCCTTGCGCTCGGTGAGAATGAGAATGTTGGTGCGTTCATCGAAGCCTATTTTGCCGCCGGAAGCGCTGTCGACGAGCGCTTGGACATTTTTAACGACGTCTTTGGCGGTCGAGTGCGTGAGGTTGATGAAGACAGTTTCGAGGGGCTCTTTGGTGGGCTCGGCGGCGTTTCGGATCTTGATGATGTTGCCATCGACGGCATAGGTGAAGCCGAGGGGCTCGAGGACAGCCTTAAAAATTTCCTGCCAAGTTACGTTGCGGAGGCGGATGGAAGCCGTCCCGCGCAGATCGTTGGGAATGACGACGTTGAGGTCGTAGAGCTCGGCGACGCTGCGAACGATGAGGCGGACCTGTTCTTCTGGAAAGTCAACGGATATGACGTCCTTGGCGCCATGCTCGATTTCGGTGGTTTCAGTGGAAACTTTTTTAGAAAACCCCTCTTTTTTCTCTTGGAGCATTTCGGGCTTCAAGAGGAGGCTGGTGTCGTCGGTTTTCGGTGGAACGGCAACCGAGATGTTGGTGACTTTTTCCTCCACTTCGGGCTTGACCGACATGGCTGGCTCTATTTGTTTAACGGGAGCTGGCTCTGCAGGCTTGTTTGGACTCGCTGCTGTTTTGTCAGCGACAGGTGTGGCTTCTTTAGCCAGCTCTGGCTTTTCAACGACCGCCGCTGTCTGTTGTTGTGTCACTGGTTCTGGCTTTTCAACGACCGCCGCTGGAGTCTCTGGGGTTGGCTTGACGTCTAAGAGCAGTTCGGGTTTGGCGTCCTCGATGCGTGAGACGGGCGTGATTTCCGACAGCTGCGGGTTGTCCTTATCGGGGACTTCCTTAAAATCCGTTTGACTGAGCTCTTTTGGCTTGTCTTCGAGAATGAAGAATGACGCCTTGTCTATGTCGAGAGGGCTATCTGCGAAGACCGAAAAAGCGCAGAAAAATAGGATGTAGTTGATCGTTTTGCTCATGGTTTGCCAGAACGTTGCAAAATGGTCTCTAGCGGCGTTCTCGTCGTTCGGGCTAGGTCACGTACGTCAGTACGCTCCCGTCGCCCTCGCTCCTCGGGCCTTGCTATAGAGCCATTTTGCAACGTTCTTTCATTTTGTAAGTTGTTAATGCTCAAAAGACCTATGAAAAATGTAGTCAAAGCTTGGCTTTGCGCGAGCACGATCTGCCGTAGCGTACATAGACCGCTGGCAGTCGGCGCAGCGCGAAACGAGCTTTCACGGCATTTTGCATAGGTCTTTTATTTAATAGATGGAACAAAGGGATAAGCCAACTGGATGGTCGCGTTGCCCAGTCGTAAAGTGTATGTTTCCGAGTCGATGGAATCAATAAAAATCACTTCTTTCTTGGCCGTTTCAAATGAGCCGCCCACACCGATCACGTTAAATCCGATCATGAGGTAGGGCTTGCCGTTTTTGGAAAACTTACCCTTGGGCTGGTAGGCCTTGTCTTTGGCGATCGCGACTAGCTGCTTGTTGACGTCTGTGGGAGCGCTGTCGATTTGCTTGGAATCCTTTCCCTTGGGTGCGATTACAGGCTTTTGTCCCAGGGTAACAACGGCCTTGGATTCGTTGAACAGGCGGACTTTGTCAAAGTCGACCATTTTAAGTTTCACGGGCTTGCGATCGATTAATAGGGCGCCCTGGGACAGAATGGTTGCCCTCTCCTGTGGGTCAATGACGATGGTTTGCTTCGGCGCGGCTGCAGCGAAAAGAGGAAGGAGGAATAACGCGTACCTTTTCATTTGTCTTGTCCTATGACGCTCACAAGGACTTCGCAGGTGGGCGCCTCTTTGGTTTCGGCAAAATCTCGACCGGAGCTCTTAATGCGTATAGACTGGATAAAACCGATGTGTGACCCGTGCTCGAGGGCCTGAAAAAAGTACAACATCGAGGCAAAGGTTCCGCGCGCCTTCACGCTGAAATCGTACGCGTAGATCGGTTCGGCCTTTTGGGAAGTAAAGAGGATCGTCTTTTTCAACAGTGTTGGCTCGTCGATTTCTACCTTCGAGTCCTCTTCGGCCTTCAAAAAGAATCCGTAGCTCTGCGTTCGGTTGGTCGTGTGCAGCAGACGGCTGTTAATGGATTGATCGATTGCCTCGAGTTGACGGAAATCTTCGTCGAGGCGGACGCTGCGCTCCTTGTTTTTGAGAATGTTTTTGTAGGCCAACTCGAGCTCGGCAAACTTTTGCCCCCTATTCAACAGGGAGTCTTCCAGCGATTGCCAATAGAAGAACAGGAATAATGTCAGTCCCAAGGCGCTCAGAAACCAGAGATGTTGTCGAATGAATGGCATATTAATCGATTTCGAGAGTGAGTACAAAAGCTATCATTTCCTGCTTATCAGCGAGGTCCTTTCGCCGCAATTCTGACAATTGCGGTTGTTTAACTTCCCAGCCCTTGAGTGTGCTCATTCCGCGCATGCGCGTCTTTAAGGCGTCGAGAGTGTCGAGGGCGAAATCGTAGATGTCATTGACTTGGCCAACGAGTACACAGCGGAAAAAGGGCACTTTGATGGCCGCAACGGGCTTATTTTTGAGTGGAGGGTTGCGCGGGTTGTTGGGTTTGGAGACTTCTGTTGAGAAGTTAACGCGCCTATCGATCGACACTTCGTGAAAACGCAACATGCCTGTTTGGAGATCGGAGAGCTCTAGCAGGAAGTCATCTAGGTTGACAGCTGGGAAAAATGTGTTGTATAGGGTGGTGATTTTGGCACTTTTTTCGCGGAAAAGAGCACTGGTTGCGAGCTGTTTAAAGTTCGCCTTATTTTGCGCCTCGATAAAGGCCTCGACTTCTTGTATTTGGTCCGAAAGATCTTGAATTCTGTACCACTTGACGGCCACTGCTAGGACCAACACAATACAACAGACAAATGTCAATCGCTTTAAAAACCCAATGGCGAACTCGATCTGCAGGTTAGGCAGAGTCTTGGGGTTGCGGAAGTTGCTGTGCCAAGCGTTCGGCAGCGGTTTGGCCTTTTCCAAAAACGTTTTCCAGTTGATTTTCATGGCCGGTACACTCCCATGAGACTGAAGAGGTTGAAATAACGCGTGTCGAGTGCGTATGTGGCGTCGTGGCTCAGGCGAATGTTTTGTGCGGCACTCCAGCGTTCAAAGTCGACCGCGAGCAGTTTTTTTTCGATGTTCCGTGACAGTTGTTTCGCCATCCAATAGAGATTGCTGCCCAGGAGCGGACAATATAGATGTTCGATGGACTGCCCTGTCTGCACTTCGTAAAAGCCGGCATAGGACTTCAGTTCGCGCGAGACCTTCTCCATCAGACTCGCCTGTAGGGGCTCATTGGCGGCCATGTCGGGCTTCTTGAGCGCGTTGATGGCCTCTTCGACCGTTGCCAAATTCAATGTTTTTTGAAGTGCCGCCGCGATGCTTCGGACGCCCTTTGGAATCGAGTGGGCGACGTCGAGTTTTTTGTTGTTGAGAATGAATACTTGGATCTTTTCAAAGAGCATCTCGACCACTAAAATGGGATTCTCGATCTTCTCTAGACGCGCGTAATCCATAATGCCGCCGATGGACGCGAGACTAGCGAGCTCAATTCGCTCTGGATACAGGCCGTTGTCCAAGAGAAATTGTTGCACTTCTTCCACTTTTTTTGTGGGAGTCCCGCAAACAACGATGTCGGCGTTGGTTTCACCTTCTTCCGAAAAATCCGCCCCACCCTCGGCATTGACGATCGATACCGCGTTGCTCTCGAGTGCAATGTTGAATCGGGCCTTAAGCATCTCGCGGAAAAAGGAGCTGGCCGACTTTTTGCTCTTGTGATCGAACTTCGTTTTGTAGAAAAACTGCTCATCCGGGACGATGCCACACACGACGTGCGCATAGTTTGTTGTGGAAAACGGCAAAAGCGCCTTCAGGCCTTCAATAAACTTGGCTGGCTCACTCGGCAACACCTGCAAGGCCTTCACCGTTGGATGGACAAGCTTGTCGACGACGGCAACCCATGCGTGTTCTCGGTAAAAGAGGATGAAGGCGGCATTCTTTTCCAACAATTTATGCATGTAAGTTAGGACGGTTTGACGCCCTAAACGTTAACAGCTGCCGTTGGTAAAAACAAGAATAATTATTTACATTGTACACTTTTTTGTTAGGATTTGACGCACTATGCAACTCAGTCCTAAAGTAGAACGGGTCCTCAATGACCAAATCAATCACGAATTGACAGCCTTTTACGCCTACATGGCCATGGCCGCTTGGTTCGAGCAAACACCTTACAAGGGCTTTTCCACCTGGATGCAGGCCCAGAGCAAAGAAGAACTCACTCATGCCGACAAGATATTCCATTATATCTCAGAACGCAACGGTTCCATCAAGCTCAAGGAGATTCCACTAGACGACTACAGCTTCAAGACACCCCTGTCTGTCTTCGAAGCTGCATTGATCCTGGAAGAATCGACGACGGCCGCCATCCACGACGTCTACGAGCTCTCACTCAAGGAGAAAGACTTCGAAACACAAAACTTTCTCAACTGGTTCCTTAAAGAACAAATCGAAGAAGAATCCTCCGTCCGCGATATGATCGATAAGCTCAAGCTCTCCAATGGCAGCCCAAGTGCGCTTATGCACCTGGACAGCGTTGCTGGGAAAAGGCCTCTGTAAAATGGCCTCTAGCTGCGTTCTCCTTGCTTGGGCTAGGTCACCTACCTCAAGTAGGCTCCCGTCGCCCACGCTCGTCGGGCCTTGCTATAGGCTCATTTGACAAAGGCCTTTGAAATAGTAGATTTTGATATAATTATAAAAACTAAAAATTTTTCATCCTGAAAAAGTCTTCATGTTCGATATATCTCTCAGCGCATTTTTCGCCCTCTACTTGTCGGCCTTCTTTTTGGTCGTGTTCGTTCTGCTGCGCTTCTACGAAGCCCGCTCCACGCGCCTCCACCAAATCCAATGCCAAAAGGTACTCTTCTCCTGTACTCACTGCAATTCCCTCTATACACACTCCTCCACAGAAATCGCCACTTGCCCACATTGTAAGCACAAAAATATTCGCTTACAGTTCTGAGTTTCTCGCGTTTCAATGAAGGCAATAAGTTCGTTGTCCATCGGAGTTTGCTTCGGTCGAGCACGCCAGTGCACTCCCTTCAGCAAATCCTCGGACGCCTGCTTCTTGCCTCCCTTGAAACGCGAGAAATAATAAGAAAAGGGCCAGTCGCGTTTGAGTTTTTTAACGGCAGTTAAAAACCTCAAACGCAATAAGTGGGGTCTGGGGGCCGCTGCCCCCAGCGGGGTCCAGGGCGAGGAGCCCTGGGATTTTTAAAAAATTTCTCATCATGAAATGGAAAACAACAATTCTCTTAATTTTAGCGAACGTACTGGTTTTCGTATGGATATACAAGCGTGGGCATTACACGCACGGGGTAAAATCAGACGAATTCGTATTTGCGCACAAGTTGGAATCGGTTGATTGGTTTGAGATTTCCGGAAAGGCGTTGCCGCAGAAACGCATATTGAAGCGAGACAGGGACGCGTGGTTGTTGGTTGAGCCTGTACAATGGGCGGCAAACAACTTTGCTGTGTTGCAAATTTTGTCGCAACTACGTTATTTGGAGAAGGAGGTAAGTTTTTCATTGGAAGATATAAAGGCGTCGGGGCAGACGCTTGAAGATTATGGTTTAGCGGAGCCCTCGTTGATCATTCGTTTTGGCGACCGCGATCATACGTACGAGTTGCGGGTGGGGCAGCCGGCAAAGATTGGGCAACGAATTTACATTTTCGATCCGGAGACGGAAAATGTTTTAGTTGTCAGTGAGGCGCTGAGAGACAGCTTGTTGGTGGAATTGGCGGCGTTGAGGGATTACCACGTGATTGCGTTGAAGGCGTTTGACATTCACGCGGTGAAGGTCAAGAAGGATAACCTGGCTGTCTTTTTAGAAAAGTCAAAAGAGCTTTGGGGCTTCATTGCTCCAATACACACAAAGGCGGACACGAAGGCCCTCGACGGTGTATTGTCTGACATCGCTGAGAGCAAGGCTGAGGCCTTTATCGACGATTACAAAGATCTCGCCGAGTTCGGGCTCGACACACCTGAAGTCAAAATCACGTTGCAGGGGCCGCATTCCAAAGAGACGCTGTGTTTGGGCAAGCAGGTGCCGGAAAAGAACCTATTTTACGTCAAAAGAGAGGATGCGCATTCTGTGTTCACGCTGCCGATTCGGTTATTTGCTCGGCTGCTGTCGGCGCAAGAGGCGTTACGGGACTCCCGTATATGGACTTTCAGCCCAGAGCGATTAACCCGCATCGAAATTGCTGGCAAAGACAGGAGCGTCTCGCTGCAGAAGCTCGAAAACGGCCCGTGGCAAGTGTTGGCAGAAAACAAGGCTCACATCGCGGACGAAGAGGGCATGCGTAATCTCATTCTCTCCTTGCAGGGATTAGAAGCCATCCGCTTTGTCAATGATGCGCCATCGGCTGTCGATTTGACGAAGTTGGGCTTTGATGAGCCGCGCCGCGAAGTTCGGTTGTCGTTTGTGGAAGAGCAAAAGTGGCTGACATTGACGGGAACTGACGAAAATAACGCGCTCTATGCGAAGACGAAGGACCTCCCCTTTATCTACGAAGTCCGCCGGTGGATTCTTGACGACCTCAGCTTGAATTCGCTGCACTACCGCAACAAGGTTTTGGAAAAGTTGCCCGAGGCGGCCAAGGTAGAAAAGGTGGAACTCTTGGATCGCGAAAAGCCCATTTTATCTGTCGAGCTGAAGGATGAGACGGCCTTTGAGGCGCCTGCGGGCTTTTCAGACAAGGAAAAAGAGGCGCTGTTTACGATTGTCGGTAACTTGCACGAAGTGGAGTGCAAGGAGCTTTTGATGGACAGCTTTAAGCCCCAATTTGAGCTGGATGCGTCGACGCCCGTGGAGTGGCGTTACAAGCTGATTGCGACGATCTTCTTGCCAGGCAAAGAGGAGCGCGAGCAAAAGGTCTACTTTTTATCAGAACGCCTTGGCGGGACTTTCCAAATCGGCGGATCGATCGAAAAACAATTGACTTTCAGCCTCAAACAAGAGTGGATTGATGCACTGGCTGTGTTAATAAAAAAATCATTATGAAAAAAGCACTGATAACAGGTATAACGGGCCAAGACGGGTCGTATTTAGCAGAACTTCTTTTGGAAAAAGGCTATGAGGTTCACGGCATCATTCGTCGTGCATCCAACTTCAATACGGCGCGTATCGATCACCTCTATCAGGATCCGCACACCAAAAATAACCACCTTTACCTCCATTACGGCGATCTCGCCGATGCTGCCAACCTGACCAAGTTGATTTACAACATCCAGCCAGACGAGATTTACCACCTGGGCGCGCAGAGCCACGTTCGCGTATCTTTCGACATTCCTGAGTACACGGCGGACGTCGTTGGCCTCGGAACCACGCGTATTTTGGAGGCGATTCGCGATGTCGGTTTTGCGAAAAAGACGCGTTTTTATCAGGCATCTTCGTCGGAAATGTACGGTAAAGTCATGGAGGTCCCGCAAACGGAGGTAACGCCGTTTTACCCGCGTTCGCCATATGCCTGTGCGAAAGTGTACGCTTATCATCTGACTGTTAACTACCGTGAGGCCTACGGGTTGCACGCCAGCAACGGCATATTGTTCAATCACGAGTCTCCAAGAAGGACGGAAACCTTTGTCACGCGAAAGATCACGCGCGCCGCAACACGCATAAAGGTGGGCTTACAAGAAAAGCTTTACCTCGGTAACCTCAACGCAAAGCGCGACTGGGGCTACGCGAAGGAGTACGTCGAGGCGATGTGGCTCATTGTGCAACAAGACCAGCCCAACGATTATGTCATCGCGACGAACGAAACACACTCGGTCCGCGAGTTCTGTGAAGAAGCTTTTGGCCATCTCGGTCTCGATTGGGAACAGTATGTCGAATACGACAAGCATTACGATCGTCCCACCGAGGTCGACCTCCTCATCGGCAATGCAGCCAAAGCGAAAAAAATCCTCAATTGGGAGCCCCGTGTTCGCTTCAAGGAGCTTGTCGATATTATGGTGAAAGAGGACCTAAAGTTAGCCGAAATCGAAAAGGCCTACCGCGACATCCGCTCGTAAAGGCTTCTTTTTTGATATAGTTATCACATGCATTTTTGCCCTCAATCATTAGCGAAGAACAAGTCATATCGGTTGAGTTGCCTGTATAGTTGAGGCCTGCATTGTCATGAGTGTTCTAATTTAAATTTCACCAAATGGTGAGAACGCTCTCCTGAATTTTTAATCGGTCCGCGTCTGCAAGACGCCCTCGATGCGCCGTTAGAGAGCTCGGCGGGTCTATGGAGCCTTTTGTGGCGCACTCCTTCTGCATCCGAGAGCGGCTATGGCTGTAAAAACAAGAGCTTAAAATGAATTTGTCGCTGTTTTAGATAAAATACTCGGTTATAGTATTTTTATAAAAAGTCAAGCTTTTTCGTAAAAATTTTCGGCGTGGCGTAATCTTTCATAAGCTTTAAATAATCAACAAGCATAAGCCTCGATTTCCGCATACTGTGCCGCAATTAGACTGTCGGCGTAGCCCAACTGCGTTGATGCTGCGTTTGGAGTTGATGTACAGTTACTTTAGGCTCCGAGTACGGCCTCGACGATTTATTACGAAAAAGCTTGACTTTTTATTTAAAAAATATAACAGACATTAAATATAAAAATTAATATATAAAACTCAACATCAACCTCCATTATTTTTTTAAAATCAGAAAAAGCCGCTCACGTAGTGCAGAAGGAGTGCGCCACAAAAGGCTCCATGGACCCGCCGAGCTCTCTAACGGCGCATCCAGGGCGCATCGGAAAACCGATGCGCGATCATAAAATTTCGCTAATGATTGAGGATTTTTGAATCCACTGCTGTTTTTTTGCTTGCGTGTAAAGGTATTGCGAGGCATATTCGTATAAACTGGAATGCAATTCCATTTTTTACGATTTTAAAATATGTACACACGCATACTTACCCGAACCATTCAGAGAGTCAGCAAACAATTCCCTATATTGATGCTTACAGGGCCGCGTCAAGTAGGGAAAACGACACTTTTTGAGATGTGTGCCGAAGGGGCTCGCAATTATGTGACGTTGGATGATATGGACGCAAGAAGTCTCGCGCAAAGAGATCCCAAGCTTTTTTTGCAAACGTATACTTATCCACTCATCATTGATGAGGTACAATACGCCCCTCAACTGTTCAGTGCCATCAAGATAATTGTCGATCGCGAGAAAAAAAACGGGCTCTTTTGGCTCACGGGCTCACAGAAATACGCTCTGATGAAGGGAGTGACGGAGAGCTTGGCGGGTCGCGTCGCAATTTTGGACCTTTTGGGCCTCTCTCAATCGGAGCGAGAGGGTCGAGACAGTCAGCCTTTTCTTCCGACCAAGAATTGGGTTGAGGCAAACAGGGCTGATGCTCCTTCACTCCAGGACATCTACAAGCGCATTTGGGAGGGATCTTTCCCGCGAGTGTGTGAAAGCGGCGAGCGAGACATTTTTTATCATTCGTATATTCAGACTTATTTGCAGCGAGATGTTCCCGATGTTTTAGGGGTTCATAATGCAGTGTCATTTTATAAGTTTTTGAGTGCAATTGCAGCCCGAACTGGGCAAATGCTCAATTACACTGATCTCGCCAGGGATGTCGGTATTGACAATAAAACGGCGAAAGCTTGGCTTTCCGTGCTGCAAACATCGGGCTTGGTTTATTTATTGGAGCCGTATTATGCGAATGTGACAAAAAGGCTGATAAAGGCGCCCAAAATATATTTTTTAGATACGGGCCTGTGTTGTTATTTGACGAAATGGCCAACGCCAGAGTCCCTGGAGGCGGGTGCGATGTCAGGTGCTATTTTGGAAACGTATCTGTTTATAGAAATACTCAAAAGCTATTGGCACAATGGCCTAGAGGCCCATTTTTACTATTATCGCGACGCCGACAAAAGAGAGATCGACCTCCTCATCGACTCCGGTAATATGCTCTATCCTATCGAGTTCAAAAAGACGGCGACCCCCTCTCATACGGCTTCACAACATTTTCATGTCCTTCAACAACTGTCAAAAGAGGTGGGGCCTGGAGCTGTTTTATGTTTAGTTGAAAAGGCCATTCCGCTCTCTGAAACCGTGATGGCTATTCCACTTTCCTATTTATAGAAGTGGGCTATCCACGGTTTTGGCATGGAGTGTGCTTAAAAGTATAACGTCATGATCGACGGTTTATACAATCAAGAGGCATACAACGCCGCCAAAAAGATGATGGAGTTGGCCGTGCAGAAGCACGAGGCGTATGCGAACAACCTGGCTAATATGGAAACGCCTGGTTACAAGCGGGTTGAGATCGATACAAATTTTCAATCAAAGCTCCAAGAGGCGGTCAAAAATGGCGACATCAAGACACTTCAGACACTTCAGCCGAAGTTTGTAAAAGATGTCAAGACGCCGCAAGTGCGCGCCGATGGCAACAACGTTGAGTTGGACCGCGAGCTGTTGCACATCAAGCAAAACGCCCTCGAGCACGAATTGGCTGCCAAAGTCATGAGCTCGTCATTGAGTCGGCTAAAACTCGCCATCAAAGGAAGACAATAATTTATGAATATAATGCCTGGAATCGAATCCACATCGAGCGCTTTGGCGGCCGAAAAGCTGCGGTTGAATTTGATCGCGCAAAACATCGCCAACGCGCAGACGACAAAAGACGTCAATGGTCAGGCGTACAAGCGCAAGTATGCTGTCTTTGAGGCCTACATGACGCCGGAACAAGCGGCCCCTGGTATCGATACGCAAGGAGTGCGCGTCAGTGGAGTCAAGGAAGACATGACGCCCGGGTTAAAAATTTTCAATCCGCAACACCCGCATGCTGACAAAAACGGCATGGTGGAGTACCCCAACGTCCAGTTATCGAACGAGATGGTGGACATGATCATGGCCTCTCGCGCCTACGAAGCCAACCTGAACGTCGTTAAAACTTCTTATCAGATGGCTCAACAGGCGCTCAATCTTGGCAAGTAACCTGCTTAATAAAGAACTATGCAAAATACCGTGAAAGCTCGTTTCGCGCTCCGTCGTCTGCCTCACGTACGTCTATGTACGCTACGGCAGCTCGTACTCGCGCAAAGCCAGGCTTTGACGCCATTTTTCACAGCTCTTTATTTATCAATGATTTTATATTTTTACAAGAAAGGTAAGACCGCTGCAAAATGCGCCTATAGCCAGGCCCGAGGAGCGAGGGCGACAGGAGCCTACTTAAGGTAGGTGACTTAGCCCGAACGACGAGAACGCCGCTAGAGGACATTTTGCAATGGTCTTAAGAATACTATGGACATTGCATCAATCAGTCAAATAACCCCCGATGTCAACAAGATCGGGATGGGTTCGTTTGCGCGTGATCTTTTGGGAAGTTTTGAAAAGGCCGATGTGGGCTTTGACCAGGTAATGTCGAAGACAGCCGATGTTGGTAACGCCCTGGCAAAACCGATTTCGATTGAGGTCAATACAGCCGATGTCAAACAGAAAGCCCCAAGCATTGGTAGTCTCTTTGACGACCTTATTCACTCCGTTGACGACAAGAGCAAAGAGAGCTCCGAGGCTCTCAAACAGGCTTTCAGCGGGCAATCGTCCAATCTCCACCAGACGATGATCGCCATGCAGGAATCCGAAGTCGCTTTTACTCTCATGTTGGAAGTCCGCAATAAGCTCGTTGAGGGCTTTCAGGAACTCATGAAGATGAGTGTATAATATGAACTTTTTAGAACAAATCAAACAACTGTGGAAGGATCTGGGATTCAATCAAAAGATCTCGATCTTTGTGTCGTTTGTATTCGTTGCAACCTGTATGATTGCACTGTTGATGTGGGCTGGTAAGCCGCAGATGCAGTTGTTGTACGGCGGAATCGAGTCAAAGGACATGTCGCAGATTGTTACGATGTTGGAATCGCAGAGCATTCCTTACAAGGTTGGTCCTGGAGGCTCATCGATTTTGGTTCCGCAGGATAAGGTCTATTCTTTGAGAATGGACTTGGCGGCCAAGGGCATTCCAAATGGGGGAGGCGTTGGTTTTGAGGTTTTTGACAAGAGCAATTTCGGTATCAGCGACTTTGTACAACGGACCAACTACATACGCGCGATTCAGGGTGAGTTGTCGAGGACAATCGCCCAGTTAAACAGTGTGCGCGAGGCCCGTGTAATGATAGTAATGCCTGAAAACAGGCTGTTGTCGGAGCAATCGAAAATCAAGGCAACGGCGTCTGTCTTTGTCGACACGGGTGGAATGACCTTGCGCGAAGACGAGATTAACGCCATTCGCTTTCTCGTTGCCAACGCGGTTGAAGGCCTGAGCGCCAACGACGTTGCAGTGGTCGACAACAAGGGCAATGTGTTGTCGCAGGAGATGCAGTCCGATGGCACTTTCGGTGCAGCCACGAGCCAATTGCGTTATCGGCGCAACCTCGAAGAGTATTTTGCAAAGAAAATAGAGAGCATGTTGTCCCGTATCGTAGGCCCTGGAAATGCCGTGGCACGCGTCTCGGTCGAGGTCGAGACGGACACATCGACTATGGTAGCTGAAACCTTTGACCCGGAAAGTCAAGTTGTGCGTTCACAGACCGTTACAGAGACGTCGACGAGTACAACGGCGTCTCAGGCCGGCCAAGCTCCTGGAGTCCAGGCCAACACGCCCGCGGAAACCACTAGCACAGGTACAGGCAACAACAATGCGTCCAAAGAGTCGCAAAAGAACAAGACGATCGCCTACGACATCAACAAGACGCGTTCAGAGCGCATCCAGGCTCCAGGAGCTATCAAGAGGATGAGTGCCTCGGTCTTTATCGACAAGGCGGCAGAAGTTGCCGGGTCAGAAGAGCAACTCAAGAAAGTCAAGGTCATGGTTGCCAACGCCCTTGGCCTTCCTTCTGACAGCAAAGACGTCACCATTGAGGCCGTCGCCTTTCACAAGATGGAAGAAAAGCCCGACAGCATGATGAATTTGCCTGTCCCGCTCGTCCGATGGATGGAGTTGGCCCGCAACTTCATCGCGGTTGGCATTGCGATCGTCATGTTTGCCGTCTTTCTCCGTCTGCTGAAGAAGAGCAAGCCCGAAAGCTTTTCGCTCGAAATGGTCGACAATGGCCCCAAAATGCTCCTCTCGCAGGAAAATGCAACGCGGACGACGCCCGACTTACTCAACGAGCTCATCCGCCAAAAGCCAGAAAACGTAAGCACAGCCCTAAAGGACTGGGTTAACACCAACCAACAATAAAAACCTATGCAAAATGCCGTGAAAGCTCGTTTCGCGCTCCGCCTCCTGGCTCACGTACCATCGTACGCTACGCCAGCTCGTGCTCGCGCAAAGCCAAGCTTTGACGTCATTTTTCACAGGTTTTTATGGATCAATGATTTACATTTTATTAGAAAGGTAAGGCCGTTTGAAAATGTACATCAAAACTCGAGTGACGATAACGCAGCAGACATTTTACAAAGGTCTTAACTTATGGCTGAGAAAAACGCAATTTCAGTAGATAAGGTCAACTACGAGGGCCTCAACCGTCATCAAAAGATGGCCTACTTCCTCGTGCTCGTTGGGCCAGATTCCGCGGCGCAGATATTAAAAGACTTCGACGATGAAGAAATTGAGACCGTCTGCCGCGAGATTGCCGCTGTCCGCATCGTCGAGCGCGATATTCAAAGAAAGATCATCGATGAGTTTTCTAGCATCATTGGCGACAGCGTTGGCGGCATTTTAGGGGGATCCGGCTTTGCTCAAAAGGCGCTGGAAAAGGCCCGAGGAGACTACAAGGCGGCAACGATCATCAGTCATATTGCGCCTGTCGGCAGCACAACTGACTTGATTGAAGAAGTCAGCGATATGGAGCCGCGGCAGATCTTCAATTTGATGCGCTATGAACAAGCCCAAACGATCGCTTTTCTCATCTCTTACCTCAACCCACAAAAGGCGGCGGATGTCATCAGTATGCTGCCCCTAGATGGCCGTGAAGAAGTCGTTGAGCGCATAGGATCTATGGGGAAAACGTCGTCAGCGATGCTCTCTAAAGTCGTCAAGACGCTGAAAAAACACATCGTCACCTCGGATCAGCACACCAAGCACATCAGCGGCGGCGTACGCGCAGTGGCAGACCTCCTCAACGTCCTCGACAAAGACATCAGCAAGACTCTTTTGGCAAAGATCGAAGAGCGCAACGCTCAATTGGGCTCCGACATCCGCAGAAAGATGTTCAGCTTCGACGACCTCATCCGGATTTCCGTCCCAGACCTGCAGCGGATTACACGCGAAATCGAGATGGCCGACCTCGTATTGGCTCTCAAATCTGCCAACCAAAGCCTCATGGAACACCTCTTTAAGGCCGTTTCTAAACGTGCCGCAGAGACCCTCAAGGAAGAACTCGAGCTCCTTGGCCCCGTCAAGTTAAAAGACGTCGAGGCTGCACAGGACCGCATTATTCAAGTCGTTCGCGGACTAGAAGATAAGGGTGAAATCTCGATAGAATCAGGAGGCGATCGTGTCATCTCTTAAACAATCCACGCCCAAATGCGCCCAAACGCGCTTAGAACTTCAACAAATGCAGGAGTAGTCACCAGACTTCGATGCGCTCTTTCATCAGGCATTTATTGAGTCAAACCTTGCAGATGACTACTAAAATCACATTTTTTCGGCCATTAAAGTCAGTAGCGCTCACCACTTTTGGGACGGCTGATGTTCCAGAATTACAGGTGAATGAGCGTGAAAGAAAGGCCTATGAGCGAGGAAAGGCAGAGTCGATGGTAGCCCTACAGGCCCAATTTGAGTCGTTGCGCCGCGCGAGCAGCGAGATGCAAGACAACTTTTTCCGCCGCCTCAACGACGATTTTGAGGCCATGGTCAAGGACATCGATATGCGCATTCCCGACCTGCTCATTGGAATGCTCCGCCGTCTCTTGACGCAAGTCCCTGTCGATCGGGCGATGTTGGACGGCATTTTGAAAGAGTTGTTGTCAGAAGTATCGGGCGAGGGCGAGCAGTTTACAGTCTTTCTCGCACCCCAAGACCTGCAAACGTTATCGGCAAATAATGCCGACTTTGCCAAAGATTACCCGCACGTCACCTTTAATGAGGATCATTCGCTGAAATCTGGTGATTGCTTTGTGAAGAGCCGCTTTGGCGTTGTCGACGGTCGCATCGAAACCAAGATCAACAAACTCACGCGCGAGCTGCATGGCGTATGAACCTTCCAGTACAGAAACACCTCGATTGGATACAGACACGTATCGATCAGTCAAACCCGATCGAGCGCATTGGTTATGTCTGTGAGGTGGCTGGACTGATTATTGAGTCGAAGGGCCCAGAGGCGTCCTTGGGCGATATCGTCAACGTCTATTCCAAGCGTAGCGATTTCTTTGTAGAGGCCGAAGTGGTTGGCTTTCGAGACAACCGTGTCCTCCTGATGCCACTTGGCGACATCCGCGATATCCACTCGGGATGTCAGGTGGTTGCGTCGTCGAGAGGCGCCCCGATTCCCTGTGGCGACGGCCTCATCGGACGCGTTGTAGACGGTTTTGGACGCCCCATAGACGGTTTTGGAAAACTCCGCTGCGAGTACGTTAACGGTCTTCATCGCCACGCGCCAAACCCAATGACGCGCGGACGCATCGAGAAGGCTTTTGAAACCGGCGTCAAGGCCATCGACACCTTTAACCCGCTCGGTTGCGGACAGCGCATGGGTATCTTTGCAGGCAGCGGCGTCGGAAAATCAACCCTCTTGGGCATGATCGCCCGTGGAGCCGAGGCAGATATCAACGTCATTGCACTCGTCGGCGAGCGCGGCCGTGAGTTGCGCGAATTTATCGAAAATGACCTCGGGCCCGAAGGCCTGGCCAAATCAGTCGTCGTCGTATCGACATCCGACCAATCAGCGCCCCTCCGCATGCGCGCGGCCTTTGTCGCCACCCGTATCGCCGAGGCCTTCCGCGACGACGGCAAGAGCGTCCTTCTCCTCATGGACTCCGTTACGCGTTTTGCCATGGCGCAACGAGAAATCGGCCTGGCTGTCGGTGAACCACCCGCCTCGAGAGGCTACACGCCGTCCGTCTTTTCCATCTTGCCACGCCTTCTGGAACGCTCTGGAATGTCAGATAAAGGCTCCATAACGGCCCTGTACACCGTCCTCGTCGAAGGCGATGATTTCAACGAGCCTATCTCCGACGCCGTCCGCGGTATCCTCGATGGACACATCATTCTCAGCCGTCAACTCGCTACGGCCAACCATTTTCCAGCCGTCGACGTCCTCGAGAGCGTAAGTCGCTTGATACGGGCTGTTCTTTCGCCAGAAGAACTCGAAGCCGTATCTTTGGCACGTGACCTGCTAGCTCTATATCGTAGGAACGAAGACCTCATCACCGTCGGCGCCTACAACAAAGGTAGCAACGCTCGACTCGATTTGGCCATCGATAAACACGCCCTTCTCATGCAATTTCTCAAACAACGCTTCGATCAGCAGTTCTCTCGCCGGGAAAGCCTCGATCAGCTAAAGAAGTTAATTAAGTGAAATTATTTAGATTCAGATTGCAATCGATACTGCGACTGCGCGAGGCCGCCCAAGAAAAGGCCCTCGAGCAGTACGGCCTTTCTGTGCGCCAACGCAAGGCCGCCGAGGAACACCTGCGTCTGAAGGAGGCTAAAATTGTCGAAATCGAGGGGGCAATTCGCGACACCCGCAGCTTTCTCTTCGACCCACAGACGCAGATGGCCTACTCCTACGGCCTCATAGGCGCCCAGGCCGACAGCGACCTCGCCCAAGCCCAGGTCTTACAGGCCAAACAAGAAGAACAAAAAGCCTTTAACGCTTTTCTCGAAAAGAAAAAAGAGGTCGATGTTTTTGAAAAACTTCGGAAACGGCAGGTCGCCGAACACTTTCAAGAATCCATCAAATCGGAACAAAAAGAAGCCGAAGATACCTTTAACGCCCGCAGAAAATGAAGCTCAACCTCCAGTCTTGGATTGCCGCCATTCTGGCCCTCGTCCTCAACATCGTTGTGACGACCGCCCTGCTATGGGTCCAGCTACCCGGTATTATGCCCAAAGCGAAACCTCTACCCCCAGACATGCGCACGCCAGGCCTCTTTTGGGACTTCTACGTCCCTGAGCTCGACCGCGTCATGACACACCTAAAAACCGCCCGCCTCGAGTTCGACAAAAAAGCAGCTATGGTCGATAACGACCAGGCCCGCGTCAATGCCGAAAAGGAAGAGCTCGCCAAACTCAAGGCCGAAATCATCCGCTACCGTCAAGAGCTCACCGACCGCATCCTCGACGTCAAGGCCTCGGAACAACGAAACCTCAAGTCCCTCGCCGTCACATATGCCGCCATCGAGCCCGACTCCGTTGTCAAGATTTTCAACGAAATGGATGACGCCCTCGTCGCCAAAATCATGATCTTTATGCCCCCAGATACCGCTGGCCCCATCTTCCAGGCCATGGCCACAGCCAAGGATAAAAACGGCAACCCGCTCGCCGACCGCGCTGCCCGCCTATCCGAATATTTACGGCTTAGCCAAACAAAAGAAAAGACTAAAACCGAGTGACACATTATGGAAATCATAGATATATTGAAAGAAAGGTTTTCAGACAACAACGTGCAGCGGCCGTGCAATTTGCCGATGCCGCAGAAGGATGGCCTTGAGTTTTCGCTTCCGGACGAGGGCAAGCGGTTTCGATCTGACACAAAGGGTGGGGATTTTCGCCGAGACAATGATCGTGTGCTTGCTCCGAGAAGTGACGACAGGCGAATGGAACGAGTCGACGATAGGCGTGTCAATCGAGAGAGTGAGGAGCGGTCGCGCGAGGGTAGGGGAGAAGACCTAGAAGAGGTACCCGAAGAGGTTGCGGAGGAGCCCATGGAGGACGTGGTTGTCGCCGAGCCTGACCTGATGGCCTTGGTTCTCAATATGGCACAGGCAGAGCAGCCTGTCGAAACGGTGGCACTTGAGGGTGTTACTGAGGACGCTGTGAACGTTGAGGCGAGCACAGAAGAGACGTCAGCGGAGTCGACATTTTCTGACATTTTAGATGAAACGGCCAATGCGGATGGGGCGGAAATTGCGGTGATTCCCGAAAAACCGTTGGTAAAGGGTCTGCCGACACGGCCAGTCGACAAGCCCATTGTGCGGCCGATGCAACGATCAGAGGTATCGAAAGAGGTGCCCGTCACGGAATCATCTGCTGATACCAAGGCAGATGCCGACATTCCAGTTGTTCAGCCGAAAAAGCCAACTTTTGTGCCGTCAAAGTCATTTGCAAGCCTTGAGCCGAAGATGGCCGCGGCGCCTGTCATTGAGACAGTTGTAGCGGAGACAGCCAAGCCCATTGTGAACGAGGTGCCCGTTGTTGAGCGTCCAGTGACTCAAGCAAAGCCCGTTACGCCCGTTGTGGAGTTTGCAGACGCTCCATTGGCAGAACTCCATCCAGAGGCTGAAGCGGTTGCCTTTGAGCCCGTTGTCGTCGATCAAAAGCCGGTTGAACGCCCAGTGGTTCCCGTTGAACGGCATAGGGTTTCAGACAAAGTGCCAGAGCTACTCAATAAACTGGAAAGCGCCTTGCGTTCGTTTGTGGGAGAAACGGAGCCCGTGATTGAGCCGATAGCAAGCGTCTCAGAGGAGACCCCTGAAGAGATTTTAGAACAGTCGCCGCAGACATTTACTGAGCGTGTTGTCAAGTTTACGGAAACACCCAAATTGGCACCTAAGCAGCCTGTAGTCTCTGAAGAGGCGGCTGATGTCGAGGAGGTGCCAGTCACCTTGAACGAGCGCGACCTCTCTGCTTTGGAAAACAAGGCCATTCGCATCGATAAAAAACAATTTATTCGTGAACAAGCCACCCAGACGCGGACCGAGTTTCAACGCGAGGAGGCAAAAATTGCCGATACGTACGTTAGGGAAAATCAGACAGCGTTTACGCGACAGTCGGAAACGGTTGTCCAATACCCTTCTTTAAACGATAAATACAGCTTTGTACGGCCAATTGACAAAGTTGGCACGCGTCCTGCTCAAGGTATAGATGATATGGAGAAAGCCGCAGATACGAAAACTGTGAATCGGAGTGAAGCACTTGCCTCGAATCAAAGTAACAGTTTTGACCACAGTGATTGGGAGAACACTGCGTATCAAGAACAAGCGGGAGCTTTCTACAATCGCGAAAAGGAAAGGCGACGTGACTTTCGTTCCGAACAGACGGAAGCCACCAGAGCACAGGCAGTGCTCAATCATACAGGGGAACAAAACAAGACTGCTCATAGTACAGAAAGTCCGGCATCGGCTTCCGCCCTCGTGGCTGAAGTGATGCCGGCAATTCTGCAGCATCTGGAAAACCTCAGACGCTCCGGCCGCAATTGGATGAAGGTATCGATCACTCTACCAAACGGCAAGTCGATCAGCCTCCAATTGAGAAACACGGCCAATAACCAAGTCCAGGTGCGCTTCGGCCAAGAGGCGGCAGAGATTCGGGACAGTCTGTTGTCGGGTTGGACGGAACTCGCCCGCAACGCAGCTAAAAAGGGCCTTTCACTCTCGCGTCCAGAATTTGAAGACGCCACGAACTCCCTCATGGCTTAAAAAGGCTAATAATGAGTACAGATGTATCAAATCTAGTGGCCTCGAAAACGCCTTATCAGACGGGTTCGTCAACGAGTTACCAGCCGTCAACGAGCTCCACGATCACGCCGTATCAGGCCGTCAGCAAGGAACAAACGCTCACTTTTCAACAACAGATGGATAAAATCGCCCTAGAAAAGGCATCACTGCTGGATAAGTTGATCAGTGATGGCAAGGGCATAGACAGCTCTTCTACGATGACAGACCAGCAAAGGGCAGAATTTTGGAGTAAGCTGGAACAACAGTACAAAGAGCTCGATTGGAAGTATCAAACCGAGCAGGCGAAGATTCAGTCTGCACAGCAAGTCAACACGAGCAAAATGACTCGGACGGAAAAAGAAAAGCTAGACTCGCTCTACACGACCGAGGCCGACCGTCAACTGAACATGCAAGACTTTCTCACGTTGATGACAAAACAGCTGCAATATCAAAACCCGATGGAGCCAATGAGCGACCTATCGTTCATGTCGCAGATGAGCAGCTTTACGTCTCTCGAACAGATGAAAGCGTTGTCGACATCGATGGCCTCATTCACCAAGACGCAAAATCAGGCGTCCGCGCAGAGCTATTTGGGCAAGGAGGTCGTCATCAACGCGACTGATAAGCTCTATGCGGGCAGGACAGAGGTGGGCATCGTCGAAGAAGTCAGACAATCGAACGCCGGTGATACTTACGTCGTCGTCAACGGCAAGCAATTCCTCTTTAAGGACATTGTCACCGTCCGCACACCCGTGGCTGCAACGACGGACACAACCACGGAAACCATTGTTTAATACTAAAATTTCAAAACATCAAAGATAAAGAGCGATTCAAAATGCGCCTATAGCAAGGCCCGAGGAATGAGGGCGACGGGAGCCTACTTAAGGTAGGTGACCTAGCCCGAACGACGAGAACGCCGCTAGAGGCCATTTTCAATCGCTCTTCAGAAAGGGAATATGGCACTTATAGGATCACTCAATAGCGGCGTCAGCGCACTCAGAAGTTTTTCCAAGGGCATGGAAGTTCTCGGCGACAACGTTGCGAACGTCAACACGATCGCATTCAAGTCATCCCGCATGGACTACACCACTGGCTTTGGCGACGTTTTGCAACGGTCAACGCCATCTGCCAGCGGTGGTAACGTCGGTTCGAACTCGACATCATCCCAAGTCGGTAGCGGCGTGCAAATCGGTATGATCTCCGTTAACTTTGCCCAGGGACCGCTCGAAAACACCGGCCGCGTCACCGACCTTGCCATCGTCAATGAGGGCTTTTTCAAAGTCATCGACTCCGCCAATAACAAGGCGTACGCCACTCGAGCGGGCAACTTGCGTATCGACGACCGCGGTTATATCGTCACGGCCAAAGGTTACCGCTTGCAGGGCTTGAAGCAAGACGAAGACTATACCTTGCCGAAATACTCCGTTACGTTGAATTCCGACAACGGTCTCGTTTACACGAGAGTTTCATTGGGAGAGGGCCCGCAAAGCGAAGAAATCACCAACTTGCGTGTCAACTTTAATCTCACGATCAATAATACAGGAACTGGCCTCGGCGGCACGTTGAGCGTTGCTGCAGAGGTTTATGTGCACTATACGGCAGCGGAAATCAAGACTTTGGCGCCGTCACTCGACTCGTACACGTTCGACACGCGTGGTAACCTCACTTACCTGCTGTCCGACGGTGTGGCCTTTTCACCGTATCAGCTCCTCTTGCTGAAGTTCAGCGATAAACAAGCCCTCCAGCACGAAGGTGAAGGCCTGTATTCAGGCTTTGATGCGGCGGGTGTCGAAGATTTTAACCGAAGTAACTCGGAGCCGGGAACACACGGTCTGGGATCGGTCCGCGGTAGCGCCCTGGAGCTGTCGAACGTCGACCTGACGCAACAGTTTGCCAATATCATCACGATTCAACGCAGCTTCCAATCGGCTGCCCGAATCATCAGCACATCCGACGAAATTCTGAACGAAATCACCAATTTGAAACGATAACTTTTCTTCATAGTACAGGTTGATTGGAGGCCGCTACAGCGAAAGTTGTGGCGGCCTTTTTTGTCTGCTTCGCTGCCTTCGACTTCATTCAGCCTTATATGCTCTTCGCCAAATGTAAATAACGTTTTTGAGGCAGTTTGTACCGTGACTTAATCAATCTTGTTGAGCGTTTTTCTTAAAAAGGTATTTTTTCATTAGAGATAGTGAAGGGAAGAGGTGCTCAATTGCACATTGTACGTGATTACTGAATAACTTCAGGAACGGCTTGCGATACGAAAGAGGCTGTTCGTAAGTTCTCACCCACTCAAACCCGAAGCTCTTAACGAGGTCAATGACTTCCTTATTTGTAAATTCACGAACATGGCCGAAGAAAAAAGGTGGCTTGATGGCTTTTTCGTATTGTTGTCTGACCGATTCTCTCGGTTTACTGGCCAGGCCGCTTCCTTTTACAAAGATAGCAAACAAGCCTGCATACGACCTCAAATCAGGTGTCGTGATGTATAGATATCCTTGAGGGCTAACTTTACGAGTAATGGCATCAAGTGCCTTCAAAATATTGCCCGATAAGTGTTCGATCAATTCACAGCAGATGACGACATCGTAGGTCTCTTTTTTTGTCGACAAAATACCTTCTTGAATATCACTAGAAGACGATTGAGCAATGGCGTGTTTTTGCAAAAAAGCATCATAAGCACTCGTGTCGATATCGCATATTTCAAAAGTTGCCTCTGGAAAGGATTCTTGCAAGGCACATCCCAAGAGAGGTGGCGTTCCAGCAATCTCGAGAATGCTGTCTTTAGGGTTTACGATGGGTTGAATGGCAGCATAATCGCCAAGAGTTCGCCAATAAGTTGCAGTCAAATAGGCTTTTAACCACTTTTTGTCTCCTGTAAAATCGTTGCAAATCGACGCAATCCATGCATCGATCTTTTGTTGAGGGAAAGGATAGGGCTTTATTTTCATTCAAGAAATACTTTTTGAAATACTGGAGCGTCACCAAAACACTGTTTGCGATAGTTGTAGAGCGGGTCGGTGTCTCTAAACCATTTTTGGGAAGAACGCCATTCTCTTTCTTTGCCAAGAAGTGCATAGAACGCCGTTAGACGTAAAATATTTGAAGCTCCTTTTGATAATTGATCCAATTGAAGTGGGTATTTTGAAACATATTGCAACCCTTTCTGCCACAGCGGACCTTCATCAATAAAGGCAGCACTTGTAATCCATGCTAGAAGATTTTGAGCCGACAATGTCTCTATATTCTCTTGGCGAATGATTGTTTTTGCGAGTGCCGTTTGATTTTGTAATGCCAAAAGGTGCGCTATTCGTGTTGGCAGGGACTCATAATTGCCTTGCTTAGCTTCTGATAAAACACCTTCTGTCGCCCCATAATTGCGCACGGAAATGAACAACAGCGCTTTTGATACATAAGTCTGAGTGTTGGCGCATTGGGTGTCAAAGTCGACTTGGAGGACCTCTTGAAGCGCGCTAAAAATCTTTTCCTCGATTGGCTTTAAAGTGTTTTTATATTTAAATAGAGCGGGAAAGAGCTGTTCGGTTGCAGCCCAAACCGCATTACCTGCGAGGCCGCTTGCCTTTGGATTGGCCTCATAGAGGGCGCGGAGGGCGGTTTTGGCCTTATCGAAGAGGTTTTTGGCCAAGTAGAAAGAGGGTAATGTGGGTGAGACGATTTTGCGTACAAACCATTCGCGTTCCAGACAGTACAGCACCTTTTCCTCATGGAGAGAGAGGCCCTGATAGAGGTTGCGCTTTTGAATGGCATCGGCGATTTCGGTATAGAGGCCGTTCGCTCCTGGGAAGTTTTGATAAATGGCATCGATCGACTGTTCAACGACCGCCCACTGATTATTGAGGAGCGCGAGGCAGGCTTTCAAAAATTGAGCTTGAGGGCCCTCGTTTTTTTGTACCGATAGAGCGTAGAGTTCAGCCATCTCTTGTTTGAGCCATTCGACGTCCGGTAAGTGTTTTTGAAGAAAACCATTGGCTGCCGAGAGTCCCATAAACAGCGCAATGCCGACCTGTGCATAGAGCTCGCCGCGAAAGAGAATGTCTTCGTGCGCGATGGCATCTTTGTTAAACTTCAGCCAGGGCGCATAATGCCGTTGACACAAGTTAAAGTGAATGACCCAAGATGAATTGCGTTGGGCGTAGAGCGTGTTTCCAGTGTAGTCTTTCAATAATATTTCGACAAATGCGGTGCTCGCGGGTGCCCGTTTCAAGTAATCGAGCAAAAAGAGGTGAAACGAAAGCCGATAAAAGGGCTGATTGAACGGTCTCTTGATCAACGCCACATCGGTCATGCAGGACTTCCATGATTGAGTAAACAGCCAGAGGTCGAGGTTGACGTTTTCTGCGCGGTACGTGTTGTGGACCCAGGCACAGCGCTTTTCAGGAATGTCGAGGCTGTCTCCTGTTTCTCTCGCACGCAGGCACGCTAAAAGGGACTCAATAGACAACGTTTCACGGGGCAAGAGGGCCTTTGTGTCAAAAAGCTGAAAGTCGTTTTTTGACGAATGTTGCGATTCTAGTAACACCTTCAGGCGTTCACGAATCGAGAGCTTGTCTTTAGTATTGAAAACATTTTTTGAAAAGTCCAATCCGTGAAGCGTGTTGCGAAAGAGTGAGTATGGGTGCCAGAAAAAAGACGAAAAAGGCACTTCGCTACGTTTTGCCCACAGGGCTCCTTCGACGGCCCATGTCATGTTTTTACTCAAATTATAAATGGCGCTGGAGGCTACCATCCGCGCGACAGCCTCTTCCCACGTAACTTTGCCATCCATGAGATCAGCCATGTCGATGACGTCAAAAGCCTCATTGCCCCTTAGCGCGTCAAATAGCCGCGTACTGTATTGTCCGTACCAAAAATGCTCTTCGTCAATGTTGTGTTTGTTCTTGTTAAAGAAGTTTTCGATCGAGTAGCTTTCACGTGAATCGAAGAGCAGACAGGGCTTTTTCGACTCGAAGCTTTTTGAAAGCACCGTGATGTCGTCTGTCGGCAAATAAATAAAGTGTTGAGTAAACGCAAACAGAGCGCGGAAACAACGAGTACTGTTGCCATTCATTTCAAGTTCTTCCGGAAACAGACTCGTAAAAACGGCATCGGGATAGGCTTGCATTGTGCGTTCTAGAGAGTCCTCTAAGGTCTGCGGGTGAGTGTCGTAGCTCGTGGCTGACTTTTTCCCTGGCACCTTGTAGACCCTTTCCGGGACAAAGGAAATGACCCAATCGCCTTTGGCCGATTCCAGGTCCGGCTCCTGCAATAAGGTGTCTACGCGACTGTTCAACCCATGTGCGCGTAGCCAGTCTGCCAGCAAGCTTTTTTGATCGTCAGTCAACGTCGGCACAAAGAGCGTTGTTTCGTTGGCGAGCGCCAGCTTTTCAATAAATTTTTGCCAAAAAGGATACGCGTGAACAATCAGGGATTCCGCATCGAGTAAAATGTGCATAGCCTACAGTGTAAGTGCTCTCGTCTCAAAGTCAATCGAATCACATAAGACGCCAATTAAATCACTTTTCTTACGCCCGCTCATTGCGTTGTAAAGTTTCGCCAAAGACTGCACCGCCTGAACTGAATTTTAAAAATGTCTTGGCTTTCTGTTTTTATTCTAAAATATGCATTCTTATGAAAATTAAATCTATATCTTTCGTCCACCATTAATAACTGCCCTAATGTCGTTCACTTTGCTTTTTGCCGATAAGGCTTTGAATGATGCAGCGAAGGATGGCAATTTGGATGAAGTTAGCAGATTGCTCGAGCCATACAAAGATGATGAGGTCGCGCTCAAGAAATATGTCAATTGGCAGGATGAATACGACAACACCGCGCTGCTGGAGGCCGCGATGAATGGCCACACAGAGATTGTTGATCTCTTAATTGCAGCCGGTGGGGATCCAAACATTAAGACCAACGACGGCAGCAACGCGCTGATGTTGGCCGCGTGGTTTGGCAAAATAGATATTGTTAAGCTTTTAATTAAAGCCGCAACGAATCTAGACATTCAGAACGACAACGGCGACACCGCGCTGATGTTGGCCGCATGGTTTCGCATAACAGAGAAAACAGATATTGTTAAGCTCTTAATTGCTGCCGGAGCGAATCCAAACATTCAGAACAACCACCGCGATACCGCGCTGAGGTTTCTCGAAGAAGTATGCAAAAACAACACCGACATCATTAATCTCCTCACCAAATACGCAGAAAAGTACAATATCATTATGACATGTGCAAAGAAGCAGCGGAGGAATTACGCATTACGCTCGACGAAAAAGAGTCGGTCGCAAATCCAGACTCGACGATTTCGTTAGCCATACGTATTTTATACGCCGCGAAGAATGGTGTCATGACGGATGATACAGAGACTGCCGCGAAGAATGGTGTCATGACGGATGATACAGAGACTGCCGCGAAGAATGGTGTCGAGAGTGATGAATTATTGGATGCGATCTACTGTCAGAATCAGAATAACGATGATTATAATGACGCACAAAATATCAGCGAAGAAGTGATTAATACGATGAGGCGCTTGATGGAAACGGAAACAGAAATAAAAGCAATTACACTTAAGGGTTGGTCCTGGGATAAAATGAACCCTATCTCACCTCTCACACTTTTCTGCGAAGACTTTAAAGACTTTGAATTCGGAAACGATTCTGACTTCTATATTATTCCAAAAAACACTTAAGCTATCGGCGATCAACGCAGCTGAACAAAGCGTGACTCGGAGAAACTCGTGTCACGCTTTTTCCATTCGAGTGTTGCGCTTCATTGTTTAATGGGCGATTGATTGAGGGCTATAGACCATTTTGCATCGATCTTGTTGACTTTTTTTAGAGAAAACGCTTACTAAGAGCCATGGCCAGGCCAGTAAAGATTCAAGAGACGATGCAGCAATTGCGAGAGGCGATTGCGCATCACGATCGTCTGTATTACAAGGACGCTCGACCGGAGATTTCCGATTTCGAATACGATTGTCTGAAGAACGAGCTGGCGTACATGGAAAAGCAATACCAAGAGACCGCGCCCCAGGCGGATTCCGTTGGCGACGACCGTATTGATGGCTTTCATACTCGCAAGCACCGGAGTCCCATGTTGAGCCTCACAAATTCTTACGATCGAGCGGATGTGTTTGATTTTGACAGACGATTGCGTGAAGACGGGCTCGCGTTTAGCTATGTCGTGGAGCCGAAGATTGACGGTGTCGCTGTCAGCCTGTGTTATGAACAGGGCCAATTGATGCATGCCTTGACGCGCGGTAACGGTGTTGAAGGGGACGATATCACGCAAAATATACACACGATTGCTGGCATTCCAAAAAACTTGATGGCGCCCTTTCCGGATTTTGTGGAGGTCCGTGGAGAGGTTTACATGACCTTGAAGGACTTTGAGGCGGTCAACGTCAAGCGCGACGAAGATGGCATGCCGCCTTATGCCAACCCCCGCAATCTCGCCGCTGGCAGCATCAAGTTGCTCGACTCGCGCGAGACTCGTGAACGTCCGTTGAGGGCCGTTTTTTACTCCGTTGGCGACGACGGGAATGGCTTTAAGAGTGAATCGGAGATCTTGGAGGCCCTACATGCCTGGCAGTTACCCGTTTTGGAGCGCTACTGGGTTGCGAACACAATTGAAGCCGCCTGGGCACACATTGAAGAGCTCGACAAGCTCCGCCATTCTTTTTTGTACAACACCGATGGCGCCGTCCTCAAGGTGAACGAACGCGCCCTGCAGCGTCAATGGGGACATACTGCCAAAGCGCCCCGGTTTGCCATTGCCTACAAATTTGAGCCTGAGCAAGTCGAGACGCTCTTGGAAAAGATCCACATACAGGTCGGCCGAACGGGCGTATTGACTCCCGTTGCGCAGTTGTCACCCGTCTTTCTATCTGGAACAACGGTAGCGCGGGCAACGCTTCACAACGCCGAAGAGATGGCGCGCAAAGACATCCGTGAGGGCGACACGGTTCTCATTGAAAAAGCTGGCGAAATCATTCCGGCCGTCCTCTCCGTCAACCTCGACAAGCGTCCCAAACTCTCCCAGCCCTTTGCGTTTCCAAAAACATGCCCGGCCTGCGGTGGCACCGTTAGCCGCGTCGATGGCGAAGTTGCGTGGCGCTGTCTCAACGTCAATTGTCCACCGCAAATCCGCCGCCGCCTGCTGCACTTTGCCTCGCGCTCAGCCATGGACGTCGAGCACCTCGGCGAAAGTGTCATCGATCAGCTCGTCTCACGCGGCTTTCTCAAAACGCTTGCTGACATCTACAGCCTGACGTCTACGCAATTGTCGCAGCTCGACGGATTTCGTGAAAAGTCTATCCAAAACCTCCTTGATGCCATCGAGCGCAGCAAGCACAATGAGCTCTGGCGCCTTCTACATGGCCTTGGAATTCAGTACGTCGGCGCGCAAACAGCCAAGGACCTCGCTTACGCGTTTTCCCTAAAAGAGCTCACAACGGCCACCGTCGAGGCCCTTTTGCGCGTTAATGGCGTCGGAGAAAAGGTCGCCAACAGCGTCTATCGCTTTTTTCACAACACAGACAACCTGGCTCTGCTACAGCAATGGATCGATGCGGGCCTCGATCCACAACGCCCACAACGCAGCTCTGGAGCCCTCACTGGCAAAAAGTTCGTCCTCACAGGAACGCTGCCAACGCTCTCCCGTGAGGCCGCCAAAGAGCTGATTGAAAAGGCCGGTGGCGTCGTCTCTGCTTCTCTCAGCGCGAAGACCGACTTTCTCCTCCTCGGCGACAACCCCGGCTCTAAGCTCGCTCAGGCACAAAAGCTCCAGGTCCCCATTCTTTCCGAGGCAGACCTTTTGAGGCTACTTATTTGAGGGGAGTGTGGCCCGCAATCATTAGCGACCGCAAAAGTTCACCCGCTGAAAATCAAAAATCATCTGATGTTAACTGGAATTGATGTTTTTTCTGACGGATTATTGGTCCGCGGTGAATGCGTCCGCAGACATACTAACTGCCTTTAGCTCTGCGTGTGGCAACACGCTCTGGATGCGTATACAGAAGTACTAACTCCTTCCAACTCTCTGCGTGTGGCAACACGCCCTCGATGCGCCGTTAGAGAGCTCGGCGGGTCTATGGAGCTGTTTGTGGCGCACTCCTTATGCCTCCGAGGGCGGCTTTGGTTGATTTTTTAAAATATCTGATATTGATTGATATTTAAAATATTCATTTTTTGTATTTAATATCCAGTATAGTTTTTAAATAAAAAGTCAAGCTTTTTCGCAATAAATCGTCGAGGCTACCTCGATCCTTAGCGAAATTTCATTACCGCGCATCGGTTTTCCGATGCTCCCTTGAATGCGCCATTACAAGTACTAACTCCATCCAACTCTGCGTGTGTCAACACGCCCTCGATGCGCCGTTAGAGAGCTCGGCGGGTCTATGGAGCCTTTTGTGGCGCACTCCTTCTGCTCTCGGAGGCGGCTTTGGCTGTAAAAACAAGATATTGGAATGGATTTATCGCTGTTTTAGAAAAAAATCTTCAAATATAGTATTTTTATAAAAAGTCAAGCTTTTTCGTAAAAATTTTCGGCGCAGCAGAAGCTCTTTTAATATTTACATAATCAAAAAACAATCTCGATTCACTCATTCTAGGCTGCAACGAGCTTATGCGCTGCAACTCGACGGCTTCGTTTTCGCACGAAGGGTTGCAATGAGCTTATGCGCTGCAACTCGACGGCTTTGATGCCGCATTCTGGGCTGCAACGAGCTTATGTGCTGCAACTCGACGGCTTTGATGCCGCATTCTGGGCTGCAACGAGCTTATGTGCTGCAACTCGACGGCTTCGTTTCCGCACGAAGGGTTGCAATGAGCTTATGCGCTGCAACTCGACGGCTTTGTTTTCGCACGAAGGGTTGCAATGAGCTTATGCGCTGCAACTCGACGGCTTTGTTTCCGCAGTCTGGGCTGCAACGAGCTTATGTGCTGCAACTCGACGGCTTCGTTTTCGCACGAATGGTTGCAATGAGCTTATGCGCTGCAACTCGACGGCTTCGTTTTCGCACGAATGGTTGCAATGAGCTTATGCGCTGCAACTCGACGGCTTTGATGAAGCGTTGGGCGTTATATAGCTGTGTATGTCGGCACTGAATCTAGCCTCGACGATTTATTGCGAAAAAGCTTGACTTTTTGTTTAAAAACTATATTAGACATTAAATACAAAAATTTGAATATTTAAAATCCGATATTTTTAAAAAAATCAGCTAAAGCCGCTCTCGAACACAGAAAGAGTGCGACAACAAGCGGCTCCCTAGACCCGCCGAGCTCTCTAACGGCGCATCCAGGGCGTGTTGTCACACGCAGAGCTTGAGGGAGTTAGTACTTCTGGAGACGCATTCACCGCAAACCGGTTAAATTTTTAGGAAAGCGTTTTCACTCTTTTGGTGAAATTTACATTAGAGCACACATGACCATGCAGGCGTCAATTAGACAGGCAACGCAACTGATATGACTTATTTTTTTGCTAATGATTGAGGGAAATCACCCTCGTTGTCGAGTATTGCTTCCACCCTGGAAGAGTGGAGTCGTGCGGCGAAGGTTGCGGATTGAGCCAAAAGGCGTGAGAAACACAATCTTTGAAATGGGCTGGCGTTTCCGGCGGAGGAATCGGCGGGAATTTTGTCCAAGCGAGTTGAAAGAGTGTATTGGGAAGGACGGCAAAAAAAGTTTTGTAAAAATTCCAACTGTCTTGCTGCGTGAAAGCTTGATGCCAGCCAACTCGTCGACACCAATGATTAGCCAGGTAGCATTCGGTCTGGGGAAGAAGGCGGCTGGCATCAAGGAGTATTGCCTCTGGAGCTGGTTCAATGCGATTATCGGTGTCCAATGGGAGAGCCCAATAGGCCCGGAGCGTATCGAGCGGCCCAAACATGACGAAATCAGAGGGATGATAGAGGAGGTACTTCATAGTGTACGCCTCTGGAATGAAGAGCCGTGGGCGATCGGAATATTGATTGAGGGCGTCAAAGAGGTCGGTAAAGAGCGATGGACTCAGCGGAATGAGGTCCGTGCGGACCTTCAACGCATGCGACCACCCCAAGGTTTGTGCCTTTTCAAACCCCGCGTGCGTGCTGACAATTTGCAGGTTACGATTGCCCCTGCCAGGCGATGGTTTTCGAGACAGAACGATGTCGTCGATCCAGGCGTCTGCAGCCTTAAGTATGTCACAGTCAGCATCTTCCCAGGTTGACAAAATCAACTGTATCCCAGCATAGGTCGTTTTCAAGTAACGCAACAACAACAACGTTTCTTGCTCAACGGATCCCTGCATAACGATACCACAGTCGGCCGACACCGTTTGAGCCTTTGGGTTTTCCAGCTGAAAATACAGGGCGTCGGTCAGCGCTAAATCGACCAAATGGGCGGCATTCAACCTCGGAAATCGCTCTGGAATCGCCCTTTCGATTGCCCCAAGCGCGCCAGAAAAAATCACTACAACCGTGCCATCACCTTCCGCATACAGTCGTTCGGGAGAACTCACCTCGATAGCACCAACACAGCTGTTCCAAAGCGTCGCATCACTGTCGACACAATACGCAAGGGGGACATTTACGTCCCCCTTCAGTGCTTCAAATAAAGACCCGACGCCCCAGCCGACAAACTTTTTAGCCGTCTTCAGCGTGGATGCTAGCTGTTGGCCTTTTTTACTTTTCAAAATGGCCTCTAACTTATTTTTGAGCGGGCGCTTGAGTCGGTTGTTCCGCTGGCTTGGCAGGCTCGGCTACGGGTGCAACGACATCCGCTGGCTTGGCAGGCTCGGCTACGGGTGCAACGACATCCGCTGGCTTAGCAACTTCCGCTGGCTTAGCAACTTCCGCTGGCTTAGCAACTTCCGCTGGCTTAGCAACTTCCGCTGGCTTAGCAACATCCGCTGGCTTAGCAGGCTCGACAACGGGTGTTGCTACCTCGGCGGGCTTCTCAGGAGCTGCTGTGGTTGGCGCTTCATCCTTAGTTTCAGGCGCAACCGCGATTATCGTTTCAGGCTGGTACAGCTTTTCTACCTCTGCAATGATTTTTATGGAATGCGTGCCGCAACCCACGATATATTCTTTGTTGCCATTTTTGACGAGCTTGACAAAGGACATTTTTTCGGTCGGTTTGTTGTCTCCAGGCTTGACCCACATGTACTTGACCCAAGCTTCACCACGGGCGTCCGTCTTAACCTTTCGATTCATCTCGGCGATAAAGTAATTGCCTTTGACGTCCCGAAGCTTGTTAGATTCACGTCCTTCGAGCTTTGGCTTGACAGGATGCATGACAAAAAGACCGTCCGGGCTGTGAATCCAAATGTAGGTTCCACTGAAAATGAATGAGCTGTCTTTCCCTCTGAATTTCGGAAAAGCCGCCTCGCCCTCTTTCTCAATAAGGACCGCGCCCTCTCTCACCTTTTGCGTGATGAGGTCAGCGCTGATGGAGTCATTCTCTGTCGCGACGCATTTAGCTGAGCTCTCTTCTGCCAGATCATCGACATTGGTAGCCCTGAGGTAGGCAAAAGAGGTTAATCCGAGCAATATAGCTCCGGCCAATAAATAAGGTCTGAATTTTTCCATAGTACCAAAGGTTGTTGTCTTTCATTGTTAAATCGAAATACAGGAAAGTCAATACAAGAACGATTCACTTGAAAACACTTCCATCAATCATTAGCGACATTTTATTACCGCGCATCGGTTTTCCGATGCGCCCTGGATGCGCCTACAGAAGTACTAACTCCCTCCAACTCTGCGTGTAACAACACGCCCTGGATGTGCTTTGAATCTATCCGCCTACAGCTCTGCGTGTGGCAACACGCCCTGGATGCGCCGTTAGAGAGCTCGGCGGGTCTAGGGAGCCGTTGGTGGCGCACTCCTTCAGTCTCCGAGAGCGGATTTTGCTGTAAAAAAACAAGATATTTGAATGGATTTGTCGCTGTTTTTAGAAAGGAATCTTTAAATATAGTATTTTTATAAAAAGTCAAGCTTTTTCGTGTTTTTTTTGCGCTGCGGTATAACTGATCTTGGTGCGTAATTCACAAAGAATAATCTCGATTCCCGCATACCAGGCCGCAGCCAACTTATACGCTATAGCTCGACGGACTTGATGCTGCATTGGGCGTTATATGCTATGTATGTCGGCCCTGAATTTAGCCTCGACCTCAATCATTAGCGAAAAATAAGTCATATCGGTTGCGTTGCCTGTCTAATTGACGCCTGTATGGTCATGTGTGCTCTAATGTAAATTTCACCAAATGGTGAAAACGCTTTCCTAAAAATTTAACCGGTTTGCGGTGAATGCGTCTCCAGAAGTACTAACTCCCTCAAGCTCTGCGTGTGACAACACGCCCTCGATGCGCCGTTAGAGAGCTCGGCGAGTCTAGGGAGCTGTTGGTGTCGCACTCCTTCTGGGCCCGAAAGCGGCTTTGGATGATTTTAAAAAAAATATCGGATATTGATGATGATTTTAAATATTCAAATTTTTGTATTTAATATCCAATATGGTTTTTAAACAAAAAGTCAAGCTTTTTCGCAATAAATCGTCGAGGCTAGATTCAGTGCCGACATACACAGCTATATAACGCCCAACGCAGCATCAAAGCCGTCGAGTTGCAGCGCATAAGCTCATTGCAACCCTTCGTGCGAAAACGAAGCCGTCGAATTGCAGCGCATAAGCTGCATGTAGCCCAGAATGCGGCATCAAAGCCGTCGAATTGCAGCGCATAAGCTGCATGTAGCCCAGAATGCGGCATCAAAGCCGTCGAGTTGCAGCGCATAAGCTGCATGTAGCCCAGAATGCGGCATCAAAGCCGTCGAGTTGCAGCGCATAAGCTCGTTGCAGCCCAGAATGCGGGAATCGAGATTGTTTTTTTGGATTATGTAAATATTAAAAGAGCTTCTGCCGCGCCGAAAATTTTTACGAAAAAGCTTGACTTTTTATAAAAATACTATAATCGAGTATCTTATCTAAAAACAGCGATAAATCAATTCCAATATCTTGTTTTTACAGCCAAAGCCGCTCTCGAAGGCTGAAGGAGTGCGCCACAAAAGGCTCCCGAGACCCGCCGAGCTCTCTAACGGCGCATCGAGGGCGTGTTGACACACGCAGAGTTGGATGGAGTCAATACTTGTAATGAAATGATGCATCCAGTGCGCATCGAAAAACCGATTCGCGGGCAAAAAATTTCGCTAATGATTGAGGGTGATTCAGCGTTGCTGATTTTTTTATTGACGGGCATGGCAAATAATTGAGTAATGCTAAGTATGAAGCAGTTCATTTTACTCTCGATAGCGTTGTTTGTGCTCGTCGGTTGTGCGACGACGGAACAAGAAAATACTGAGGCGCGCAAAAACTCGACGCTTCCATGGGCAAAGCCGGCGAGTTGGGAAGGCGGCCTCCCGGGACTGCGTTAAACGCATGAACGTTTTTGAACGATCTTTTGGCGAACAGGCAAGGCTTTCTAGAGAAGAGAGTCATCATTTGGTTCGTGTTTTGAGGGCGCGTGTGGGTGACGCCGTTAATGTCTTAAATGGCGAAGGTGCTGTGGGCGTGGGTCGGCTGATCGATGCAAGCATTCCGGCCATTATTCGCATTGAAGAACGCAAGCAATACACGCGACCGGAGCCCCAAATCACACTTGGCATCTGCATTCCAAAGGGCAAGACCTTTGACTCTCTGCTGAAAAAGATCACGGAAATCGGCCTGTTTGACGTTTGCCCATTGCTGTCTGAGCGGACGGAAGTAAAACTCGACGCCGAAACGTCTGCCAAAAAGGCCGAACATTGGGAGCAGACCTGTATCGAGGCTTGCAAACAGTCATCCAACCCGTTTTTGCCCAAAATTCAAAAACCAAGCACCTTGCAATCCTTTTTAGAGGCCTGTGACGCCGATTTAAAGATCGTTGCTAGCCTCGAGCCCGCTAGCCAGCCTCTGCTCGCAACGTTGAGGCCGTCAAAGCGTGTTGCCATGCTCGTGGGCCCCGAAGGAGACTTTTCTCCAGCCGAATACAGCCAAATCCGGACATGCGGCTTTCTGGCAACTTCTCTGGGCCGTAACGTCCTCCGTGTAGAGACGGCAGTTGTCTACGCGTTGTCTGTCATCCACGCCGCGAGTTTGAGGTAATTGACAACGGGCTTTTTGAACACTTAAAAGCCCCTCACGCATTTTTCAACGGCCTTTGATTGGCGACCCGTTTTTTAAAACATTGCTTTTCTTGCTTTTTAGTTAAAAATGAAAGGCCGTCACTTTTTATGCTTGTCTTATCTGTAGCTCTCGGTGGTGCATTGGGTGCGTTGGCGCGATTGGGCCTGATGCAAGGCCTCCAATCTCTTTTTGGCGGAACGTTTCCTTACGCGACGTTTGTCATCAACATTACTGGATCCTTTGCGCTCGGGTTTCTGCTCGAAATCTTTACCTGGACGTGGAACCCGTCTGCCGACACGAAGGCCTTTCTCGTCACCGGGTTTCTCGGAGCCTTCACCACATTCTCCACGTTCAGCATGGACATCGTCTTTCTCTTGCAAAAACGTGCTATGCTCGAAGCCGCTCTCTACGTCGCTGGCTCTGTTTTTTTCTCTCTAATAGGGTTTATTGCCGGCATGAAATGCGTCTAAAAAAAGACCGCTCCAAAATGTCCTATAGCGTCGTTCGGGCTAAGTCACCTACCTCAAGTACGCTCCTGTCGCCCTCGCTCCTCGGGCCTTGCTATAGACGCATTTTGAAGCGGTCTTATGTCGTTGGTATTCTTTTAGTTAGATTAAAGAATGGATACTACTGACTTTGCGCGAGTACGATTCGGCCGTAGTTGCATGGCTATCACTCCGGCTTCGCCAATTTTTTAAAGCGAAACACAAAAATGCATGCATTTTTGCGCCGGTCTTTTGTTAGAGATCTTCGGTTTTCTTCTGTTCTGTAGGTATTCCCGATAGGTCCATTTGGGCGATGAGGAGTATATTGAGCACGTCCTTGAGGTCGCTGGATTCGCATTCGAGGGCATGGGTCTTTTGGTTGAGCGACATCATCAGTGTTTTGAAGGACGCTGAGAGCTGTTGAGAAAAGAATTTCAGTTCGCGCTCGACGTTGAAAAAGGACTTCGGTGGATGGATTTCGCATTCCGCATAGGCCTTTTGGATGGGAACCAAGATGTCGGCAGAAAGTTCGGCTATATCGTGTGAGGCTTGGATGAGGTTTTCGACCGCGTTGATAAACGGTCCCATATTTTGGAGCAAAGATTTGATCCGGATGGACGATTCACGGATTTGGTCCTTGGTCAATGGGTGAATGCGAACCAATTCATCGCGTTCATCGGCAATTGCTTTCGCTAACAGGGCATCTTTTTCTTTGTCTTCCATGACAGCTCTCTCCGTTGAGGTTTGATACTGCATACATCGACATGGATAGGGAAAACATAAGCCAAAAGTTCCTCGCGAAATGAGAATTTTCACCTAAAAAGACCGCTTCAAAAGGGTCTCCAGGCCCGAGGAGCGAGGGCGACAGGAGCGTACGTTGGTACGTGACTTAGCCCGAACGACGAGAACGCCGCTAGAGGCCATTTTCAAGCGGTCTTTCTGATTTTGTGCTTTTCTTTCGCTATTTCTGAGTTATATTGAGCAGCGGTGAAGACAGCATATATAATATTACTGACGGCCTGTACGCTCGTTTGGGCAGACGTTCCATCGATCAGTGCCGACGACCCCATTGAGTTCGATGAGGCGACGCAGAGCATGAAGGCGAAAGGTCGGGCGCGCTTGATGCACGAAGCGTTTCAGTTGCTCTCTGAAACCATCCAGTTTTACAAGGAGCAAAACCGCATTGAGGCCAAGGGTGACGTCGCCATTGCCGCCAAAGAGATTCGTCTGATCACACCAGCAGTGTCGTGCGATATGAAAAAGGGCACTATCGATTCCGACACCTTTAGACTTGGCAAATTCCCGTTTTTCGTCGAAGGCAACAACATCGATGGCGCCGTCAAGGACCTCCATGCCGATCACGCTACACTCTATTATGGTGAGCCAGACCCCTTTGCCCTCAATATTCGTTCGCGCACGATGGAGCTCGAGGACCTCAAAATCCTAAAATTGCGCCATTCCGTCCTTCGCATCGGCAAGGTGCCATTCTTCTATCTCCCTTATTATCAGAAAGATATAACAGACGAATCAACGGTTCGCTGGAATGGATCGTATGGATTTGACAAGGAATTGGGCAAATACGTGCGCAACGAGGTCCTTTTCAGCTTGGGTCATCCGATCAAGCCAGGTTTTTTGCTCGATTACTACAGCAAACACGGGTTTATGTACGGTCCTGCGGCTGAGTATAAGGGGAAGGACTTCGATGGATCCCTCTTGACTGGCTATATGCGCGACACCGGTAATCGCGGTTCGGATCGCTTTGCTCGACCCATTTCGGAATCGCGTGGCTTTGCGCGTTGGTACCACGTTCAGGGCTTTGGGGAGTCCATTGACGCGACGGTAAAAGTCGATTGGTCGAAGGATCAGGAAATTTTGCGTGACTTTCGCCCAAATGAGTTCGACAAAAACCAGTACCCAGACAACTTTGCCGAGGTCGCCTATCGCGGAGAACAGACGATCGTCTCGGCCTTCACGCGCTTTGCCCCCAACAACTTTCAGCTGATTGAGCAACGTCTGCCGGAAGTGCGCGTCGATTTCATGCCGTACAAGGTTGGCGAAAGTTCACTCTACCTCGATGGCTTTTTGAGCTACGCCCACTTAAGAGAGCGCCGGCTGCCGTTTGCGGCGACCGAAAAGCGCCACTCAGACCGCGTCGACAGCTACATCGGCGCCCGTTACCCACTTGCGCACGGCGATTGGGTAACTTTTACACCCGTTGTCGGCGCCCGCGTCACCCACTACGCCAACACCTCGACAGAGAAATCCTCATACACTCGCGGCCTTGGTCAGGTCGGCTTTGACCTCAATTGCAAAGGTTACCGCTATTGGGACTTTTCCAACAAGACCTGGAACATCGATGGCCTCAAACATCGCATTCAGCCATTTCTCTCCTACCGCTATATTCCCAAAGCCAGCCAAGGCAGCGCCGACATTCCCCAAATCGACCGCGAAAACGACAATGCCAACCGCATCAATTACCCCATTATCGACCTCGAACACCTCCGCAATACCGATGAACTCTACGAAATGAACATCCTGCGTTTCGGCGCCACCAACTTCCTCCAGACGCGTTCGGGAATCTTTTCACGCGACCTCGTCAAGCTAGACCTCTTCCAGGACTTCCGTTTCGCCCGACACAATACCCAAAAGACCTTGTCCGATTTCTACTCCATCTTCAACCTAACGCCTGCGCCCTGGGTCTCCTTCGACTGGAAAAACCGCTATAATTGGGAAAGCCACTCTCTCGCCGAGACTCGCACGACAACCACATTTACAGACAGCGATGTCTGGAAGTTGTCGCTCTCCTCAAGCTTTCTTAAAGACAAGACTCACGAGTACTCTATTGATGGCAAAATCCGCCTCAGCCTCCGTTACGCCATCAAGGCAAAGCTCACTTACAACGAGCTCGCCAGGCGTGTCACGGACCAGCGGTACATTTTTGAGGGCCACCTCGGCCGCAATTGGCGCTACGAAATCTACGCCCTCATCCGCCACAACGACTCCCGCAAAACTTCCGAGTACGGCATCGCGTTTGAGCTCCTTGACCTCCTGTCTTCACGCCAACTCGCACTATATAGTGAAGATAGCAGCAGAAAGGGCAAATAATGCAGTTGTTGTTTCTAGGAGACATCGTTGGGCGCTCAGGTCGTGAGGTTGTCAAAAAGCAGCTCCCGCAGTGGCGCTCAAAGGGGGTTGATTTCGTCTTTGCCAATGGTGAAAACGCCGCCCACGGCTTTGGCATTACAAAGGGAGTCGCGCACGAACTCCGCGATATGGGTATCGACGCGCTCACGACGGGCAACCACGTCTGGGATCAGCGGTCATTTTTGCAGGACATCAACGATATTGACTTTGTCTGTCTGCCGGCCAATCTGCCCACACAGCAGCCAGGGAGGCGTCACATGATTGTTGAGCGCAATGGTAAAAGGGTGGGGCTATTCTGCCTCCTCGGACAGGCCTTTATGGCTGACAAGGTCAGCTGTCCATTCGAGATGGCCTCTAAAAAGGTTGCCGAGCTCGCCCCACTCTGCGACGCCATTGTCGTCGACTTTCACGCGGAAGCGACGGCCGAAAAAATGGCCCTCGGCTGGCATCTGGACGGCAAAGTCGACCTCATTGTCGGCACGCACACCCACATTCCGACAGCCGACGCGCGCCTCTTGCCCAAAGGAACCGCCTACATCACCGACATCGGCATGTGCGGCTCCTACGACTCCATTCTGGGCTTCAATTACGACACCATTCTTCAAAAAGCCCTAGACGGATTGCCGCGCAAACACACCATTGCCACGGAAAACCTCAAGCTATCGGGCGTTCTAGTGTCGATAGGAAAACAGAACGCTATACAACTGATTTTTTAAGCCATGGAACTCGCCAATCTGTTTCCAGAAAGTATTCTCGAGCGGCCAATGCTCGTCGTTGGTCATATACGCGCCGATGGTGATGCTATTGGGGCCCAAATCGCACTGTGTCGCGCGCTCAACGCCAAGGGCTTTCGGGCAAAGCTCTTGGTTGATAAAGACATTCCACACAAATTCCTGCCATTTATCGGCGACACACCCAACGAGCCAGCCACGTCGTTCTCGTACAGTGGAGAGGCCATTTGCGCAGTTGACTGTGCTGGAAAAGAGCGCCTGTCGCCATTCTTCGATCAAGCGATCGACGTCAACATCGACCACCACAACCTCAATCCCAAATTCGCCACCCATAACTATGTCCAAACGGCCAGCTCTACCTGCGAACTCCTCGCCGAGCTCCTCCTCGACGCCCGGTGGCCCATTGACGCCGTGTCGGCAAATGCCCTCTACCTCGGCATCGTCACCGATTCTGGCCAATTCGTTCACACCGAAACGACTGCAGAGACGCACCGGATAGCCGCAACGTTGGTTGACCTAGGCGCCAAGCCAGAGGCCATTCACGACGTCCTCTATCAGCACGAATCGCTGCCAACCTACAAGCTCCTACAACGCTTTTTGGACTCCCTCCAGCTCTTTTGTGACGGTTCGCTATGCATCGGCATGCTCTTTCTTGCAGACTTTGCTGAAACCGGAACGACGCACGCAGCAACCGAAGATTTCGTCAATTATCCGCGATCGATCGACGGTGTAGCCATCTCTGCCTTTATCGAAGAAACACGCGATGGCACACGAGTCAGCATGCGCGCCCGTCAGCCGTCTGCACGCCTCGATCTCATTGCAAAAAACTTCGGCGGCGGTGGCCACCCATCTGCAGCTGGCTTTGCATCAAAGTTTTCACCTAACGATGTCGTCCCCGTCCTCGTGAAAGCCCTACAAAGACCGATACAAAATGATTTCTAGCGGCGTTCTTCCCGCAGGCGCTTTATGTCGTTGTTATTCATCTAGTTAGCTCAAAGACCTGGGCGAAATGGATGCAAAAATGTGGCTTTGCGCGAGTACGATCTGCCGTAGCGTACATAAACGTACGTGAGGCAGTCGACGGAGAGCGAAACGCATTTTGGCGCCATTTCACCCAGGTCTTTGGGTTAAAACGTCATTTCGAGCTCAAACAAGTCTACGCTGAATGGAGCGATTTTACGGCCCTCTTCGGCGGCAGGCGATAGGCGGCAATGCAACGATTCGGGTGTTGCTGTATGCGCGTAGAAATGCACATTTTGCGACAAGGGCCAATTGACTTCAATGCCGTCTTCTTCATTCAGAGAGCGGCACCGCACACGACTTTCCTTAAACTGGCCAAAGGTGTGATTCAAGGTGTCAACGGGGAAGTCGACCTGCTTGGCGAGTGCTTGCTCGAGGCATTTCCGCGCCGGTACGTTCAGGACATAGTGGGCCTGTGTCGTCTGTTCGAGCCAAGGAATGGCCCATTGAAAGTTCCATTGCGGATGCCAATACAGCGTCCGCTCCGTCCGGTTATCGAGCTCCAGGCGCGCCTTCAATGAGAATTCGTTGAAATCATAGGTCAGCGTGCAGAGGCAACGCTCGCCACGTTTTTCCAACCGACATTGACGCTCCGTGAGATGCAAGACTTGAAAGGTTTCGGGAAACTGGCATTCGGTGCAAAAGTCTGCCCACAGGCCATTGTTGTGGCCATTTTCATGAAAAAATAACACGTCCCGCGTCTGTGTATTGCCGAGCAGGAGGTGCCAATTCAACAAGTGGCCCGTCTTCAAATGCACTATAAAGCGCGAGGGCCCACGTTCGATCGTCGCAAGGTCTGTATGCATGACACCCATTCGAGCACGTTTTGGAGATTTATTCAACTTCTTATTGATTGTGGTTCAAATCACAATAATCATTAGCGAAAAACAAGTCATACCGACCGCTTCCCATTTCTAATTGAGGCTTACATGGTCATGTGTGCTCTAATTTAAATTTCACCAAATGGTGAAATCGACTTCCTGAATTTTTAACCGGTCCGCGTCTGCAAGACTCCCTCGATGCGCCATTGGAGAGATTGACGGATCTATGGAGCCGTTTGTGGCGCACTCCTTCTGTATCCGAGAGCGGCTTTGGCTGATTTTTTAAAAAATATTGGATATTGATGAGGGTTTTAAATATTTATTTTTTTGTATTTAATGTCTAATATAGTTTTAAAACAAAAAGTCAAGCTTTTTCGCAATAAATCAGAGATACCAGATTCATAGTCGAAAGGCACAATGCCATAACGCCCAACGCAGCATCAAAGTCGTCGAGTTGCAGCACATAAGCTCGTTGCAGCCCGGCGTGCGGAAACAAAGCTGTCTAGCTATAACGCCCAAGCTAGTTGCAGCCTAGTACAAGAGAATCGAGATTGTTTTTGTGGATTATGTAAATATTAAAAGAGCTTTTGCCTCGCCGAAAATTTTTACGAAAAAGCTTGACTTTTTATAAAAATACTATAGTCGAGTATTTTATCTAAAAACAGCGACAAATCCATTTCAAGCTCTTGTTTTTACAGCCATAGCCGCTCTCGGATGTAGAAGGAGTGCGCCATCAAAGGCTTCCTAGACCCGCCGAGCTCTCTAACGGCGCATCGAGGGCGTGTTGACACACGCAGAGTTGGATGGAGTTGGTACTTGTAATGGCGCATTCAAGGGAGCATCGGAAAACCGATGCGCGGTAATAAAATTTCGCTAATGATTGTGGTTCAAATCACAACAATGCATTGAATATGGGGATTGTTTTTGTTGACAATAACGTTTCTATTTTTACTCTGCCTTCTTGAGTTAAGTGCTTGTGTCGCATCTTTTTACATTACATCTCCGCTCGCTACCACTCTTTTCGTCCGAGTGTTGCACTTCATTGTTTAATTGGCGTGAGGTACATGCGGTACGTGACTTAGCTCGAACGACGAGAGCGCCGCTACCAATTTTGCCAATGTCTTTTTTATGTTAGGAAGTTGTAGAGCTTCCGTGTCATCACCTCAGCCGTAGCGTTTTTGAGAATGTAGGCATAGCCTCTTTCTGCAATGGCCTGCCGTTCTTCTGGATGGGCTAAATAATAGCGAATTTTGTCTTCTAAATCTTTACCGCCCTCAGAGCAGACGACGCCGTCAAGGAGGCCTTTTTCGGACTCGGGAATGCGGTCCGTGATCAGAAACCCCTTACAGGCGAGCACTTCGATGATGCGCAGATTGAGGGCCCCCATATTGACGCTGTCTTGGAGCGTAAAGTTCAAATTGACGCGCGTGTTGCTGTAAAGAATGGGCACTTTATCTTGGTCAATCTTGCCTGTGGCGATTTTCGCCAACTTGCGCTGATACGATTTTCGCCAAAAGAGAAAGGTATTTTTTAGTTTTTTCCTCAAACTCCAGCGCTTCCAGTTGCCAAAAAGCCCCAATTTAAACTGGGTTGCAGGCATGAGATAAAGCGTTGTCCGCTCTTCGCCCTTGATGTCGTTGCCAACATAGGAACAGTCGAACGCGTATGCCGGATCGGCTGCACGCGGATAAAAGTGTTCGGTATCTACTCCGAAAGGCAAATAGATGGCAGGTTCCGGTCTTTGAAGCGATTGGTGCAAATGCAGAAGGGATTCGGCGTGAAAGAGGTAGCCGTCAAAATGCATATTGTAGAGGCTTTGCAGGACATTATGGCCGCCGTCGCCCATGCCATTTTGCAGGTAAAAGATGTGTTTTTTCGCCCAGGCGTGGTTGGGGACCACAATGTTCATGTAAATCATGACGTCGAGTGGCTCTTGAGGCAAGTGATCGGGCGCGTACAAATCGGCCTCTACGCCCGGGTAGCGATTGAGGTATTTGATGCACGACAGGCTCAAAAGCTCTTCGCCAATCACATTGCGTTTGGCGTCCAATGATCCACGATTCCATGCTAGGCAAAATCCAATTTTCATTTTATTAAAGTTTGACAAGATTAAATGAATCCTTGCCGTCGAGCATTTGCCAGCCGAGGGACTGGATTTGGGCGCGGAGGGAGTCCGCGAGGGCAAAGTCTTTTGCTTGTTTGGCTTGCCAGCGTTGGTGAGCGAGTTGGAGGACGGCTTCCGGGGCAGATTGAGGGGCTGCCATCTTGAATCCGAAGAGAAAGAGCAGGGCGCGGAATTCGTGGATTAAGCCAGGAGTGTCGAGGTCCACTTGAGGCAGAGAGGAGAATAGCTCGCCGAGTGCCTGTGGTGTGTTCATGTCATTTTGAATGGCTTCCCAGGTGGGCTTAAAGACGTTCCACTGTGTAAACGGAAATGTGGGTGAGGTGTTGATTTGGGAGAGCTCTGTCCGCGTATGTTCAAGTAGCTTGTGGGCAAACTTCTCAATGCGTGACAGCGCACTTTGAGCGGCGCCCAGGCTGTCGAGCGTGAAGTTGAGCGGCTGCGAATAATGGCCGGAGAGCAACAGATAGCGCACAGAGTCTGTGGAAAAGCCTTGTTTTTCAAGATCTTCGAGCGTATAGAGGTTGCCGAGGCTCTTTGACATTTTCTTGCCATCAACCGTCAGGTGAGTCGTGTGAAACCAATGCCGGACAAAGGGCTTGCCCGTGGCACCTTCGGACTGGGCGATTTCGTTTTCGTGGTGCGGGAAAATGAGGTCGATGCCGCCGCCGTGGAGGTTAAAGGTTTCGCCGAGGTAATGCATGGACATAGCGCTGCACTCGATGTGCCAGCCGGGGCGTCCTTTTCCCCATGGACTTTCCCAAAAAACGTCACCGTCGTCAGCCTTGTGCGCCTTCCAGAGGGCAAAATCGCGGACGTTATCGCGGTCGTACTCGTCGACGTCGTTGACGTGGCCAGCGCTGTTCGTCGACTGCGTCCGGAGATTTTCCGGGCTAAGTTGGGTGAGTTTACCATAATCCTTGTAGGCGGCAACGCGGAAGTAGACAGAGCCATTCTCTACGTACGCCAGGCCGCGTTCGATCAATTTTTGAATCAGCTGAATCTGCTGAACGATGTGGTCCGTCGCGCGCGGTTGCTGGTGCGGCGAGAGCAGGTTGAGCTTGTTGCAGTCGTCGAGGAAGCGCTGCGTCCATTGCTCGGTAAACTTTTTGAGAGACAGGCCCGCTTGCTGTGAGCGCAGAATGGTCTTGTCATCGACGTCTGTGATGTTGCGCACGTGGACGGGCGCGTAACCAGCGAGTTCGAGGGCTCTGCGGAGGACATCTTGCAAAATAAAGGTCCGGAAGTTCCCAATGTGCGCCGGGCCATAGACCGTTGGACCGCAGCAATAAAAGCCAAAGGGCTTTTCCCTGGAAAGTTCCTTGATCTGCCGCGTCAATGTGTCCTTCAAAAACATGCCTCAGAGTACATCAACCGAGCCAAAAAAGTCAAGTTTTAGCGCCCGGCGATTTCACAAAATCAAACCTTAACGATCGAGCAGAAACCTCACTCTAAGGGTGCAAAACGTTGCACTTCATTGTTTCACTGACGACGGTGAGCGAACTAATACATTGTCACTTCGGACTTCTGCATGAGGAAGCGGCGGATTTCGGGAATGGTGTCTTCAACGGCGTCGTCGAGGACGTAGTGGCCAGCGTACTCGTAAATAATTGTTTTGGCGTTTGGGAAAAAGGACTGCCAGCGCTTGAGAAAGACCTTCGTAAAGCAGAAGTCGAGCCCTCCCCAGAGAATGAGAATGGACTTGTGTTGCAGCAGCCAGAGCGTCTCTTCGATCTTTGTGATCGTGTCGTAGCTGCGGTGGTTTGGAGTGAGCGGGATGTCTTTAATAAAATTCCAGATGGCGACGCGGTTGCGCCAGCTGTCGTAGGGAAACAGGTAACCGCGCTTTTCTTCGGCTGTCAGGCCTCGTGGAGCTGCCATGGATGTTGCCATTCTCGCAAACAGATTGAATCCGCGGACCAAGATTGGACCCAAAATGGGCGTTTTGCACAACAGAATGCGGAAAGGAATGGCCGTCGAGTGAAAAGCAGCCGTGTTGAGAATGACGAGGCTCTTCAACCGAGCTGGCCAACGTTGCGCGATGGCCATGCCGATAGCCCCACCCCAATCGTGGACGACGAGGTGGTAGTGCTTGATGTTCAGCGATTCTAAAAGCTCTATCGTGCGTTCGATGTGCTGATCCAGCGTGTAGAGGTCCTCTTGTGGCTTGTCGGAAAGGCCGCAGCCGAGGTGGTCCGGGACGATGCAGCGGTAATATTTTTTGAGCTCTTTAACGAGATTGCGGTAATAAAACGACCACGTCGGGTTTCCATGAAGCATGACAACGACCTCGCCATGGCCTTCATCCAAGTAATGGAGGCGATAGCCAGTGCCTTTAAGCCTGTAGTAATGACTCTCGAAAGACCATTGCAAAATGTCACACGGCGTTCTCGTCGTTCGGGCTAAGTCACGTACCAACGTACGCTCCTGTCGCCCTCGCTTCTCGGGCCTTGCTATAGAGCCATTTTGCAACGGTCTTTCCTTTCGTGTAAGTTGTTAATGCGCAAAAGACCTATGATAAATGTTCTCAAAGTTTGACTTTGCGCGAACACAACCTGGCGTAGCGTACATAGACGTACTTGAGACAGTCGTCGCAGAGAAAAACGAGCTTTCACGGCATTTTGCATAAATCTCTTCCAGGAAAGTATTCTAGCGCCAACATGAGTGAGCTGAGTCCGCTGCCAATGCCGAGCAGGGCGATCTTTTCGCTGACATCGAGGGCCTTCGATTCGAGTGATTTGGCCAGCGTAATGGGCAGAGAAGCCGACCCGATGTTGCCCAGGAGGGTGAATGTCGAAAAGTCTTTGGAAATGTCGAGTGAGAGGGCCTCGTAGAGGCGCCTGAGGTGCTGCTTGCCGACCTGGTGGCAGATGATGCGTGACGGCGTCAATTCATTCCAGCCAGATGTCTTTTTAAACTTGTTCCAAGCTCGTTTGGCGACCTGTATGCCAGCCTCCAGTAGTTCCTCTGCGTGCGTCTGCATGGCGAGGCCATCCTCGTCGCTCCCCTCGCAGAGATCATTGACACTCGTATCGGTCTCGACGCAGGCATTTAGAATCGACAGGGCCGGCTTTGGGGCTAAATCTTTGTGTGTGATCATGGCCGCAACGGCGCCTGCCCCAATGGTCAAATTGGCGAAAAACGGCTTGATTTGCTTGCGCGAAAGGTGAGGCTTGAGGAGCTCTTTAAGCGTCCACTCCTGTAATGGCCGGCCATTTTCTCCAGAAACGATCAGCGCCGACTGGATTTGGCCACTCTCGATCATGCCAGCCGCGAGCACCATGGCGTTTAAAAAGCCCAAACAGGCGTTGGAGACGTCGAGGATTTGCGTGCGGCTCGTCAATTGCAGGTTTTTGTGGACATAGGCGGCCGTTGATGGCTCGACGCGATCGCGGCAAACAGACGCATTGATGAGCATGTCAACCTTGTCCCGAGAGACGCCACTGATGTCAAACAGCTTTTCGGCGGCCAGAGAGGCGGCCTTCGACGGCTTCAACGACTTTGGCCAAAATCGGCGCTCGAGAATGCCCGTCATGAGCTCCAATCGCCCAAATGGCAACTTCAAACGCTCATAGAGCGGCGCCAACACCATTTCGACGGCGGCTGATGTCCACGTCTCCGCTGGCAACTCATAGGCAATGGATTCAATGACTACATTTAAAAACTTCATGATTGAAAGCGGAGACGACGGTTTTGTCGAAATAGTTGATGTCCATTCCGGCGTTGACGACGATGGCCTGTGCGTTGATGCCACTGGAGGCGGTGCTCAGGAGAAAGAGGGCGGTTTTGGCAACCTCTTCGGTCTGGACAGCTTTTTTGCGAAACGTCAGCTGCTCTGCAAAGAGGTAGTTGTCCAAAAAGCCGGGAATGCCTGCCGACGCGCTCGTCTTGAGCGGGCCAGCGTTGACGGTGTTGAAGCGGACACGTGTGTCGGCGCTGAAAGACTGGGCTAAAAAGCGTATGCAGCTGTCGAGGGCGGCCTTCACTGGGGCCATGTAGCCGTAACTTTCGGCCGTCACTTGCGATGAGATGCCAATGGCGACCACGGAGGCATCGGGATTTAGGAGCGGCTTGAGAGCGTTGCTGACTTCGACCAATGAAAAGGCTGAAATCTGCATGGCTTGGAGGAAATCGCGGCGTGGCGTCTCGTGGAACGGCTTACCCGTGTAGTTGGCAAACGCGATGGAATGCACAATGCCATCGAGTGGGCCAACGTTGTCCCTTATCGAATGCGCCAAAGAGGCGACATCGGCCTCCTTTTCGACGTCGCAAACGAAGAGCGGCTCTGTGACCTTTCCCAAGAGCGACTTTAGGCGTTCCTCAGAGCGCACACTGTAGGCAACACGCGCCCCTGCAGCCATCAATAAGTGCCCGATGGCCCATGCTACGCTCTTCCGATTGGCCAAGCCCATGACCAGGAAAGTTTTGCCCTCTAACGCTAACATATTTATTAAAACCGATGCCCATGGCCCACCGCGCTCTCGTCGTTCGGGCCTTGCCGTTCATTGTTTCAACAGTCTTACTTCTTGTAAGTTGTTCATTTGCAAAGACCGATGTAAAAATGGATGTAAAAATGTGGCTTTGCGCGAGTACGATCTGCCGTAGCGTACATAGAGGTACGTGAGGCAGACGGCGCAGCGCGAAACGCATTTTTGCGCCATTTTACATTGGTCTTATTATTCGTTATTAACTAGAGCCAGTGCAAAGTCAACGGTCAAAACAGTCTTTTTATCTTTTTCGATGCGTCCAGAGAGAAAGAAAAACTGTCCAACCGTCTCCTTGAGCTCGACAGACATCGTGACGGTTTCGCCCGGGAGAACTCTGCGCTTGAATCGACTGTCCTGAATGCGAGACAAAATGGGTGTTTTGCCAGACAAACCATCGCCTTGAGCCTTCAAGCGCTCAACGAGCAGGATGGCTGCCGTCTGAAACACGCTCTCGCACATGAGGACGCCGGGAAGGATCGGATTTTCTGGATAGTGGCCGCGGAAAAAGTCCTCATCTGCCCTCCAGGTCTTCTCGGTGAGAATCGTTGTTTCGGTCATCTCCAGAACCCGATCGACAAAGAGAAATGGCTCTCTATGGGGGATGTATGCTTTTATATCAAGACTCATGGTGCTCCCCGTTGGCTTGTGGAAATCTCAGGACCATACGCGTGTACTTGCCGGCTGCCGATTCGCACCAGATTTCGCCCTTGATCGCCTGCATCGCGCTTTTGCAGAAGGATAGACCTAGGCCTGTGCCGCTGTTTTCGAGCGTTGTAAACTTTTCAAAAATGTACTCCGCGTAGCGTGGATCGAGGCCAATAGCGTCATCTTCGACGTAGAGATAGTGGTAGCGCTCATGCGACTCGGCCCAAATCTTGATCCGACCTTTGCCGGCAGACTGGATGGCCTTGAGGGCGTTTTTGATGAGGTTTTGCAACGTGTGAATGAGAATAATCTCGTTGCCCAAGAAAGAAAGTGCCGGAATGGCGTTGATTTTCAACAAGGCGCGTTCCTTGTCTGTCTTGAAGGGGAAGGTCTCGAGGGCCTGTTGAACACAATTATCGAGTGTCAGCCGCTTGGTTTCGAGCGTCAGGCGCTTGGAGCCCTTAATGTTGTCGAGCAATAGCCGAATCGCCTGTTCGGTGTTGTGCGTGATCTGCATTTGTTGCTCGAGGTTGCGGAGTGACTTTTCCAAAGTAAGGCGGAGCTCGGCTGTCTCTCCACGTCCGACCGTTTCCAGGAGCTGCTTGGTCTGCTGGGCAATCATACTGATGGCCGCTGTAGGCGTTTGAAACTCGTGGGCGACCGTTCCAGCCATCGACTCCGCTGACTCCAGACGGCCCGCCTCGCGTTCCTGCTTTTTGCGTGAAAAGATCATGCCAGCCGTCAAACTGAACAGCGCCATGTAGAAAAAGAGGTGTAGGTCCTCTGGTGGAATGTTTTTAAAGAGTGGCACAGACGTGGTTCCAGTCGGCGCAAAGCGTTCAGCGATGTCATGGACGTAATAGCCCAGGGCCGATCCTACCAGCGTCAATCCCAGAAAATAGCGCCAATCGACCAGCAGCACGAGAAACAACAGCGCCAACACGACACTCAACAGTGCCTTGAGAGACGCCCCCGTGTCGAGAATGTTGTAAGTTACCATGAATGGCAGCCCAAACATCAGCGAAAAATGCCAAAATAGCGGCCACCAGCGCCACAACGATTGCGGCCATTTCTCACGCAACATCGCCATCATCGCGAGCGCACCCGCAAAAATACGAATCGTCATCCACACATCGTAGTGTGTTTCCGTCCGCTCCCACATAAAAAACGGCGTCACGATGATCAGAAACATGAAAATCGCGTAAACGGCGCTCTGTTCGCCATAATTTTTGACCGAGCGCTCCGAGGCCGATCGCAGGTTTTCGAGTGTCGGCAAGTAGGCATTAAACTTCAGGCTCCAATATTGGCGCTTGCGGGAAACGGTCTTGCGGAAGTCGTTGCTACCGCAGTACAGGACCTTGCCAACGAGCTTTTTCCAGCACCAGCGCGGCAGATTCCACCAATTAAAAAATAGCAATGCGTTGAATAACATGCCAGGCAAGAGGGGGTCCCAGGAATAATTTGGCGTGATATACCTCTTCCAGAAAAAGACCAAGACCGCCCCACCGATGGCCGCCAAAAAGAGTCGGTAGGTCTTTGCCTTATATCCCATCAATGTCGCCAATAGCGGAGGCACCATAATCGGCATCCAGAAGGTCTTTGCGTGCAAAACAATGTCCATTAAGTGCTTCAACTCGAGCGACATGTAAATGCCCAACAAGCCAATTACGACCGAAAATAAACGCGTCACTAGCACCTCTTGCTTTTCTGAAAACTTCTTCTTTTTTATTGGCTGCAGAACGTCGTGAATGAAGGCGATGCAGCCGGCGTTCAATTGTGAGTCCGCGCTCGACATGATAACCGCTATAATACCCGCCATACAGAGTCCACGCATGCCGATGGGTACAAAGTTGTTGATGAGGTATGGAAACGTCATGTCTGAATTGAGCTGCGGGTTGAGGACGAGCGCAATCAAGCCTAATAGCCCCGCGAGCATGACCATCGGGAATTCCATAAAGCCGCTGATGCGAAAGGCACGTTTAGCCTGGTCACCGTTTTTGGCCATCAGCAGACGTTGCATAATGCCTGGGTGCATGCTGGGTATGCAGAAAACAAAGAGAACTGGAAAGTATTGTCGCCATGTCGCGGTGTCGGCTACCAACTTCAGGTGATTCGGGTAGTTCGCCTTCAACTTGGCTATCAGACCATCCAGCATGCCGACTGATTGTAGGCTGTCACCGCAGAGAATGGGAATGGCTATCAGCATTATCGCGAATTGAAAGACGTCCGTAAACGTGACTGATCGCACACCGCCAAAGGCCGTGTAAAAGATGACGATGCCAAACCCAATGAAAATACCGTAGAGCGGCGATACTCCCAAAATAAACTGCGAAACATACCCTATGGCCCCAATCTGCGCGCCTACCAGGCCGCTCGTGTAGAGAAAAGAGGTTATGCCAGTCAAGACCTGCGCCCCCTTCCCATAGACCGCGCCCATGACTTCACCTGCGGAAATTGCGTTGGCGTAGCTCTTGAAGTTGGGTGTCAGAAATTCGGACACAAACAGCATTGCAAACCCGTGCGATGCCCTCACAAAAACAAATAACAAGCCGGTTGTGAACGCCTTTTGCGCGGTCCCCGTCAGGTTGTCTCCACTGATAATCGTCGCGTAAATAGTCGCAACGAGCACGATCGTCGAGAATTCCTTGTTTCCCACAGCGTATTCCCGGACGTTTCGGATGTTTCTGCCCTTGATGTAGCCAATCCAGAGCGTTATCAACAAATAAATGCCGACAATTGTTATATCAATAGGATGTAAGTTCATTCTTTTGCTCGATTAAAAAATCACCTTACGAATATTTTAACAAAAAAGCAAGGAAATATTTTTTTGGGGGTTCGCCAATTACCTCAATCATTAGCGAAATTTTATTACTGCGCATCGGTTTTCCGATGTGCTCTGGAATTAAACCTCACACTCCGCGTGTGACAACACCCCCTGAAAGGTCTAGAGAGTCGTTCCGACGCGAGCCGACAAGCCTCGCGAAACACATTTTTGCGCTATTTTGCACTGGTTTTTAGTGAAACTTTTCGTGGACGACATTGCCGTTGTGCGTAATCAGACACTGTTTGAGGAAGTCATCCGATGGCGAAAGGTTAACCTGTTTGGTTTCCTTGGACCAAAAATGTTCAAGGAAGTTGGTAAGGTTGGATGAAAACATCTGCGTGGCGTGATTAGGGAGGTTGCCCTCGGCATTTCCGATACCGAGAATGCGGACGCCGTTTGGCAGTGTAACGACTTCGTTGAGCCGAGAGCCTTCGACGTTGCCACCGCTTTCGACGGCGAGGTCGATGACGATGGATCCCGTTTGCATGACGTCGAGCATGGCCCGTGTGATGAGTGTTGGCGCCTTTCTGCCAAAAACCTTGGCAGTCGTGATGACGACGTCTGATTGCGAGCAAACCTTTGCCATGGCGTCACGTTGCTTTTGGATCTGTTCGGGCGTGAGCTGTTGTGCGTAACCCTGGGCGGTTTGGCCAGTGTCGCCGAGATCGATCTTCACAAAACGGGCGCCTAGAGACTTCACTTGCTCTTCGACGACCGACCGTGTATCAAAGGCTTCGACGCGCGCCCCGAGGCGTTTGGCTGTCGCAATGGCCTGCAGCCCAGCTACACCGACGCCGACAATGAAATATCGAGCTGGTTGGAGCGTTCCAGCGGGTGTCATCATCATGGGCAGCACCTTATTGAGTTCTGTGGCGGAACGGAGGACGGCGTAATAGCCAGCGAGGTTGGCCTGCGAGCTGAGGACGTCCATCTTTTGAGCCAAGGTTGTTCGCGGAATCATCTCCAAACTGACGGCCGAAATCTTTGCTGCAGCCAAGGCCTGCAATAGTTCTTTCTCATTAAATGGGTCCAAAAAGCTGAGTTGCCACGTACCAGGCTGCATCAGGGCTATGTCTTCATGGCTCGGCTTGTTGATGCGCAAAACGACGTTGGCCGCTCTTAGGGCTTCCGCGCGGCTTGAGCAGACAACGGCCCCCATGGCCTCGTAAGCGGCGTCAGGGAAGTCGCTCTTCGCTCCCAATCCCGCTTCAATAGAGACCTCCAATCCTAGGACTTTGAGTTTTTTAACACCCTGAGGGTCCAACGCGGCCCGCGTCTCCTGACCCATTTCTTTTGGAACAAATACGTGCATACAGCTAAAAAGTTACCATCTTTTTTGAAAATGCAAAGCAAAATCATCTGATGTTAAATTGTATTGATGTTTTTTCACAGCCAAAGCCGCTCTCGGATGTAGAAGGAGTGCGCCACAAACAGCTCCATAGACCCGCCGAGCTCTTCCGGGGCGCATCGGAAAACCGATGCGCAGTAATAAAATTTCGTTAAGGATTGAGTGTAATATGGTTCTTGAAGCATTCCGCATTGCCTTTTAGAAAAGATTGGCCAATATTTGCTTTTGTTTGGAAGGAATATCTTTTCAAATAAACGCAAAATAAATGTGGGCAGGGCCTGTTTGTCATGCCGAGTGGGTCAAGGGGCGAGAAACCCACAGTTAAGGAGATTTATGCTATATCGGTTGGCAGAATATGAACACCTATGGGGGCCCTTAAGGCTCTTTCGGTACTTGACGTTTCGGAGCTTTTTAGCGATGTTAACGGCCTTGTTGGTGACCTTCGTGGTGGCGCCGATTTTGTTTCGTTGGCTGAGGCAAAAGAAGCTGGAACAGGTATTTCGGGAAAAGTCGGAGGTGCGGGAGTTAGCTGACTTACACGCGTCGAAAAAGCACACGCCGACGATGGGTGGGCTGGCGATTTTTGCTGGCGTGGTGGTTTCGACCTTGTTGTGGACGGACTTTAATGTCTACGTGGGCTGCAGTTTGTTTGTTTATGCGTACTTGACGTTGATGGGGTTTGCGGACGACTACCTCAAGGTTTTCAAGAAGAACACGAAGGGCTTGCCGGGCTACCTCAAGTTGATTTTGCAGGCCGTTCTGTGTTTTATTGTCTTGTGGATGCTCTTTGGGAACGCCTCCAGCGTCGTCGAGATGGGGCAAATTTGGGTGCCTTTTCTGAAGGCTCCGGTTTTGATAAACGCGTCGATTGGCCTGCTCTTTGCCTTTCTCTTTTTAATTTTGGCTGGCTCGAGCAACGCGATCAACCTGACAGACGGCATTGATGGGCTGGCGATTGGCTGTACGATTGCTGCCGCGCTGACCTATGCGATTTTTGCCTACATTGCAGGAAACGTTATTATCGCCAACTACCTCTCGGTGGGCTACGTGCCAGGGGCGGGCGAATTGACGATTATTTGCGTGAGTTTGGTTGGATCGGGACTGGCCTTTCTATGGTACAATGCGCACCCGGCGGAGGTCTTTATGGGGGACACCGGTTCGCTAGCGCTCGGCGGGCTGATCGGCATCATCGCCTTTCTCGTGCAGCAGCCACTGACGCTGATTCTCGTTGGAGGCGTCTTCGTGATGGAGGCCGTTTCAGTGATTTTGCAAGTAGGCTCTTTCAAGCTGACGCACAAGCGCATTTTCAAGATGGCGCCGATTCACCATCATTTTGAGCTCAAGGGCTTGTCGGAGATCAAGGTAGTCATTCGCTTTTGGATTTTGGCCTTGTTGTTTGCCTTGATTGGCCTGGCGACGCTTAAGTTGCATTGATCTATGCTGGTCTTATCAGAAAATTTTGATGCATGCTGGTCTTCAACGCTCCTGCCATGGTTCTATGAGGCGCGACATGCGTTGCTTGAGGGTCGGCCGTCGATTGTAGTGGTGCCGTACCAGACGACCGCTCAGTTTCTCAAAGAGAGGCTGCTGGAGGCGCACCTTTCGACCCTCGGCATTCATTTCTGGACGCCCAAACAACTGCGATCTTTTTTGTGGGAGCACGTTGGGAAGACGGCCCGCATTGCACGTCGGAGAGACCTACAATTTTGGCTATCGTGTGTTGCTGAAGAGCAGGACAACGTCTTTGCAGAGGGCTGCCGTCGCGACACGGAGAGTTTTTTAAACGCGTGGATGGAGTTAGATGCCAGCGAAAACACGCTTGATCTCGATGGCTTCGCAGATATCGACAACGCCTTGCGAGCCGCATTGGAGCGTCAAGGGCTGGTCACTGTGGCGGAAAGTCAGCGTCAGCTCACGCAGATCGAGACAAGGCCAATTCATCGGCTGTTGTGCTATGGGTTTTCGGAGAAGAACAAGGAGTTTTTGATGCTCCTGATCGCCGGTGTACGGGCGTCAACGGAGGCTCACCTGGTCTTCCTGAAGGCCTTTGACGATTCCGCCTGGGAGCGTGCCTTGGGGCGTTTTTTTGGCCAGCCGACGCTCTTAGAGCAGCGCGGTCCGTTGCGAGACTTTGCCGAGAGCCTCTACGTCAAAGACGCTCAGCCGGTCGAGCGTCCGCCGCTCCTCTTGTGCGCCGAAAACACACAGGCCGAGGCGGACATCATTGTGCAGACCTTGTTTGAAAAGGGCGTTGGCCGCGTCGGTATTGTTTTTCCAGACAAGTCGCTCGCCCTGACGCGCGAAGTGGCCCTGCGACTTGAGCGAGCAGGCATACCGCACTCCAACACGATTGGCTATGCGGTTACAGCTGTGTTTGCGGAAAAGCTGAAGGCCTGGATCCGCCTGCAGAGCGAGCAGACGATCGATGCCTGGCTGCATTATGCCAAAACCCTCAACGTCCCACAAGCCTTTGAAAAGGAGCTCCAAAAGGCCTACAAGCACACCTTTTCGGAGCGCCTGGACGTATTGTGTTCGTTTGCGCATGTCCAGATTTCGTTGATTCCAGGCCGCGATTCCTTTAAGCGCTTTTGGGAAACGGCTAAAAAGCACCTTCTGGTGTGCGCCCTCGACGCCGACACATTACAAATGGCCGATGCTGAGGCCGCCAACCTGCTCGAAACACGTCTGTCCAGGCACCATTTTCTCTTTTGGCTCGAACAACAGGTGTTTGAAAAAGAAAAGGTCCGCGGCGAGATCGGCCGGAAGCCCTTTGCGCACTGTTTCTTGATTAGCGCTGACGAGGCTGTCCTGCAGTCCTGGGACACGCTTATTCTGGCCCATTGCAACAAGGGTAGCTGGCCAAACGACTCGGAGCCCTGGGGTTTTCTCGACAACGCAACCATAGACTCCCTCAACGCGCGTTCCAGGCGAGAAGGACGCCCCTATGTCATTTCCAGCGGCCTCGACTGCGAGCGCATCGACCGGTCGACATTTCTCTCGCTCTGCTCATTGCCGCAATCGCTGGTGATCACTTACGCGAAAAAGAACAACGCCCTCGACGCCGACAGCCTGTCGCTATCGCCCTTTCTTTCCGCTTCAAAGCTCACTCCCCAATCGCGTAGACTGACGTTTCTGCGACCATCAACGTCTACAACAGCATTTACCCATACAACTCGCACCTATTCTCTCGACAAGCCCTTTAACTCTTTCAACGTGGCGCTATCAGCCAAGGTATGGGAAGAGGTATTCTCTCGCCCTTCACAGGTCTGGTTCTTTTCTATCCTCAAGCTTCCAAAGCCCTTTACAGGCGTCGAAAACTGGGAACGAATGGCCCTCGGCGAGTGGATACACGATTGGATCGCCCTTACGCCAGGCATACAGTCCAAGCCCAGCCATTCAGATTGGTTGAAGTCGATTGAAACCAAGGCCCTCAAGCGGCGGTCTGAGGTGGAGCGCGCTTACGCAGCTTCACGCGCAACGCTGCCAGAATATTGGCTCTGGCAGTGGCAAGAAAGCTTACAAAAAGTTAAGAAGCTCGCCGCGACGCTTGCCGACACGTCCTTTCGATCATGCGCCTCAGAATACGCCATTGAAGGCTCCGTTGAGGGCATCCCGATTCGTGGACGCATCGATTTTCTCTACGGCGATTTAGAAAGCAACTGGGATCAGGCCGACGTGACGGTCGTCGACTTCAAGACCGGCAGCGATGCCCCCCTCAAGCTCTCCCAGATCGAATGCGGCACGGGACTGCAATTGGCCCTCTACGCGTTTCTGTTGCGCGAAAAGGGAGTCCAACGCCCCTCAGCCAGCATCCTAAAGCCCGAAGGCTCCCTATCGCCCCTCCCCTTCACAGATCGCCTCTCGATCCTCGACCGCATGAAGGCCATCACTCTCTCCGGCACTCTCGGCCCCACACCCACCGAAAACACCGAACACGAGCTCTACCCACTGTGTTATCGCATTTAAGTCGTTTCCCTCAACGCGCCAGACGCCAGAAAGCCATCTATTCGGTAAATTTGTAAAGTCAATTTAACAAAAATACGGTAAATTTGTAAAGTGTTGGCGATCTTATGTCTTCAGCTGAGGTCCACGGGGTCGACATCAAAGACGTCTATAACGTCTGGATCGGAGGTGAACTTGGAGCGGATGGCGAGGATTTTTTGCAGCGTTTGGGAGACGTTTGGCGTGAAATACCAGACGTGGACACGGTAAAAGTCTTTGATTTTCTCGAGCGGTGCGGGCGCTGGGCCACGGATTTCGATCTTCTCTGGCAGGGACGCCTCCAACGTACGCACCCACTGTTCCGCAACAAAGGTAACCTTTTCCTGATTGTGACCGCGAAAGAGGTGGCGAATGAGGTGACGGAACGGCGGGTAATGAAATTCCTTGCGCTGTTCGAGTTCTTGTTCGAGAAAGCCGTCAAAGTCGCTGCGCTTGGCGAACTGAATGGGATCGCTGTAGGGCGTACAGGTCTGGATGACGACCTCTCCCGCCTTGTCTCCACGACCCGATCGACCCGCGACCTGCACAATCAGCTGAAAGGTGCGCTCGGCGGCGCGAAAGTCCGGCATTTTCAGTGAAATATCGGCATCGACGAGGCCAACCAACGTGACATTGGGAAAGTCGAGGCCCTTTGCGATCATCTGTGTACCGATGAGAATGTCGATTTTGCCAGCGCGGAAGTCGGCGAGGGTCTTGCGGAGGGCATCCTTTTGCGTGCTGTCGGTGTCGACTCGGACAACCCTAGCCTTGGGCAACATCTTTTGGACGACGTCCTCGACTTTTTGTGTCCCAAAGCCGCGCCAACGGATCTTGTCCGAAGCGCACTGCGGGCAGCACTGGGGCGCACGTTCCGAAAAGCCGCAAATGTGGCATTTTTGGAGGTCGTCTTGGCGGTGAAAGGTCAGGGCGACGCTGCAACACGGGCAAGTCGCGACAAACCCGCAATCGGGGCAGAGCAGGCTCGTCGAATAGCCGCGGCGGTTGATAAAGAGAATCGATTGCTCTTTGCGTTCAAAGCGGTCAAAGAGCTTGCTGGCGAGCGTCCTGGAAAGGAGCGCCGCATTTTTAAGCCGCTCCATCTTCATGTCTACAATGTGAATCAGCGGCATTTGGCGATCGTCGACGCGCTTGGTTAGGCGATTCAGGCAATAGTCTTTGTGTTTGACGTTGTACAGCGATTCAAGGGATGGCGTCGCGGAGCCGAGAATGCAGACAGCCTTGTTGAGGTAGGCTCGGTAAACGGCGATGTCGCGGCCATGATAACGCGGGTTTTCGGATTGCTTGTAGGCGGGCTCGTGCTCCTCGTCGACGATGACGAGCTTGATGTTCTTGAGGGGCGCAAAAATGGCTGAACGAGCGCCAACCACCACCGACGACTTCCCTGTAGCCAACGCATGCCAGGCGTCAAAGCGTTCTCCGTTAGACAGAGAGCTGTGCCAGACGACCGATGATAGCCCGTGCAGCTCCAATCGCGATTGTAAGCGTCCAACCGTCTGCGGCGTCAAGGCAACTTCTGGCACCAAAAAAACCACGTCGCCACCCATCTCCAAAACACGGTGGATCGCCCGCAAGTAAATTTCCGTCTTCCCCGAGCCAGTAACGCCATGCAACAAGTGTGTCCTATAAACACCCGCATCCAGACTACTAAAAATCGAGTCGAGCGCCGTCTCTTGTTCGTGCATCAGGCGAAGAGGCGTGTGGGCCGCCACGCGTTCACTGTTGGCCGCCTCGTCCACGTAAGGGTTGCGGTCCACCGAACGCTCGGTCTCTAAAAACAGCCCCTTCTCCACCAAGGCCCGCAAAATACCCTCGCCGATACCCCTCTCATGGACCAACGCCGACTTCACCAACGGACCGCCCAGAAGCGCTTGATAGGCCTCTGCTTGACGCGGCGCTCGTCGTTGCAAGACCTCCAGTTCGGCCTCCGTCAACACTTTCGTGATCGACAGCACCTTTTCATAGCGGAAACGGCCCTCTTGACGCACTACCGCCGGTATGATCGTCTCAAACACTGAGTCCAGCGAACACGCGTAATAACGTTGCATCCAGTAGGCCATCGAAAGGGTGTCCGGCGTCACTACAGGCCAATCGTAGACAACGGCGTTGACCGACTTCAGACGACTCGGGGCGTCCGGCGCCGTCTCCACCACAATGCCCAAACACTCCCGATTCCGTAAGGGTACCTTTACCAGCGTCCCAAACGGCAACGCGCGCTCAAAGGTGTAGCTCAAGCGGCGATCAAGGCCCGTCAAAGGCTGTACCGTCACGATGCTCATACCGCCTTCCAACGCGCCCGCAATACCAAATAAAGGCCAAATATCAGCGAAAATAACGAGTAAAATTGCCCCCGCGTCAGGCCGATAATCAGCGCCGCGTCGGGCTCACGGAAACATTCCACCACGATTCGCGCCACCGAATAAAGTATAAAGAACTCGCCAATCAACTGCCCGGGCCGCTCTTTGATTACCCGTGTTCGCCAAAACCGCCACTGCAAATACACAAACGGAATTAGTCCCTCCAGGATCGCCTCGTAGAGCTGCGACGGGTGCCTCGGAGAAATCAACGCTAGCGGCGTCCCCGGCATGCTGTTTGGGAAAATCACCGCCCAGCTAACATCCGTCACACGCCCCCATAACTCCCCATTCACGAAATTCGCTATCCGCCCAAAAAATAACCCCGGCGTCGCCACCGTACCCAAAATGTCTCCTAAAAAGAAAATACTGTACCCGTACTTCTTCGAAAACCATAGCAACACCACCGCTACCCCCAAAATCCCCCCGTGACTCGACATCCCACTGATCCCGCCATCCCAAAATTTGAAAAAAATCCACGGCTCCTTCATGAAATGTAAAAAATCATAAAATATCAAATACCCCAATCGCCCCCCGACCAATACCCCAACCACTAAGGCCGATAATAACTCTCCCTCCACCTCCTTCGTCCACCCCACTCTGCCTTCCCTCCGATACCAACCCAACAACCCCCAGCCCACTAAAAATCCCACCAAGTACGCCACCCCATACCAACGTATACCACTTATCACAAAATATTCCGGAAATTTTATCAGAAATGGATCTATATTATGTATATAATGCATGGGTGTAGATGGAAAAACCTTTTTTGAAAAAAAGGCTTCTCCAAACCTCTTCCAAAAAACTTTTTAGCGAAACAACAAAAGGCGTACCGCCTTTTGTTATTTCGCAATAAAAGTGTTTGGCGGAGGAGTTTGAGGAACCACTTTTATTCTATAAAAGGGGTTTCTCAATTAATAGGGTAAGGGATATTTAGAAGTAAGGGATTGAACGAGAGGGATAGCAGATTCTGGGGAGGAGTTGAGGGTGAGGGAGATCGCTTGGGCGACGGTATCCATATCGGACTCGGTGAATCCGCGTGAAGTGACGGCTGGGGAGCCGAGGCGGATGCCGCTGGCGAGGAATGGGCTACGGGTTTCGCCGGGGATGGTATTGCGGTTGGTTGTGATGCGGGCGAGGTCGAGTTTATCTTGGGCCTCTTTGCCGGTGAGGTCGGGGTGGGACTTGCGGAGGTCGATGAGGAGGAGGTGGTTATCGGTGCCGCCGCTGACGACAGAAAAGCCGCGTTGGGAGAGTCCTCGGGCGAGGGAGCTGGCGTTGAGGACGACCTGCTGCATATATTGGCGGAAAGAATCTTTCTGAGCTTCGTGGAAGCAGACGGCCTTAGCGGCGATGACGTGCATGAGGGGTCCGCCCTGGGTGCCGGGGAAGATGGATGCGTCGATTTGTTTGGCAAAAATTTCGCGGCAGAGAATGAGTCCGCTGCGCGGTCCACGTAGGGTCTTATGGGTAGTGGTTGTGACGAAGTCGGCGTGGGGAATGGGCGATGGATGAAGTCCGGTAGCGACGAGGCCGGCGATGTGGGCAATATCGGCCATGAGGAGGGCATTGACAGCTTTAGCGATTTTGCCCATGCGCGCGAAGTCGATGGTGCGTGGGTAGGCGGAGGCGCCGACGGTGATTAATTTCGGATGATGTTCTTTGGCGAGGGACTCGAGTTGGTCGTAATCGATGCGACCTGTCTCGACGTTGACGCCGTAATGGACAACTTTATAGAGGTGACCGCTGATATTTTTCGGGTGACCGTGAGTGAGGTGGCCGCCGTCCTGGAGGCTCATGGTGAGAATGGTATCACCGGGCTCCAAAAACGCGTTGTAAACAGCGACGTTTGCCTGTGTTCCCGAGTGAGGCTGGACATTTGCGTGTTCGGCTCCGAAGAGGGCCTTGGCTCTGTCGATGGCGAGCTGTTCAACGACATCGACGTTCTGACAGCCGCCGTAGTAGCGTCGCTTCGGGTATCCTTCGGCGTACTTGTTGGTCAAGACGCTTCCCGTGGCCTCCAAGATAGCCGGTAAGGTAAAGTTCTCTGACGCAATCAGTTCGATATGATCTTCCTGTCGGCGAATTTCTGCCTGAATGGCCTGAAAAATTTCCGGATCCAACTCCTCCAACGTTGCATTGTTTAAGTAACCCTTCATAAGGGTTATCTTTTTATTATCATGAGTCAACAACGTCAAGTCATAAGCGCGCGATAAACTGGGCCAAGTTGGCGAGCGATTGATTGAAGGCCCGGACGACGGATGGAGCATCTTTGGTATTACAGGGGATATCGAAGGCGATGTACTGCCACGTTTGCGTCTTTTGTTGCAGGCAGACGTTTGCCCGGACGACGACTTTTTGTGCGTTTTGGTCGGGAATGAATTCCAAGAACTGGATAGAAATCAGATTTTTCTGAGTCTCCGCGTTGGCGTACTGGTAGGAACAGACTGGGACGTTGGGCCGGAGGGCGTGGAGGTTTTCCATGAGGACGCGGCGGACGGCTGCGGAGAGGGGCTCGCTCCAGCGTTGAAACTCGTGAAAGGCGACGCGTGAATCGGTGCCAAGGACGGCGATTTTGGGGTTATTGGCGTACTCGGGCAGGTCGATGCGGCCGAGAACAAGGGCTTCACCGTCGTCGCGGCTGACGGCATTTAGAGGCGTCGATTCCAGCTGGTAGCATTGCGATGGGTCGCGCTGAGCCTTGAAGTTAAAGCAGCCCGAGAGGAGTAAACAAATGAGCGAAAGGAGTTTGAGATGGTTTTTTTTCATAAAAGTCATTCGTGAGGCCGTCGGGTGAAGCGCGAAACGAGTTTTCACGCGATTTTGAAGCGTCGCTCATGGCATCGGTTTGCCGGCTAGAAGAGCACTGGGATTACGTTCCAGAAAGTCAGCGAGGCTACGAACGGCTCTAGCGGCCTCGCGGATGGATGAGAGGGCCTGTTCGAGTTCTGAACCGACAGCTGCGTTTGGAGAGAAAGTATTTTCGAGGCTGCCAAAGACGCGTTTAGCCTGGTCGAGGACGGTGTTCATTTTCTGAGAGAGGGTGGCCAATTCTGTTTGGGCGCTTGAGGAGAGTTTGTCCATGTTGGTGATGGCGCTGCGCAGGGCGGGAGATTTTAGGACTTCGTTAAAGGACTCACCGGCCTCGAGGAAGGTGCTGTTGATTTTGGCAAAATCGACCTCTTTGAGGCCGCCATCGAGGGTTTTGGCGATGGACTCCATACGGCGACCGATGCCTGGCCAATTGATGTGGTTGAGCTTTTCGAGAATATCGGAGAGAGATTTCCAGATTTCACCGAGGTCGGAGGCGATGGTAGGAATGCGGAGGTAGCCCATACGGCGGCGGACATCGGTGTCTTCGATGGTGTTAGAAAAATAGTCGAGTTCGATAAAGAGGCGGCCAGTGACGTAGCTTTGGTAAGTCAATTTGGCGCGCAGGCCCTTGTTGATTTGAGCTAGAAGGATCTCTTCGTTGCCGAGATTGAAGACATTGCCCTTGTCGGTCTTGAGGGCGGACTTTTCGATTTCGATCAAAACGGGGGTGGAGCCTAGAGAATCTTGTTTGTTGAAGTGCAGCAAGATGGCGCTGACTTCGCCGATGCGGACGCCGCGAAACTTGACGGGGGCGCCGACCTCGAGGCCGTTAATGGACGTTGAAAAGTTGAGGAGAAAGTGTTCTTTTTTTGAGAAAAAGCGGCCCGACCCCAAGACAATTAGGGCAAGTATCAGCAGCCCGAGCGCTCCAATAATGAAAACACCGATCAGGGTGGGTTGGACTCTTCTAGAAGCGTTGTCTTGCATTGGTCTTTTCAAAGAATACAAGAAAAGCGCCCCCAAGGTCAACATAGAAATGCGGAAGCACTTTTGGCCCTCGATCCTCAGTGACCGATACCTCTGTTTCATGCCGCCAGAATTGATATACAAGTGTGAAAACGAAGTTTCACACCCTTTCCGCAAATGATCTTTTTAGCGCTTGGAGAACTGGAAGCGTTTACGTGCGCCTGGCTGACCGGACTTCTTACGTTCTTTCATGCGTGAGTCACGCGTGAGGTGGCCTTGTTTTTTGAGGGCTGAACGCAATTCGCCGTCCATAGACTGGAGGGCACGAGCGATACCGTGTGCAATGGCGCCGCTCTGGCCGGAGTTGCCTCCGCCCTTAACATTGACAGAGACATCGACAGAATCCTTCATTTCAACCGTCTTTAACGGGGCAGTCGCCTCATTGATCCAAGACTCCGATTGATTGTATTCAGCAATCGCGCGGTCATTGACGACAATTTTGCCGCTTCCTTTAGACAGGCGAACGCGGGCAACGGACGTCTTGCGACGACCTGTACCGAGAAATTCATCAGATTTTTTCATAGATTAGGCTTGAAAGGATTCGGGTTGTTGAGCGGAATGCGGGTGCTCTTCGCCGGCATAAATTTTCAGCTTTTTCAGCATAGCGGAGGAGAGACGATTTTTTGGCAACATACCTTTGACGGCGTGTTCGATGATAAACTCTGGGCGTCTTTTGCGGAAGTCGGCGAGCGAGACGTGTTTAGCACCGCCCATATAACCCGAGTAGAACATATAAGACTTCTGTTCTTCCTTCTTGCCGGTCACTTTGACCTTTTCGGCGTTGATGACGACGACGCAATCACCTGTGTCGACGTGCGGCGTGTATATTGTCTTATGACGGCCGCGGAGAAGATTGGCGATTTTGACGGCCAATCGACCTAATACCTGGTCTTTGGCGTCGATTAAAAGCCATTTCCGCTGGACCGTTTCGTTCTTTGCTAAAGTCGTTTTCATGTTGAAGCCTTGAACGCTAAACCGATAATCACTCTTGTCAAATAAATTTTTTCGGAAATTGTATGTTTTTGTTACGTTTTTTGAATGTTCGTAAAATTATACAAATAAATACAGCAGTCTTAATAATAACGATAAACAGTAAATTCTGAATTTTTCTGCAGTACCTCTTTCGTTGAAAAGAATGCCTCGAATGGAGGGAAATAAGTATCGCCGTCGACGTTTTTGTGTACACGTGTCAAAAAGAGCTCTGAACAGTGCGGCAACGCTGACCTGTAGACCTCCGCACCTCCGCAGATCCAAAGAGGCTGGCTTCGGGGCATTGCGAGTGCCATTTCAAGGCTAGAAAATGTCTTCACTCCCGAGAAGGACCACGCTGACTGCGTCGTGAGCACCCACGTCTCGCGCCCCGAAAGGACTTTTCCAATCGATTCCAAGGTCTTGCGACCCATCAGCAAAATCCCTCCCTGTGTACAGGTCTTAAACCAACGCAGGTCTTCGGGCAAATGCCACGGAATGCGGCCCTGATGCCCCATGACATTGTTTTCCGACACGGCCACGATCATTGCTATTTTAGGAACGCTTGACATATTGACAATTACAGAAAATCTAAATACAAATTTGCACATGACAACTCTTTTCACCATAGCGAATCAAAAAGGCGGCGTTGGCAAAACCACCACGGCGATCAATTTAGCTGTTGCATTGGCCAGGAAAAAGATTCGGACCCTGCTCATCGACCTCGACCCTCAAGGAAACGCGACCAGCGGCCTCGGATTTGATCGCGAAGAGGGCAAGAGTCTTTACCGCCCGCTCCACGGCGAAGGCAACGCGCGGGACTTCGTTCTGCACTCACGCGAACCGCTCCTGGACCTCATTCCGTCTGAGACAGACCTGTCGGCCATCGAGTTCGAACTGGGCCAAAAAAGCGACCCACTCACACAGCTCAAGCGTTGCATAGAGCCCCTTCGGAGGGCTGATTACAGCGTGATTCTCATCGATTGTCCGCCCTCCATGGGCATTCTCTCGATGAACAGCCTCGTCGCGGCGGATGCGCTTCTAGTCGCCCTTCAATGCGAATACCTGGCAATGGAAGGCTTGAGTCAGATTCTTAAAATCGTTGAAAAAGTCAAACAGGGTCCCAATCATAACCTGAAGGTGGGCGGCATTCTCATGACGATGTTCGATATTCGGACCAACCTGTCTACACAAGTCGTTGAGGACGTCAAAAAGCACTTTCCGGCCCTCATCTTTAAAACGGTCATTCCGCGTTCGGTCCGCCTCAGTGAAGCCCCGAGCTTCGGTCAGTCGATCTTCGAATACGACCCTGTCAGCAGTGGCGCAAAAGCCTACATGCAGTTCACCAAAGAAGTGATCCGTCGATTTCAATTAACCCTTGGAGCTCTATGAAAAGGCTTTTTCAGTCAAAAAGCATCCCAGCGGCCCCAAGCGTTGAAGAAACGGCACACCGGACATTGCAACAGAGAAAATTAGAGCGTTTTCAAAAGCGCATCGGGTATGTATTTAAAAACCCAAGGCTGGCTGAAGAGGCGCTCTTGCACCCCTCCTACGCCAAGCAAATGGGCCTGGAAAACAACAACCAACGTCTCGAATTCCTGGGTGACGCCGTTCTGTCGGCCGTTCTAGCAGAAGCCCTCTTCAAGACTTATCCTGATGAACGCGAAGGGTTTCTCGCTCGCGCCAAGTCGGCACTCGGCAAAGGCACCTTTTTGGCCGAAATCGCGACAAAACGAAAGTTTAAAGACTTTGTCTTCGTCAGCAAAAAGGAGCGCGAAGTCGATGGCCACAAACGCGAGTCCACACTCGAAGACGCCCTGGAATCGCTCATCGGTGCCATCTTTCTCGACTCCGATTACGAAGCGACACGGGCCGTCGTTCTAGAGTGGCTGGGCAAGCTCGACAAGACGCTAAAATCGGTCCTTCAAGAAGACAATCCAAAGGGACGCCTCCAAGAGCTTTTCCCGCCCTCCAGCAACGATCTCGAATACGTCATAGACAAGACCAAGGGCGACGCCCATGAGCGCATCTATTACATGTCTGTCTCCATCAACGGAAAAGTTATGGGCACCGGCAAGGGTCCTTCTAAAAAGAAGGCGGAAGAAGAAGCCGCTTCAAATGCCTTGCGTAAAATGAAGCTTTAGTTAAAATAAGACCCACAATGCCCTGGTACCTCTATTTAGCTCTCAAAAACCTCTTTCCATCGAAGCGGAAAGTGTCGTTTTTTTCGGTTATCTCGATTGTGGGTGTCGCGTTGGGGGTGATGGTTTTGTTGATTGTGCAGAGCGTGATGAACGGCCTTGGCAAAGAGACGCGTGACAAGATTGTCGCCACAGACGGCCACATACGCGTGAGGGCGCCCTACGTCATGTACGACACGGCCCGCCTCTTTGATCTTTTGAAAAAGCAGCCGAACGTTGCTGGCGTTGCGCCGTATTGCGAGGGAATGGTGATGCTTCAATGCGGAGATCGCGTTGATTTTCCAGTCATTCGCGGAATCGATAGGCAGCTCGAAGGCTCTGTAACGCACCTGGAGCCGTTTTTCGTGCAGGGAACGCTTCAAAACCTCGACGACGATTCCATTTTCATCTCGGCCGAACTCTCGCGACGATTGGGGATTTACATCGGGGCGACTGTCGAACTCTACTCTCCACTACTGATTCAAAGCATTAAGGCAGACAGTCTTCCACTCCCCAGAGAGGTGACCGTTGCCGGCGTCTTCAAGACGGGCTGGAACGAGATCGACAACAACACAATCTTTTGCACGCTGCAGCTCACGCAAGACCTTTACGGCATGTCCCATGGTATCCACGGCTTTCACCTGCGAATCGCACCAGGGGCCAACGTCACAGACGTGGCTCGTGCGATAAACCACAAACTCGTCATGCCGCTTCACGCCACCACTTGGCTGGAAAACAACCGCGATCTCCTCTTTCTGCTCCAATTGGAAAAGACAACGATGTTTTTCGTGATCTTGTTTATCGTGATCGTCGCCTCGTTTTCCATCTCGAGCTCGCTGATGCTTTCTGTCGTCCGCAAGACACGCGAAGTTGGCCTGCTTTCAGCCCTGGGTGGGCAAATGTGGCAGATCGGCACACTCTTTTGTCTACAGGGAGTCCTCATCGGAATCTTTGGCCTCCTTCTCGGCTTTGGAGGCGGCATACTCGCCCTCACCTTCCGGGAAAATATCATGCAAGCCCTCATGGCCGTCACGCACAGTCGCGACGCCTTTTTGGAATTTTACCAATTTTCGCGCATGCCTGTCGAATATACGTCCTCGGACTTCATTTTTATCAGCGTCTTCTGCCTGCTATTGGCGACCTTGGCTGGCCTGATTCCAGCATTGCGCGCGGCAAAACTCAACCCATCGGAGGCCCTACGCAGTGAATGAGCCCGCTAAAGTCCTAGAAGTTTGTAAGCTCGTCAAGTCTTACCACTCGCTCAGCGGCGACGTTCGCGTACTGCGCGGCATCCATTTTACGCTCTTTGGCGGCGACACGGTCAGCATTCGGGGCGAGTCTGGATGCGGCAAAACGACCCTCCTCAACAGCCTCTCTCTCCTCGACAAGCCCGACAGCGGTGAAGTTTTCTGGCGAGACGTTGAGTATGCATCCAAGGGCAACGACCGCATCGCCAAACAGCGCGCCCACTTCATCGGTTTTATCTTCCAATTCCACTACCTAGTTCCCGAATTGACGGTTCTGGAAAACGTTCTCCTGGCGGTGAGGATCGGCGGTGAACGCGTCACAACTGCCAAAAAAAGGTTAGCCCGCGACCTCCTAACGCGCGTCGGCCTTCAAAAGCGAATGGATGCCCTGCCATTCTCGCTTTCCGGGGGAGAGGCGCAACGGGTAGCGATCGCCCGGGCCCTCATCAACCAACCACCGCTGATCATCGCCGACGAGCCCACTGGCAACCTCGACGAAGACACCGCCGAGTCCATCTTTTCGCTCCTGATGTCCCTCTGCGAAGAACACGGCACCAGCCTCATTCTCGTCACACACAATCCCAACTTTGCCCAACGCACGCGCCGTCAGTTCTCTCTCCACCACGGCAAACTCGAAGAAATCACAGGTACCTGATGCAAAAATAGCGCCAAAATGCGTTTCGCGATATTTCTAATAAATCTCTATACATCAATAGTTTATGAAGCTCAAGACCGTTGAAAAATGGTTCTATAGCCAGGCCCGAGGAGCGAGGGCGACGGGAGCGTACTGACGTACGTGACCTAGCCCGAACGACGAGAACGCCGCTAGAGGACATTTTGCAATGGTCTTGAAAAATAAAAAAACACCCTTGCCAAGTGACATAATGTGGCACATTTTTGTGCTCATGAGCAAGAAGGTATTGATTCTCGGTGTCAATGGGTTCATTGGCAGCAGTTTGGCCTGGAAAATTCTGCAGACGACCAATTGGTCAGTCTACGGAATGGACATGTCTACCAACAAGATCGAGCATTGCTTGGGTCACGAGCGCTTTCACTTTTTCGAGGGCGACATCACCATCAATCGCGAATGGATCGAGTACCATGTCCGCAAGTGCGACGTGATTGTCCCTTTGGTGGCCATTGCGACGCCGAGCATGTACGTCACGGACCCCATACGCGTCTACGAATTGGACTTCGAGGCCAACGTTGCGATCGTCAAAAAGTGCGTGCAGTACAAGAAGCGGCTGGTATTTCCCTCCACCTCTGAAGTCTACGGCATGTGCGACGAAAAGGTCTTCGACGAGCTGACATCCAATTTCACTCTCGGTCCGATCAACAAGCAGCGCTGGATCTATTCCTGCATCAAGCAACTCTTGGATCGCGTCATCTACGCCTATGGTGAAAACAACGGCCTCGATTATACCATTTTCCGCCCATTTAACTTTGTTGGGCCGAAGTTAGACGACATCCACGAGCCGAAAGAGGGTGGCTCGCGCGTGCTGACACAGTTCATCCACAACGTCCTCCAAAATCGCCCCATCAAGCTCGTCGACGGCGGCCAACAACGCCGTTGCTTCACCTTCATCGACGACGCCATTGACTGCTTGGTCAAGATTATCGAAAATCCAAACGGCGTCGCTTCCAAGCGCATTTTCAACATCGGTAACCCTAACGAAGACTACTCCATCGCCGAACTCGCCGACATGGTCGTTGAGCTGGTCAAGGAGTACGAAGAGTACCGCGAACAAGCAGAAAAGATCGAGATTGTCTCAGTCAAGAGCGAAGATTACTACGGAAAGTCATACCAGGACGTCTCAGCGCGCGTCCCATCCATCGACGCCGCCCGCCAATACCTGGGCTGGGAACCCCGAGTTACCCTCAAGCAGGCCCTCAAACTCACCCTCGATTTTCACCTGCGGAATAAGGATTATGAGCTCAACGAGTACCATCTACGTTAAAAAGACCGATGAGAAATGCCGTGAAAGCTCGTTTCGCGCTGTGCCGACGGCCTCACGTACCTCTATGTACGCTACGGCCGAATCGTGCTCGCGCAAAGCCAAGCTTTGACGACATTTCTCATCGGTCTTTTGGGTCAATTGGCGAGAAAGTTCTTCGAATATGAAATCACAGATTATAGCCGAATTGGGTAAAGTCTACATTGTTGCAGAGCTGTCAGGCAACCACGGTGGAGACATTCGCAATGCGAAGTTGTTGATTGATAAGGCGAAGGAGGCGGGTGTTGACGCGGTCAAGTTGCAGACCTACACCGCGGACACGATCACGCTCGACTGCCACAATGCTTATTTCGACGTCCCCGATGGCCTGTGGAGCGGCAAGAATTATTACGAGCTCTATCAGGAGGCTCATACGCCCTGGGAGTGGCACAAGGAGCTCAACGACTACGCCAAACAACTCGGTTTGACGCTCTTCAGTACGCCCTTCGACGAGACAGCTGTCGACTTTCTTGAAACGACCCTTCAGCCGCCATTTTACAAGATTGCGTCGTTCGAACTCACGCACATTCCATTGCTCGAAAAGGTTGCCCAGACGTGCAAGCCTGTCATTATGAGCACAGGAATGGCTACAGAGGCCGAAATCGGCGAGGCGGTCGACACCTTACGCTCTCATGGCTGCCCTGAGATCGTATTGCTGAAGTGCATCAGCCAATATCCGGCCGACCCGAAAGCCTTTCACCTGAACACTTTGCCGCTCTTGCGAGAAAAGTTCCATTGCGCCGTCGGAATATCCGATCACTCCATTGGCGATGTCGTTGTGCTTGGAGCGGTTGCCCTAGGCGCTTGTTTTGTCGAAAAGCACATTGTGTTGAGTCGCGATGCGGACGCCGTCGACGCCGCCTTTTCATCGACGCCCGAAGAGTTCGCCGATCTCGTTAAAAAGATTCGGCTCTTGAGCGCCGCTATGGGAAAGGCTCATATTGGACCATCGTCTCAGGAAATGAGTGAATTGCGCTCGCGTCGGTCGATCTTTGTCTCGAAAGACATGCGCAAGGGGGACATCTTTTCTCCAGAAAACATCAAGATCGTCCGCCCGTCGAATGGCTTGGCGCCAAAATTCTGGCACGACGTCCTCGGCAAACGCGCCAATAGAGCCCTCGAACGCGGACAACCGCTCAGCTACGATTCCGTTGAATGACAGAACACAATTCAAGACCGACTTACGAAAGGAAAGACCGTTGAAAAATGGCTCTATAGCCAGGCCCGAGGAGCGAGGGTGACAGGAGCCTACTTGAGGTAGGTGACTTAGCCCGAACGACGAGAACGCCGCTATAGAACATTTTAAAACGGTCTTAATGTATCAAAGATTTTTGCCAAAGTTTCAAGCGGAAGTCCAACGATGTTGGAATAGGAGCCCTCGATCTTTTCGATAAACCAGTCGTCCTTTTGGATGGCGTACGAGCCAGACTTGTCGAGCGGGTTGACTTTTGCAAAGAGCTCAGCGATGTCTTCATGTTTCATCTGCTTGAGCGTCACTTTGGACTCTTCGCAAAAGGAAATGTCGATACCCTTGTCGATGCACTTCAACGCCACACCCGTCCAGACGCTGTGAGTCGTCCCAACAAGGCTTCCAAACATGCGCCAAGCGTGGTCCATGTCGACAGGCTTGTGGTAGACTGTGTTTCCAAGCGCGACAATCGTGTCGGCCGCCAAAACGAGCGCTTCCGGGTATTGCTTGGACACCGCGTCTGCCTTGATGCGGGCATTGTGCAGGCATTGCTCTTTGGGGCAGTCGTCCGACGATTCCCACTCGGCAACTCCCGACACCACAACTTTTGCCGGAATGCCAGCCTGTTCTAAAAGCTCCCACCTTCCCGCAGAGCCCGATGCTAAAATAAGTTCCACGTTCAATCTTTCATTGGGTATTTTTCAAACAGTTCCAAAATATCGTCCATGCCATTTTGTTTTGCGTATTCGCTGGGCGTCAACGTTTCTTGAATGAGAATTTCACACTTACTACCTTTTAATACTGTAAATGTTGGAATACGCCAATCTGCACCAAGTGTTAAAAGGCACTCAATCACATTCAAACGCCGCTCACTTTGGTCATTCGGAATGCATGCCATAGCCAAAAACAGAGCGGTACGACCCAAGTTTTCTTGAGCATTGATGTTAATTGAATTCTTTATGAAGAATTGAATGTTTTCCTCAAGGTATACAGGTTTTTTGATCTCCACGTGCAATAACGTATAGCCGTTTTCATCCTGGAGATTGATGTCTCCACCGGACTTTAAATAGGTTGCTATAACCGACATATCGCCTTTCATCACCTCTAAGAACATTTGGTCTTTGAGGAAGTCGACCATGTCGGACTTTTTGCTTTCTTGGAGAGAATTATCAAATAGCACGTCCAACGGTGTTTTGCCTTCATTATCTTTGAGGTAAACCTTCGATCCGTTCTCAATGAGGAATTCAATCTTTTTCTTAACGCAAGACTGTCTTGCAACTTCGGCGTGCAAAAATGTACAACCGTTTTCATCTTGACGGTTGATGTCGCCACCGGCTTTTAAATATTTTTTTATGTCCGGCAGGGAGCCCTGTAGTCCGTTCTCAAATAGCCAATCCAATTGAAGGAAATAAGTAAGACAATTCTTGTGTTTTTCTTTGATGAAACTATTTGCATTCAGTGCGTCCAACGGTGTTTTGCCGTTATTGTTTTTTATATTGATTCGCGCTCCTTTTTCCAATAGGGACTTGATCTTTTCTTTGACGCAAGATTTTTTGGCAACTTCGGCGTGCAACAAAGTATTTCCGCGATTATCCTGTTTATTGATATCGCCACCGGCTTTTAAATATTTTATTAGAGCTGCCATATCGCCAGTCATGGCTTCTTTAAACAGCAAATCTAAATTTGGGTCAGCGTGAGCAAACAGGGTCAAGCACAAGAAAACTAGGGGGTATCTAATGTTCATAAAGTTTTTTGAGTTCAGTTCGATTAATTTTCGCATTGTGACGAATGTCAACAGGGAAATGCTTACAAATGAAAAAAAGTTCGATGTCGCGCGTGAGTGAGTGTGCTTTCCCAACACAGCGGATTTTTTCCAAAAAGCGTTTTTGCATATAGGGGTAATTGACTTCGACATCCTCTTTCGGCTCAATGACGATTGCCGGAACTTGGGCGCCGAAATGGCCAAGTCCGATGAGGGCCGAACGGGCGACATCGGCGTGTTGATTGAAGATGGCCTCGCAGCAGTCAGTGAAGAAGGTCTTGTAGGGCGTCACGACGCGTTCGGCCTTGCGTCCGCAGAACCAGAGCCTGCCAGCGTTATCGAGGTAGCCCAAGTCGCCCATGCGGTGCCAACAGATGCCGTCCACAACGATCTTTGCCAGGGTCGTCGACTCCGGAAGGCCGTCGTATGCGTCCGTCACGACATCGCCAGACACCGCAATTTCGCCAATTTCGCCCGTTGGCAGCGCCTCGATATGAGTGAGCTCCGTGTCAGCAATGCGAATAATCCTGAGATCTATGCCAGGTAAGGGGCGACCCACGCAGGTCCCACGTCCTTGACGCGTGAGGGCGGCCGTATTGGCGAGGCTACGAGCGTCGATGGAGACAATGGGCAGGCATTCGGTCGCTCCATAGGGCGTGTGAATCTTTGCATTTGGCGCGATTCCTTGCATCTGCTCAAGGAGGTCGAAGGGGACAGAGCAACCTGCCATCAGAATGCGTCGCAAGGTCGGCAATTGGACCTCTTTAGCCTCGCAAAAATCGGCAATTTTCCTCCAGAGCGTTGGCGACCCAAACGTGTGTGTCACAGCGTTTTCCTGAATTGCGGCAACGATCTTGCGAGGATCGAGGCTGCTTGGTCGGCGAAAATCCATGTCGGGAATAACGGTTGTCATGCCTAGGGCGGGGTCGAAGAGCGCAAACACCGGCAATAACGGCAGGTCAATTTCACCCGGCTCAACACCGTAATGCTGTCGAATCTTTTGCAGCTGAGCCTCAAAGTGCCTGTAACGGTAACAGACACCCTTTGGAATCCCGGTAGAGCCCGAGGTGAAGAGAATGGCAGCCAGGTCATCCGGATCGACGGCGACATCGGCCATTTCTCCCTCTTGTTTCCTGATAAAGAACAGCCGCTTGCACTTAAAAAAAAGGCTCAATAGGTAGCCCTTCCAGCCCACGCGCACAAAATCTGGCCGGCTGCGCTCCACACAGGTCAAGAAGGATCGAAGACTCATGCCGGAGTCCAAAATGATCGGTATAGCGGCTATTCGGAAGAGCGCAAAGACGTCGATGAGCATGTTGATGCCAGGCTTCACCATCAGAAGCACGCGCGATCCCCGCCCAACCCCCCTTTTCTCCAATTGCCGAGCGACGCCGCTGACACGATGGTTGAATTCACGAAAGGTTAAACGCTTTCCGCCGTCGATAATGGCAACGTTATCAGGGTTATTGAGCGTCTGGCTCGTGAGGTGCTCCGCTACAGTTTTAAAAGACCGTTGCAAAATGTCCTCTAGCTGCGTTCTCGTCACTCGGGCTAAGTCACGTACCGACGTACGCTCCTGTCGCCCTCGCTCCTCGGGCCTTGCTATAGGCGCATTTTTCAACGGTCTTTCCTTTCTAGTAAAAACATAAGTTATCGATACATAAAGGCCTATGCAAAATGCCGTGAAAGCTCATTTTCGACGTGTGCTTTATCCTCAGCATATGTCAAACCGAGCCATTTGTCGGGTGAACGGATGACCGAAATGTGCAGGCCGGCGTCGATCTCCGCTTGGACGAGGTTTGGTAAAAAGCATTCTACGTTCGCCTTGTTGACGTTTTTTTCAAAAAACGAGGAAACAAAGCGGTCGATCTTTTCCAAAAAGGGAGCCTGAAAGCCCCACAAGTTCAGGGAAACCACCTCTTCGCCAGAAAATGCCACGCGTTGCTCGCCAATAGAGGCAAAGATCTGCACGCCTTCTCGAAAGATCTGCGTGTACTCCGTCACCCGTTGCAGAGAGCCATTCGACACCTCGCAAACACCGCGTGACACCTTTCCCTGCTCCGACAAGGTCCTGCCGAGCTCAAACCCGATCAGGACATTTTCACCCGCACGCAGAGCGTTTCCCAAGAGCCGCATGCTCTCTCGGCCATAATAATCGTCGGCATTGAGAATCCCAAATGGCCCATGAAGCTGCTTTCGAGCACACCATAACGCGTGCCCAGTCCCCCACGGCTTTTGCCTCGCAACCGGCAGAAAATAACCCAGAGGCAGCGTGTCGAGCGTCTGATAAGCTACAGCCACGTCCACTTTCCCACGCAGCTTTCGAAACAACTGCTCTTCAAACGCCTCTTCCGTTTCCGGACGTATCACAAACACGACCCGGCTGAAACCCGCCAGCACCGCGTCCTCGATCGAGTATTCCATCAACACCTTGCCGCTGCTAAACGCATCTAACGGCTTTAACTTCCCATAACGGCTTCCTATGCCTGCTGCTAAAATTAAAAGATCCATCGTATATTCGAGAGAAAACTTTTTTGAAAAAAAGTTTTCTCTCGAGCTCTCTTTCTAAAAACTTTTAAAATTGACTGCACGTTGCGCAGAGAAAAACTCTATAATATCTTTATTAAAGAGCTTATGTCCTTGGAGAAGAGGCGTATACCTTCGGCGAGTTTTTCCGTAGCCATGGGGTCTTGATTGAGTTGGTAGCGGAAGGTTTTCTCATCGAGGGAGACCTTTGTGATGGTTGCCTGGTGGGCGAGAGTGGGGGAGAGTTGCCGTTCGAGTTTGCCGTTGGTTGACGCGAGTTCCTTTAGGAGAGAGGGGCTGATGGTGAGTAGGTCACAGCCGGCGATGGCGATGATCTCGCTGATATTGCGGAAGCTGGCGCCCATGATTTCCGTCTTGTACCCAAACTTTTTGTAATACGTGTAGATGCTTTTAACGGAGATCACGCCAGGGTCATCGGCTCCTTGGTAATCGCGGCCGGTGTCCTTTTTGTACCAGTCGTAGATGCGGCCAACGAAGGGCGAGATCAGCTGAACGCCTGCCTCTGCGCATGCGATTGCCTGCGGAAGCGAGAATAGGAGCGTCAGGTTGCAATGGATGCCCTCTTTCTCAAGTATTTGAGCGGCCTTAATGCCTTCCCAGGTCGACGCAATCTTGATCAGCACTCGATCGCGATCGATGCCGCGGCCCTCGTATTTGCGAATCAAACGACGCGTGCGTTCGAGCGTCCCTTCGATGTCAAATGACAGGTGAGCGTCCACCTCCGTCGACACCCGCCCCGGCACGATTTTTAAAATCTCACAGCCAAACGCCACCAGCACTTCGTCGACCTTTTCTGAAATCGCCTGCGCCTCCGGTAGGTGCTTCTGCTCAACCGTTGCCCGCGCCCGCTCAATCAACGGCCGGTATTGCTCCTGCTGCGCCGCTTTGAGAATCAACGTCGGGTTCGTCGTCGCGTCCTGCGGCCCATATGCCCGCATCGATTCAAAGTCACTCGTGTCCGCAACGACCGTTGTGTATGTTTTGAGTTGTTCTAAGTAATGATCCATAAAACCTTTCTTCGCCACGGCTTTCGAAGCCCTGGATCCGCGCCGGGGGCAGCGGCCCCCAGACCACATTTATGCGTTCGAGGTTTTTAGCTTCGCTAAAAAACTCGAATGCCCTTTTTTATTGTATTTATAGAGTGAATTCTTTATTTGTCGAGAAGGATTATGGTGATTGAGAGTAATCAAAAACAAAATTGGAAAAGCTGGAGGGGCGTTTACCTCTTTCTGGGGATTTATTTTGGGTCATTGTTGTTTGCGGCGATCGTTGCCCCGGTCGTCTTTAAGGGAGTCCTGTGGCGACATGCCGTGGCGCCGTCGGAATTGACAGCCTACTTGGTCGACAAGGGCCTCGATAGCTTCTTTGACCGCATTCGATGGATACCCGTGCTTGTGGGTCTGCCGTGGGCGCTGAAAGTTTGCCAGCTGTTTTCCCTGAAGCGCCTGGGGCTTCGTTTTGACAAGGCCAGCTTGAGACAGGGCCTGCGCGGGCTGATATTGGGCATCTGCGTAACGGTCGCCATGTTGGTGGCCGTTCACAACGTCTATGGATTGCGTGTGGACTCCTGGCCGCGCGTGTGGACCTCTGTTGGCATCGCTCTGCTGAGTGGGCTGATCTTGGGGTTTTTGGAAGAGATCGTCTTTCGTGGACTTTTGTTAAAAGTCTTTCGAGACGCCGTACAGCCGCTCTTCGCCATAACACTTACATCGCTGTTTTTTGCCTACGTCCACTTCAAAATTCCAGGTTACGTCGCTGCGGAAGTCACGTGGACGAGCGGTTTGGAGATCGCCTGGGGCGTTATCATTGGAATTTTTAAGACGTTTCAGGAGAACTGGGCCAGAGAAAGCATTCACTTCCTCAATCTCTTTCTGCTAAGCACGCTGTTGTGCCTTTCTGTCATCAAATGGCGAACATTGCTGTTTGCGATCGGCTTCCACGCTGGTATTGTCTGGATCTTGCTGATCTATAAACGCTCCATCGACTTCGTCCAGCAGCCCAACGACTTTTGGCTCGGCTCGGGCGGCATTCACGACGGCTTTTTTGCGACGATGCTATTTATTGCCCTCATTGTATGGCTCCTAAAGAAGGCAAAATAGTGCCAAAATGCGTTAAAAACTTACGAAATGAAAAGACCGTTGAAAAATGGCTCTATAGCCAGGCCCGAGGAGCGAGGGCAACAGGAGCCTACTGACGTAGGTGACTTAGCCCGAACGACGAGAACGCCGCTAGAGAACATTTTAAAACGGTCTTTAACTTTTATACTCGATCTGCTCTATCCGCGCTATTGCATTGCCTGCGGGCAGCGCATGCGGAAAGGTGGTCACTACCTCTGCCACACCTGTGAGGCCAAAATTATGTTTATAAAGACCGCTTGCACACGTTGCGGCGCTCCGTTTTGGGGAGAAACAGACACGCGTGTTTGCAACGTTTGCAGGGATCAGGTGCTGGCGTTTCAGTCGGCGCGCTCCCTCTTCGCCTACGACGGTGTCGGCAAGGAGCTCATTCACACGTTTAAATACCGAAATGGCCGCTACCTCGAGACCGACTGGATCCGACTGCTCAAGGGACAGCCAGACTTTCTGTCCTTTTTCACAGACGCCACGCTGGTCCCCGTCCCATTGAGCAAGAAAAAGCGCCACCAACGCGGCTTTAACCAGAGCGAACGCCTCGCCCATTGCATTTCTAAGCTCACACTGGCACCGATCGAGCCTCTCTTGCTCAAGACGCGAGAAACACCATCCCAGACCCAGCTAAACCGCCAACAACGCTCCCAAAACGTCAAAAACTCCTTCAGCCTTAATCCCCACATGACGCTCGTGCCAGAAAAGCGCTACATTGTCGTCGACGACGTCTTCACGACCGGCGCCACGCTCAATGCATGCGCCACCACACTCAAAAAGGCCGGCGCCACACACATCTCCGTTGCCACCCTCGCACACGGCTAAAGCTACCATCAAAAACCTTTTTTCGATTGACTTCTGTACGCTTTTCTCAATCTTAAAAGTAATGAAAACCCACAAAAATGCCATTTTTGACCTCTGCGGAGTTTTACTGAGTTGGGACTCTAAGGCCTTAATTCGCGCGCTGAAAGAAGAGGACAACACGTTTCCAGACAACATGGACGACATCATCGATATGCCGACCTGGCTGCAATACGACAGAGGCCTATTTACGCGTCCAGAAGTCGTTTCCAGCCTCTCGCACATTTTTGACCGCAGGCACCTCGAACGTTTTTTTGACGGCATTATGGAACAGTTTCGCCCACTCGAAAGCGGCATGTCTCTGCTCCGCAAGAAGCAAAAAGAAGGCACTCGCTGCTTTTTGCTCTCCAACTTAGGCCTAGAAGTTAAAGATTTTTGCCTCAAAACTTTTCCCTTCTTACACACACTGAACGGCTGTGTCTTCTCTTGCGACATCCGCCTGATCAAGCCCGACATCGCCATTTACGAGTACATCTTGAATCAGTATAAACTCGTCCCCGAGGAAACGGCCTTTTACGACGATCTCAACATCAACGTCATGTCCGCAAGAACCATGGGCATCGACGCCGTATTACACATCCCCGAACCAGCCATGGAGGCGGAGGAGCTGTTAGCCAAATAAAAATCTTTGTAAAAATAAACTTTTTTTGAACAAAAACGCCTGAACCTATGTCTTAACTTATGACAGAGAGAAGGATTGAATGTCTTTGAAGTCTTTGTCTTAGTTTGTAGTTTGTCTTTAGGTTCAGGGAGGGGTGCATAAGCACCCCTTCTCTTTTTACGTCGTGTAAGACCGCTGTAAAATGGATGCAAAAATGTGGCTTTGCGCGAGCACGATCTGCCGTAGCGTACGTTGGTACGTAAGGCAGTAGCGCGGAGCGAAAAACGCATTTTGGCGCCATTTTACAGCGGTCTTGGTATGGAAGTTGCTTGATGATGGGCTATGAAGACACCCTACATTCTCACCTTATTATTAATCACACCGCTTGCCTTTGCTGGCAAGATTCACGAAGCCGCTCAAAGCGGTGATATTCAGACAGTTAAGCGCCTATTGGAGTCCGGCATAAGTCCCGATGAAAGGGATGAATTTGGCCGCACGCCACTCATGTTGGCAGCCGCGAATGGCCACATTGATGTTATAGATGAGTTGATTTGGGACGACGCAAACATCGACTTGCAAAGTTTTGATGAAAGTTATGCCTACACCGCCCTCATGTACGCCGTTGCGGGGAACAACACAGAGGCAATCCAACGACTCTTGGATGTTGAACCGCAGATTGAGCTGAAAAACATTCTCGGGCAAACCGCCTTTTACTTGTTGATTTCCGATGAAACTGAAATTGACCTCGAACTCGTCAAAAGCTTTATCGACGCCGATGCGAATGTCAATACGTGTGATTTCCAGGGCTGTACGCCACTCATTCTGTCCGCCGAACGCTCCAATATTGACCTCATGCGCTTGTTGATTGAAAACGGCGCCAATGTCAACCAGCCGGAATTTTCTCATAAAACACCGCTGATTATTGCCACCGTCAACGGGAGTCTCGCCAGCATGCAAGTGTTACTTGAGAGCGGCGCCAAGATAAACAGCCGGTGGGATTTTGGCAACACGGCCCTTCTCGACGCCTTTGACGCCATTCCCGACCTCGGCCTGCTCGAAAAAGTTGTCAAACTTCTGATTGACTACGGTGCCGATCCACTTGTCATCGGCGCTTGGGAAAAGACCCCCTCGCAGCTCGCTCAGGAAAAGGGCTACGAGGATCTCACCAATTTCCTGCAATGCGCCGAAATCGATTACATTATCGATCAGGACGAGGCCAACGCTTAAACTTGCAAAATTTTTTATACGCTAGGTCTTTTGGTGGGCCCTGCAGGATTTGAACCTGCGACCAAAGGATTATGAGTCCTCTGCTCTAACCGCTGAGCTAAGAGCCCCAATGGCGGAGAGGGTGGGATTCGAACCCACGGTACCCGTTAGAGTACACAGCATTTCCAGTGCTGCACATTCGGCCGCTCTGTCACCTCTCCAAAGACCGATGCAAAATAGCGCCAAAATGCGTTTCGCGCTCCGCCGACTGCCTCACGTATGTTTATATACGCTACGGCAGATCGTGCTCGCGCAAAGCCGTATTTTTGCATCTATTTTGCATCGGTCTTACATGAATATTCTAAACGAAGTCAGGTTATTGCAGATCCGTCAATTCCAAAATGCAAAAACTGGGGGCTCGACCCCCCAGTTCTTTCTGCGTCAAAAAAATCGACTAGAACGTATAACGCACACCCGCCTCAACAATGTGCATCATTGGAGATTTACCACCGAGTACGTTTGAACCGGAAGTGGTATTAAGAAACTCAATACGAGATGGGGGAATCAATTTATATCCCAAACTGAAAGACCAATTTTTGTTAACGTGGTATTCGATACCAGTCATGGCTTGAGCGGCAAAAACAATTTTCCCACGACGGGAAACATTTTGACCCTGCTGAGCTGGTACATTAGCTACTGTCAATGCAACTGCAAAACCAGCACCGACTCCCAAATAGCAGCTCCAATCGGGATTGATGGCGTAGTCATAGAAGACGTTGACCATGGCGCCAGGAACAGACATTTTAGGGTGAGTTGGCTGGTCTCCCTCTGGGTCTTCTATTTTGGCATGTTTGTGCGTACCTTCGACCTCAAAACGCCATTGTTTCCACTGTATACCAGAAGAGAGGCTGTAAGATCCTCCCATATCAAATTTCTGTTTACCAGCTCCTGCCCAGAAAACAGTCTGGGCGAACAAACAGCCGCCCTTGAGGCAGAAGTAGGGACGAACGGTTTCTGGGGCCTGGGGTTCCGCAAAGAGCCCCGAAAACGTTGCTAAAGTTAGCAACCCGATAAGTAGTTTTGACTTTTTCATAGTACGAAACACGAACATTGGCTCGTGCGCCTGGAGACTAGAGGAAAAGCCGGCAATAGGTCAACTGAAAAACTTGAAGAAAAACGTTTATTTTTTGTAAAATTCTGTCTTGCTGGAGTTTATGAAATGGAAAGAAAAGAGCGTCGATCGCGATACCGTGGAAATTTTAGCCGAATCGTTGGGTCTGGAACCCAGCTGGGTGGAGATTTTGGTGAAGCGGGACGTCGCGACACAGGAAGAGGCTGAGCGCTTTTTATACCCGAAGTTGTCCTATTTGAATGATCCTTTTGAGCTCCAAAACGTCGACAAGATTGTACGACGGCTATTACGGGCGATCGACAATAGGGAAAAATTGCTGATTTTGGGCGATTACGATGTCGATGGTCTGACGAGCACCACTCTCATGATCCTCTTATTGCGTCGATTTGGGCTGGATCCCGACATTATTGTTCCGCGCAGGCTCGACGAGGGCTATGGGCTCTCACAAGAGGTGATTGAACGCAGTTTGAAGGAGAAGGAAAAGCCGAACCTCTTTATCGTCCTCGACTGCGGAACGAATTCACTGGAAGAGGTGCAATGGCTGGCATCGCAAAACATCGACGTCATCATCATCGACCACCACCGCTCCAAAGAAAGTTTGCCGGAAAACTGCCTCTTGCTCAATCCCCACACCCACGACAACGACCCACATTACGCCAAGCAATTTTGTACCGTCGGTCTGGTTTTCAAGGTGATGCATGCCTTGGTCAAGATGCTCCGCGAAACGGAACACCCAGAGGCCTTTTCCATAAAAATGCGCAATTACCTGGATCTCGTCGCGATGGGTACCGTTGCCGACCTCGTGCCGTTGCGCGATGAAAACCGGATTTTGGCCCGCTTTGGCCTCGAACAAATTCCAGAAAGCGACCTTCCTGGTGTCCAGGCTCTGTGTCGTGTTTCTGGAGTTGAAGGCAACTCTGTCACTCCTGCAGACGTTTCGTTTAAGCTCGCTCCTCGCATCAACGCCAGTGGACGGCTCGCCGACGCCCTATTGCCGCTCAAAATGCTCATCAGTTCATCCTACAAGGAGGCCTTCGCTATCGCCGGTGAGCTCAACAAAATGAACAAAGAGAGGCAGCTGATCGAACGCGATATGGCCCGCGAAGCCGAACAAACGGTTCTCAAAGATCAGGCCAATGCAGCGGCTATCATCGTCTACAACCCGGAGTGGCATCCGGGCGTCGTGGGTATCGTCGCAGGCCGTCTCATGCGCGATTTCAACCGCACGGCCATCGTCCTCGGGGGCGAAGGTGAGCTCGCTAAGGGCTCCGGACGCTCCATTGAAGGCGTTAACCTCGTCGAAGTCATGGGCCAATGCAAAGAGCTTCTCGAGAGCTGGGGCGGGCATCCCATGGCTGCTGGCATTTCTCTGTTGGCTAAAAACGTCGATGCGTTTCGGGAAAAATTCAACGCTATCGTCCAAGAAAAGATTCAACAGGGCCTGCCGCTGCCCGAGCTCGAAATAACACAGTGGATCGAGCCCCACAACATCAACCGCAATTTCATGCACTTTCTCGACCTCCTACAGCCCTTCGGCATGGAAAACCCTGAGCCCATTTTCGGCATTCGCAACGTCCGCATAAAACATTCCCCAGACTTTTTTGGCGAAAACAATGCCCACGTCCGCTTTCTACTCAGCACCTGTGATACCAACGCCGTTAGCGTCGTCGGCTGGAACATGAGCGATCGACCCCCGCCCGCCTACACCGCCATCGACATCGCCTTTAAGCTCGTCTGGAACCGCTGGAATAATCGCGAAGAGATCCAGGTACAGCTCATCGATTGGTTGTAAAAAACGCATGGCAAGGATCTTATTATGCACTGAGCAAGCGAGAAAACAACAGGCAGGGTTTTAGGATGCGAGAAAAAGTTTCACTAATAATCAAGGGAAATGCCGATCTGTGACCTTTTCGATTGACCTGCGGTTGGTTTTTAGAAAAGATGGCGGTATATATGTACATGGAGTTCTTGCTGGGGCTGTTTTTGGGCGCTGGAGTTATTGGGATATCGTTGATTGCCGCTAGAAAAGAGCGGGCGAAGCTCGATGAAGAGAAGGACCGCATTTTGCAAGAAAAGAGGATCGTGATTGATTTTATGCACGACCTCGTGTCGGAGATCGGTAAGGGCATCGACAGGAAAGAGCTGTTTCAAAAGATTGCGCGTGGGGCCGTATTGGGAACGGGGGCCATCAGCGCGTGCGTCTACGAGTGTACCGAGGACGAGCAGTTGCGGACATGTGCCATCGAGGGTCTTTTCCCTCCGCTGCGTCCACTCGACACCAACAATCAGCTCTCGCGGGCAAAGTTTCTGGAAAAAGCTCAGCAAATCGAGGTCTTTGAAATGGGTGAAGGCCTCGTTGGTTTGGTTGCCAAAGAGCACAAGGGCCTGTTCATCAAGGACGCTCTCAACGATCCCCGTGTTCCGCATCACAAAGATCCTACGCTCGAAATTCAATCCATGATCCTCGCCCCAATAGTGTTTCAGCAAGACCTTTTGGGCGTGATTGCGGTGGTCAATACGGCGGACGAGACGTCTTTTCACGAGACCGATTTTTCTCTGGTGCGATCTCTGGCCGAGCAAGCGGGCATGGCGATTCACAACGCCAACCTCATGACGCTCCAAATCGAGAAAAACAAGATGGACTTCGACCTCTCTTTGGCCAGCAACATTCAAGGCATGCTCTTGCCTCAAGCGTTCCCGAGCCTTCCCCACCTCGACATCAGCAGCTTTTACAAGGCGGCTAAAAAGGTTGGCGGCGATCTCTACAACGCTTTTCTCCTGAGCGACCAAAAACTAGGCGTCGCGATTGCAGACGTTTCTGGCAAGGGCATTCCGGCGTCTCTCGTCATGACGATGTGTCAAACGCACCTAGAGCACTTTGCGTACAAGCACGAGAGCCCAAAGGCGGTCCTCGTTGACCTCAATCGCGCCATGAAACGGGAGTTGCGCGAAGACATGTTTATCACGTTGACGTATGTCATTGTCGACCTCTCGAGCAACGAAATTACGCTTGCTCGCGCCGGCCATGAGCTTCCTTTGCTCTTTCAAGGCTCTACAGATGGCACCATTGTCGATATTCCCTCATCGGGCATGGCAATTGGCATGGTCGACTCGGACGAGTTCGCCAAAACGGTTCAGGAAAGTACGTTCCCGTTCTATCCAAAAGACATACTCCTCCTGTACACAGATGGCATCACTGAGGCCCAAAACGAGGCCGGTGAGGAATTTGGCAAACAGCGCCTAAAAGAATCCCTGACCCTCCTCAAAGGCTATCCATCTAAAGAGATCACACAGGGCATTCGGGAGAACCTCGACCTCTTTTCTGGCTCCCAACGCATGATGGACGACATGACACTCATCGTCCTTAAGCATGTTTGAAAGATAATTTCCCCTGTTTTTGCTTGATTTCTGGTGATGACATGTTTAAAAATCAAGTATGAGTTTTAAAGAACGCATTATTTCACAAAAGCTAGCCTCTGCATCAAAAACATTTCCAGTTATCGTTATCACGGGGGCCAGACAGGTGGGGAAAACCACCTTATTGAAGGAAATGTACGGCAAGGAATTTGATTACGTTGTTTTCGACCCCATCATAGACATCGAAAACGCGCGCACGGATCCATCGTTGTTTTTCAACAGTCACAAAACGCCATTGATTTTGGACGAAATTCAATATGCGCCTGAAATCGTTTCCACATTAAAGAGGGTCGTCGACAATAATCGAATGCCGGGACAATTTTTTCTAACTGGATCGCAGCAATGGAGTGTCATGCGTGCGTTATGCGAAAGTTTGGCTGGAAGAGCGGCCATACTGGAAATGGACGGGTTTTCTCTGGCGGAGTTATCGAGTCGTGTGGAAAAAACATGGCTTTCCGATTGGTTAGACAGTAATGACTCTTTTGATCTACGTGCCTATAAGCCGTTCCCATTGACGGGCGGTACTTTTGGCCAAATTTGGAAGGGTTGGCTTCCAGAAGCTCAAATCATGCCCCTTGAGAACGTGCCCTTATTTTACCAATCTTATCAGCGCACATACATTGAAAAAGACATTCGCCTGCTATCAGATGTTTCTGATTGGCAGCTATTTGGTAGGTTTGTAAGATTGATTGCCGCCCTGTCTGCTCAGGAAATTAACTACAGCCAAATTGGCCGCGAGATTGGCATTGCCCCTCAAACCGCTAGACGTTGGATGGAAACGCTCACGGCGACTTTTCAGTGGGTAGAGGTCCCTGCATTTTCCACAAATTCCATCAAAAAAATCAGCGAAAAGCCAAAGGGTTTTCTGACAGATACAGGCATGTTGTGCTGTCTACAGGCCATTGCGACGCCACAAGTGTTGGGCGGGCATCCGCTCTTTGGCGCTATCTTTGAAACGGCTGTCGTGAATGAATTACGGAAACAGTCTCAAATGTTAAAAATCATGCCAAACTTTTTTCATTGGCGGTCTCATTCTGGCGCAGAAGTGGATCTTGTGTTGGAATTTAATGGAAAATATTTTCCGATAGAAATCAAAGGGAAAACACATGTTACAAAGGCAGACACGAGTGGTTTGCAGGCCTTTCGGTCAGCTTACCCTCATTTGCCCATCGCGAGAGGGCTGGTTGTGTGCACTTGTGAATCCCCCTACATACTGAATCAAGATGGAGACATCGCGCTCCCCTGGAACCTCTAAAAGACCTATGCAAAATACCGTGAAAGCTCGTTTCGCGCTGCGCCGACTGGCTCACGTACCTCTATGTACGCTACGCCAGATCGTGCTCGCGCAAAGCCAAGCTTTGACGCCATTTTTCATAGGTCTTTGCATATTAACAGTTTATGAAAGGAAATGCTGTTGCGAAATTGGTATTCAGTCCAGAGGACGAGAAAACCGTATGACATTTGGCAATAGTCTTCGATATGCGAAACCGACACCTCGATAAGATTCTCGTGCGGCTTGACGACCTCGACGCCGTCAACCTCGCGCACCTCGTCCAGCGATTGGCGAAGGAGCGGATGCTATTGGAAAAGCTCTTCGACGCCATACAAGAGGGCATTTTGGTGGTCAACGAGGGAGGCATTTTGGAATACTCGAACGCGGCGGCCCATCGCATGATCGGGCTGTGTGAAAAAGAGACTCCGGAATGCCCGTTGTGGAAAGTCGCCCCAGAGTTGGCCCGCTGCCTGCCTCTGAAGATGAGCGATAAAGGCCCAGAGGCCACTGTCATTGCGCGTGAAATCGAGCTCACTTACCCGGAATCGAAGTATGTCCGCGTCTACATGGTGCCTTTTCACCTCGAAAAGGAGCGTCGTTTTGCCATCATTCTAGACGACATCACTGACGACGCACAGGCCACAGAAGCGCGTATCGAAAGTGAACGGACGTCCTCTATCTTTGTTTTGGCGGCCGAAGTGGCACATGAAATCGGCAACCCGCTCAACTCGCTCAACATCCACCTGCAACTCTTGCAACGCAAGCTGCAAGGCCTCGCCCAAGCCGACACACTGGCGCCGTCGGTCGCTATCTGCATTAACGAGGTCCAACGCCTCGACGGTATTTTAAAAAACTTTCTGGAGGCCATCAAGCCGCAGCCGCTCGCCCTCGACGACCTCAACATCTTTACGCTCCTAGAAGAAGTGTTGGCCCTCCTGTCACAAGAACTGAGCCAATTGGGCATTCAGGTGTCAGTAGAGGCCAACCCAGACATGCCGCCCGTCCTACTCGACGGCAACCAAGTCAAACAGGTCCTCTTCAACGTCCTCAAAAACGCCATGGAAGCGATGGACAGCGGTGGCACGATTCGTTTTTACACGCGTTCCGACGACGAATTTTTGTACGTTTACATCGCTGACGAAGGCAAAGGCATTGAGCCCGAAGACGTCGGCCAGCTCTTTCGCCCATTCTTTACGACGAAAGCCAACGGCCACGGCCTCGGCATGATGATCGTTCAACGCATTTTGAGGGCCCATGGTGGCCAGGTCGGCATTGACAGCAAGCCCAACATCGGCACTATCGTCACCCTTCAATTCCCACTAAAAGCTCGTCGCATGCGCCGAATCGAGCATAAAGAATCTTTATAGATTTGAGTCAACACAGGAGATCGTCTTAGAGCAGAAAAAGGGTTCACCTTAAGTGTTTTTTTGACTTGCATTTGTGCAACACAGCTCATTAAATGCATTGCGTCAATCAATTTTCTGTTTTTTTAAAAAAAACAGAGTGAAGCAATATCCTAAAAAATCTACCCCAAATGAAAAAAACGATCCTGTTGTTCTTGGTCGTAGTGTGTCCATGTTTCGGAATCAATTGTGAAGAAATTCAATTGGAGTCGAAGGTCCTCAGAGAGGCTTTCCCAGATTATCAAAATCTCGATGAGGCGGGACAAAAAAAGTATCGAGACACTTTATTGGAAATCTTCGATGATAACGATGCTTTTACAGACCAAGATACACTCGAAGAAGCCTGGGATGTCGTCAAAGACATTTTGTGTGAAGACTTGTGGGCGTTTCTTCTGAACGAATTTGAAAACCCTTCTTTCAATGGAGAACAGAGCGGAGAATTTATTTGTGACGGGGATGGAAACGTTTTTTTTAAGCCCTTCAATCTCAATAAAACCAAGAAGAAGCTGCGTGTACCAAGAGAAACAAAAGCCACAGAAAACATAGAAAACGCCAATTAAACAATGAAGTGCAACACTAGGACAAAAAAAGGAGAATTTGTTAGAGGCGAGAATGGCAAAACATGCTTTATCGGCATAGAGGAATCTTTTCTTGCAATGCATGTTAGACTGCCAAGAAAAGACGATCCAGATATGCCAGCAAAATATGATTTATGGCAGTCAGAAATCGATAACTCGAAACCTTGGGACTCGTATTTTCCGGGAATTTCAAAGCGCCTCTGAGGGTTTGGCGAGAGTGCAGAGAATGACGGCCGTCCCAAAGATATCGTGCGCACTGGAGCCTCGGCTGATCTCCGCTGCGGGCTTTTGCAGGCCAGTGAGAATGGGGCCGTAGGCGCGAATATTGGCGACAACTTGGGCCATTTTCGCGGCGATATTGCCAGAGTGGAGGTCAGGAAAAATCAGAACATTTGCCCGTCCTGCCACAGGACCAGTGATGTTTTTTTGCTCGGCGACAAAGAGATCAAGGGCGGCATCGACTTGAAGGTCGCCGTCGATTTCGATGGGAAAGTCGAGTGAGGTTAGCCGTTCCTTTGTGAGCGCAAAGGCCTGTTGAATCTTTTGAACACTTGGGTCGTTTGTCTGAGCACAGTGGCTCGAATAACTGACGAAGGCGACACGGGGCATTTCCCCTCGCAGTAGAAATGCTAGCTTGGCCGTCGACAGTGCGATATCAGACAGTTGCTGGGCAGTCGGATTTGGAATCACGCTGCAATCGGCCAAAAAAAGCAAGCCATGCATGCCGATGTGCTCGTTTTCTTCCATTTCCAACAGGAGCATCGAAGAGGCCGTTTGTATGCCATCTTCCAGCGGAATAGTCCGAAATAACGGTACCAGCGCGCTGCTCGTAGCCAGTGTGGCTCCAGAAATCAGCGCTGCTGCCTCACCCCCATCGAGCATCATGGCGCCAAAATAATTGCTGTCCAATAAGAGGGTTGAGAGCTGTTTGTCCGAAAAACGCTGTAAACGCTCCTTTTGGCGCATCTTTTGAAAAAAGAAATTCAAACGATCACTGCCCTCTGGCTCGACAATACGTATGCCTTCGAGCTTGATGTCAAGGGCGTGGGCGCTCCGCTTGATGAATGCACGATCCCCCAAAAGAATGGGGAGAGCAATGCCTTCTCGCGCGATGGCCCTAGCGGCTTGCAAAATACGCGGGTCACTCCCTTCCGGAAAGACAATGGGCTTCGGGGCCGATTTCAATCGCTCTGAAAGCTGCGTGATGTATGGGCTGGCAATCATTTTTGCTGATACGTGCCAATCGCGTCGACGATGGCCGTGGCGATTTGATCGCGGTAGGCAGTCGTTTTGATTTTATCGAGTTCGCCGGCGTGGCTGAAAAAGCCGCATTCGATGAGGGCCGCCGGGCACGTTTGTTCTTTGAGCACTTTAAAGCGGGCGCGTTTCAGGCCGCGATCATCGGCATGCAATGACTTTATCAAGGTCGACTGCAGGCAATAGCCAAACAGCACATTCCAGGGGTTTTGAGCGATGCCAGATGAGTACTCGCGGTCGGCTGCGATCAGTGTGTCGCGGCCGGACGAGGCCTCGTTGAGCGGTGGCACAATGTACGTCTCGATTCCCTGCACATAGGTCTGTGGAACCGTGTTAAAATGGATAGAGAGAAAGAGGTCAGCGTTGTACTTCTTCGCCAGAGCCACGCGGTCTTCAAGTGGCACAAAGACGTCGTTGTAGCGCGTCAAGTGAACGCGATAGCCCCGTTTAAGCAAGAGTGTTTGAACGCGTTTGGCGAGGTCAAAGGTCAAGACCTTCTCGTCGAGGCCCTCACGCAGACTTTGACACCCCATGTCGCGGCCTCCATGGCCTGGATCAAGGACGATACAATAGAGCCGGTTTGGCTTTTGAAAGAGAATGGGCCGCAGATTATTGTCCCAGTCCGAACGGCTGATGTACATGGCGTGGCCGCGAATAATGATTGGCCGATTGAGGTAAATTTTAGTGTTATTGAAAAAACAATGCCGCTCTTTTTCTTTAAAAACCAACTTGGACCATTGTGAAAACAGGGTAATGGTCTGTGAGGCCACACTGCCTTTTTGCTGGAAATGGTACTGTTGGGCGAGGTCGTGGATGTCGACAAAGTCAATGCCACCCACCCGAATCGAGGCAGCCAGGCAAGGAAGATACGCGAACAACAGACAAAGACTAAGCCTTTTCATCTGGACCTTCAGCGGGCGGCTCATCCTGCTCGAGATTGAACTTCAGTTTGCGTTTATTGGCGGCCAACGGGGTCAACGTGACAATGATGTTCTTGCCCGCAAGGGTCGGGTTGCCATCCATGAAACCAACGCCTTCAAGGTCCTTGCAAGCGCGCATGACGACGTCAAAAGCGAGGGTCTTTTGCTCCATTTGACGGCCTCTCAGCATCAGGGAAATTTTGAGTTTGTTGCCCTTGTAGAGAAAATCTTCACCGTGGCGCAACTTTGTCTCATAATCGTGCGGCTCAATGTTGAGACCCAGCTTAATTTCTTTTAGCTTGGCGGCATGAGGCTTTTGCGTGCGCTGTTTCTTGTCTTCTTCGTACTTGAACTTGCCGTAATCCAAGATCTTACAGACGGGCGGATTCGTGTTGGCAGAGACTTCAAGTAAGTCCATACCGTGTCCCTTGGCTAGACGTAGGGCCTCGTCGCGCGAGATAACGCCAATTTGGCTGCCGTCTGGACCAATGACGCGCACTTGAGTTGCTTTAATGCGCTCGTTTCGACGAGGGCCAAAATCGTTTCTTTTTTTAAAGTTTCTGCCGGAATTAGGATATGCTGCCATTCGATTTACTGAGAAATATAGAGTTACATTAAGACAATGTGCGACACTTTCAATCTTTTTCCGCGATGTTTTTCAAAACCGTTGCAAAAATCCTTCTCACTCAACTAAACCGCGACTGTGGCTGTTATCTTGGCGTGCGGGTTGTAGTTGAGGAGGAGGAGGTCCTCATAACGGAAGTCGTTGATGTTCTTGATGTCGGGATTGATTCGCAGTGTGGGCAAAGGTAGTGGATCGCGCGACAATTGTGTTTGGACTTGCTCGAGGTGGTTTTTGTAAATATGGACGTCGCCCAAAGTATGAATGAATGTTTTTGGCTTCAATCCACACACTTGAGCCACCATGTACGTCAAAAGCGCATAAGAGGCGATGTTAAACGGGACGCCTAAAAACATATCGGCGCTGCGTTGATAGAGTTGACAGCTCAATTCGCCATCATTTTCGACATAAAATTGGAAAAACGCGTGACAGGGCGGCAGGGCGACTCGGTCCAACTCTCCTGGATTCCAGGCCGAAACAATGTGTCTACGCGAAAAAGGGTTGTGTTTGATGGAGTCGATGACGTTCTCAATTTGATCAACGAGGTTGCCGTCGGGACCCATCCAACGACGCCACTGAGCGCCATAGACGCGGCCCAAGTCACCGTTTTCGTCGGCCCACTCGTCCCAAATGCGGACGTCGTTGTCTTTTAGGTAGCGAATGTTTGTCTCGCCGCGCAAGAACCACAAGAGCTCATAGGCGACCGATTTAAAGTGGACTTTCTTGGTTGTTAAGAGCGGAAATGAGCTGGAAAGATCGTAGCGAACTTGAGCGCCAAAGTAGCTCAAAATGCCAACTCCAGTGCGGTCTTCGCGCTCTTGTCCATTTTCCAAGACGAACTTTAATAGATCTAGGTAGAGTTTCATGCGATTCCTTTTCAGCTCACTGTAGTTTTGCAAAAATGTCAACCGTTATTCGCCGACTCAGGTCGATAGCGTGTGTTCCAGACTCACCGCTTAAAACGTTTGGATCATCGGAAAATCAATGCCCACAGAGTCCCATTATGGCATGAATTCACCAAGACCCAAAATACAACAAAAATTTCACTAAGGGTTGATTTCAAAAAGAATAGCGCGCTCGGCTGGCGTTTTGCTGGTTCGGGTGCGTTGAAGAAGAGAGTAGACAGCGGCCGAAAAGAGCGTAAAGATACAGAGGGCAAAAATCACTTCGGCTAAGAGGAAACCATTGGGTTTCAATACATGCTTTGTGCCGTTCTGTCGCATAAAATCAGTAAACTTTCGATGGTGGTGGGGGAGGGATTCGAACCCCCGAAAGGCGGAACCTGACAGATTTACAGTCTGCATCCTTTAGCCACTTGGATACCCCACCGTGTAGGTGAAAAGCAATCTAGGCCCTTTTTGAAGCTTGCCAAGCTTTTTTGTTCAAAAAAGACTTTTCTTCTTTGAAGGAAAGAGTTAACATTGCATTACCTGCATTCTCTTATGAAACAGATAAAATTAAGTACACAGATGGGTTGGGGTTATGGTGCCCTCGTTTTTATCACGCTGATGTTGGGCGTTATGGCCGTTTGGAACATGAAAAGCGTGCAATCGGAGGCAGAGGTTTTGGCGGAACAACGCTTTCCCCTGTTGACGCTCGCAAATGACCTGCAGGCCGAGATTCAAAAAACGATGCATGCCGTGCGGACCTTCAATTACGGCCATCAAAAAGAGTCGTTATTGGCGAGTCGGCAAGGCCTTGCCAATATAGGCAATCTCTTGCAGAAAATCAAGCAATCCGGGCGATCTGAAGACGCAGCTTTTGTTTTTAAGACCGATGAAATGCGTGCGTATGCGGAACAACTCAATGGGCTTCTCTTGGAAGACATTGAAACGGTCAAACAACTCGACAGCAACAAGCAGTCATTGATTGTGACCGTGGATCAGTTTTTGAAGATTTGTAAGCAAAATCTGAAAGAAGAACCCAATACTCCTCCCGTGGCGGGTGAAAAGCTGCTTGCCATTCAACACATTTTGATGCAGGCCTGTGCCATATCCAATGACTTGATGGTGGCCATTGACTTGAAACAGTGGGATCGATTGGATAACGTTCAACGCAAAATCAATGAAATGGTTGCCTTGAGTTCCAAGTTGGCTGAAAACGTCAGTTATGGTCATCCCTTGGCGCAATTGCACGAAAGCGCTGCATATTTTTCCACGGTAACGCTATCTTTTATCAACATGCTCCGCAGCTTTCAGAAAATCAGTGACCAGCAAAACGAAATTGGAAACATGCTTGGATCGGCTATTTCAGCCTTGTCCGATCAAGGACTTCAGGAGGCTCACTCGATCGCTGCCAGCGCCGCCAGCCGTTTGTATCGTTTTTCAAACATCATGATGGTGGGATTGTTCCTCTCTGTTCTCTTGGGTATAGGGACCGCTATTTGGATCACGTCTACCATTACGACAGGGATTCGAAAAGTCATTCATGGCCTTTCAGATTCTTCCCAAGAAGTGTCATCGGCCTCCAATGAAGTGTCGCTCACGAGTCAAGAGCTCTCAGAGGGCACATCTCGACAAGCGGCATCCATTGAGCAAACATCTTCGTCTCTCGAGGAAATGTCTTCCATGACTCGCCAAAATGCCGCCAGCGCGCTGTCCGCCGATCGCTTGATGCAGGCGACATCGAGCGTCGTTGAGTCGGCAAACGCGTCTATGATAGACCTGACGCAGTCCATGCAGGAAATTGCGCAATCGAGTCAAGAGACACATAAAATCATCAAGACGATTGACGAAATTGCGTTCCAGACAAATTTGTTGGCGCTCAATGCTGCTGTTGAGGCGGCCAGAGCGGGTGAGGCAGGTGCTGGTTTTGCTGTGGTCGCCGACGAGGTCCGCAGCTTGGCCATGAGGGCGGCACAGGCGGCAAAGAGCACGGCCGACCTCATCGACCAGTCTGTTCAAAAGATCAAACGCGGTTCAACGATTGTCAATGAGACTAATACTTCCTTTGGCCAAGTTGAAAAGAGTGCCAAAGAGGCCGCGCACTTGGTTGACGCCATTTCTACGGCCTCACAGGAGCAATCAAGGGGCATTGAGCAAATCAATGGTGCAATTGCCGAGATGGACCGCGTCATTCAAGACAACGCTGCCAGCGCCGAAGCGTCTGCCTCTGCTTCAGAACAGCTCAACGCGCAGGCCGAACAACTGCAAAATTATGTCAGCCAGCTCCTGCTCATTGTCGACGGCCAAGACACATCCAATCGCGTTTTGCTTCCAAACGATTTCCCGAAAAAGATGGCGCTTCCGAAACGCTTTTTTCAAAAAGCAGGTGAAAAGTTTTTTAAACGCCCAGCTGATTTTAAACCTTCCAATAAACAATAATCTTTGGGAGAGAGTCGGTTTTGCCTTTCCCCGACTCTCTCTTCAGGAAAAAATATAACATGACTGACACAAACGGCCAATCTTCTGCTCTGATGAATGAGCGTTTTGAGCTACTATTGCAACGGGTGGAGACCGGCTTTTGCGACCTCATGACACTTTTGTCTGGCGGGTTTATTCCATCAGAGCCCGATTTCAAGCTCAAGACAATGTATGAAATGGCCGATAGGGCGGCTCCTTCAGATGTGTTTTGTAAAAATAGACGCTATACTGGGTTTGCCATTGCCTGTGAACAGTACTTTAAACGCGGGCTTAAGGTGTTAGACCTCCATTGCTTTGGTGGAGGGCTCGTCTTTGACTTCCTCTTGCGTGGGCACAAGGCGATCGGTCTGTACCCCTCTCATTTTTTTGAGCAAACGGGCGGTGGGTATTGGCGAATTTTGTCTAAGTTTTTATTCTCTGCAGATGCGGCAAAGACCTTTACGATCGTCGATGTCGACAACGCTCCACAGAAATTTGATGTCATTTGCGCTTGGGATGGTCTTGAGCTTTTGGAGTGTAATGCCCTGCAAGTCCTTTGCGAGAACGTGAAAAAACACTTGTCAGTAAGCGGACTTTTTATGGGCGCTGTTCCACTCTCTCAGGGCAAGGACGAAGCTTGGTGGAAGTCGCAATTTGCCGATTTCGACTTTATCGAAGAGTTGCCGCTCACTCCTGAACAATTGCCCAAAACTACTGTTGAGTTGCTCTTCCCGTTCGCAGCTATGCTGAAGTAAGAATTTGTGCTGCTTCCTAATTGTCACTGTGTATGATGGCCGCAGCCCTGCGTTTCCTCGAGATCCGAATGGCTCGAAAGAGACTGTATCCAATGTACGACAAGAAGAAGATGACGAATGAGAGCTCCTTGAAGTGCAGGCCAATGACGATCAGCAGTACGACAAAAATAAAGGTGGGCAGGTTGGCCTTCGTTTTCCAATTGATGTTTTTGATGCTCGGGAAGGGAATGTTGCTGACCATGAGCCACGCTACAAAGATCATCAATACAGGTAGTAAGAGGGTCCATTCGCGGAGATCAAAGCTGTTGAGGGCGAGGACGAGTGATGCGATCAGACCAGCGGCCGCCGTTGTGGGAAGTCCGACAAAGTCAGATGGGTTGAGGCCCTCGTCGTCCGTTCCTTCTGGCTCCGGAAGCAGCGGGTGCGTTATGACGTTAAACCGCGCTAACCGGATCCCCGCGCACAAGAGGTAGAGGTAACCGATGATCCAGCCAACTTGACGGAAGAAAGGGTAATCGTCGGTGGGCGAAAGAATCAGAAAAAAGACCATCAGCGCCGGAGCCATCCCAAATGAAACGGCATCGGCGATCGAGTCAAACTCCTTGCCGAAAAGCGACTCCTTTCCCTTCATCCGCGCGATAAAGCCATCTAGGACGTCGCAAATGCACGCAAAGAGAATGAACCAAACCGCCTGAGTATAATAACTCACGCTCACGGCCTCGTCGACGTTGTACTTGGCTTGTATACAGCGAATGATGGCCAAAAAACCGAAAAAGAGATTTCCGGCCGTAAACAGATTCGGTAAAATATAAATGCGGGTTGCATCGTCGTAGGTTTGATATTTATCCGTCATAACTTTTGGGCAGTGTGTAAAATGTTCTCTAGCGGCGTTCTCCTTACTCGGGCTAGGTCAGCAGGGCTGGCCCTGCACCCTTGGATGCTGACGCATCCTATTTTAATAAGATGCGTAAGCATTTATGGGGTCTGGGGCCGCTGCCCCAGCCTGTCGCCCTCGCTCGTCGGGCCTTGCTATAGGCGCATTTTAAAAACCGTCGGACTCCTTGATTGTTTGTTTTAAAAAATCTCTATAGTCTTACTAAAGACATATGCAAAATACTGTCAAAGCTTGGCTTTGCGCGAGCACGATTCGGCCGTAGAAGCAGGGTTATCACTCATAGTTCGCCAATTTCTTTGCGAAATATAAAAATGCATGCATTTTTGTGTTTCGCTTAAAAAGTGTTTTGGAAGGGGGTCGGGGAAACCTTTTATTCTATAAAAGGTTTCCCCGTGGCCAGTCGACGGAGCGCGAAACGAGCTTTTCTCGGCATTTTGCATATGTCTTTTATTCTTTTCTCAACGATTCTAAATAGTTCCAAAACGAAGGTTCTTCTTCTTCCAAAAAGTCTTCATTGAGTGGTAAATGTGACCGAACGAGGAAATCTTTGAGTGAATGCGGTGCCAAGATGTATCGTGCAAAGAGAATACTGCCAGTCACTTCGAAGTAAATGCGGTAATCTTTCGCCCTCAAGCGATACATGCGTTGGCCTTTTTGTGAAACCGTTCCCAGGCGAGACCCATCCAGGTTTTTTAGACTCTCAGCTGTTAAGTGCGCAAAGGCATCCATCATGGCGAGTTGGTCGAGCTGATCGAGTCCATTCAACGCCTTCATGCTCTGATCACTGAACGTTAGCTGAAACAATCAATTTTCCTTTTTTTGACCTTTTAGGGTCTTGATTTCATCGCGTAAGAGGGCTGCCTTTTCGTATTGTTCCTTGACGATGGCCTCTTGCATCTGCACTTCGAGCTTGGAAAGGCGCAATTGAATCTCCTTTGGCTCGACGTGGAAGGATGGAATTTTTCCTGTGTGCGCCGATAGCCGATGTGTCTGTTGGAGCATGCCTCTCAAGAGTGGATCAAAGGAGTCGTAGCAGCTTGGACAACCGAATTTGCCTTGCTTTTGGAGGTCTTGCTGCGTGTACCCACAACGCTTGCAAAAAAGGCCAGCCAACATTTCCTTTTGAGCTTGCTCGTTGTTTTCAATCAATGCGTAGGCGTCTGCGTCAAGAACACCGCTTTCGGCGGCATGTTTCGCGCAATAACAGACCTTCATGAGCGACCAATTAGTCACCATGGAGACGAAAACCTTTGCCGGTTTTCCGCAAATAGCACACTGCAAAACTTGAGTTTCCTGCATAATTGATAAATATTGCAAAAGGAAAAGCGACAAGACGCAAACATAAAACGCAAAAATTCACAGATCGAGTCCATAAGCGGCTTAATTAAACAGCTCGTCAAACGACACGCGATGGAAGACGTCCAGGGCCGTCTTGCGAGAAGCGTTGAAAATCGATCGGCCGTCATCTTCAAAGACATGCTTAGCCAGCTTAAAGGCCTCGTATTGGCGATCGAGCCGGGGTGCCGTCCAGCGAGAATTTTCTGTGCGGTAGCGTGGGTGAAAATGGTTGCCTTCCTTGGACTGTTGAAGGATCGTTTCGCCGTATTCTGTCTTTTGCCCCGTATCTTTTGAGAGACTGAAAGCGAAGTCTAGGCCAATCAAGTAGAGCTCGCGAATGCCGATGTAATAGGCGATTTGCATCAATGTATAGACGACAGTATAGCCGCCGTGAATGCCATCGTTGATGTCGCTGGAAAATTGGATTTGTGGCTCTCCATCGATCAAAGGTGAAGGTAAATCATTGAGCCATAATATGTCGGGTGCATTGACAAACGGCCTGGCGACGCTCGTAAAGATTTTTATCGACGGGATGGCACCAACTTCATGTCTCAGTTCTTCGGCGACCAGGCGGTCGGCAATAGAATAAAATGTTGGCCTCCAAGGGGTTTGATCAAATGCCAAAAAGATCTTATTGCAGGACAACGTCACTTCATCGACTAGAAAATCGAGATCATGGATACGCAAACTTGGTCCAGTTGCAACAATGAAGGCACGCTTGCCGGCATATTTGTTGTTCAAATCAATGAACTTCATAATAATGTCTGTGATAAATGTCTTGTCTGTTTAACGTACAAGGTCCTTTGAAAAGGTCTTACTGTACAGTCTTCCGATAAAAAATACAGAAAAGAGAACGAGGCAGATTTGTAGGGTGGGATATGGGCTATCCGTTGTGGCCGATTCGATGCGAAATGTTTGGGAAACGGTTCCAGTGAGAAAGGCCATGCTCTCAAAAATCCCTCGCAGCCCCTCTTGTGAGATCGAGACGTAGATGGCCAAAAATTCAATAAACCAAATGGCAATTGTCAAAAAGCCCGTGACGAGGATGCGGTCGAGCTCGGCAATGCGCATAGAAAACAGAATTGATTTTGTGTTGGCCAAGAGGCGAACCAGAGTCAGGCTCGTTTTAGAACGCAAATGCTTGATGCCGTATTCGATACCTACATCGGCTATCATGGCGAACGAGAGGACGGCGACAAAGGCAAAACTCGCGATGGACAGCAGAATCAGCAGCAGGGCACCTTGGTTTGTCGGTTGAGAGAGAAACAACATAAATAGAATGGCAACTATGTCGAAGAGACGAATGTAGATTAGAGAAAAGAATATGCGAGGGAGGTCTTTTGGACAAGATAAGGCTGCCACCCATAGCGCTGAAAAGTCTTTCAAAAAGGGTACTGGATAGACGCCGCCAAAGGTGTTGGATAGAAAGTGGACAGTGAGGGCGCGTTTATATGAAAAGGAGTAAAGGGCCGTCGTGATACGCAATCGCAGGGCCCGCAAAAAGTGTGAAAGAATAAATAAGCAAACGCCGACCGCGCTCGTAAAGGCAAACAGGCCCTTGTTGATGTCGACAAACCTAGCGACACCCACGCAGAAGAGTAGAGTGAAGACCCATTTTAGACTGCGACTATAACGATTCATCTAGGAGTGTCGGCGCACAGTTGTTCGCGTTCGGCATCGGTGAAGATCCAGGCGTACTCTTGTTCTTCCACCACTTTGCGTTGCTGGCACGAATAGTAACGAGGGTCGTATGTCTTTGACGGCAGCCGAATGGACGTCGCTTCGTCGAATCCAAAAAACTTGGCGTAATCTTTGTGAAAACCATCACAAATCGACATCAAGTCGCATTCCGAACATTTCTCTCCCTTGCTGTAGGGGTGCGATTTCGTCATCAGAATGCGGTGTTCTTTGTAGGCGTATTCCAATTCCGAAAAAGACTCTACGGGGCCGAGCTCGGGCAGGTAGAATTTCTTTTGGAAAACATCATCGATCTCTAAGGAAGTGTCGTCCAGAAAACAGATAATTTCACCAAAAGAATTGGCTTTGAGCAACTCGTTGATGTAGTCCTGAGACCCAATGGAAGTGTTGACAACGGCATCCACTTCGAGTGGGTTGAGGTCTTCGAGCGTGACCCATGGCATGCCATTTAAGGTACGTGCCGTCTGCTTTTCTCGAGTCGTTAAAAAGGCTTTTATGAGAAAACGCTTGGATTCGCGCAACATCTCGGCGAGAAATTGAGCCACGGGCGTCGTGCCGAAAATGTAGACATTTGGATCGCGGCCCAGTCTCTTTTTGATCCCGTCTAGCTTTGCAAAGAGCGCCTCTAGAAGGAGGCTTTTCTGATCATTGACATGGATTTTGGGAAAGTGGACCATGCGCAAACATTCGATGCGCTGGTAAAAGTGGACTGGAGTAGAAAGTTCCATGGCGGCCACGCGTTGGTTGGGCTTGGCGATCCATGATTCGGAAGCATTTTCCCATTCGTGCAGGTCGTAGACGGTCTGCTGAAAATCTTGAATGTACTTGCGGTACTTTTCAGGAAAGATACAGAATGGCAGGTAGCGCAGGTTGATCTCGATGTTTTTAGCATCCAAGATGTCGATGACGGGCATGATGGCTTTGGCGACGTCAGCGTAGCGTGGAATGATGTTTTGTTCTCGGCTGTCGCATTGATCGACAAAGGGATTATAGGCAATAAAGTTGACTGCGCGGGCCCCGTATTGGATGGCTAAATCGGCGACCTCCATGAGGTGCGATAACGTTTCATTACAGAGGACGCAGTTGAGGCGAAAAGGGATGCTAAGCTCCTGGCAATTTTTGATGCACTGTAAAATGCGATCATAGGCTCCTTTGACGCGGACAACGTCGTCATAGTCGTGCTTCGTGCCATGTAGGCTGATGAGGAAATCGTAGACGCCCGACTCTTTAAACTTTTTGCAAAAGGCCTTGTCGGCGAGGGCTTGGCCATTGGTGATGAGTGTTGGCTTCAATCCGATGAGGTTGCAGTACTTGATCAGGTCAAAGATTGGTTTATAGATTGTAGGCTCGCCTCCTTGAATGTCGACGGCGTTATTGCCGTAAACCTCAACCATGGTCTTACAAATGTTCTTGGCCTTGTCGAGCGACATAAAGGCATGTTCAGGGTGCTCTCTATCCGAGACGCGATTGGCGAAATAGCAAAATCGACAGCGCAAATTGCAGGTTTGGCCCAACCACATGACACCGCGTCGGCAGAGGGTCTTTTTATTTGTCAAACAATATGCGTTTTTGGGGTCGATCTTGATTTCCATTTATGAAAAACTATGGACATTATCTGTGAAACATGCAAACTCTTTTTGAAAGACCATTTACGTAGAAGTGGAACAGAGATTGTCTCGTTGAGAAATCTTTCCTTCTACGCTTGAAAGTATTCGTTTTTTTGGTTAAATTAGTTAAAAGATTTATGATTCGATTGGCAAAGCGGACGGATGCAAAGGCGCTTCAGTACGTTGAGGATACGTGTTTCCCTTCAGACAGGCACAGGATTCTTTACCCGTCGATGCTATACATGTTGCGCAATAAACATGCTTTGTTTTTGGTCTACGAAGAGGACATTTTGTGCGCCTATGTTCTCGTTTTATGCTATGATCGCAACCGTTTTGCGAGGATATACTCGTTGGCGGTGTTGCCCGAATACCGGCGGCGTGGAATTGCCGAAAAGCTGCTCATTGATGTCGAGCAACGTTGCAAAAAAGGAGGGTTAAAGCTAGAAATTCGCGACGACAACCTGGCCGCGATGGACCTTTATAAAAAGCTTGGATACTCGGTTTCGGGGCGTAAACGAGGCTATTATGAGCCCACTGTAGATGCCTTGGAAATGGTAAAGATTTTTGACAATTGAACGGTCTTCAGTATGAACGACATAAACCACATCATCATCGTCGATAAGCTGCCGTCGCCCATTTGTGAGCAGCCGGGAAGGCTGATTTTGGAGGCCTCGGACTATTTCGAAAACAAGATCGATTACAACGAAAAAAAGCCAATTAAGATGATCAATCTCTGCAACGATTACGATTATCTCAAAAAGGGCTATTATTGTTCGCTCTTGGCCGACGCTCGCGGCGATCGTTGCATTCCCGATGTCACCGACATCGCCTACGCGAATTGGAAGCGCATCTACCGGCACGCCTTTACGGAGCTGGAAGAAGTTTTGACGGACACGACAATCGACCTCGAAACGCTGCCCAACGGCGAGCTCTTTATCTTTTTTGGCCGAACCCACTTTCCCGCGCTCGAACGGTTGGCCCGCAAGATTTTCGATATTTTCCGCATGCCGGCGCTGCGTCTGAAAATCAAGCGAAAAGGGAAGTCGTGGACGCTCGATGATGTCGGCGTTGTGCCACTCAAGGACCTCGGTGTGAACATTGACGCCTTCAATCAAGCGCTCAACCAGTTTGTCGGAGCCTATTGGGCGAAGTCCAGCAACCGCAACTCGGAAGAGCAATACTGGTTGGCGATTTTGCACGATCCCGAAGAAGTTTCGCCGCCCTCCAATAAAAAGGCCCTCCAAAAGATGATTACCATCGGTCAAAAGATGGGCTTTTACGTCGAGTTGATCACTAAAAAAGACTTTCACTCGCTCCTGGAGTTCGACGCTCTCTTCATTCGGGAGACGACTGCGGTGAATAATCACACTTATCGTTTTGCGCAAAAGGCTGCGAATGAGGGCATTCCGTGTATCGATGACACGACGTCGATTCTCCGTTGTTGCAATAAAGTTTACCTGCAGGAGCTCTTAAAAACAAAGCACATCAAGACGCCTAAAGGCTGCTTTTTCCACAAGCAGCAGAAAAAGAGCATTCAGCTGGATTCGCTCAATTTCACCTTTCCGTTCGTCTTAAAAATCCCGGATGGTTCGTTCTCTCGAGGCGTGTTTAAAGTCAACTCGCGTGAAGAGTTTGACCACTGCTTGAGCGACCTCTTTAAAAAGAGCGAACTCATTCTCTGTCAGGAGTTTGTGCCATCAGACTACGACTGGCGTATCGTCATTTTAGGCGGCAAGCCCCTGTTCGCCTGCAAGTATTTCATGGCGCCCGGGCATTGGAAAATCGTCAATTACGACTCGAAAAAGTACCGCTATGGCGATGCCACCTGCGTGCCCATTCGAAAGGTCCCAGAAATCGTTCTGAAAACGGCACTCAAGGCCTGCAAGCTGATCGGAAATGGCCTCTACGGCGTCGATCTAAAAGAGGTGAACAAAGAAGTCTACGTCATCGAGGTCAACGACAACCCCAATATCGATGCGAAAATCGAAGATGAGCTCCTAGGCGATGCCCTCTACGCCGAGATTTTTAAACATTTCCGGAAGATCATAAGACCTGCGTAAAATGCCACCGCCGATCTTGCGGTTTCAATGGAGGCAAGAAGCAGGCGCCCGAGGGATTCTTGAGGGAGTGCACTGACGTGCATGACCGAAAGGATCTCCGAAGGGCAACGAACTTATTGCCTTCATTGGACCGCCAGATCACTCCAGTTCTGGACTAATAAATCCCTTAGGCCCTGGGTCGAGGCGGGTGCCGTTTTTAAACGATTGGTACTCTTCGCGGATTGCGATGGTGAGCGTGACGGCGCGGTAAAAGGCGTCGAAGAAGCGTGGCTTTTCGAGATCGCCCTGACGGACCATTGCGAGGATCTCCTTTGCGTACACGTTTAGCTTTTCGAGGTCCGCATCTGGGAGATCTTTCATTTCGTTAAAAAACGAAGACTGGACCATTTGTTCGGCAGAAAAGAGGTCCTGTTCTATCATTGGAGTGCTCATGATGACCCCCTAACGGCCTTTGATATTATGTCCGAAACGATTATAAAGCCCTTGTCTATATCTTTTGGGTTTGGTTTTTTCCCATCTAAAACGGCGTTAAGGAACTCTTTATGGTGGGGTGATAACATTTCTTTAAATGTTGTCTTGAGTTTCGGACGGTCTGACATTTTCATCGCAGACAAATTGACGCCTTGAGCTTGGGACGGCAGAGCGTGGGTAATCGACTGTTCTAAAGAACTGACTCGCGAACCGGCGTGAACATCTGTCCCTTTTGCCTGCGGCATGTGGGTGTCGCCGACGGATTTTCCCCTTACCTGCTCTAATTGCTCGTTAGAGAGGCTCGAGGCAACGATGCTGGGTGGTATGTCGTTGATGCTCATGCTGACAAAAAGATGTTGTTGATTGAACTGATGGCCTGGTTGCTTGTTTTCAAAGTTTCCTGCCATTTTTTCGTTTGATCGTAGAGTTGTTCAAACGCCTGCAAAAAGATGCCTGCATCGAGCTCGTCTGATATTTTTAGCACCTTAAAGAGTATCAACTGCCCCAAAAGGTTGTCGATCGCGAGCGTGCAGCCACCTGTGTTTTGGCCAAACAAATTGGCGGCTAAAAAAAACTCGAGGTCCTCTCTGTTCAAGAGATTGATGGAATCTTTGAGCACGGTATAGAGGAAAATTTGCTGCTCGTTTGGCTCGACCGCGAGCGTCGTTTTCTCGTCAAAGATAATCGCGCAGACACCAGAATCGTTGAGCTTGAGGTCGCGCAACCCAATTTTTTCGCCTAAAAGAAGCAGTAAATGATTTACATCCATTCTACCTTTCTGTTATTAGTGTAGCTCATAAAACAATTTTTGTCAACCATGCGTATTCTTTTTCTCGCCATCGCCCTCATCGCCACTCGCAGCAACGCGGCTGAACTCCGTTATAAAGAGGCCGCCGCTCTGGGAGCCGTTCAGGGAATTACAGAATTTTTGCCCGTCTCGTCGACAGGTCACATGATCGTTGCCCACGAGGTCTTCAGTGACAAAGGGCCACAGGCGTTAGAGCAGAAGTCGCTGATCGATAAGTACTTAGTTGTCGTTCAGTTGGGCTCAATCTGCGCGCTTCTGTGGGTCTACTTTGGTCGCATAAAGTCGATCCTGCGTGGCTTTCTCGGTCGCGACTGGCGTGGCTTGAAGCTCGGTGTACTCCTCATTACGGCCTTTGTTCCAACGGGAATTGCCGGCCTGCTCCTCGACGGCTGGATCCAAACCGCCCTCTACTCGACAAAAACAGTAGCTATCACCCTTATCTTGGGCGGCGTCCTCATCTGGTTTTCCGAAAAATATAAAACACACTCGAGAAAAAACGTCGACGCCCTAACCTTTAAAAATGCCCTAACCATCGGCTTTTTCCAATGCATCGCTCTCATTCCAGGCACCAGCCGCTCGCTCATGACCATCCTCGCCGGCTACTGGGTGGGTCTCAGCCGCGTCGAGGCCGTCACCTTCAGCTTCCTCCTCGGATTACTCACCTCCTCAACCGCCACCGCCTACAAAATCCTTAAAGAAGGTCCCAGCCTCCTCTCCCTCTCCTTCGGCCCCACCTTCCTCGGCTGCACCATCGCCTTCATCCTCTCCCTCCTCACCGCCCGCTGGCTCCTCACCTATATCCAACACCATACCCTCATCCCCTTCGCTTATTACCGCATCCTCTTCGGACTGATGTTATTTTTATTTCTTTAAAACCGCCCGGAAACCCTTTTTTATAGAATAAAAAAGGGTTTCCGGACCTTCCCAAAAAACACTTTTAAAGCGAAATATAAAAATACGAAGTATTTTTATATTTCGCGTCAGATGGTTTTTGGGGTTTGGAAAAGATCTTAAAACCGCTTCAAAATGGCCTATAGCAAATGTTGAGACAAACTGTGGCGAAATAGATGCAAAAATGTGGCTTTGCGCGAGCACGATCTGGCGTAGCGTACATAGACGTACGTGAGCCAGTCAGCGGAGCGCGAAACGCATTTTTGCGCTATTTCGCCACAGTTTGTCTCAACATTTTTTGGGCGGTGATAACGCCATAATTGATGGCCCCAAGCCATCCAGACATGATAATGCCGACGGAGCCAGCGTGGTAGAGGCCTTGCACGACGTTGGAAATGTCGGTGGAGACGGCCAGGCCCTCAAACTTGGTTCCGAAGGAGGCGCCCTGTTGGTGGTGGGTGTAGTGTTGGAAGGTCTTTGGCGTCGCCACTTCAACCCAATCGATCTTGGCCCGCACGTCGGGAATAAAGACCTCGAGGGCCTGAAGCGACTCCTCGGCGATGCGTTTTTTTTCGGCCTCGTAGGCGGCATCAGAGAGCGTTTCCCAATCTGCATAGAGCGCGTTGAGCGACGCGACGATGGTGTAATCGGGCTTGCATTCGGGACGCGTTTCCGGGTAATAGAAGGAGAAAGTGCGGCTCTGCGTGTGGAAAGACTTCAGCTCTTCGCTGGAAAACGTGGGTGCACGAGAGGTAAAGATTAGGTCGCCGACAAAGGGTATCGTTTCTCCCTTGCGAATGCCGATGTAGACCTGGCAAGAACTGCTGTTGATGCGGACCTTTTTGACTTTTTCAAGAAAATCCTGAGGCAGAGAGGCTTCGCCCACCCAGTCTAGCAGTGTCGTTTTGAGGTTGGCATTCGAGAGGACGGCCTTGGCGGCAATCGTTTCGCCGTTGACAACGACGCCCTCAACGCGACCGTCTTTGACCAAAATCTTCTCGCAACGGGCGCGCGTACGGATCTCAACCCCGTTCCTTTCGAGCTCGGCCCGCATTTTCCCAATCACCCAATCCGTGCCGCCGCGAAAGGTGAAAACACCCTTGTTCATGAAGTTGGAAAAGACAATGCCATAGGTGATGGCGGGATCGTCGAGCGTCGAACCGTTCGCGTAGGTGATCGGCTCCATCAACAGGCGGTGAACGTCGGCCCGACATGGGAAAAACTGCTCAAAGAGCTCGCGCGTCGTCCGTGAGTCATTGTCGTAAAAGTTCATCTTGCCGAGGTGCGCAAAAAAGGCCTCCACTTGCGCCCGTTCAATGCCAAACCGCGCGTTGAGAATGTTGGTGAAGTCCTCTTTGTCAAAAGTCGTCTGGATGTCGAATTGCGGGTTGACGAATCGCAGGTGCTTGAGCTGGACAATGGCATCGGCGATCTCGCGTGTCCAATACTTGCGGCACGACTTCACCATGCCATACGGAAACCCGTGCAGTGAGACGTCGAAAATGTGGCCGCCCTTTCGCTTAAACCACGCCGCCAGGCCCCCCAACTGGAAATGTTGCTCCACCAAAAGCACGCGTTCCCCCATCTTCGCCAGATAATTGGCAGCCGTCAATCCCGCCAAACCACTGCCGATAACTATTGTGTCGTATTTATCCATTTTATATTGCTTTCCTGATTCTCAGTGACATAGAATAAATCTCAATTCTTTTTTTAAATAAAAAGAAGGTTCTTTCGCATTTTTTCATCAGTCATTTGTCCAATCCGTGTGCAAAATGTCGTCAAAGCTTGGCTTTGCACGAGCATGATCTGCCGTAGCGTACGAGTGGTACGTGAGGCAGTCAGCGCAGCGCGAAACGAGCTTTCACGGCATTTTACACACGGATTTATGGGGGTGTAATGGATTCGATTCCAAGTCGTAGACCCTGGCTGCATGTCGGAGAAGAATGGTTGGCTCCGTTAAAAATCCATTCAAAAAAATAAACGGCAAAAATAATGTCGTTGCATTCCCTCAAGCTGCCTTTGCTAAGGCTGCCTAAGCGGTGTGCACAAAGGTTGTCATAGTTACAACCCGTCTGGAACTCCCGACGTCCGATGAGGGGTTACAGGCGTCAAGCTTATCGGATATAGTCTGTGTACGCGTTGGGCGCAGGCCGTACTTTTCAGCGCTAGGAATGGCAAATGTGCGTTTTCCATGAGCCATTGCGAAATCTCCTGAGGACGCTAAACATGTAGATGCTTCGGCCAAAAGCTTGAAAGACGCGGGTTCGACTCCCGCCACCTCCATTTTTTGTGTGTTTAGAGGGTCAGGAAGCTTGCGATACGTCGTGTCTCGGCTCAGTCACGTATTTAAATACGCTCCTGTCGCCTCGCACTCGGCTCACAAACTTCTTGACCCTCTAAACACACAAAAAACTGATCGAACGGATTTTGAGTGTTTTAAATATCACAAATAAAAAGCTTAGTGAATGGCTCAAAATGGCTGGGCTGGCGCAGGCAAACATTTCACAAACTTCCTGACCCTCTAAACACACAAAAAACTGATCGAACGGATTTCGGGTGTTCTAAATTCACAAATAAAAAGCTTAGTGAATTGCTCAAAATGGCTGGGTTGGCGCAGGCAAACATTTCACAAACTTCCTGACCCTCTAAACACACAAAAAACTGATCGAACGGATTT
>Ga0154578_139_pt2 | contig 83694 bp, 85 predicted proteins | sample RifGroF2_FD_116007 | JGI IMG/M metagenome (GOLD analysis project Ga0154578, IMG submission 116007) | Verrucomicrobia bacterium GWF2_51_19
ATTGGAAAGCGGGTGACGGTCAGGTCGTCCCATTTGCTGGGGTGCGGCAGCATGCCTTCGACTTCGAAATCGAGTTGGAATCCCGTTTTTTCGCCAAAGCCAAAGGCCTTTGCGTAGCGATAGAGGCGATCGCGGCCGACAAACAGCGACAATTGGGCGACGCCGCGGTTGCTGGAAAAATAGAAGACTTCTGGCAGAGTGAGCTTTTCGAGATCGCGCCAGTCCTTGGGAAGGCTGTAGGTCTTTCCGTTGTGGGTAACCGAGGTGAGGGAACAGTCGACAACGGTGTTGAGCGGGACAATGTTTTCGTTGATGATGGCGCTCAGGGTCAGGATTTTAAAGACCGAGGCAGGCTCATAGACGTCCGTTATGCAACGATTGCGGTGAGAGTCAATGGGGGTCTGGAAAAAGGTGTTTGGGTCAAAGCTCGGTGAGTTCGCCAGGGCGAGAATAAAGCCAGTCCGCGCTTCACTGACAATGATAGACGCGCTCTGAGGCAGGCAATCACGTTGAATGATGTTGAGCTCTTCTTCGACGATGTCTTGAATGACGCTGTCGATCGAGAGGACGATGTTTTTCCCAAACGTGGGTGCCACTTCCCGACGTCGGTATTGCGGCAATTCCGTCCGGCGGCCATCACACTCGATTTCACGCCAACCATCTTGCCCTTTTAGGTAGAAATCCAGGGCGCGCTCGACACCCATAACTGGCGTTCCTTCTTTATTAATGTACCCCAAGACGTGCGCTGCGCTCTTTGCACAAGGGTACGAACGTCGAAAATTGGGATTGCTGTAAACGCCGCGAATGTGGAGGTTTTTGATCTTTTCGTAATTTTCTGGAGAGACGTCCTCAGCCAATTTGTGCCAACGCAAGACTTTGTCGCCAGCCGTCTTTTGATCGAAGGCCGCTTGGGCGCGTCCAACTGGAATGTGTAGGTGTTTGGCGAGCTCCCCGAGCTTTTGAAAATCCTTGATGTTGGTCATCTGGGGATCGATGCCGACCTCGTAAAGAGGCTCGTTGTTCGCAAAAACCTTTCCCTTGGTGTCTAAAATTTGGCCACGTTGAGCGTAGAGAATCTGGGTAGCAGAGCGGTTTTTCTCCAAAAAGCTCAGGTAGTAGTCGCGCCGCCAATGATAGAGATAGACCAGCCGCACCATCACCAGGACAAACGCCAACGTGATCAACCCTATGAGGAAAAATAATCGTGGACGCGATAGTTTTACGTGTAACATTATCTCAGGACGCGCTTCTTGCGGTCATCATAGCTTACAGGAATGTTGACTTCCTTTGCAAGCTTAACCGCGTTGTTTGGATTGGCATAGACGATTTGGCGGAGGCTCGGAACGCGCATGGTGCTGCCCACGCAACGTTTGATCATGGCGGGAGTCTGCATTTTTGCGATGAAACAGAGCATGCGCTGCGTCTGTTGCTGCACTTTGGCGATGCGTTCCTCTATAACACGAATGTTTTCCGAGCACTGCGTGATTTGCTGCTGGAACCACACAACACGCGTGCCACAGTAGACAAAGAGGCCCATTGAAAGCAAGAAAAGCGTTATAGTTAAAAGTTTTGATTTCATGATTTTGTTTCTTTAAAAAGATTTTTGTAAAATTCTGAGTTTTGCCGAGCGGCTCCGCGGGTTTTGAGCGCACTCGACGGACGTTGGGATTATGGGCTTTTTAGTCAACAAAGTTGCCTGAACAGCGCGATCGTCTTGACAACGAGCGTCGTGGCGGTCGATCGGCAAGCCGGCCTTTTCTCTAAAAAATTGCTTGACGATGCGGTCCTCGAGCGAATGAAAGCTGATGACCGCCAACACGCCACCGGGCTTCAATTTCGCAAAGGCAGCTAGGAGCCCCCGTTCGAGGTTGCCGAGCTCGTCGTTGATGGCGATTCGAATGCCCTGAAAGACCTTTGTCGCCGGGTGTATGCGCGTGTGTTTTGGTAGCAAATCCGCCAACCAGGCCGCAAGGGCAGTTGTCGTGTCCCAGGTGTGCGTTTCCCTCGTTTCAATAATTGACCGAACGACTTTTCGCCACGCCACTTCTTCACCAAAATCCCGAATTGCGCGCGTCAACTCAGCCTCGCTGGCCGTTTCCAAAAACTGGGCTGCCGTCACGCCGCTGCGGGTGTCCATGCGCATGTCACAGGGGGCCTCCTTGTTAAACGAAAAGCCGCGTTCAGCAGTGTCGAGCTGAAACGACGAAACACCCAGGTCCATCAAAATGCCGTCAAAGGGCCCGCGGTCGAGCGTCGCCAATTTACCGAAATTGAGCGCGATAAACTCAAAGCGCTTTTCGCAAAATGCCGTCGCCCGCTCTGCCGCCTCTGGGTCGCAATCGAGTCCCACGACAGCCGCCTCTGCGTTGGATTCCAAAAGCCCGCGCGTATGCCCACCGCCACCAAATGTGCAGTCAAGGTAAAGCGCAGGCCCCTCTTTACGAAGGGCCGCCATTACTTCTTGAAATAATACGGGTTTATGGTCCATAGGAAAGACCGTTTAAAATGGTCTCTAGCTGCGTTCTCGTCGTTCGGGCTAGGTCACGTACCAACGTACGCTCCCGTCGCCCTCGCTCCTCGGGCCTTGCTATAGAGCCATTCTTCAACGGTCTTACCTTTCGTAAGTTGTTTATTTGTAAAGACTTGTAGATCATGGATTATAAGCCCAATTCGGTTAATATCGCGCTCATCTCGTCAACCTCTTCGGCGTCGGTTGATAGATAGTTTTGGAAAACTTCCGGATTCCAGATGTGAAAGGTGACGTAGCTGCCCGCCAATACGGCTTCTTTGGCGAGGTCGGCGTGCTGGACCAGCTTTTCGCTCAACGTGATGCGGCCCTGCTTGTCGCACCCAAGCGTGTCGGCCTTAGAAAATAAGCGAGCGAGCGCCTTTTGTCCGCGTTTGTTGCCCAAACTGACCGCAGACACTTTATCCTCCAACTTTTGAATCATCGCCGGAGGATAAAGTGTGACGCACCCAATGGGATTTGGTAAGGCCAGGTACACAGCTTCATTGTCGCCGTCAAAGCGCCATTTGGACGGGACCGTCAACCGGTTTTTCTCGTCCAAATTATGCCTAAACTCACCAACATAAAGACACTTCGATGACATTTTTTTCTCCGCTTATACACCCACTTCCACCCATTTGAACCCATTTTGCCCCACTCGTCAACATTTTTACTAAAAAATATACAAAAAATATTTTCAACCGGATTACGTTCCACGCACAAAAGCTTTAATTTTTACAAAAAGGGCTGGCGCTTCTCTCAGTTTGTGATCATAATCAGGGCATTATGAAATCTATTACCACTGACAATAAAGTCCTCGTAGCCAACTCTGCTGGAGACCTCAAAGAGACCAACAAGAACTTTTTCAATCGTTGCGTACAGCGCTTGTTTGGCTATTCTGCCGCAAAAGTAAAAGCTGCCTTTGAGAAAGAATTGCAGAGCGGCAAGTCGATCGAAGAAATCAAAAACTCACTCAAAGCGCGATGCCCAAATACGCTCGAAGCCTCCAAAGTTTTTGAAAAGTTTATTGAAAAGAAAACCACTAAGCGAGATGAGGCCGCCATCAAAACAAAACACGAGGCCGCCATAGCTGCGTTAGAGACGTTTAAAACAACCTTTGAAAGCACGTACAGTTTATCTTTTGGAGAGCAAAAAATAGATCATGAGGCAGTCAAAAATACACTTAACTCTATGTTAGAAAAAGCAGATGATTTACCAAATGAAAGCATCAAGAGTCTCGTCGAATCGCTGCAATTATTGCATGGCAAAGTTAAGCTAGAAAAGGGAAAAAAAGCATGGGGGAGTCAAAAAGGCCTCACTTTAAATAAAGACTCACTCGAACAGATCAACAAAACCATCGATACGATCGCAGATAAAATGCAAAAAGCTGATGGGAAGACTGGTCTCAAGTATACCAGCACTATTGAGGCTTGCAAAAAATTAAGCGCAGATTATGAAAAGTTAATCAAAGATTATAATAAGCCCAAACTTTAAACTATGAACAAGCACTATTCCAATACCCGCGGTATGTCTCTCATCGAGATTCTCATTGTTTTGGCCCTGATTGCCGTTATAGCGACTTTGGTCATCACAAATGTCCAAGGCCTGTTTTCTGGGGGACAGGAGGACGTTGCTCGGCTGTGGGTCAATGAAAGCATTGAGACCCCTCTAGCTGCCTATCGAATTCACGTTGGCACTTATCCATCCACTGATGAAGGCCTGCAAGCCCTCGTCACAGCTCCTGAAGGTAAAGAAGATCGTTGGCGCGGTCCGTATTTGAAAAAGATGCCCGTCGATCCCTGGAAAAATCCCTACCAATACCGCTTTCCAGGAGAAAAGAACAAGACCAAGTACGACGTCTGGTCACGCGGACCTGACGGCATAGATAGTGACGACGACATCGGTAATTGGTAAAAGACGGATGTAAACGAGAACGCCGCTGTCCATTTTGCAATGGTCTTTTTCACAAATACTGGTATTGTGCGTCAAATGGGGTTGCACCCGGCGTCTTTTCGATGAGGGGATGGTTGAGATAGAGGTGTTCGAGGGTTTTGAAGATATTTTCCGGGTTGGCTTTTAGGGTGATGGAGAGGGCGTCGACGGTAAAGGACTTGCCGCGTTGAGCCTGGAGGTGTTCGACGATCGTTTTCTTGAGGGCGAGGGCCTTGGTTGCAGCTTTTTTGCCGGCTTCGACGCCCGGCTGGTGGTAAGCATTGATTCCAACAAGGTATGCGTAGAGGCCGACAGTGCGCTCGAAGAGGGCGACGAGCATGCCGAGGGTCAACGGCGAGACGGTATCGATGGTTAGGGTGATCGACTTCCGCCCTTTTTCGTAGAGGGCCTCGCGCGTTCCTAGGAAAAAGCCATGGAGGTAATCGCCGGACGTGACGTTGGGCTCGACTTCGATAGACTCGCCTTCGCGGTCCTTGAGTACCTCGATAAAGGTGACAAAGAAGTCTGGCAGGCCATCGCGCAGTTGTTGAATAAAGGAGTGCTGATCGGTCGATCCCTTGTTGCCAAAGACGGAGATGCCCTGGTTGACGATTTTTCCCGAAAAATCTTTCTCCTGGCCCAAGGACTCCATAATGAGCTGTTGGAGGTAGCGTGAAAAGAGCAGGAGGCGGTCCTTGTAGGGCAAGATGACCATGTTTTTAGAGCCATTGCCGTCGGTTGCATAGAACCACGCGAGCGCCAGCTGAGCGGCTGGGTTTTTGGAAACGTCGGCAACGCGCGTCACCTCATCCATCTTTTTGGCCCCTTCGAGGAGCACCTCGATGTCGATGCCCTGTAAGGCGTCTGGAAGTAGACCGACGGCCGCCATACCGCTCACACGACCACCGACCCATTCCCACATCGGAAACGTCGCCAACCAGTGATTCGCTTTTGCGTACCGATCGAGCTGGCTGCCGTCACTCGTGATCGCCACCGCGTGTTTACCGAAGACGAGGCCATGCTTTTTAAAAAACGCCTCTGTTTCCATGAGGGCGTTGCGGGGCTCCGGCGTGCTGCCAGATTTCGAGATCGTCACAACGAGGGTCCTGCCGAGGTTGTCTTTGAGAGACTCCAAAACGCGGTCAATGCCGTCAGGGTCAGTGTTGTCCAAGAAGTGAGCCTGGAGTGGGCTGAACTTGCCCTGGAGGGCATAGCTTACAAATTGCGGGTTTAGGGACGATCCGCCGATGCCGATACACAGGAGGTGCTCGAAAGGCCCATCCTGCCCAATGACCACTCCGCTGTGCACCTTTCTCGCAAAGGACAGGACGGACTCGAGCATCTCTTCAATACAATTGCGGATGTCGATGTTTGGAGCGAGGGCCGGATTTCTCAACCAATAATGCCCCACCTGCCGCTTCTCATCGGGATTCGCAATGGCGCCCTTCTCCAACGCTTCCATGCTCTCAAAGGCCCGCGTCATAGCCCCAGACATTTTCTGGAAAAACGCCTCCGGGATGTCCATCTTGCTCAGGTCCAAAGCAAATGGCAACGTTTCTAATTCGAGGTAATTCTTTTTAAAACAAGTCCAAGTGTCCATAACATTAATTTAACTCATTTTTTATCCGCCGCCAGCAAAAAGTTTAAGACTTGTACGCGATCTTCGCAATGGCTTGTAAAATGCGATCGGCAGCCACCTGATAGCGATTGGGGTCGTTTTCACCTGGGTCGAAGTCCTGTGGGTAGATCGGTCGATCGTAGATAACCCTTAACGGAACATCAAAGCGTAACGGCTTGCCCTTACCCCAGGCTTCAAACGTCCCGAAGACTCGGGCTGGAACGACGGGAACGGCGGCACGGCAAGCCATCATGCCGACACCCCTTTTGGCCGATTGTATGACACCATTGGTCGAGCGCGTCCCTTCTGGGAAAATGCCAACCACCTCACCGGCCTTGAGTAAGGCCAAAACTTTTCTAAATGCACCGACATCTGAATCGCCATCGCGGTCGACTGGGATGGTATTCAAGCCCTCTAAAATATGGCCTTTGTTGTTATAAAAGAGCGTCTTGCGGGCAAAAAAGTGAATAGGACGCTGTATCCAAATGCCGGCCAAAGGAGGATCAAAGAAGCTGACGTGGTTGGAGGCCACGAGGCAAGCTCCATCTTTAGGAATGTTGAGTTCGCCAATGACTTCGCAATCGTAGATTGTGCCAAAGACGTAACGGCAGCAATTAACTCCTATGTTAAAAAGGTTCATTTCGCGTCTTGATATTGACTCGAAAAATCTCAACATTAGCAACCTTAAAAAGATAGATGCAAAATGTCTCTATAGCGGCGTTCTCGTCGCTCGGGCTAAGTCACGTACCAACGTACGCTCCTGTCGCCCTTGTTCCTGCGGCCTTGCTATAAAGCCATTTTGCATCTATCTTATGTCGTTGATATTCAATTAGTTACGAGACCTGTCTTATAAAGTGAAGAGAGTTACCCTAATACCGTTGTTATTTTTGCACGTACAGGCCTGGGAAGTCGAGCCAGCGACTAAAGACAAGTTGACGGCCTATAAATATGTTGAAGAGGGCCAGCAGCTTGCACAAGAAGCGATCCCACTTGACTCCAACACGTATCAGCAATGGAACAGCCTCGAGGCCATGCTGAATCAGCTGCCGAGCGTTTGTGCAATCTCTTCGTTTTATGGCGGCAATACATCTCTTTTCGTTCGAGGAGCCAACAGCAATCACAACGCCGTCTTCCTCAATAAGCGCAGCTTTCCTTCAGGCTTTGCCAACGATTTCAATTTCAGCCATTTCCCCATCTTTGACTCGGATTCTGTTTTGCTCAAAACCGATATACAGAGCCCGATCGGAGGCACTCTTGAGATAACGACTGGCCCTGCCAGCTTTAACGAGGTTGGTATCGAAGGCGGGTCCTTCGGGTTTCATCGCGAACACGTCAATTTTTCAAAGACAACACCGACATCGCAATTTCACCTCTGGCTGAGCGAAACACAGACACAGAACGTCGACCCGCACAACGCCTATAAGGGACGTTCCTTTTGGGCTCATTGGAGGCGGATCAAGGATGCCTATACTTACGAGCTCTTGAGCTATGGCTATTACGAACAAATCGAACTGCCGGGCCCACGTGTTAGCGGGTTCCCCAGATTGGCCGATTATCAAGATCGTCAAACCTACCTTATCTCGCCCGGATTGCAGATTTCCGCCGAGAAGCGTTATCGATTGTTTGCACACTACGCCTTCTCTTTGGACAGCATGGATTCGCTGGCATCCAACAACCTCGTTCAAAATGAGACCTTCAACCACGAAGCTTTTGCCGCATTTAAGTGGAAGGGGCAAACATTGGCCACCTCGACATCCTTACGCGCGTTGTCCCAATGCTTGCAACAATCGCAACCCACGTCCTTCGACACAACCTGGAACTCTCTCCACGCACAACAATCGTGTACCTGGAAGGGTGACCTGTTGCAGATTAAGGCCAACACGGGCGCCTTTCGACATTCGCAATTTTCTTCCGACTGGAGCTGTGGATTGCGAGCCGAGGTAACACTTGGATCGTGGACGCCATTTGCTTCCTTCGCGCGCTCCATCCACTACCCCACTCCAAATGACTTTCTCTACAGCCAGTCACATTCGTTGAAAACCGAAAAAGCCTATCGCTCTCAAATGGGGATAAAAATCGCCCTGAATGACACGCTACAACTGTCTTTGTGCGGGTTCTACAACGTCCTCTTTGACTTGATTGAATGCGACCCATTTCCACCCTACGACACCTACAACGTCGCCAAGGCAAACATTTACGGGCTCGAATCTTCGCTCGTCTTGAAAAAAGAAGCACTGAACGCCTACCTCAATTGCACCTATTGGCACGCCTACGCCAAAGACGGCCTGGGCGTTTATCAAAATGGCAACCGCCTTCTACGTCGCCCAAAATATAAGCTCACGACCGGCGCCCAATACGCCTTCACTCGAGCACTATCGGCCGGTATCGACCTATCCTTTCGCAAAGATATTATCGATATCGACCCAAGCACCTACCAACGCATCTCCGGCGACGACACCCTCACCTTGCGCATTTACACCACCTATTTCATTACACCCGAACTCCTCCTTTCAGCCCACGTCGAAAACCTACTCAACGATAAATACCAGGAAATTCGAGGATACAACTCGCTTCCCCTGCAGGCCTATGTCGGCATCAAATATAGATTTTAAAAAGCCCTTGCAAAATGGCGGAAAAAGCACAAGAATAGTTGTGAATGGACGAACTCGACAATACCCATCCCAAGCGCAACGAAGGCCTCTTTTTTTATTGTGTGCTCGATAGACAGGGCGGCGCCAGCTTTTTTTCGTCGTGGCGTACACTGTTCGATAACTGGAAAACTGACCATTTTATCTGGGTCCATCTCAATCACCGCAGTCCAGCTGTTCAAAAATGGCTGAGGGAAGAGAGCGGCGTGCCTTCTGTAGTGGCCGAATCCATGCTCGAGGAGGACGTTCGCCCGCGCGAATACACACATGAGGATGGCCTGTTGCTCCTTTTGCGCGGTGTCAATTTGAAGGAGGGCGCCGTCCCCGAAGACATGGTGTCTATGCGCCTCTGGATCACGAAAAACCGCATCGTCACGCTGCGTTTTCGCGAAAATATGACAACGAAGTCAATCCAGGACGAGCTCATCACGCAAAAAGGCTTTCGCACGCCCAGCGGCTTTTTGCTAAAAATGCTCGACAACATGGTCACACCCATCGATTCCTCCATCGATGAAATCGACGCGCAGCTAGACGAAATCGAGGACGGACTGCTTCTCGCACGCAAGGAAATGACACTTTTGCCGACCATTCATATCCGCCAACGCATCGCCCATTTTCGAAAACACCTAGCCCCTCAACGCGACCTCTTGGGCAAACTCTTTCACGAACACCTCTCGTGGCTCGACGAACGAGATTCACTCTTTATTCGCGAAGAGGCAGATACCGCCATTCGTTACATCGAAGAGCTCGACTTCCTCCGCGAGCGCTGCACCATCATTCAGGAAGAAGTCAATAACGCCCTCTCCTACACGATGAATTCCCGAATCTATTTGCTCGCCATCGCCACCGTCATCTTTATGCCGCTCACTCTCATGACGGGCCTCTTGGGCATCAACGTCAACGGCATTCCCTATTCGGACAGCAAATATGCCTTTTTCGGCGTCTGCGGACTCCTCGGTGTCATGGCATTCTTTCTGTTCCGACTCCTAAAACGAAAGCGCTGGCTTTGAAAAGACAGGTGTAAAATAGCGCCAAAATGCGTTTCGCGCTCCGCCGACTGCCTTACGTACGTCTTATGTACGCTACGGCAGATCGTACTCGCGCAAAGCCACATTTTTGCATCTATTTTACACCTGTCTTTAATCTAACTAAGCGAACACCAACGGGTTTTTAGGCTATTTTGCATCAGTCTTAAAAGGTGAAAAGACCTCTCCTAACGGCTTTTTTAGGCAGGTTTTAACAACTTGCAAAACGTAAAACCCGTTGCAAAAGGCCGTCAAAGTTTGGCTTTGCATCTATTTTACAGCTGTCTTTAATCTAACCAAACGAACACCAACGATATAAAACCCGTTGAAAAAGGCCGTCAAAGCTTGGCTTTGCGCGAGCACGATCTGCCGTAGCGTACATAGAGGTACGTGAGGCAGTCGGCGCAGCGCGAAACGAGCTTTCACGGCCTTTTTCAACGGGTTTTACATGCTTTTGAACTCAGAGACTATAGCCGCCACAGTAGCTTTGGCGTCACCGTAGATCATGCTAGCATTGGGCATTGTAAAGAGTTTGTTTTGGAGTCCGGAAAATCCTGTCCCTTGACCGCGTTTGAGAATGAAGACCGATTTGGCTTCATGAGCTCTTATGATGGGCATTCCGTATATGGGCGACGTGGTTTCGTTGATGGCAGCGGGGTTGACGACGTCGTTGGCTCCTATGACGATGGCAACGTCGACAGAGGGCATCGTCGGGTTGACAGTGTCCATTTCGACGAGCTGTTCGTAGGGCACATCTGCCTCGGCGAGCAAGACATTCATGTGGCCAGGCATGCGTCCAGCGACGGGGTGTATGGCATAACTGACTTCAGCACCATTGTTTTCCAAAAGTTGACCGAGCTCCTTAACGACGTGTTGCGCTTGAGCGACGGCCATACCATATCCTGGAACGAAGACAACCCGTTGGGCGGCCTCTAGTACATGATAGGCGTCGGAGGCTGAAATCGCCTTGGGCTCAACATCATCGCCATCGGACTTCTCCTGAGCGCTCGAGCCGAAGCCGCCGACAAGGACATTTTTAAGCGAACGGTTCATGGCCTTGCACATGATGACAGAGAGAATGATACCGCTGGTTCCAACGAGGCAGCCGGAGACGATGAGGACGTTGTTGGCAATGATAAAGCCGGCGGCGGCGGCGGCGAGTCCGGAAAGGCTGTTGAGAAGTGAGATAACGACAGGCATGTCACCGCCTCCGATTGGCAAGACGCCGAGAATGCCGAGAACGAGCGACACTATAATGATCGCAAAGAGGCTGACGTGTGCCCATTGACCACCCTGAACAAAGAGGACTGTTGCGGCCAGCATCGCCAAAAGGAGAAACGCGTTGAACGGCTTTTGGCCCTTAAAGACCATCGCACGTCCAGAGACCATCCCGGAGAGCTTTGCATAGGCCAGCACACTACCTGTAAACGTAATGCCGCCAATAATGATCGCCGAAGCAATGGCGATTTGAATGTAGTTGATTTCGTTGGAAAACTTCGCAACCCAATCGATGGCTTGCAAGTTGACATCGTATAAGGACAATTCTGGGCCAAAGAGGTTTTCCAAGTAATGCGGCCAGCCGACACGCCGCATTTCTTCGGCTTCTGCCCAACCGACGAGGAGGCTACCGAGGCCTCCAAACCCGTTCAACAGGGCAACCATCTCTGGCATGGCCGTCATCTTGACACTGTAAGCCAAAACAATGCCCAGTGCCGAGCCAATCGCAATACCAGCCAAAATCCACGTATAGCTCAGGACGTGTTGATCCATCATTGTGGCCACAATGGCAATCAACATGCCAACAGCCGACACGACATTGCCGCGACGAGCCTGGGCAGCGGATCCCAGCATTTTAATGCCGAAAATAAACAAAATAGACGCGATGATGTAGGCTAAAGTGAGCATAGAATTATTTTCCTTTTTTCTTGTTGTGGAACATGGCGAGCATGCGGTCGGTGACGAGGTAGCCTCCGACGACATTGATGGTGGCCAAAATGACGGCGATAAAGCCGAGAATGGCCGTAAAATTCAGCCCTGTCGAGGCGCCCGTGGCGATGATCGCACCGACAATTGTGATGCCTGAAATCGCGTTGGATCCAGACATCAGCGGCGTGTGGAGTTGCGACGGCACTTTCGATATCAGCTCAAATCCGAGAAATCCCGCCAAAGCAAATATGAAGAGGAGTAACAGTATGTTCATACGTTGAAAAAGTTACAATAACCGGCCGAAAAAGCAACCGGATTTTCCAAAAAAGCGCCAATTAAACAACGAAGCGCAGCCCTCGGACATTAAATTGGCCGGCATCCATTACATGCGTTCCAAAAAGCCCGTCTTGCGGTAGACCTTGGAAAGCATTTTGTAGGCGCGCTTTTGTGCGTTTTCGGCACCTTGTTGCAGGATCGTTTGCAGGTAGGTCTTGTCGTCCATGAGCTCTGTGTAGCGCTTGCGGAGCGGCCGTAGCATCTCGATAACGGCCTCGGCAACGGAATTTTTGAACACGGAATAACTGCTGCCAGCGTAATCCTTTTCAAGGGCCTCGATGGACTTCCCCGTGGCCGCTGAGAGAATGGCGAGGAGGTTGCTGATGCCAGGCTTGTTGACAGCAGAGCGAATTTCGGTTTCGGAATCCGTGACGGCGCTGCGAAACTTCTTTTGCAGGCTCTCGGGCTCTTCAAACAAATAGAGCGTGCCGAGGGCGTTGCTGTCCGACTTCGACATCTTGGCTGTCGGCGTCTGAAGCGACATGATGCGTCCCCCGCTCTTGAGAATGTAGGGCTCAGGCACGTTAAAGGTCTCTGAATACGTGCTGTTAAAGCGGATAGCGAGGTCACGGGCCAACTCCAAATGCTGTTTTTGATCCTCGCCCACGGGCACGAGTTCGGTATTGTAGAGGAGAATGTCAGCGGCCATCAGAACGGGGTAAAAGAGCAGTCCGGCATCGACATTTTCACTTTTCTGCTGCTTGTCTTTAAACTGGGTCATGCGTTGAAGCTGGCCAAGGGGTGTCATGCAACCCAGCACCCAAGCGAGTTCCGCATGACCAATAACGTGTGATTGAATAAAAATGCTGCACTTTTGAGGATCGAGCCCACAGGCGATGTACTGAGCGGCACAAGTCAGGGTTCTCCGGCGCAACTCGGCTGGATTTTGCCTGATGGTAATCGCATGCTGATCGACGATAAAAAAGAGCGAGTCGTAGTTGGCCTGCATCTCCGTCCAATTTCTCAACGCACCCAAATAATTGCCCAAATGGAGCTCTCCTGACGGCTGCGCGCCAGACACTAAAACCTTTGAAGTCATGGCACTCTTTATGCACGCCTCGAACGAGCTTCGCAACTCAAAATTATAAGACCTGTATAAAATAGCGCCAAAATATCGAGCAGCGATGAAGTCGAAAAAGATTTGACAGGACCTCCATTTTCATTGTGTATAAGTCTATAGCACTGAGAAATGCGCAAATACCTATGCAGTTTGAGCCTTGTGGCGGTCGCCTTTGGAGCGTCTAAAATGACGCCTAATGAGCCCATTGATCACTTTTGTATGCCCATGTTTGCGCAAACTGGCTACAAGGCCTGGGATTTGAAGGGAGAAAAGGGCGTTTACTTGGACGAAAAAAACATGATCGTCCAGACCATGCAGTTAAATGTTTTCAACGGCAAAAAAGGCTCCGAACAAGAGCTCGACATCCGCAGCCCCAACGCCCGCATTCTCATGCAGGAAAATAAGGCCATCGGCGCAGCCAGCCCCATTGAAATTCGCGGTAAAGATTATACGCTCTGCGGCTATAATTGGGAGTGGGATGGCGCCGTTAAAAAAGTGACCGTTCATGAACGCGTGAATGTTGTGTTTAATCAAGGATTTGGAGACGTTTTGCATGAAAACGATTAGCCTGATTTGTTTTGCAACCTCTCTGTGTGCGCAAGAAACGCTCATCACCAGCGATCACGTTGAAATGGTCACCGAGCCGACGCAAAATGTCTTTCACTTCACTGGCAACGTCAAGGTTTCTGGAACCGACCTGCGTGCAGAAGGCGATTCCATGACCGTCTACTCGGCTCACAAGGAGGGGCAATCGTCGGCAGGTATCGGGTCTATTGATAAGATTTTTGCCAAGGGCTCCGTGTTGATCGTTCAAACGGAACGTGAGGCGAGGGCCGGCTCGGCAGAAATTTACCCGACCGAGGGCCGACTCGTCCTCATGGACTCACCTGAAGTCAAAGAGAAGGACGGCATTGTGCGCGGCGAAAAGATTGTCTTCGTCAAAGGAGAACACAGGGCGATTGTCGAGGGAGCGGGGCCTACACAGCGGGCCACTGTCCTTTTGCCCAACATGGCACATGTTGACATTGACGCCGACAAGAAGGATTGACCCCTTCAAAGACCGATGAAAAAGGGCTCTATAGCAAGGCCCGAGGAGCGAGGGCGACAGGAGCGTACGTTGGTACGTGACTTAGCCCGAACGACGAGAACGCCGCTAGAGACCCTTTTGCATCGGTCTTTTTCAGCGGCCTTTCCACAAGAGCTCAATAAAATGCAGCCATAGAAACGCGCGGAGGTGATTTTTGGGCAGAAACTGTTCGTATTGGGCGCATTTTTTAGTTGGGGCGTTGGCTAGGTGGAGGTTGTGGAGGTCAGCATAGGAAAAGGCACCGTATTGGCGGTAGTGATCAACGGCCGCTGGAGTCAATTCCGGCAGGGATCCAAAGAGGTGCATGTGGCCGCGAACAACTTCTAAAAACCAATCTTGTCGCATTGTCAACAGGAGGCCATTTTGCGCACCTTTTAGGGTTTTGTGCGGAATGTAAAAAGAGACGGTGGGATGTTTTTTGAAAAAGAGGCCCAGTGTTTTGGCGACACAGAAACAGCCGCTGGCGACAATGCGGTCTATAATTGGCACACTGTGCTGGACAAATGGGCTGCGTTTCGGCTTTTGGAAAGTCACCGTGGAGTCGTCGAAAGGCAGGCATTCTTTGCCATCGTGGACGCAGTTGTGCAAGACCGTCTTGGGGGGAATGTAGGTGTTTGGCGCAATCAAGACATTCGACAGGCGCGTTCCCTGACCGATACAGCTGCCGCGGCCGATGCGAACGTTGGGGCCAACCGTGACATGGTGTTCGATGCGGACATCCTTTTCAATCCAAATGGGGTCGCAAAACCGAATGCGTCCCCAATAGTCCCACCAAAAGGCGCAATTTTGGAGGTTGCCGCTGCTGTGCTCGCGCTGGAGCCATTGTTCATTGAGCTGGTACCAGTACTTAATGAGTCCCTTTTGCGGCATGCTGTCTGGCGCCTTCAAGTACGGCAACCGGCTCATGACGTAGACCGAGCGATTGAGCAATCCCGGGTGACTCGACAGGATGCGCAGGCGCAAAGAAATGTTGTGTTTTGCCAAAAAGGTGCGAATTTTTCGCGGCGATTCCGTGTATAGGTGGACCTGCGTCGCGCCCTTGTCCTTTGCGAACTGCAGCCAATGTTCCAAGAGCGAACGATCCCCCACCGGCCAGAGAACAAATGGATCGCGCGAAACGATAAGGGTGTCGAGATGCTTCCACGGAGGCGCCACCAGGCTTAAAATGCGCTCCTCACCGATTTCCCATTCCCTACTTGCCGAAAGTGCTTGCACGCACTGATATAAGCATAAAAACGCAAGGAGTGCAATTACAAAGCCGTTGAAGCCACTCTCCCCTCAATCATTAGCGACATTTTATTACCGCGCATCGGTTTTCCGATGCGCCCTGGATGCGCCATTAGAGAGCTCGGCGGGTCTAGGAAGCCTTTTGTGGCGAACTCCTTCGGCGCTCGGGAGCGGCTTTGGCTGTGAAAAAACAAGATATTGAAATGGATTTGTCGTTGTTTTTAGAAAAGAATCTTCAAATATAGTATTTTTATAAAAAGTCAAGCTTTTTCGTAAAAATTTTCGGCACGGCAGAAGCTCTTTTAATATTTACATAATCCAAAAAACAATCTCGATTCCCGCATTCTGGGCTGCATCTAGCATATGCGTTATAGCTCGATGGCTTTGATACTGCGTTGGGTATTATATAGCTGTGTATATCGGCCCTAAATATAGCCTCGACGATTTATTGCAAAAAAGCTTGACTTTTTGTTTAAAAAATTATATCAGACATTAAATACAAAAAATGAATATTTAAAATCCCAATCAATATCAGATATTAAAAAAAGTCAGCCAAAGCCGCTCCCGAACGCAGAAGGAGTGCGCCACCAACAGATCACGAGACCCGCCGAGTTCTCGCCAACTAAACGTCGAAGTGCAACACTTAAGACTTAGCTTGCAAGACTTCGCAGTGCTTTAAAATGTTTTTGTGGAACGATTCTGGTATCTTTTCCCAATACAGCACATCGACGCGAAAAGGCAGGTCTGAATCGTCAAACGCGGCTTTCAACTGTTGGGTTTTGTCAATTGGACTTTTAAAAACGATGTCTAGGTCAGACGTCATTTTGGCATTTCCAAACACGCGAGAACCAAAGGCCAAAACCTCTTCTCCAGGAATTGTTTCACGCAAAATGGCCAAAACAATCTGTAGTTCTGAAGGAGCGACCTTCATCGATTCGCTCTCTCTTCTAATTTTTTGGCCAAATACTGTACCGCTTCTAAAAACTGTGGAATGCTTTCGCAGGTCGCATTGGCAATCATAAGGTCGTAGGCATGCGTTGTCTTATTGCGCATCAGGCGGTACGCATCCCACTGGACGACACTGTCTTTTATGATTTCTGCCTCAAAGGCGTATCGAATGAGCTCCTTGAATGTTAGTGATTGGATTTCAGCAGAGACGACGTTCATCTCGAGGTATTTTTTAATCATTTTTACAGCTGCGTCATAAGTATATTCAAAACGCTGAATGATGGAGTCTCGAACAAACTCATTTGGCGTTTTTTCATATACTTTCAAAGCCACGTCAAGCGTATCAATGGCCCTCTTTAAATGACTGACATCTAAATCCATATGCTACTAAAGTCTAATTCGACACCTACAGCACGGTCAAGCATCAAGAGCACGGTTTCGCAACGACTTTCACCGCCTCCCCATGTATTTCTCGATCAACTGGTAGAGGTAGGTGAGCTGTTCATCGTGGTCGCGGACGAACTTGGCGATCTGTTCCCGGATCTCGCGGATCTCGGCCAAAATGTCTTCTTTCAGCTCGAAGTAATCGGCCTGCAGGCCCATCTTGGTATTTTTGAGCGTGTCTTGTATCTTTTTCTCGAAAAAGTCTAATTTTTCTGCAATATCTTCGTCCGACATACTTTCAATATGAAGCAAACGGACGCCAAAGACAATAAAAAAATGGACTTTTCCGATCTCTCGAGACGAATCGACAACTGCCCTACAACGTGGATTCGGGTGTCAATCGCGGCCCAGGCGCTTGAGCTCTGCCAACGCAACCACATACAACAGTCTTTTCCTGTCTCCACGTCGAAAAAGGAGCCATGCAACATCGAGAACTCCTTTGGGACGCCGCGCGGGCTGCACGTCATCGAGGCGAAAATCGGCGAAAAGGCTCCATGGGGCATGATTTTTGTGGATCGTGTGGCTCGCGGGAAATGTTTTTGGCAATGGCCGCCCTCGCCGGAAAGCCTCATCACAAGCCGCATTCTTCGTCTCCGAGGGCTCGAAAACGGCATCAACGCTGGCCAAGACAAGTCTGGCAATGTCTGTGATTCCTTCGCCCGCTACATCTACATTCACGGCACCAATCGCGAAGATTGCATAGGTCGGCCGTTCTCCAAGGGCTGCGTCCTCCTGAACAACGCTGACATGATCGACCTCTTTGATCGCGTCACAGAAGGGACACCTGTCTGGATATTTTAAAAAATTTTGTTTGCCCTTCTTACTTTTTTTGAAACCATCAATTTTCTTCATGGAACAACACTCACGCGCTCATGGCCGCGAACACAACGCATTGCGGCCCATCACCTTTCAACCCAACATCGCGCCGAACGCCTCTGGGTCGGTCCTCGTTCGCTTTGGCAACACACAAGTCATCTGCGCCATCACGCTCGAGAAAAAGCTGCCCAAATGGATGCTCCGCGAGGAAAACAAGACCGGCTGGCTGTCCGCAGAATACTCGATGCTCCCCTACTCCACCCTCGAGCGTAAACAACGCGACATCTCCAAAGGCAAACTCGATGGCCGCACGGTCGAAATCCAACGCCTCATTGGCCGCAGTCTACGCGCCGTCGTCGACCTCAAGGCCCTCAACGACTACACGCTCTGGATCGATTGCGATGTTCTCCAAGCCGACGGTGGAACGCGAACAGCGTCTATCTCAGGGGCCTATGTCGCAGCCAGTCTCGCCTTTCGCAAACTCCTCCAAACGGGCTCTCTCGCTCAAAACCCACTCAAAAGCGCCGTGGCAGCCGTAAGCGTCGGTATTCTCAACAACCAGGCCCTCCTCGACCTCGACTATCTCGAAGATAAAGACGCCGCCGTCGACTTCAACGTCGTCATGACCGACTCCGGCCAGTTTGTCGAAATACAAGGTTCCGGCGAAGAATCCACCTTTTCCGAAGACCAGCACAACGCCCTCCTCGGCCTCGCCAAGTCCGGCATTCGCAAAATCCTTCAGCTCCAACAAGAGGCCATCGCGTCAGCGACATTTTAAAGACTGAGGAGCGCATATTGATCTTCAATTAAAAGTCTTAGCATCCTTAGCTGTGACTCAAACCTTATCAAAATCGGGTAAATTTTTATAGCTTCAAAGATGAACTTAATCATTACAGGCGGCTTCGCCCGCAGCATTCGACTGAAGTGCCCCAAGCAGAGTGATGTCCGGCCAGCGACAGACTTTACGCGACAGGCAGTCTTTTCATCCCTAGGAGACCTCGTGGCGGGCTCAAATGTGCTGGATGTATTTGCCGGCGTCGGGTGTTATGGCCTCGAGGCGCTCAGTCGTGGAGCTACTGCGGTTACATTTGTCGACAAAAACCGCTTTCACTTGGCCGACCTCAATGTCAATTTGGCGGCCGTCACTCGCAACATTCCACAAAAGGTGGATGTCCGCATCGTCTGCGCTGACTTTTTCCTCTTTGTGACGAAAAACGTGCCCAATTTCGACCTCGTTTTCCTAGATCCGCCATATGCGCTTTCACTGGAACGGGCCGCCGAAATACTGCTGTTGAGCGCCGAACACCTTCACGATGGCGCGCACATCGTCTTTGAAATGCCGGCCGATCTGTTACCGCCGGAAGTGCCGTCGCTAGAGCTGCTGAAAACCTTGGGCAAGACGGGTAAAGGAAAGCCGCGTGTCGCTATTTTTAAGAAAAGACCTGTGTAAATTTTTAAGAAAAGACATGCGTAAAAGGATCTCTAGGTCTCGTTGTTTTGGTGCGCGCGAAACAAGCTTTCACAGCATTTTGCATAGGTCTGGGGTGGCTGACCGGGCTTGAACCGGCGACCCTCGGAACCACAATCCGATGCTCTGGCCAACTGAGCTACAACCACCACACGAAAAACGTCCTCTAACGAAAATCATCTGAGCAGCGATGTCAACGATTTTTTAGCAAAAACCAAAGACTTTACCCAATCGCGAGCTAAAGAATCGAGGCAAAGAGCATCTTGGTATACTCGTGTTGCGGGTCTTTGTACAGGACATCGGCTGGCGCTTGTTCGACGACTTTCCCGCGGTTGAGAACAACAACGGTGTCGCTGACGTGCTCAATGACAGCCATATCGTGCGCAATAAAGAGATAGGTGAGATTGAGCTCAGCCTGGAGGTCTTTGAGTAAGTTGATGATTTGGGCCTGAATGGAGACGTCGAGGGCGCTGACTGGCTCATCGCAGAGGAGAATTTCGGGCTCTACGGCAAGTGCACGAGCGATGCCAATGCGCTGTCGTTGACCGCCACTGAACTCGTGTGGGTAACGATGAATGCTGTTTTTTGGCAATTGGACGAGGTCGAGGAGGCCAGCAATGCGTTTAGCGCGTCCAGTCCTTGAGAGCGAGAAGTGGATATCGAGCGGCTCGCCGATAATGCCATCAATCGTCATGCGCGGGTTCAGCGAGTTGAATGGGTCTTGAAAGACCATCTGGATTTTTTTTCGAAAGGGGAAAAAGTTTTTCTTGGAGAGCGTGTTGAGCTCGATGTTTTCGTAAAAAATGCGGCCAGCCGTGAGCGGTGCCAGTCGAATGATGCTCCGAGCGAGCGTGGTCTTTCCGCTTCCACTCTCGCCTACCAGGCCAACTGTCTTGCCTTTTGCCACCTCAAAGGAAACATCATCAACGGCCTTGATCACGCCAATCTGTCGCCGCAAAATGCCGCTGAGAATAGGGTAATGTATGCTGAGGTTTTGGATTTTAAGAAGCGGATGCGTTTTCATAGACTTTCGTAATCAATGGTCTTCAGGCGATGTTTTTTTTGGCCCAGTCGTGGAATGCAAGCGAGGAGCGCCTTGGTATATGGGTGTTTGGTGTGCTCCATGACAGCCTGCGTAGAACCCTCTTCGACAATTTTGCCGCGAAACATCACCAAAACGCGATCCGCGAAGTTCTGGACGAGACTGAAATTGTGCGTAATCAGCACAATAGCCATGTTGTGACGTTCGCGCAAACGCCGTAAGAGGTCGAGGATTTGCTTTTGAATGGTGACGTCGAGGGCAGTTGTAGGCTCATCGGCAATGAGTATTTTTGGCCGGCAAGCGAGGGCCATCGCGATCATAACGCGTTGCAACATACCGCCAGAGAGCTCATGTGGGTAGGCGTCGTAGCGTTTTTCTGCCTCGTGAATACCGACTTCCTTCAGCGCTTTTACGACGCATTGACGCACTTCTCTCTCTTCTGGGAAATGCAACTTGACCGCTTCAGCGATCTGATAACCGACTGTAAAAACAGGGTTTAAGGAGGTCGACGGCTCTTGAAAAACGTAAGCTATCTCCTTCCCGCGAATGGCCTGTAGGCTCTTTTGTGGAAGTGTTAAGACGTCCTTCCCGCGATAATAGACATGTCCATCGACCTCACAAGCCGGTCGCTCTGGCAACAAACGTGTCAACGACAATGCCGTAACGGATTTCCCGCTGCCGCTTTCACCGACAATGGCCACCGTCTCTCCTGCTGCGACTTCAAACGAAATCCCGCTCACTGCAGAAACAACTTCGCCGCGCATAGAAAAGCGCACACACAAATCCATTACCTCGAGCAATTGCATTGCGTTGCAACTCTACGTTTCTTCTGAGAAATGTAAAGTGAAAAGACCGCTGTAAAAGGTCCAACAATCATTAGCGAAATTTTAAAGCGCAATGGACGTGCGATCTTTCTAATTGAGAATATAGGCCAAATTAAACGTCTTTAACGCTGGCCTGTTAATCTCGTTGTTAAAATCGCTTCCAGCGGTGTTCCGCGTCACTCGGGCTAAGTCACTTACCTCAAGTAGACTCCTGTCGCCCTCACTCCGCAGGCCTTGCTGGAAGCGATTTTAACAACGAGATTTAGAGGTTACGGGCGCTGGGGAGTACCCAGAGGCCCGTAACCTTGGGATGGGAGAAAAGTCTTAGACGCTGGCTGCTTCAACGGGCTGGCTCTGTTCTTGAGTCACGGCAGTCGTCTTTTGAAAAATGTGCTTGGAGACGGCTGACTTATGTCGGCTGGCCTTATTGGGGTGCACGATGTTAATCTTAACAGCCTTATCGAGCGCGGAAATGTAGGCCTCGGAGCAAGCTTTAACTTCAGCTGCGTTGCCTGATTGTGCGGCCGCGGCGACTTTCTTTTGCATAGTCTTCAGCTTGCTGCGAACTTGGCGGTTGCGTTCAGTCCGTTTGATCGTTTGACGGATACTTTTTTTAGATGCCCTTTTATTAGCCATTTGAAAATTTTCCTGATTGAGTTGCGTTATCCTTGAGAAGTTATGTTTTTTGTCAAATATTATTTTTCTAATTTTTCCAACAGGACGTCATCGATGTAGAAATTGGCAAAGACGCTCTTAACGTCTTCGAGTTCTTCTAATTTTTCCACCAATTTGAGGATTTTTGCGGCCGTCGCTTCATCGGTGATCGATACGAGGTTGCTCGGGATGTAGGCGACTTCGGACGAGTCTGTTTTAATCTTTTTGTCTGAAAAGACGCGGACGAGGTTGTCAAAGTCGTTGATGGCGCAGATGACTTCGAAGTGATCACCCTTGTTGACGACGTCTTCGGCACCAGCCTCTAATGCGAGTTCCATGAGTGCGTTTTCGTCAACGGCCTCGGTGTCTAGGAGAAACTGGCCTTTTCGCTGGAAATTGAAGGCCAGTGCGCCAGCTCCGGCGAGGTTTCCACCCCACTTGCCGAGAGTGCTGCGGACTTCCGATGCGCTACGGTTTTTGTTGTCGGTCGTGACTTCAATAATGATGCCAACGCCACCCTGTGCGTAGCCCTCGTACGTAAGCTCCTCGATGAGCGTACCGGCAATTTCGCCCGTACCTTTTTTGATAGCGCGGTCGATGTTGTCGGCGGGCATATTGGCTTCCTTGGCCTTCAATATCAACGTTCGAATGCGTGGGTTGAACTCGGGATCGCCGCCGCCTGAACGTGCTGCGATGGTAAGCTCTTTGCTCAAAATGCTGAAAATCTTACCGCGTTTTGCGTCGATGACCGCCTTGTGGCGTTTGGTCGTTGCCCATTTGCTGTGTCCGGACATAGTTTAGATCGGTTGAAAGATTATGCCTTTTTTCGATTCGTCAACAACTGTTGCAAAATCGTCAAGAGGTTCTGGACCGTCCAGTATAGGACCAATCCTGACGGAAAATTATAACAAATAAAGAGAAAAAACGCTGGCATGAATTGAAAAATGCGCTTTTGCGTCGAATCCATTGTTGGGCTGGGCGTCATCTGCATTTGAAGGAACATTGTAACGCCCATGACCAGCGGTAACGGGTTGAATGGAAAGCCTGCTACGTGAAAGAGTGTGTCTGGAATAGACAGGTCGGAAATCCACAAAAATGGCGCAAAGCGGAACTCGGCCGTCGATCGCAACATGTAATAAAAGCCCAAAAAGATTGGCAATTGAATGAGGAGGGGCAGGCATCCGGCGGCGGGATTGACCTTGTTTTCCTTAAAGAGCTTCATGGTCTCCGTCTGCAGTTTTTGAGGGTTGCCCTTGTATTTTTCGCGGAGGGTCTGCAATGGTTTTTGAATGAGTGCCATGCGCTTTGACGAATTGACCTGCGCGGCAGTGAGCGGCCACAGCAGCAGCTTTACAAAGAGCGTCAACACGATGATCGTCCAGCCCCAGTTGTTCAAGACGCCGTGAATGGCGTTCATGATGACCACCAAAATGCGGCTGATGAAGCCAAAAAAGCCGAATTGCATGATCAGGTCCTGCTTCTTTCCAAGCATATCGAGGCGCGTATATTCTTTGGGACCAACGTAAAACTGGAGTCCGAGGATCTTTTCTGTCGTGAGTTCACCGAGGTCAAAGGAGAGGCTCGCCGTAATGCCTTCGTCAGCACCGATCCACTTGGGACGCGCGAAAAAGCCCGTTGAGGCGACATTGGGCGTCATCAACGTTGCAAAAAACTGATTCTTGACAGAGCCCCATTCGAGGTTCGGCACCGACTGCTCTTCGCGATCCTTGCCAGGGCTTCGACCGATGCCAAAAAAGCCATTGCTGGCCTTGAAGTCCTTGATCTTTACAATCTTGTCGGTCTTGCCGTTGTAATAGGTGAAATTGAGGTATTCACCGTAATTGTCACCGGGTGTCGCAGGAAACCAGCCAAGGTTCAGATAGACGCGAGAGAGCGATTGGGCGGACGGCGTATGATTGATAAAACGCGTCTCGTGATCAATGAGGTAGGGCTCGCTTTCCTTTTCAGCATTGAGGGCTGAAAGTTTATAGCCGCGCAAAAGCTTGAGGCCTTCTGGGCTGATGTATTCAAACAAAATGCTGTCAGAGCTCTGCTTGACTAGCTTGTACAAGGGCGAAAAGTCAACCTCTTTGCCAGCATCCGACAGGGAAAGGCTCAGGGCAGGGACATCATTGCGGGCGTTGAAGACGTATGGATCCGTCGTGTCCTTGCGATCCGCATACTTCTTGAAGGCCACTGACTGAATGCCGCCCCCGCGATTGGTAAAGGTCACGCGAATGGCATCATTTTCCAACACGTAGAGCTCCGCCTTGTCAACCACCGTCGCCTGAATGACGGGCGCTTCCACCTTCTTTTGCAGCAGCGTGGGCGCCGCCACGGGAGTTCCTGGAATGGACTCCACGTGTTTCACAACGACTTTCGCCGGCACTTCTTCTTGATGTTGGCTCTGGTAAATCCACAGCCCAAACGCAGCCGCTAAGCATAAGCCGCCTATTATTGTATCCCTATTCATATAAAAGACCTCTCCAAAATGACCTCTAGCGGCGTTCTCGTCGTTTGGGCTAGGTCACGTACGTCAGTACGCTCCCGTCGCCCTCGCTCCTCGGGCCTTGCTATAGGCGCATTTTGAAGAGGTCTTTGTGTTTGATTATTTGTATATGGAAATAGTATTAACATAAATAATCCTTAAGAAAGTTACATCGATTCTATTTTTTAGTCTGAATATTTTTGATGTTGTTTGCTCGCCGGTGGAAAGTCAACACCTCCGTGCGCAAAAGGATGGCAACGTAAGATTCGCCGTAGGCCCAAAAACGAGCCCTTCAAAAGTCCGTGATTCCGGATGGCCTCTTCGGTGTAGCGCGAGCAGGTGGGGTGATAGCGACATTCGACACGAATGCCAAGGCACGCGGGAATGACCGCCAATAAGCGGTACGCCTTGATTAACACTATCCCAACGATTTTCATGATTAATGATCGTTTAGCTTCTCCACTCCCTTGAGGAATCGCCTTTCGAGTTCTGAAAACGGGTGATCGAGGGCCGTCCTTCGGGCGATGACAACTAGGTCAACGCTCTCCGTCAAGGCCTCTTGATGCTTTCTAAAGAGCTCGCGGAACTGGCGTTTGACTCGATTGCGAACGACCGAAGATGTATCGACGCGCTTGGAGACAATCGCCGCAAATCGCCTGACACCTGTGTCCGTTGATAGGCACTGGAGAATGAAGGCGCCACAATCGACACGCGTCCCTTTTTCTCGAATAATGAGAAACGTCAACGTCTGTCGTATGTGTTGATCTCTGCTGTATCTCAAGAGACGATGAGCGCTAAACGTTGCCGACCTTTGCGGCGGCGGTTCGCAAGGACCTTGCGGCCCCCTACAGTTGCTTTACGAGCGCGAAAGCCACAACGACGGGCTCTCTTTAATTTTGAAGGTCTAAATGTTGGTTGCATGATAAAGAGATGGAACAAAAATCTAAGAGCAACCCTATGTCAAGCGAAAAGCACTCATTTCAGCTTGATTTTGTGTGATGCGGGTGTATGTTTTGTCGCATGTACAGAGGCTTAGTATTGTTGTTGTGTTTGGGGACTGTGTGGGGCGGTGTGATCGATTTGGGGACCATTCGTCGAGAGGCCGAACGCGACATTTTAAACATTTATGTGCAGAGCGGCGACAAGCAAATTTCGACATACGCCGAGCACGCATTGGCACTACATGGCGGTTTCCGGATGACTGCAAAAGACGAGGCTGTCTTTACCTTTGTATTAAAAGCAGAGGGATCCGGCTGTTCCTTAGAGATACGGTCGGGATACCCAGAACGCGCGCAGTTTCAAAAAACCTTTGATGGGCCCTTGTCGGTATCGACCCTTGAGGCCCTCGACTGTTGTGTAGAAAAAACCTTGGGCCTGCCTGGGTTTTTTACAGGCAAGGTCGTTTTTTCGAGCAAGCAGAGCGGTTTTGCAGAACTGTATGTGGCTGACCTGCTGTTTTCAAGCGTGAAGCAGCTGACACACGATCGGTCGGACTCGATTTTTCCACACTGGTTCCCCAATGGACAGAAGCTGATCTACACAACCTATTTTCACAAAGGCTTTCCCGACCTCTACACCATTGATTTGCGGACAAGGGAACGGCGGCCCTTTGCGGCGCATCAGGGAAGCAACACGGGTGGAACTCCTTCGCCAAACGGGCAAAACGTGGCGATGATTTTGTCGGCCACAGGCAATTCGGAGCTCTTTGTAAAAAACATCTCTGCACCACAATTACGTCGATTGACAAAGGACAGCGCTGTCAAAGCGTCTCCGAGTTGGTCGCCAGATGGGACGCGGTTACTCTTTGTTTCTGACCGGACAGGGCTCCCGCAGATTTATGAAATTCAAGCGCTACGTGGCCCGGCAAAGCGCATCCCGACAAACATCAGCCGCCACTGCACCGAGCCAGACTGGAACCCAAGAGACCCCAACCTGTTTCTCTTTACGGCGGTCGTCGACAATCATTTCCAGATCGCGCTCTACGACTTCAATACGCGCCAAAGCCGCATCTTGACACAAGCCAACGCGGACAGCATCGAGGGTTCGTGGATCAATGACGGTCGCCATATCTTGTTTACGCGTCGGACGCCCGCAAAGCGATCGCTGTACGTGATTGATTCTGTGACTGGCAGAGAATCACCATTGTCGCCAGCAGAGATGAAGGACGCCGCACAGGGCCACTTTCATAAATAATAGTATGCCTCAATCCATTCTGGCGGTATGGAACAATTAATAAGCTCGTTGCGGCACGTGATGCGGAAATTGAGATGGGGCATCGTGGATCATATAGAGATTGCGAATCGAGGGCGTGTTGTCACACGCAGAGCTTGAGGGAGTTAGTACTTCTGTAGACGCATTCACCGCAGACCGGTTAAAAACGCAGGAAGTTGTTTTCACTCTTTTGGTGAAATTTAAATTAGAACACTCATGACCATGCAGGCCTCAATTAGAAAGGCAACGCGACCAATAGGACTTGTTTTTCGCTAATGATTGAGGAGTATTTGAAAATAATTCAAAAAAATGTTTGACATTTTTGGAAAAATACAAATATTATCCCAGTTATGAATATTAATAACATTTCTAATACTGCTCCTCTCGGATTCGACCCAATGGCCATGGAGTATAAGCCTTTGCGCACGATGCACAAGCATTACATTGACATGTTGCGCAGCGCCGTACACCAGGGTCTGATAGTTGATTTTGCGAGCGCGTGGATCAGCAACATCTCCTCGATCGAGTCCATCATTCAGGCCGTTCGCAACAAACGCCCAGCATATAAACAACTCAAAAATGAAGTGAATCGCCTTAATAGTATCGAAACCGATACAAGCACCAGCAAGAATTAACACCCCTTTGACGCAGACCGTTGCAAAATGGCGGCAGGACTCGAATAACGAGCTTTCCTCCGCATTTTGCAACGGTCTTTTTAATGGGCAATGTCGAAGGAGGCGAAGGAGGCTGTACGCCAGGTGTTTTCAACTGTCGTGTGCTGAATGTGTGAGGTCATGGCCTGATCGAGAGCCTTCTTGAAGGCCAACACGTCGGTCGACTCGCCCTCCACCTCGAGCTGCACGCGCCCATCCGGCATGTTTTTGATAAAACCTTTGACGGGAAATGTTTGGGCGAACTGGAACGCTTTGTAGCGAAACCCGACGCCCTGAACATCACCCTCATAGAGGCATTTTAGAAAAAAGATACGCTTCTTCATGATCGCATCTTAGCATTATTTGGCATTCTTTGAAAGCAAAAAGTTATTCACAAGATTTTGTGAAGAACGTGAAAAAAACACGTCAATCGTGGTGGATGGACGGTGAAAAAGCCAAAGGGCAGAGTGCATGGTCGACGCGAAATGAGATTTTTATTGCACGGCATAAGCGTGTGCAAATGAATGACTTGCGCTATTCCGAATCCTTGCAATATCGCCGCTATGGGTTTATTGGAGCCAGTCTTGGAGGCGAGCTTTAAGGATTGTCGCTATTTGTGAATAAAGCAAAGGATGTGTGCTTTTTTGATTGCTTCTGTAAAGCAAAAAACAGAGTGTAGGAGGTGTTTTCTAAATACAATGCAGTGGATCAGCCTACAGAGCGTGAGTTTGGCTTTTGGACGGGATGCCGTGTTGGACAGGGTGTCCTTTGACATCTTTAAGGGCGACCGCGTGGGTGTCATTGGGAGAAATGGATGCGGAAAGAGTTCTCTGCTTAAGGTGATCGCCGGCCAGCTCGCCATCGACGACGGAAAGGTAGAGCGCGCTAAAGGCATTATTACGGGCTATTTGCCGCAAGATATACCCTCCTATAACGGGCCCATAAAGGACTTTTTGATGCAGGTGGGGAAAAGCCTCTTTGAGGTGGAAGCGGTCCTGTCGCAGTTCAATGTGCCCAACGAGGGCCGCTTTGAAGACCTCTCCGTGGGCCTCAAACGGCGACTTCTGTTGGCCCGGGAGTGGCTCAAGCAGCCGGACATTCTGCTCCTGGACGAGCCCACCAACCACCTCGACATTCCATCGATTCAATGGCTGGAATCCCTGCTAAAAAAGTTCAAGGGGGCGGTCCTTTTCGTGACGCACGACCGCGCTTTCCTGCAAAACCTATCGTCGCGCATTCTCGAGCTCGACCGCGGCCAGGCCTTTTGTTTTGACTGCACATACGACGATTTCCTGAAAAAGCGGTCCAAGTTTTTCGAACAAGAGGCGGCACACCGGGAACAGTTTGACAAAAAGCTCGCAGCCGAAGAGCAGTGGATTCGGCGCGGCATCAAAGCTCGAAGGACGCGCAATGAGGGTCGTGTGCGCGCCCTGGAGGCTCTGCGTCTGCAAAAGTCGCAACAGAGGTCGCTTAGCGGCACGATCAACCTGGAAGGGCAGGCCTTCAAGCGTTCTGGGGACAAGGTCATCGAGGCAGAGCACCTCTCGTTCTCGTACGCGTCGAGACCACTCCTTCAAGATTTCTCCTGCAAAATCGACCGCGGCTCCAAGATTGGCATTGTCGGCAACAACGGTATTGGCAAGACCACTCTCATTCGCCTGCTCCTAAAAACGTTGGTACCCTCTAGCGGAACTGTCGCCCACGGAACGAATTTGACGGTCACCTACTTCGATCAAACGCGCATGCAGCTAAAAGAAGAGCTGTCTGTCTTTGACAACGTTGCTGAGGGCCGCGAGTATGTCGTCATCAATGATAAAAGGCGTCACGTCATCAGTTATTTGGAGGAATTTCTCTTTGAGCCCGACCGCCTCAAAAGCCCCGTCAAGATGCTCTCTGGTGGCGAAAAAAACCGCCTGATGCTCGCCAAGCTATTTTTGACGCCGGCCAACGTCATCGTGATGGACGAGCCCACCAACGATTCCGATATCGAAACGCTCGAGCTCCTAGAGGCCTTTTTGCTGGATTACAAGGGGACGCTCCTTCTCATTTCGCACGACCGCCTGTTTTTGGAAAACATCTGCGACACTTTCTTTTATTTAAAAGGTGATGGCGCCTGCGAGGTCCTCAATGAGTCACACCCGTTTCTCAAACCAACGCAGGCCTCGGTAAAAGTCGAAAAGCCGGCCACAGTCGCGCCCATCACAGCGTTGCCAAAACGCAAGTTGAGCTATAAAGAGCAACAAGAAAAGATCGATCTGCCTGGCAAAATCGAAACACTCGAAGCCGAACACACGGCCCTGCTTCAAAAAATGGCAGCCCATCAGGCCTACACCTCCGCAGCAGACGACGCCAAACAACTGGCACACCTGGAATCCGCCATTGAAGCCGCCTATAGGCGTTGGTCAGTATTAGAAGAGAGCTGCTAATACATTTTTTATTGATTTTAGAACAATCGGGCTCCGTGACACCCAGCCAGGAAATTTTGAACGGCCATGGCGCAGAGGAGAAAGCCCGATAGCCGTGTTCCGATACGCAGCACGACGGGCGTAAACAGCTCAATCTTTTTAGCGGCGACGTAGAGGGCGATGTAAAGTGTGATTTCCACCAAGACAATCGCCAGGTAGACCGAAGCATGTTGCGTCGAATTGACCGCCGCCGACTTGAGGTTGATAACGGCCGTCAAACATGCTGGGCCGGCGATCACTGGAATGGCGAGGGGCGCGATCGTGATGTCGAAAAAGTGCTTTTCGCTGTGCATCGTATTTTCCTCCAACTTGCCCAAAATGAGGTCCATCGACGCGATAAAAAGAATGACGCTTCCCGCTATTTTAAAGGCATTGAGGCTGATGTTCATGCTCTCAAACAACTTGAGACCGAAGGCGGCTGTGAAGAGAAACAAGAGCAGCGCCACGATCGTCGCAATCGTCGCAATGCGCACGCGTTCGGCAGTCGTCCGATTGGCCGTAAAACTGATAAAGATCGCCACCACGGCAATGTGACTGCTGACGACAAAAAATTGCAGAAACGTTTTTTCAAAAAAAGCTAAGTTGGACATATAAAGAGCATCTGTTACGCCAGAGAATCGACGGTTTGTCAAAGATTTTCGTGCACGTCCTGCAAGCCCCTCAATCATTAGTGAATTTTTACTACCGCGCATCGGTTTTTCGATGCTCCCTTGAATGCGCCGTTAGAAGTAGTAACTCACTCCAACTCTGCGTGTGGCAACACGCTCTGGATGCGCCATTAGAGAGCTCGGCGGGTCTCGGGAGCCGTTTGTGGCGCACTCCTTCTGGGCCCGAAAGCGGCTTTTGCTGATTTTTGAAAAATAGGCGGAGATTGATTAGGGGTTTAGAATATTAGATTTTTATATTTAATATCTATTGTGTTTTTTAAATAAAAAGTCAAGTTTTTTCGTAATAAATCGGCGATACCTTATTCCTAGGCGAAAGGCACATCACTGTAATGCCCAACGCAGCATCAAAGCCGTCGAGCTATGGCGCATAGGCTCGTTGCGGCAAAGAATGCGGAAACAAAGCCGTCGAGTTATCGCCTGCAAGCTCGCTTCGGCCATATTCAGAGCCAAAAGGAACGTCACTGCAAGGTCCAACGCAGCGCCAAAGCCGTCGAGCTATGGCGTGTAGGCTCGTTGCGGCAAAGAATGCGTGAATTGAGATTGATGTTTATTGATTATGTAAAGATTAAAAGAGCTTCTGCCGTGCTGAAAAATTTTACGAAAAAGCTTGACTTTTTACAAAAATACTATAATCAAGGATTTTTATATAAAAACAGCGACAAACCCATTTCAATATCTTGTTTTTTCGCAGCCCAAGCCGCTCTCGAATGCAGAAGGAGTGCGCCACAAACGGCTACCGAGACCCGCCGAGCTCTCTAATGGCGCATCGAGGGCGGCTTGCAGACGCGGACCAGTTAAAAATTCAGGGAAGTGTTTTCACCATTTGGTGAAATTTAAATTAGAGCACACATGGCCATGCAAGCCTCAATTAGAAAGGGAAAGCGGTCGGCATGACTTGTTTTTCGCTAATGATGATTGAGGGCAAGCCACCTCAATCATTATTGAATGACTGAGGGAGGGCAGTGCACACAAAAGTTGTATGGCTGAAGTGAACGCAACTAGAGCATCGACTCTTACGTCGACTCTTCAGAATCGGTTGCTTCGTTGGCGGAGGGGAGGTCCTTTTCGCTCTTGAAGCTGCGCATCAGGACGTCGATGCGGCCAACGTTTTCGATGCCAAGGTTTTCACGAAGGCCGATGAGGATGGCGTTTTGAATGCGCACCGAGAGGCTCGAGAGCTGTTCGCCGGCGCGGAGAACGATTTTCACAAGGATGTGCAGATTTCCGCGGTGCTCTTTGACCGATACTGATGGCCGATACGTGGATCCGACGCGCATGCAAGCGTTTGAAATGACGCCCAAGAGCGCCCGCTTCGAGACGGAAACGCGGCCGGTGTCGGTTTGGAGAATATCGATCGGGCGAAAACGGCGGCACATGCGAATGAGCAACCACAAGGCGATCACGGCCCCGATGATATAGATTTGCGGGGCCTCGTTCCAGTCGTAGACAATGTCTTTAAGCGTGTCCCAGGAAATTGAGTTGATGATGTCCATGTTTATTCACTCGTTGTGTCTGCCCAGGTTTGCTCCTTAAGCTTTTCAGAGGCGGTTTGCAGGCGGACGCCGTCGATAATGACGTCGACGCGGTTAACATCTTTTAGGGTCATAGTCGAGACTTTTTCGCGGACGTTCTGTTGAATGCAAACGGCCACCCTTGCCAGCTCGACGCCGAAATTCAAAATGACGCGCACCTCGATGTCGTAATTGCCTGAGTCGGTTTCGGTGACGCGGACACCGCGGTCGGACTCTTTTTTAGAAAAGATTTCCGCAATGCCATCGACGAGGCTGCTGCCGACGGAGTGTACGCCCTCGACTTCGAGCGTCGACAAGCGCACAATGCTGGCCACGACCGAGTGATTGATCTTGATGTCGCCGAGAGATCCCTGTTCATCGGAAATCAATGGGACGCGATCGTTTGTGTCTGAAACTTTTTTCTTGTTCATAAGAGACCTTTGCAAAACGTATATTAAATATAAAATAACCTTTTGAAGAAATCAACCAACCATTTGTTTTTAGTTTTTAAAACAGAATCATTTTTACTCTCCGAAGACCTACACAAAATGTCGTCAAAGCTTGGCTTTGCGCGAGTACAATCTGCCGTAATAGCAGCGTTATCCATCCGGCTTCGCCAATTTTTTTGCGAAATATAAAAATGCATGCATTTTTGTGTTTCGCTTTAAAAGTTTTTTGGAGAGGGGGTCGGGGAGAGACTTTTTTTCAAAAAAGTCTTTCCCCGTGGCCAGTCGGCGCAGCGCGAAACGAGCTTTCACGGCATTTTGTGTAGGTCTTCTTCGGTAAATAGACCTTTGGGTGTTCTATCCATAAACTCTTCGATGTATTTTGTTGTGGCGCTGCCGTTTCTAAAGACTGGGTCCTTCATAATGGCTTTGCAAAATGGAATGGTGGTCTTGATGCCGCGGATGATGTATTCGTCGAGGGCGCGGTACATGCGGTCGATGGCGATGGCCCGGTTTCGACCGATGGCGATGAGCTTGCCAACCATGCTGTCGTAGAAACGCGGGATTTCGTAACCGCCGTAAACATGGGAATCGACGCGGATACCGTGGCCTCCGGGCGGATAAAAGAGGGTGATGCGGCCGGGATTTGGCATAAAATTGCGCGCGGGATCTTCGGCGTTGATGCGACACTCGATGGCGTGCTTGGAAAAGCGAATGTCTTTTTGGTCGAATTCGAGCTCTTGTCCGCTGGCGATGAGGATTTGCTGCTTGATGAGGTCGATGTCGGTGATTTCTTCGGTGATGCCGTGCTCGACTTGAATGCGGGTGTTCATCTCCATGAAGTAGAAGTTGCCCTTTTTATCGACCAAAAATTCGATGGTACCCGCGTTCTCATAACCGCAGAACTCGGCCAAACGGACGGCCATTTTGCCCATTTTTGAGCGCAGATCGGGCGTCAAGAAAGGTGAGGGCGCCTCTTCGATGAGCTTTTGGTAACGTCGTTGAATGGAGCAGTCGCGCTCGCCAAGGTGAATGACTTTTCCATGCGCGTCGGCCAAAATTTGAAATTCGATATGTCGCGGCTCTTCGATATACTTTTCGATGTAGACGTCGCCGTTGCCAAATGCCTTTTCGGCCTCCATACGGGCCGCGTTGAACTCTTTTAAAAAGGCAACTGAGTTGTGGGCCAAGCGCATGCCCTTGCCCCCGCCGCCAGCAACCGCCTTGATGATGACCGGGTAACCGATCTTTTCCGCGACTCGTAGGGCCTCTTTTTCATTACCGATGATTCCTTCGCTTCCGGGAATGATCGGAACCTTGGCTTTTTTGGCTATTTCGCGGGCCATGGCCTTGTCGCCCATCTGCGCGATCGTGGCTGGTTTTGGGCCAATAAACTTGATTTTGCAGCTCTCGCACTGTTCGGCGAAACGCGCGTTTTCCGAGAGAAAGCCGTAACCGGGGTGAATGGCATCGACGTCGCCAATCTCGGCCGCGCTCAAGATGCGGTTGGCTTTGAGGTAGCTCTCGCTCGCCGGTGCCGGGCCAATGCAAATAGCCTCGTCGGCGAGCTGCACATGCAGAGACTGCTCATCGGCTTCGGAGTAAACGGCCATGGTCTTTATACCGAGTTCCCGACACGCTCGAACGACGCGCAGGGCGATCTCTCCGCGGTTCGCAATTAAGATTTTTTGTATCATGACTGACTGAGTTTGACCTTAAACATCGCTTGTCCGTACTCGACGGCTTGGCCATTGTTGACGAGTACCTCGAGGATGGTTCCGCTGACCTCGGCCTGGATTTCATTCATGACCTTCATGGCCTCGATAATGCACACGGTCGTTTCGATCGTTACTTTTGCCCCAACCGACACAAAGGCTGGGCTGTCTGGAGAAGAAGCCGTATAAAAAGTGCCCACCATGGGCGATTTAATTAGGGCGACAGTCTTGTCATTGACATCCGCAACGGGAGTTGATGAAGCAGCGGCGGTCGTTGTTGGAGCGGCGACTGTTACCGGGGCCGCTGGAATGGGCGCCGTCAACACGGTACCATCTGCTTGACGCTTGATGCAGAGCTTTAGGTCCTTCTCTTCGATTTGAAACTCAGTCAATTCTGACTGTTTCATCAAATCGACGATTATTTTGATTGCTTTGAAGTCCATGGGCTATAGGTATGAAGGTTTTTTTAACAATAATCAATAAAAAAGACCGTCACGGAACATACTACAATTTTTGAGATTCAATTTGTTGGGTCAACAATCAGCATCCACTTTTTCAGCCGATCACAGCCAAAAATGGCTAAAATCCAAGCGACCAGTACTATTTACCGAGCGCCAGGGCGCGTGCGCGTTCAAACTGTTTGCGGAAGTGAGAGGCGAGAGTGTTTTGCAGTTGAATTTCGCGCAGGGGATCGTGGCCGGAAGCGATTTCGCGGATGGATGAGATGGCCTTGTCGTAATTGACGTTGGAGAAATCTGAGAAGACGGCCATGGCTTTTTTGTAGGCCTTTGGGTTGCGCGTTTCAGTCAGAGAGATTGCTTTCCATGCGGCGGAGAGCTCTTCCTGGACATCCATAAAAGCTACTTTGGTGATAAAGCGAAGGGCTTCCATCGCTGGACGCGTCCAGGAGTCGTGAAAGGCAAATTTCCCCAAGCGCGCGTATGGATTAATGGCACAGTCTAGGCGGTAGGGCTCGTATTCTTTATTGATGTAAAAGTCTTTGCGAATTGGGGCGCGGCAGACAGCGTATTTTTCAGGGCCTCCTGGTGTTCCGACCTTGAAGTCTAGTATTTTTTGTCCATCCAAAGAGATGACAAACTCTACAAAGGCCTGGGCAGCCGTTTTGTTAGGTGCTCCACGGAGAACGGCAATGGGGTCGGGCGAAGGGAAGGATCCCACTGGATTAACGTAGCCCAGACGTTCGGATTGTGCTCGCGTCGCCAAGAGAGCCTGATAATATCGGCCATAGAAGTCGATGACGATGCCAACAGCGCAATTGCCATTGGCGACGTCGAGGGGGGTCTTTGTGGAGGCGTCGCTGTAATAACGGGTATTGGCGCACATTTTCTGGAGGACGCGGAGGCCGTTTAGCCAGCCCTCACGGACGATAGCCTGCTCTTTTTCGTTACTCACTGGGCCCTTTGCGGCGGCCTCGGTGTACAAGTTGAGCATCTGTTCCTGAATGACCACTTCAAATGTCTTGAAGACGACGCTGCTCTTACCGGGGTCGACGATGGCCAGCTCCTTAAAGAACTTCGGGTCGGTGAGGTCCGTCCAGTGGTCTGGGACGCGGTTAAAATTGAGGGCCTTGAGCCTATCCTTGTTGTAGACGATGCCAAAAACTGTCAAGCAAACGCCGACCCAGCGTCCGTGCGGATCCCAGAGGCTTTCTCCTGCGAGCGTTGCCGGAATGGCGTCTTCGGTAAAGTACTCGGGGCACTTTTCAAACAGCCCGTGGTCGTCGAGGAGACCGATGTCGGTGCTCTTTTTGAACTCGCTGACGCCGCCGCCAAAAACGACGTCCATGCCGCACGTAATTTCGTCGGACTCGAGAAAGGCCTTGCGCACCTGGGCATCGAGAGTGTCTTGAGTAATGTCGATCTTGGTGTTAAAAATGGCTGCCTGGACGACTTGTGACCACGCCTTCCCGCTCTGTTCCCACTGGTAACGGAAAGAGCTGGTGTACATCGAGTACAGGTAACGCATCATGTCGCTGGCGCCGCTCATAAATCGCCAATCGACCGTCACAGTGCGTCCCGTCTTCTCTTTGTACCAGCGTTTAAATGCCTGTTCTGTCTCGTACCGGATCGACTCGACGTGCGGTGTGACGACAACAACCGTATCGTCGGCGCTTCCGACCACCGTGGTTTTTTTGCTTCGAAAAACCAATGGCAACGCGATGACCAACGCGATTAATATTAGGATAATCCCTTTGCTTCTCATATTACTTTTTCAAAATGACGACATCCTCTGGCATTGCCGAAGCGAAGAGGCCCTTTCGGTTTGTTTGGCCCAGATGGCAGGGATTGAGCTCGGAGATTTTAAGACGGACGCCCTGTTTTTCAAATTCGTAGTGGGCGACCTCGCCAAAATAGGTGGCGTTACCGATTTCGCCGGCGATGCAGTTTTCAGAACAGGGTGTCGTCTCCAGTTTCAAGCTCTCTGGGCGGATGCAGAGCCAAACGGAGTCGTCGACTTGCGGTGGGTGTGTCGCGTTTACGAGTGCGCCGCGGAAATTGCCGATTTCGGTCTCGACAAAACCTTCGCCGGCCCCGACTCGCAGGACTTTTCCAGGAATAAAGTTGGTCTCGCCGATGAAATTGGCGACAAAGCGGTTTTTCGGCCTCTTGTAGATTTGGAGCGGCGTCCCGACCTGCTCGACGACGCCCTTTGAAAAGACGGCGATGCGGTCGGCGATCGAGAGGGCCTCTTCTTGGTCGTGCGTTACGTAGATCGTTGTCAACTCAAACTCTTTACAGATGCGGCGAATTTCAGAACGCATCTCGTTGCGCAGCTTGGCGTCGAGGTTTGACAGCGGCTCATCGAGCAGAAGGCATTGCGGCCGGACGACGAGCGCCCTGGCGAGCGCCACGCGTTGTTGCTGGCCGCCAGAGAGCTGATTCGGCTTGCGTTGTGCGTAGGGCTCCATCTGAACCGATGCCAGGGCCGCCTCCACGCGCTCTTTGATTTCGTTACGGGAAATCTTTTTCTGCTCGAGGCCGAAAGCAACGTTTTGGTAGACCGTCATGTGTGGCCACAGGGCGTAACTTTGGAAGACCATGCCGGTGTTGCGCTTGTAGGGCGGGATTTTGGAGACATTGTCTTTGCCAAAAAAAACGGCCCCTTCGTCGGGCGTGTAGAATCCCGCGAGGAGCCGCAAGAGGGTCGTCTTGCCGCACCCGCTCGGTCCCAACAGAAAAAACAGCTCACCAGCCTGGATCGAGAGGTTGACACTATCCAGGGCCACCGTCGTTCCAAACTTCTTTAAAAGGTTCTCAACGCGAATGCCAATCATTGGTCTATCTTTTCTCTAGATTTTTGACAAAAAGTCAAAACCTTTTTCCTAGAAGATGCATACTACCTCAATCATTAGCCATCGAGGAAAAAGTTCACCAGTGATTTAGGTTTGATTTACCGTTACGGTTCAAACTTGAAGATCGCCGTCGACAGGGGTGGCAAGGTGAGGGTGGCTGAGTAGGGCCGGCCGTTCCAGGAGAGGGCTTCTGTCGCGATGGCACCCTTGTTGCCGATGTTGGATCCGCCGTATTCGGAAGCGTTGCTGTTGAAGATTTCCTTCCAGGTGCCGTGATGTGGCAGGCCAAAACGGTAATTGTCGCGCTGGACGGGTGTAAAGTTGCCGACGATGAAGAGTGTTTCGCCAGAATGTTTGCCGATGCGGAGAAAGCTGATAATGCTGTGTTCCCAATCATCGGAATTTATCCATTGGAAGCCATCGGGGTTGTAGTCGTTGGCTGCGATGCTACGGTGTTCGCGGTAGAGGTGGTTGAGGTCGCGGACGGCCCGCCGGATGCCCTCGTGATCCATGTATTGAAGCAGGTGCCATTCGAGGCAGCGGTCGTAACACCATTCAATCGATTGGCCGAAGTCGGAGCCCATGAAGAGGGTGTTTTTTCCGGGCCACATCCACATGTAGGTGTAGAGCGCGCGGAGCGTTGCCGCCTTTTCACTCATGTGCCAGGAGCCCATTTTCATCATCATCGAGCCCTTGCCGTGGACAACCTCGTCGTGCGAAAAGACCGATATAAAGTGCTCGGAATACTGGTAGAGCATGCCGAACGTGAGTTGCGAATGGTGGTGTTTACGGTGTACTGGGTCTTTTTTAAAGAACTCGAGGACGTCGTGCATCCAGCCCATATTCCACTTGAAATCGAAGCCGAGGCCGTAATCCGAGGTCGGGTGAGAGACGCGACCAAAGGCGGTCGACTCTTCGGCGATCGTCACAGCGCCCGGGTAGTAGTGGTGGATGAGGTCGTTGGTAGAGCGGAGAAAATCGATGGCACCAATGTTTTCCCGGCCACCGTATTGGTTTGGGACCCAGTTGCCATCTGTGCGGGAGTAGTCGAGGTAGAGCATCGAGGCAACGGCGTCGACGCGAATGCCGTCAATGTGGAAGCGGTCAAACCAAGACAGCGCGCTGCCGATGAGGAAATTACGGACTTCGTGGCGGTCGTAGTTGAAAATGAGCGTTCCCCAGTCCTGATGCTCGCCTTGACGCGGGTCGGCGTGTTCGTAGAGGGCGGTGCCGTCGAAGCGGGCGAGGGCAAAAGCGTCCTTCGGGAAGTGCGCCGGTACCCAGTCGACGATCACCCCAATGCCGTGCCGGTGGAGCTGATCGACAAAATACATGAAGTCCTGAGGCGTTCCAAAACGGTGTGTGGGTGCGAAAAAGCCGGTCACCTGGTATCCCCAAGAGCCTGAGAACGGGTGTTCAGCTACGGGCATCAATTCGACGTGCGTGTAGCCCATCTCTTTGAGGTAGTCAATCAGCTCATGGGCGAGTTCACGGTAAGTGAGCGGACGGTCACCATCATCGGCCTTTCGCTTCCACGAGCCCAGGTGCATCTCATAGATCGACATCGGCTCCTGCCGCCAGTTCGTGCGACTTCTGTGATCGAGCCAGCCAAAATCTTTCCAATCAAAGTCTTCAATGTCCCAAATGATCGACGCGTTGTTCGGTGCGCCTTCAAAGTAGATGGCGTACGGGTCGCTCTTGAGCAGGAGCTCTTCGTGTGCCCCCCAGATCTCGTACTTGTACTTCATGCCGCGTTCCAGGCCGGGAACAAAGAGCTCCCAGATGCCCGAAGAGCCCATCAGGCGCATCGGCAGATAATGACCGTCCCATTGGTTGAAGTCGCCGACCAAAGACACGCGCCTTGCCGACGGTGCCCAAACGGCAAACGCAACGCCCGAAACACCGTTAATTTCACATATCCGCGATCCGAGCTTGCTGTAGGCCCGGTGATGCTTGCCCTCGTTGAAGAGGTGGAGGTCTTCATCAGAGAGTGTCGGAAGGAAGCTGTAGGGGTCGTAACATTGGCGGATTTCGCCGTTGTACTGTTCGAGGCGCAAGCGGTAGGGAAAGACGCTGTTTTTGTCCGCAATGACGACTTCGAAAAGGCCATTTTCAGAGAGCCGCTGCATCGGGTAACGCTTTTCTGGAGCGCTGGTGAAGTCAATGACCTCACAGGACATCGCGTTTTGCAAGAACGCTCGAACGACCACCCCGCCTTCCCTCAACGGGTGCATGCCCAGAATCGAATGGGGGTGTTTGTGTTGAGCGGATTCTATCGCCTCGAGATCAAGTTTTTTAATAAGCATACGGTTTCCAATCTCTTTTCTAAGAGACGGCCCCGGCGACTTCAATGCTTTTTTAGATTTTTTTCCACACTATCCTCAATCATTAGCAAAGGATTGAGGGGATCTGTGTTTTACATTGACGGAGCGGATATACGTGTATTTTATTAATTCAAGTAATTAATGAAGCAGAAAAAGGAAAGTGGATCGAGCTGGAAAGGTTTTTCGCAAAAGAAGAAGCGTGCGAAGCCCGAGGTGGCTGCAAACCGCGTCCGGCATTGGCGCGTGTGGGTTTGGGCGTTGATCGGGTTGGCATTGGTTAGTTTTGGCCTGTGGAGCTATGAGATGCATCGGTGCTTGTATATTCCAATTGCGCTGCAGCATGTGGAGAATTTGGATGTCAAGACCGATGGTGCGTTGCCAGAAAACACTACGGTTGGCCTGATAGAGCGCGAACAAGGACGCCCGATGATGGCCGTTGATCTGGATGCCGTGAAGGCACGTTATGAGGCCTTATCGCAGGTTAAGGAGGTCGTGGTGACACGCGTTTTCCCAAAAACATTGCGAGTCGATCTCAAAGAACATAAGCCTTTACTGAAGATAGCAGTGAAGCGCGATCGGAAACCGGTATTGATGTTTGTGTCCGAAGAAGGTGTGCTCTTTGAGGCACGTGGCCTCATGAAACAGCAAGTGGAGTCTCTGCCCTACCTGACGGGTGTGGAGTTGAAAGAGTCTTCCGGAAGGCTGAAATCCCTGCCTGGGATGGAGTTGATTGCGTCTCTCATGAACCTAGCTAGAACACAATACCCCCATCTCTACAAGAATTGGAAAGGGTTTGCCTGCGATCACTTTGATCCATCAAGCGGTGCCATTTGGTCACGTTTGCGCGTTGAAACCTCTAACGGCGCAGTGATTTTTGGTAACGCTCGTTTCGAAAATCAGTTGAAACGATTGGACTTTATTGTGAAAAATGCAGAGAATGGCGGAGTGCCTGTAGCGCGCATCGATCTGTCGTTGAACGATGCCGCCGCGGTACAACTGGATCACAAGCGGAAGAAAGAGTTATTTCATTGATATGAAAAGTCGAATTGTGGGTGCAGTAGAAATTGGTACCTCTAAGGTGCTCGTGTTGGTCGGTGATTTTGTTCGCGGACAAACGCTGAATATCATCGGCATGGGGCAATCGACATCTGTCGGAGTTAAAAAAGGTGAGATTGTCGACTTTAAGGCGGCCAGTGGAGCGACGCATGCGGCATTGATGGCTGCAGAAAAGAGCGCTGGTGTGCCCATTGAAAACATCTGTGTTGCGCAGACGGGAGCCCACACGCATGCCCTTTACCAGAGGGCCTCTGTGCGCATTCGTTCCTCAGACAACATCGTCGATAGTGCCGATATGCAGCGCGTCCAAGAAGAGGTAAAAAACAAAGAGTTGCCGACCTCTCGCACCTACATCCAGCACGCCTTTAACTGCTATTACGTAGACGGCCGCCCTGTTCTCAACCCACTGGGTATGGAGGGCCAATGTCTTGATGCCGAGTATTGGTCTTTCGACGGCGACACACAAAAAGTCAAACACACTATCAACATTCTCAATGGGTTTGGCCTTAGGGTAGAAGATATGGTTATGTCTTCGCTTGCATCGGCCTCTGTTGCAGCAACTTCTGTTGAGAAAAAACATGGCGTCCTCGTGATCGATATCGGGTGTGGAACGACTGATTACGCTGTTTTTAAAAACAACAAGATTGTCGCCGTTGGGTGTATTCCCGTCGGCGGAGATCACTGGACAAACGACCTCAGTCTCGGCTTGCGCGTCAGCGGAAAGCACGCAGAGAAAGTCAAAAAAGAGATGGGTAATTGCATCGTTCCAGAGGCGGAGCGCGAAAAGAAGGTATGGATCATCGGTGACAAGACCATTGGCGACCGTTATGTACGTCAAGATGCCATTTTTCAAATCATTCGGGCGAGGACGGAAGAGCTTCTATCGCTCATAAAAAAGTCAATTGAGGCCACATTGCCGCTGTCTGAGCTCGCTGGCGGTGCGGTCTTTACTGGCGGCGGATCTCGTCTGAAGGGGCTGCCGGAAGTTGGCTCGGATCTCTTTGGCATCGATGTTCGCCTCGCGGAAAACCCAACGATTGCGGGTGAAAGACTCCGCGACCCCGAATTCAGTACCGCCCTCGGCCTCCTTCACTTTTCCCTCAAAGAAAAGCACAAGGATTACATCACTGCCTCTGCCCGCACGGAGACACTCTTTAAAAAGATGAGCAAACTCTTCGTGATCTAGGCCCGTTAGGCTCACTCATCGTAATGGCGCTTTTTGCATCCATTCTACACCGGTCTTGAATCTAACTAAACGAATACCAACGACATTAGACCGATGATAAATGGTTTTCTGGCAAGGCCCGAGGAGAGAGGGCGACAGGAGCGTACATATGGTACGTGACTTAGCCCGAAAGACGAGAACGCCGCTAGAAACCATTTTGCATCGGTCGCTTTTTGCGAAATGGTTTCTGGTATTCTGGGAGCTCTGCGACGGTCACCTCGACGGCTTTGACGGCCGGGTGGCGTTGAAAAGCCTGAAAAGATTCTGGAGTCATGCGGCAAGCGAGGGATTTGGGAATGTCGCCGCCGAGGTAGAAGTGGTCGTTGAGTGAGAAGCCGATATTGACTTTTGTTGGGCCCTCATTGGCCTGGATAAAGGCCTCTAGCTTTTCGAGGAAATCGCGGGCGGCCTCGTTCGGGTGAAGGATGAAGCGATACTCTTTAATGAGGCCTGGCAGGCGATCGGGCAGGAGACAGTCCTGAACGGAGAGGCGCAATTGGTCATCTTTTTTCCGAACGGTGCCCTGCAAAATGACGAGATTGCCGTCCGTGAAGAGGTGGCCGAACTTGGTAAAGGTGTCTGGAAAGGCGTTGATTTCGTACGATTCGTTTTTGGTCGACAGGCTGAAGAAGGCCCACGGGCGGTTATCTTTCTTGGTGAGGCGCTTGTTGACGTTTGAAATGACACCGCAGAGCCGAAAGCTTTCGCCGTCCGGCAAAAATTCAGCCTCGTGGGGCTTGAAGGAGTTCAGGCATTTATCGAGGCCGCAAAAACTGTCTAGCGGATGTCCGGAAATGTAGAAACCGAGCAGATCTTTTTCAAACTGCAACTTTTCCCGAAGCTCCATTTTCGGGCCATTGGTTGAGATCGTCATGTGGCTGTCTTCGGTTTCAAAGAAGTCAAACAGACTGCCTTGGCCGGCCTCTTTGTCCTTTTGAAGCGATGCCGCGGCGCTCAAGAGGCTCTCGAGGGAGTCAATAAGGTGTTGGCGGTCGACGTTCATAGTGTCGAAGCAGCCCGCACGAATGAGGCACTCTAAGACACGTCTGTTGACGGCCCGGCCATCGACGCGGCTAACGAAGTCGGTAAAATCCTTGAAGGGCGGTTTGCGTTTTTCGAGAATGATGAGGGCCGCGCCATCACCGACTCCCTTAATGGCTCCCAGGCCGAATCGGATGGACGCCCCGCCTTCTTGAGTTGGCGTAAAGCTCTCCTGCGATTGGTTGATGTCGGGACCCAAAACGCGAATGCCCATGGCGTTGCATTCGTCGAGAAAGTGGGCGACCTTTTCGGCATTACCCAATTCGGATGATAGGACGGCGGCCATGAATTCGAGTGGGTAATTGGCCTTCAGGTAGGCGGTTCGGTAGGCCAACATGGCGTAGGCGGCGGAGTGGGACTTGTTAAAACCGTAGCCGGCGAACTTTTCCAAAATGCTAAAAATCTCTTCGGCCTTGGCGGCCTCGATGCCGTTGGTCTTTTGCGCGCCCGCCACAAAGATCGCCCGCTGTTCGTTCATGACCTCTGCTTTCTTTTTTCCCATCGCGCGACGGAGAATGTCGGCCCCTCCCAGCGTGTAACCGGCGATCACTTGGGCGGCCTCCATGACTTGTTCCTGGTAGACCATGATGCCGTAGGTTTCTTTGCAGATGGCTTCCAGCAATGGGTGAGTCACGGCGATGGTCGACGGGTCTTTTTTGCCGCGAATGTACTCGGGAATCCACTCCATTGGCCCTGGGCGGTAGAGGGCGATGAGGGCGATAATTTCGTCGATGTTGGAGATTGAAAACTGCCGACAGAGGCTCTGCATGCCGCCGCCTTCCAATTGAAAAACGCCAACCGTGCGTGCCTCATTCATGAGCTTGAAGGCCGCCGGGTCTTCGAGGGAGACTTTTTCGATATCGAAATGGGGGTCTTTGCCCGACCGACGAATGTTGGCCTCGGCTTCGGCGATGATGGTCAGCGTTTTCAGGCCAAGAAAGTCCATTTTCAGAATGCCGAGGGCTTCGATGTGATCTTTCGAATACTGTGTCGTCAGGGCGCCTTCCTGCAGTGTGACGGGGACAAAGTCGACGACAGGCCTGTCGCAAATAATGACGCCTGCCGCGTGGGTGCCCGAATTTCGGACCATGCCCTCGATGATGCGGCCCTCGTCAAAGATTTTCTCGACGAGCGCATTGGTGTCGCACTCGCGCCTTAGCTCTTTTGACTTTCTCAGGGCGCTATCGAGGGTCATATTGAGCTCGTCTGGCACCATTTTGGCGATGCGATCCGCCTCGGCATAGGGGAAATCGTTGACGCGGGCGAGGTCGCGAATGACCATCTTGGCGCCAAAAGTGCCAAAGGTGATGATGTTGGCCACGGCATCTTGACCGTACTTTCGACGTACGTAATCAATGACTTCACCGCGGCGGCGCATGCAGAAGTCGATGTCGAAGTCGGGTGGTGAGACGCGTTCTGGGTTGAGGAAACGTTCGAAGAGGAGCTTGAAGCGGAGGGGGTCGATGTCGGTGATTTTCAGGGCATAGGCGACCAGGCTGCCTGCACCAGAGCCTCGTCCGGGTCCGACCGGTATGCGTTGCTCGCGGGCCCATCGAATGAAGTCCCAGACGATGAGAAAGTAATCCAAAAAGCCGGCGTTCCGAATGATTTTCAGCTCGTGATCGAGACGCTCCATGAGTGTTTTTGAGAGCGCCGCATCTTGCTCGTACGACGTCCCGTAGCGGTCTTTTAGGCCCTGTTTACAGAGCTCGTAAATGTAGCTGAAGTTGTCGACAGTGACTTCGACTGGACGTTGAAAGACTGGGTAATGGTTTTCGCCAAATGGAATCTTGAGGGCGCACATTTCGGCTACGAGGAGGGTGTTGTCGAGGGCGTCCTGACGCTCGCTGAAAACTTTGGCCATCTCGTCGCGCGATTTTATAAAATACTGGTGTTCGGGCATCCGCATGCGGTCTTCATCAGCGAGCTTTGAACCCGTCTGAATGCACAGTAGGGCGTCGTGCGCCTCCCAGTCGGATTGATAGACGTAATGGGAGTCGTTTGTACAAACCACCTTGACGCCAAACTTGTCTGCCAAACAAAACAACTTTGGAACCACCTTTATTTGTTCCTCAATGCCGTGATTCTGGACCTCGATAAAATAGTTTTCCTTGCCAAAAATGTCCAAAAATTGTTTGAGAAATCCTTCGGCCCGCGCGTCCTCTCCATTCAACAACAATTGCGGCAAAACGCCCTGCAAGCAACCAGACAGGCCAATGAGGCCCTTCGAGTGCTTGGCGAGCAGGTCGAGATCGATGCGAGGCTTGTAATAAAAGCCCTTGACGTGCGCCTCGGAGACCAGCTTAACGAGGTTTTTGTAGCCCTCAAAGTTCTTCGCAATAAGGCCCATGTGGTGCAATTTGTGCTGTTCGCGCGGCGGCTTTTCGGTATATTTGCAGTCCTTGACGAGGTACATTTCGCACCCGACGAGCGGCTTAATGCCCCGCTGATTGGCCTCTTTGTAGAAATCGATGGCTCCATAGACGTTACCGTGGTCAGTCAGCGCGATCGCCGACATTCCCAATTCCTTGACGCGGTCCAGCAGCCGATCCAGCCGACACGCGCCGTCGAGCAAACTGAAGTCCGAGTGGACGTGTAAATGGACAAAGTCTTTCACCACCCTCTATTGTTACACTCAAATAGTCTAAGGCAATGCATTTTTTAGATACCCTTCACTGTTTTCGTCCGAGTGTTGCACTTCGACGTTTAAATGTGGTCTGTTGAATTTGAGTGTTGCTTTCTTTCTCAATCCACGTTTAGGATAAAAACACCTACCCATAGAAACTCTAACCCCGGATTGTCATGCATAAAAAAATGTTGTTTCTCTTCTCTCGTGAAAGTTCCTCTCAAAATCAAGATACCGATTCTTGCCGCCCTGGCAAAGAAAAAGAGTGGATACACCGCTTGGTTCAGGTCGAAGGGTTTGACTCGGTTGTCATCTTTTCGACGGCCAACAGTCTTCAACAAGCCAAACAATGGGAACAGGCCGTTCTCGCTGAAAATGTCGATGTTAGGTTTGTTCACGAGCTCCTCCCGCTCAAAGACAGCCAAGATTATCAAGAGGCCTTTGACGTTTTCCGCTCCTCATTTGAGTCCTACAGCGCTCAATACCCAAATACACGCTTTTCTATATTACTTAATTCTGGAACGCAGACCATTCAAGCCGTCTGGCTCCTTTTGGGCGCCTTCAAACATATGCCACTAAATATTCTACAAATTCAAGAAAATCAAGACCCTGTGTCCGTCAAACACATCGTGTTGGCCAACAAAGAAGAACAGCAGGATTTTCTCGGCTCCATTCTAGAAGTGAAAGAACACTTGGCCTTTTTCCTCGACGATCTGCCGTTAAAAATGGGCCTCGTTGGGTCCTCCAAGCGCTTCAACCAAGCCCTGGAATCCTGTTTTAACTTTGCCGAACAAAACAGACACATTCTCTTTTGCGGCGAAGAAGGTGTGGGTAAAAAAACTTTTGCTCGCCTTGCAAAAGTCATCAGCGAGTTTAGAAACAAAAAGTCATACACCATCGACGCGAGTGACCCATCTCAATACCAAGAATTGAATTTCGCCATTCAAAGCGACGAGCCATCGGCCATTTCTGTCGACAAAATAGAGGACCTTCCCGAATCCTACCAAACAATGCTGCTCAATGCGATCGCTTCCCATCACTTACTTTTGTGCACGTCACAAAACATCAAGGCCGTCCTTCCATCGCTCATCAATGCCTTCAGTGGCTCCATCATCAAGTTGCCATCTCTGCGCGAGCGCATCGAAGACATGCCTCAAATTATCAAGGCCGTCCTAGACCAAATTAACATCGCCAAGGGGACACGTCTAACCATTTCCTCTCGATCGATGAAATTGCTCATTCACCGTCGCTGGCCAGACAACATTCTTGGACTCTATCGGACCTTGGAAGCAGCGGCCATCGTCTGCGAGACTCGCGAAATCCTCCCCGAAGACCTCGGCCTTAAATGGATGCATAGCAAAGAAGCTTCCACCTTTGATCTGCAGTAATTGGTCTTTGATAAGCAATAACTGCACTTGAACAAGCAAGACCAATGCAATCTTTTCCAGAAGTATGCATTTTTTGCTCAGGATGGAGTTTTTTTAGTTGCGCTCGATTGAAAAAAAAGCCTTTTTAGGGACATGGATTTATTGGCGCAATGTGTGGATGTCGTCATGCATTTGGACATGCATGTGGATATCTTGATTCAGTCGAGCGGGCTCTGGATTTATGCCATTCTGTTTGCCGTTATTTTTGCGGAAACGGGGCTAGTGGTGACGCCTTTTTTGCCAGGAGACTCGTTCTTGTTTGTATTGGGGGCATTCGCGGCTCGCGGCAGCCTTCAACTCATCCCCTTAACCGGCCTCTTGATTTTTGCCGCGGTCCTCGGAGACAGCGTGAATTACAGCATCGGCAAGTATTTTGGACACTGGTTATTAAAGGCACGGCTTCCCTTTTTCAAGAAGGAGTACCTCGCAAAAACACACCGTTTTTTTGAAAAGTATGGCGGAAAGACAATTGTTTTGGCCAGATTTATACCCATCGTGCGCACGTTTGCCCCTTTTGTCGCTGGCATGGCCTCGATGCGTTACCCCCGGTTTTTCACCTACAATGTGATTGGCGGCATCGCTTGGATTGTCATTTTAATGGGATCCGGTTTTCTCTTTGGCAACATGAAGACCGTAAAAGAACACTTCTCGCTCATCACCTTCATCATTATTTTTCTCTCCATCTGCCCGGCCATCATCGAATGGTACCGCTCAAGACGTTCCCTGGATCCCGTTCCAAGTAAGTGACTGATCGTTTTTTCTTATCTTGCCTTCAGCGGCGGTTGAGTTACTGTAAAGGCATCATGGCAGAGACATTTCGATCGTCGATTGTGGCGTGCGTGTGGGATTTCGATAAAACTCTCATACCGGGCTATATGCAGGAACCCTTGTTTCAGGCGTATTCCGTTGATGAAGAAACATTTTGGCGGGCCGTCAATGCGATGCCGGAACGCTATGCCCAACGCGGCCTGTCGGTCTCCACGGACACCATTTACCTGAATCACCTGTTGACATACGTCCGGCACGGGATCTTTAAAGGATTGAATAACAAGCGTTTACACGCGTTTGGTAAAGAGCTCTTGTTTTATCCAGGCCTGCCAAACTTCTTTAAAACACTCAAGACCGACATCGAACAGCGTTACGCTGAGGCGGGCATCAAGCTCGAACACTATATTATCAGCACGGGCTTGGCGGAAATCATTCGTGGCAGCGCGATCGCTCCCCACGTCGACGGCATCTTCGCCTGTGAGCTAATCGAGTCGCCATTGCCTCCGCATTTCGAGGATCAGTGCGAGATCGAGTTCAACGAGGATGCTGAAGTTTCACAAATTGGGCGAGCGGTCGACAATACGATGAAAACCCGCTTCATTTACGAAATCAACAAGGGCTGCAACAAAAACCGCTCCATCCACGTCAACGCCCCAATGCGCGACGAAAACCGCCGGGTACCGATCAAAAACATGATTTACATTGCAGACGGCCCCAGCGACATTCCCGCCTTTTCCGTCATTCGCAACGAGGGCGGCAAGGCTTTTGCCGTCTACGATGAGGACAATCCCAAAGCCTTTGAGCAATGCGACGACCTCCTACAATCCAAGCGCATTCACGCCTACGGTCCCGCCGATTACCGCACCCAGAGCAAGACGGCCCTTTGGCTCCAATTGCACCTCACGCGCATCTGCGAAGACATCGTCGAAGAACACCACCGCACCCTTTCGAAGTCCGTTGGCAGCGTCCCCCAACACCTCCATTCACCCAAATCGGGCGCCCACCACGAACAGGGCTATCTGTTCCCCGCACCCTGATTCGCGTAAGACCGAAAAATTCACATGCCCCTCGCACACACATCTGCGAGCGAAACCAGTGTCGCCTTTTCACTCAAGGCAAGCGTCTTGCTGTTGGGCGTGACGATGGTGAGACTGTCGAGGGGAATATCGGCCAAGGCAGTCATCATAGATTTCGTCAGAGATGGGTCTCCGTTCAACTTAAATTCAAACCCGCACAATTTCCCCTTGTGTTCAAAGAGAAGATCTATTTCACTTCCAGTGGCGGTTCTCCAAAAATAACTGTCGCGCGGCTGAAAGACGTGGAGTATTTGATGTAAGGCAAAACCTTCCCAGGACGCGCCGAGTTTAGGATGTTTTATGAGTTGATTGTAATCGTCAACACCCAACAAAGAATGAAGAATACCACTGTCTCGAATGTAAATTTTTGGAGATTTCACCATGCGTTTTTTTACATTTGAAAACCAGGGCTTCAGGGCGGTGATCATGAAAGTATCGCATAGAATGTCTAAATAGTTTTTGACGGTCTTGTGATCGACGCCCATCGATTGACCTATTTCAGAGGTGTTGAGCAAATTTCCGTGATAATGCGAAACCATGTGCCAAAACCGCCATACATTTTGGAGAGATACCTTTTCCCCAAAAGCGAGAAGGTCTTTTTCAAGAAACGTTTTGATAAAAGCATCACGCCAGACATTGCTGAGCTGTGTGTCTTCCGCTAAAAAGGATTTCGGGAAACCGCCTCGCATCCAAAGTTTTTGACTGTCGTCGATTTCATTTAAACTGAATCCTTCTACGGGAATCAAGAACACCCTGCCCGCCAAGCTTTCTGAGGCATTTTGAGCGAGTGCGCCAGACGCGCTGCCCAGCAAAAGGAATTGGGCAGATGGCTTTTCTCTGTCGGCCAAAACTCTCAAAAAGGGGAAAAGCATAGGCAATCTTTGAACTTCATCCAATATGACGAGCCCCTGGAGTGTTTCCAGCAAGGTAAGATTTGTGGAGAGCAAATTCCAATCTCTTGGGTCTTCTAGATCGAAATAATGGACGTGTTCTCGTTTCGCGGCGAATGCTCGAGCGAGCGATGTTTTTCCGGATTGCCTTGGCCCCAAGAGCGAAACAATGGGAAAATGTTCAAGCCCATAGGCCAGTTTGGCAAGGTAGGATGTCCTTTCAATAATCATAATATTGCATAAGACCATTGCAAAAGTGTCTCTAGCAGCGTTCTTCCCACAGGCAAATGTGGCAATAAGTTCGTTATCCATCGTGATTCGCCTAGGTCACGCATTTCAATGCGCTCCCGTCGGCTCACACTCGGAAGCCTGCTTCTTGCCCCATTTGCCTGCGGGACTGTCGTTTGGGCTAGGTCACGTACCAACGTACGCTCCCGTCGCCCTCGCTCCTCGGGCCTGGCTATAGAACCATTTTTCAACGGTCTTATATTGGGAGTTCGTCTCCCAATTTGCAAGGCGAAACCAAATAAAACGGATGAGTTTTTACAGTCTCTTACGATTTCACCCAGGCATTTGCCAATGGATGAGGCCGAGGTGGTAGTCATTGATTGGCGGATTGGGGCTGGAATAATAGGCGGTGAGGCAAGTGTTGTTGCGGATCAGGGTGGACGGATAGCCGCAATCGAGGGCGTTTCCCGCAGACAGGATTTTGAGAACAACGGGTGCCGACCAACGGGCGCCGTCGCTAGAACCGATACGGTACGCGATGGCAAAACAACCGCGGTTGCGAATGGCATAGGTGAGAAGGACGCGGCTATCGTCGATGCGCGTGAGATCGGCCGGGTGTTGCATTGAGAGCGTCAGTGGGCCGAGGTTCCTCCAATAACGTCCCCATCGTGAGCGATAGAGGTGGATATGGTGGTCAAAATGTGTCCGCGTGGCCGCCAGATAGCATTCGTGTGTGCGTATCAGTGCGCATTCGTTGGAGTCGCCCTTACCGAGCTCGGAACGCTTTGACCACTTATGGCCGCCGTCTTTGGATCTCAAAAAGTAGGTACGGCTGGGTTCTTGTCGACTGAACGCTCGGTAACCCGTACAAAACAGATGCCCCTTGTTATTGCTCAAGACGCGGCCAAAGGGAATGAGTGCCGGCAAGCGTTTTGGGAGGTCGAGGTGCTTATCAACGGCCCATGTACGGCCGCCATCCGAGGACCGCGAACACCACATTGGCTGCAGGGCTTTTTTTTCGTCGACCGAAACGCCCGATGAAACCACGATCCACTCGCCATTGTAAAGGCCAGCAGCGATGTGCATGCGATTTGCGCCCGGCTCGTGTGGCGCCGCGATACCGCGTTTTTCCCAATTTTTGCCAAAATCCGCACTGGCCCAACACTCCAAGTCCGCCTCAGATTCCCCATGCGTTGGCGCGTTGTGCAAGATACAGAAAACCTCCGCCCCGGTGTCTACCAAGACCGGCCAAGCGCAAACTCCTTGTATAGGTATTGTCGTTTCAACAGTCATCAAAAGTGTACCTCCAGCAGGTATCCTTTTTGCCTCAAAAATGCTAATGTCTGCTGTTCTGCAAGTCGCATCGCTTTGCGTTCAGCGGGATTGATGTCGTTGTATCCGGCGAGGTGCAGCCAGCCATGGATCAAGTACAACGTGAGTTCTTGTTCCAAAGTATTGTCGTTTTCAGGAGCGACAATGCTGGCCCTTTCTGGAGATACGAGGATTTCACCAGCAAAATCAGGATCGTTGACGTAAAATGTTATGACATCAGTAGGGCTAGGATCATCGAGGTAGGTGGCGTGAATTTGGGCCAATTCGACATCTGGCAAAAAGGCAATTGAGAGCTCACCAGCGGTAATCTGAATATCAAAAGTGTCGAGTAAACGAAACAGAGCCCGAACGTTATTTTTCTTGCAAGAAAAGCCCTTGACGGCATTGAAAACTTCGACCGGCCTAATCATTGCGGAGTGTCTATGAGAGCCCTATTTTCCTCCTTCTTCGGGTAGCTGACGCGCGCGTGGAGCATATTGAGGAGGGTGGAGTTGAAGCTCGTTTTGATTTTTTGAATTTCCTGAAAGGTGATCGGGCACTCTTCCAATTGATGGTCGGCAGTGCGCTCGGCGAAGAGGCGATCGATCAATTCTTCTATGCTCTGCGGCGTCAACTTTTGCAAACTGCGACTGGCGGCCTCGATACAGTCGGCGAAAAAGACAATAGCGCTCTCTTTAAAGAGCGGTTTGGGGCCGTCATAGCGGAAGGTGCTCTCCTCAATGGGCTCGTCCGTGTTTGGGTTGTCCGCACGTAGCTTGAGTGCCTTGTGGTAAAAATACTGAATCAGCGTCGTTCCGTGATGCTGACAAATGATATCTAATACGATTTTTGGCAGCTTTTGTTCTTTGGCCAACTCAAGACCTTCTTTAACGTGGCTCTTGAGAATCAGGGCGCTCATTGAGGGGTTTTTCTCCTCGTGCGGGTTGATTCCTTCTTTCTGATTTTCGCTAAAATAGTCGGGCTTGAGGATTTTGCCGATGTCGTGGAAGAGGGCGCTCGCGCGGCAGATAAGTGGGTTGGCGTCGATCTCTACAGCGGCTCTTTCGGCGAGCGTTGCAACCATGAGGCTGTGGTGATACGTGCCTGGGGCCGACAACTGCAATTTGCGCAAAAGCGGGTGGTTGTAGTCTGTCAATTCAAGCAAAGTGATGTCGGTGGTGTAGCGGAAGAGGTGTTCCAATAGGGGGAAAATCCCGATCGCCAAAACGCCGGAAATGACGCCATTGGCAATCGACGCGAGCGCCTGGTATCCGATCATAGTAAAGGAGAACTCATCGATCAGACGACCCACAAAAAAGGCGCAAATGCCCAAAATGACTCCCCCAATGGCACCGGCTCGTATCACGCGGCTTCGGAAACGGACATCCCGACAAGCCTGAATACACGCCGCCCCGGCGAGCAAAGCGGGGAATAAGACATCGATGCCGCACCCTTGCATCGCCGCTGCAAAGGCGCTCAAGAGAAAGGCCATCAGGAGACCAGCCGAGGCATCGATCAGAATGGAGATTAGAATCGTTCCCCAAAAGATTGGCAAAGTAAAAGGCAATATACCCAAGAAAAAGACATTTTTGCCCAAAAAGACGGAATTACCGAGCTCCATGAGCATGCGCATGAAGAAGAGGTTAAAAAAGAGAACTAGAAAACTCATGCCGATACAGCGCTTAGAATAGCGCATGCGGGAAGGAATAATGCGCACGTAGAGGCAGGCAAAGAGCATGACAACGGCAGTAAACAGATAATTGCGCAAAAAGTGGGTATCAATTCCAAGACCCATTTCTTGACGCTCGCGGACCTTTTGACGGTAAACGTTTAGCTCTTCATACTGCTCGGTCGAGACGATGGCTCCCCGCGGAATGATGACATCGCCATCTTTTCTCTTAACCACAATAGGATCGGTTGACTCTAGAAAGTTTTGTATGCGTTTTTGTGTCGTCTCCGGGTCGTAGACAAGGTTGGGCTTTATACCAAGTTTCAAAATGTGGAACAGAGCAGAAGAAATATCTTCTGAAATATCTAAAGCCCAGATATTCATGCGGAGAAAGCGCATGGCGTCCGCTTCAGACTGAATGTGAGTGTCTTTTTTGCGTCCGTCGATCTCTATGCTTAAAAAATATGGCACATTTTTATCTTGCATGGTCGACGCATTGTTTTGGCCGTAAATACCTTCGCGGAAAATTTCTTTTAAAATGAATAGACCCTCGTCAATGAGCACATTGCGCTCTTTGGTGCTTAATTTTTCGAGGATCAGGGTGAGATCAGGTGCGTTGAGCTTGAGGTTTTCTTTAGTGGAAAAAGTGTCCCTAAATTCCTTGATGAGCTGTAGGCGGTTAGTATCGTGGCCTTTGATGATTTTTTCAACTAACTCAGCGAGCTCTTTTTTGAGTAGTTCGATTTTTTGGCTAAAGAGATCATAGACGCTGCGGTCGATCTGGTAAGCGGGGGCAACCATTTGCTGGCGTTGCTCCTTGAAGAGCTTGGTGCGCTCCTCGCTCTCATAGGAAAAGTCGAATTCGGCAACAATCTGTACACGAGCCATTTGATTTGGAATGACCTTGGGCCCCGTTCCTGATTGGTTCCAGAAACACACCCACGAGAGCAACAACGTCGCGCAAACAAACAAGCCTATACTCGTCCACTTGTATTTTTCGAAAAAGGCAAGGTGTGGGTCTGCATCGATGTCGACGCGCTTCCGACGGGCTTCAACGACGAGGTCCTTTTTGGTTTTTCGTTTGAGAAAGGGAAACATAGATTAAATACTTGAATCTGTTTGTAAGTCATTGCCCTTGAGGCGCTTCCATAACTCCAACAACGCTATTGGCAACACACGTGTTTGACCGAGTACCGGCATAAAATTGGTATCGCCGGTCCAACGTGGGACAATGTGTGCGTGAAGGTGTTGAGGAATGCCGGCTCCAGCGACGGCCCCAAAATTAATTCCTATATTAAAGCCATGTGGATTTAGACCTCTTTCCAGAATTTGTTTTCCTAGGAGAAGGGCATCAAAGAATTCCAGTTTTTCCTCCTCTGTCAGTGCGAGAATGTCGGCCACCTCTCTATAGGGAATGACAAGCAGATGGCCGGCGTTGTATGGAAAGCGATTGAGCGCTATGTATACCGTCTTGCCGCGATGGAGAATGAGTCCCTCTTCGTCGCTCTTTTTGGGAAGATCGACAAAAGGGTTAGCCGCATGCTCTTTAGGAGCCTCGACGTATGCCATCCGCCAATACGAATGTAGGTATTCCATTCGGTTACTATCTAAAAAAAAATTGAAGAAAACAATCTAAAAAGGTCACAGTCGTGTTGCGAAGTCATTCAATACTTTTATGCGATCCGATGACGTATTAGGTGCGTCTCGGAGCGAGAGAATGAGGCCTTTAACGGCGTCGATGGGGGTAAACAGTAATCCGAAATCGGTAATTTTCTCAAGTTCGTCGGCGTGAAAGAGATTGCTCTGTTGAAGCGATTGGAGGCCGTTCCAGAGTTGGATCTTTTCTAAAACCTCCTGCAGCGGGACAGTTGGGACGTCATCGAGGGCCATTTCGATGGACGAGCGGAGGTGCGCGTTTTCCAAAATTGTCGCAAAGGACGTCTTGAGGGCGATCGTCATATCATTCAGCTCTTCACTGAATGGAAACATGTGTTTGAGTGTGCCGAGCTGGCGGTTTAATTCGCGGAGTGTGGAGAGGTGTTCGAGGATCTGTTGTGGCTGAGCAACGAGCTTGTCGATACTCTTGTTGTGGAGGTCTGGGTAACGCTTTTTTATCTCTTTCAACAGCGACTGTATGGGCAGGCCGACGTCCTTAAACAGGCACTTTTTGATATTTTTAGCTTGTCGTTGGCTGATGGCGCCACGGACTTCGCGGTTGTGGAGGCTCTTTGGAATATCGCCCTCGCGAATGCCCTCGCTGAGGGCCTTTTTGAAGTTGTGGGCGCGCACGGCCCGCCTCAAGAGCCCCGCCCGCACTGTTTTATTGGGGTCTACGATGTGGGCCTCGCCGGTCTTGGTCAAATGTAAAAACGAGCGCTTGCCAGATTGATCGGCTGTAAAAGATGAAAACTGCTCTGCAGCCTTCCAGCTGTTTCCGTTAATCTTCATACTGCCTACATGATAGCATTTTTATAACCCACTGGTCAATGCTGAAAAAATATAAGTTTAGACTAGAAAAAATACTCAAGAACTGCTTTGCTAATGTCAACTCTCTTTAATATTAACATCAAGGAGCGAGCCGGCATGAAAAATGGCTCTAGAGCAAGGCCCGAGGAGCGAGGGCGACAGGAGCCTACTTAAGGTAGGTGACTTAGCCCGAACGCCGCGAAACGCCGCTATAGACCATTTTCCGTGTCGGCCAGAATTATGGCAGGTGTAGGAAAATTACTCAAGCAAGCACAAAAGATGCAAAAGCAAATGGAGCAGCTCCAGCAGGAACAGGCTCAGAAACGTTACGAGGTGTCGGGTGGCGGCGGGGCTGTCAAGGCAACAGTCAACGGCCAGGGTGAGCTGTTGGCGCTCGCGATCGACGCCGAATTTCTCAAGGAAGACAAGGGGCTGATCGAAGAGACGCTCTTGTCGACCATTCAGGAAGCGATGCGTAAGGCCAAGGCCAACAGCGAATCGGCAATGCAGGGCCTTTCGGGCGGCTTGGGCTTCCCGGGACTGATGTAACCATGGCCGACTTTGCGTGCAGTTTTGTATCCAGTAACGACGAGTTTTTGGCCAAAACCAAGGCACAGGAAATCTTCGCCATCGCAATCGACGGACTCAACCCGTTCGCAGCAGAAACGATCGACGGTAATGTTCAAAACCTCGCCGAGCTAGAAAAAGTCTTCGAACGCCTGATGGAGGCCCTCACGACGCCGTCGTTGTTTGGCGATCAAAAGGTCGTTTGGCTGCGTCAGGTCAACTTTTTGACCGACTCCCAAACGGGCAAATCGGAACGCGCCAAGGAGATCGTCGAGGCCATTCAAGAGGCCATTCCCAGCCTCGTCAACACCACTTTCATCATCAGCGCGGCGCCCGTCGATCGCCGTACACGCGCGTTCAAGTGGTTTTCGACGCACACCGACTTTTCCTTTCTCGAGGCTCAAAAGGACCCGCAGGCCCTGAAGGACGCCATTAACGATGTCCTGAAAAAGGCGCACAAGGGCATCACTTCAAAAGCGCTCGATAACCTCCTCCAAAAGACCGACAACAACGCCCGCCTCGCCCTGAGTGAGACCGAAAAGCTAATCACCTTTCTCGGCGACGACCCCACGATCGACGAAACGCTCGTCCATGCACTGGTTGCGGACGTCAGCGAAGATTTTTTTGAGTTCGTCGAGGCCTTCTTTTCGAAAAACTGGAAATGGACGCTCGAGGCCCTCAATCGCTATTTTTTCAACAATAAAGAGGGCCGGCCGCTGCTCACTTCGCTGCAAAATCGCCTGCGCATCCTCATCCAAATCCGCGCCCTCCTCGATGCCGGCGAATGGCGTCTCGACTCCCGCGGCGTCGATCCACGCTCCTTTCAGGCGTCCAAAGCCAAATACGAGCCGTTTTTCGATTCACATGAAAAGTCCTCCTTCAACCTCTGGACGCAGAACCCATGGTACCTCGGCAACATAGCCAAGTCCGCCCAACGCTTTACACTCGTCGAGCTGCTCTCACTTCAAACGGCCGCCCTCGCGCTCTTCGAATCCCTCCTGGACTCCAGCATGTCTCAAAGAGACGCCTTTGAACGCTTTTGCCAGCACGCAAACATTGGGTAAAGTCCGCTATACTTGGCGGATGTAGGCAGACAAATTGTACTCCAAAAAGGTGCGTTTGATGGTGAATCCGAGCTTTTTATACAGCTTTTCAGCCATGGCAGTAGACGTCAAAATGGCCGTGAGGGCGCCTCGGCGGCGGGCATCCATGAGTGCTGTGTAGGAAACGGCCTCACCGAGACCGAGACGGCGCGCCTCAATGTGCGTGTTGACAAAAAACAGGCCAACGATATCGCCATCCAAAATTACCAGACTCGTCGACAACGGTTTCCCTTTGAAATAGCCAAGGTATAACATGCAATCGTCTCCACATTGCTTTAACAGCGGACTTGCAAAGGCACGGGTCTGATCGACTTGTTTTTGAATGCGGCCCTGAGAGGCAATCTCGCACCAAATGCTCAGATCATTCTCGTTTTCGACACGCTTAATGGTGATGTCTGGATTGAGCGTGATGGATGTTATCGAGTCTAATCGACAGACCATTTCTGGAACGGGATACGGGGCCTGCGCCGAACAAGATTTGAGCAATGTTTGTGATTTTGCACGTTCGTCGATATACCAGTAAACCAATGCAAAGCGGTAGGTCTCTCGAGTTTTTCTGACAAACAGAGCATTTTCAATCTCTTCTTCCGTCCACACAAAGACCTTGTTCTGCGTCTTTAAGACCGTACTGCTGCCCATTTCGGCATGCGAAAACCCATCAGCCAGGTTCAGACACATCCACGACTTTTTTAAAAGACTGATAACAGAGAGGTCCACACTATTGAAATATCGTCCAAAAAATGGACAGCCTTTAATGAAAAGCGGTTTACTCGGTCTTCTTACCTAAGGCTGCACGAATGAGCGCTTCTGTGGAGGTCTTGGAGCCGAGTTTTTTGTAGAGAGGGAGGAGGACCTTTTCGGCGTCTTGCGGCTTGTAGCCCAGGGCGAGGAGAGCTGAAATAGCTTCTTGGAGCCGTGGTGGAGGCAGAGCGGCGGGTGTTAATTCCGGCAATTTCTTGTCTTGCAGTTCCAAAACGATGCGTTCTGCCGTCTTCTTGCCTATGCCTGGACACTCGGAAAGCAGTTTGACGTCATTCTGCGCGATGGCCATTTTGAGCGTTGACAGCGGTAATTTGCTGAAAATAGACAGGGCCGTTTTAGGACCGACGCCGGAAACCTTGTCGACGATGAGGCGGAAAAAGTCGCGTTCGGGCTGCGTCGCAAACCCGTAAAGCGTCTGGGCGTCCTCGCGGTAGACGGCGTGGATAAAGAGCTTGACGTGCTTATCGACTGCCGGTAGCGCATCATAGGTGGACAGCGGAATCCAGACCTGATAGCCGATGCCCTGTGTCTCAACTGTAACGGTGAGCGGTCCTTTTTCGACCAGTGTGCCTTGTAATGAAACGATCATAGTATGTCTTTTATGGAATAGAGCCCAGGTGATTTATCAATAACCCACTGAGCCGCCTTGAGAGCGCCCTCGGCAAAGATATCACGATTCGTCGCGCGATGGGTGAGCTCGAGGCGTTCCGCGTTTCCGAAAAAAAACACCGTGTGCTCGCCAATCACCTGCCCGCCCCTCAGTGCCGCTATGCCGATCTCGTCTGGCGCGCGCATGTGGGCCCCCTGTCGACCGAGAACAATGTTGTCGCCCAATGACTTAGCCAATGTTAGGGCCGTGCCGCTGGGGGCGTCTTTTTTCTGTTTGTGGTGAATCTCCTGGATCTCAACCTGGAAGTCCGGTAGGGCCTTTCTCGCCGCCCTGACGAGCGCTCCAAGGACCGCCATGCCCATGGAAAAGTTACTGGCGTGCACAATGGGTACCGCTTTTGCCGCTTCACAAATAGATGCCATTTGGAGGTCCGTGTAGCCCGTTGTGCCAATCACAATAGGCTTTTTCAGTGAAAGTGCGCCCGCAAGCAGCCTTTTAAGCGCATCTGGGTGTGAGAAATCTACCCAAACATCGGCCGTTGCTCCAACGACAGACAGGTCATCATCCCGATCCGCCATAATGACGTCCCAGACGCCTGCAAGCTCTTTCACCTTGCAGCCCATGCGACCTTTACCGTGTATTAGCAATATCATGCTGTCTTCCAAACCGCCAGAACAGACTCAACCAAGGCCGGAAACTCCTTTAACGGAATCTGGCTGTCGGCGTCGGAAATTGCCTTTTCCGGACAGGGGTGTGTTTCGATGAAGAGCCCGTTTGCGCCAGCTGCCAGGGCCGCCTTCGCGAGCGGAAGAACGTACTGCCGCTCTCCACTGCTCTTTCCACCACCCGCTCCCGGCAATTGCACACTGTGAGTCGCGTCAAAGACCGTCGGGGCGTCGTTTTCCGCCATAATGCTGAAAGAACGCATGTCCACGATCAGTCTATTGTAGCCAAACGTCGTCCCGCGCTCCGTCTGCCAGATTTCTTTCGCCCCAGATGCCCGCAAACGCTCCACAATGAATTGCATCTCATTGGGCGAGAGAAACTGTCCCTTCTTGACGTTGACCGCCCGCCCAGACTGCGCCGCCGCAACGAGGAGGTCCGTCTGCCGACACAGAAAGGCCGGTATCTGCAAAACATCACAGACTTCCGCAATCGCCGGTACCTGGTCCGGTAAGTGCACATCCGTCAACACTGGCAACCCATACTTCATGCGGATCTTTTCTAAAATCTTCAGCCCCTCCTCCTCACCGGGCCCACGCTTGCCGCTCACCGACATTCGGTTAGCCTTGTCAAACGACCCCTTGAAAATAAACTGAATGTCCACGTGCTTCTTTTGCAAATCGGCTATCTTTTCAGCCACAGTAAACGATATAGACTCATTTTCGAGCGAACACGGACCCGCGATGAATAGCAATTTGTTCGCATTGTAAATAAGGTTATTTTTCATAAGTTTTTTGAGTTGCTGCTATAAACGATTCAAAGAGTGGGTGGGCGGCGTTAGGTTTGGATTGGAATTCGGGGTGAAACTGGACGCCTACAAACCAGCGATTGTGAGGATTTTCGATCATTTCGACGAGGTTGAGGGCTTCGTTGTGGCCCGAAAAGACGAGGCCAGCGGTCTCGAAGGCCTGTTTGTAGGTGTTATTGAGCTCATAACGGTGGCGGTGGCGTTCCGATATCTTGTGCTTTTTGTAGATGGCGTGTGCGAGTGTGTTGTCTTTCAGCGTGCAATCAAAGGCGCCTAGACGCATGGACGCGCCCTTGCCTTCAACCTTTTTCTGCGTCTCCATGATATCGATAACGGCGTGTTCGGTCTTCGGGTCGAACTCGGTGCTGTTGGCGTTTAGGCAGATCACGTTGCGGGCAAACTCGATCACTGCAATTTGCATGCCCAGGCAAATTCCAAAATAGGGAATGTCGTGCTCGCGGGCGTAACGGGCGGCGGCAATTTTGCCCTCTGTGCCGCGATTCCCAAATCCTCCGGGCACCAAAATGCCGTTAACGTTGCTCAAGTGAGCCTCGACGCCGTCCGCTTCGATGGCTTCTGCGTCGATTCGGATAACCTCTACGCGGCAGTTGTTGGCGATTCCACCGTGCGTCAGCGACTCGTAGACCGATTTGTAGGCATCCTGCAGTTCTACGTATTTGCCGACTAGGGCAATGCGAACCTTTCCTTCGGGGTACTTGAGGCGATTGACGACTTTTTCCCACTCAGACATGTCGATGGAGTTGCTGGCGAGGCCGAGCTTTTCGAGAACGAGGACATCGAGCTTTTCAGCGTGCAGGGCGAGTGGCAGCTCATAAATGGAGCATTCGAGGTCCTTTTCTTCAATGACAGCGCGTTCTGGAACGTTGCAAAAGAGGCTCAACTTTTTGCGGAGGTCCTGATCGAGGGTTTTCTCCGTGCGGCAGACGAGAATGTCGGGCTGTATGCCGATCTCGCGTAGGCGCGCGACGCTCTGTTGTGACGGTTTGCTCTTGAGCTCCCCAGCGGCCCTCAGGTAAGGGATCAGTGTGACGTGAACAAACAGGACGTTTTCGCGGCCCTTCTCGAGTGCGAATTGCCGCAATCCTTCTAAAATCGGCAGGCCCTCGATGTCGCCAATTGTTCCACCGATCTCCGTAATGACGATGTCGTAAGCGCCTTCTTCGGTCGCCCCGAGACACTTTTTAACCTGGTCCGTGACGTGCGGAATGACCTGGACCGTGCTGCCCAAATAGTCGCCGCGGCGCTCTTTTCGTAAAACTTCGGCGTAGACTTGGCCCGACGATACACTGTTGGCGCGGCTCAGTTTGCAGTGGGTGAAACGTTCGTAATGGCCGAGGTCGAGGTCAGTTTCAGCGCCGTCTTCGAGGACGTACACCTCGCCGTGCTGAAAGGGACTCATGGTGCCAGGGTCAACGTTCAAATAGGGGTCAAACTTCTGCAACGAAACGCGGTAACCCCTGCCTTCCAGCAACGCGCCCAACGACGCAGCCGTCAGCCCTTTTCCCAATGAAGAAACCACGCCACCCGTTATGAAAATATGCTTCATGGGAGAACCAAGGTAACACTTTATTGGCGACTATCAAGAGGAAAAATATCCAAAAGGCTAGCGTTGAATAAGTCTGGATGACCAGATAGTCTCGTCATTGCTTCAATGCCGAAAGGAGGGCGTGCCAGGCGAGTGTGGCGCATTTGATGCGGGCTGGGAACTGACGGACGCCTCCGAGCGCTGCTAAATCACCCCATTGGGCGGGGTCGATGGGCGCGTCTCCGGCGAGCATGCCGATGACTTTGTTGGCGAGTTCGGCCGCCTCTTGCTTGGGTTTGCCCTGGACAAAGAGAGTCATCAAAGAGCCTGAAGCCTGTGAAATCGCGCAACCCTGGCCGGTAAAACCGATGTCTTTAATGACATCGTTGTCGAGTTCGAGGTCGACGTTGATTTCGTCACCGCAGGTAGCGTTATAGCCTTCCGCCGAACACGAAACGCACTGGATCTTTTTCTTGTTGTGCGGGTTTTTGTTGTGCTCCAACAAGATGGATTGATACAGCTCAGCCAGTTCGTCCATGATTAGGATAGAATTTTAAGGGTTTTCTCGAGCGCTGCAACGAGACGGTCAATGTCATCAAAGGTGTTGTAAATGCCGAAGGAGATGCGGGTGGTGCCGGGCTCGTTGAGGCGCTTCATGAGGGGTTGGGCGCAATGATTGCCGGCGCGGATGGCGATCGTTTCTGTGTTGAGTGCTGTGGCAACGTCGTGCGGGTGGAGCTTGCCCAAACGAAAAGAGAGAATACCCGAGCGCTTTTTGGGATTGCCGATGATGGCGATGGCTGGAATCTCTTTAAAACGTTTCTGGGCGTAGGCGAGAAGGGTTTTATCGTGCTGCAGGAGAGTCGTTAGGCCAATCTTTTGAATGTAATCGATGGCAGCACCCATACCGATGGCGCCAGAAATGTTGGGTGTTCCCGCCTCGTAGCGCATGGGAGGCTCGGCAAAGCTTATTTTCTCAAAACTGACACGGTGAATCATGCTGCCACCGCCCTGATAGGGTCTGGCGTTCTTCAGGAGCTCCTTTTTGGCGTACAAAATGCCAATGCCAGTCGGCCCATAGGCCTTGTGTGCGGAAGACGCGAAGTAGTCGCAATCGAGCTCACGAACGTCAACCTTCTCGTGGGCGAGACTCTGTGCGCCGTCGACGCAGACAAGGGTTCCGTTGCGGTGGGCCTTCTCGATCAGCTCTTTGAGCGGGTTAACGGTGCCCAAGACGTTGGAAATGTGAGTGACGCAGAAGATCTTTGTTCGCGGCGTGAGCTTTTTGGCGAAGTCATCGAGGTCGAGGTCGCCGTTGTCGTCGATGTTGACCACCTGTAGCACGGCACCTGTCTTTTTCGCGAGCAGGTACCAGGGAACGATGTTGGAATGGTGCTCCATTTCGGTGAGCAAAATCTCGTCCTGCGCGCCCAGTTGCTCTTCAAAGAGGTGGGCAACGAGGTTGATGCTCTCCGTGGTGTTGCGCGTGAAGATGACAGATTCGGCCCCAATGTACGCCGCGATGCGTTTCCTGGCTCCCTCGTAGAGTTGTGTTGCGTGCTCACTCAGGTCGTAGATGCCCCGGTGAACGTTTGCATTGAAGCGCTCGTAAAAGTCGCTAATGCAATCGATCACCGCCTGTGGCCGCTGAATAGTCGCCGCGCTGTCGAGGTAGACCAGTCGGGGATTGTTTTTAAATATGGGAAAATCATCCCTCATAAAAAGACCTCTGCAAAAAGACCTCTAGCGGCGTTCTCGTCGCTTGGGCTAAGTCACCTACGTTAGTAGGCTCCTGTCGCCCTCACTCCTCGGGCCTTGCTATAGGTCCTTTTGCAGAGGTCTTTTTGACTGATAATCTATAGGTTTTAAAAAATAATGTGCGGCGTTAAACGTGCTTACGTAGTGGCTCAACCTGGTTGATCTGTTCCCAAGGCAGGTCGCCCTTTGTGAAGTGGCCGTAGTTGGTCGTCTTGCGGTAGATCGGGTTGAGGAGGTCGAGCTGGCGAATGATGTCCGATGGCTTGAAGCTGAAGACGGCTTTAACGGCGTCGATGATTTTGGAGTCGTCGACGGTGCCCGTGCCAAAGGTGTCAATGTTGATGCTAGTTGGATTGGGGTAACCGATGGCGTAGGCCACCTGGAGCTCGACAATGCTGGCCAATCCCGCTGCAACGATGTTTTTAGCGACCCAACGGCACATGTAAGCGGCGGAACGGTCGACTTTAGAAGGGTCTTTGCCAGAGAAGGCGCCCCCACCGTGACGGCCCCAACCGCCATAGGTGTCGACGATGATCTTTCTGCCCGTGAGGCCGCAGTCGGCCGATGGTCCGCCCTCAACGAAGCGTCCTGTTGGGTTGATAAAGTACTGGGTCTTGTCGTGCAACAGGGCTGCCGGCAAGAGCTTCTTAATGACGGCCTCGATGCAAAATTCGCGAATTTCGGCGTGGCTGACGTCCGGTGAGTGTTGGGTGGAGAGGACAACGTTGTCGATGGCTGCCAATCGGCCATCTTCGTAACGGACGGCTACCTGCGATTTGCAGTCGGGGCGCAACCATTTCACCTTGCCCTCTTTGCGCAATTTCGCCAAATGACGCGTCAACATGTGTGCAAACATGACGGGGGCTGGCATCAATTCGGGTGTCTCTTTGCAGGCGTAACCGAACATGATACCCTGGTCGCCGGCGCCCTGTTCTGATGACATCTTGCCGTCGGCCGCTGCCGCATTGACTCCCTGTGCAATATCTGGTGATTGCTTTGTCAGACCGTTGAAAATAAAGACTTTGTCGGCCGAAAAGGCGTCACTTGAGTCCGTATAGCCGACTTCGCGGATGGCCTCGCGCACGACCTTTTCGTAGTCGAGGTTTGCCCGAGTCGATATTTCGCCGCACAGGAAAACGCAGTTGCTCTTCACCATCGTCTCACAGGCGACGCGGCTGGCCTTGTCTTGCGTCAAACAGGCATCCAAGATGCTGTCGGAAATAAAGTCAGCCACTTTGTCGGGATGACCTTCGCTGACGGATTCAGAGGAGAAATCAAAACGCTGTAACATGAGAGTCCTTTCGTCACCCATCCAATAATTTTTTGACAAAAGGGCGAGCTTTTTTTAATCAAAAAGCGAAAAAGCGTGGCAACTCTCGACGACAAACCAAATGATGCCCGCCAACACGGCTGCAATCACGATGTAGAGGCGCAAGCGTCCCCAGCGACTGACGTCGTACTTGCCGAAATCGGCGGAATTGAGGGAGGTGTATTGAGCGCCTACCGTGCGTTTGGGCGAGCCATCCGTCGACTCATAGTAAATCTCGGCACACTTCCGGTACCGTCTTCTCCGCTTCCAATAAATCAATTTCCACAACCAATGCAACATAGGTGTGGGTTTATCTTAATCACAAAGTCAGAGGGCTTGCAAGATTTATTTAACGAGCTTGGCGGACGTTTTCTTGAAAAGTTCCATGGCGAGAATGATACTGCATGTCGCGCCCAGCACCGTTACCCATTGTGTGAGTGTGACGGGCTGTATTTTCAGTAAGGCCTGCATGGAGGGGATATACATGGAAAAAATGTGAAGGCCTTGAGCTGCAAAGACACCGAGGATTAAAAGCGGGTTGTTTTTAAAGGGGACGCGAAAGGCAGAGAGGTACTCGGAGCGACAGTTGAAGACATGGAGGTTTTCAAACATGACCATCATGAGCAGGCTGAGGTTGCGAGCACTGAACTCATCGTAGCCGCTTTGAATCAAATACCACCAAAAACCAAACGTCACAAAGCCAATGACGATCGCCGACAAGACGTTTTCCTGAATCATGCGACGGCTGAAAATACCTTCGTCAATGTGGCGAGGCTTTCGTTGCATGATGCCTTTTTCGCCCTTTTCGGCGGCGAGGGCAACCCCCTGGAGTCCATTGGTGACGAGGTTGAGCCAGAGTAGCTGTACGGCGGCGAGAGGCATGGGAAGGCCAAAGAAGAGGGCGAGCAAGAAGAGAATAATTTCGGAAAGCCCTGTGGAAATCAGCAGATAGACGACTTTTCGGACGTTGTCGAACGTGATACGGCCCTCCTCGACTCCCGCAACGATGGAAGCAAAGTTGTTGTCGGTCACGATCATCGAAGAGACGTCTTTGGCGATGTCCGTACCGCCGCCCATGGCGACCCCAATATGCGCTTTTCTGAGTGCAGGAGCGTCATTAACGCCGTCTCCAGTAACGGCTACGCAGTGACCCGCGCGCATGAGGGCGTTGACGATGTCGAGCTTTTGTAAGGGCGAGACCCTCGCAAAGATCGAGTGGCCCTTGACGACCTCGAGGAGCCCATCTGGAGTCAATGCCGTTAGCTCTTTACCAGTGATCACCTCTTCTCGGGAACGCGCCATGCCCAGATCTTTACCGATGTGCAGGGCCGTCTCCGGGTGATCTCCAGTGATCATCACAACATGGATGCCCGCCCGCTTACAGACCTGGACAGCCTCAATTGCCTCCGGCCGCAGCGGGTCAATCAGGCAGATAAAGCCCAAAAAGTGGAGCGCATGCACGTCTTTCAACGAATGGGCGCCCTCTTGTGCGGTTCCCATCGCAATGGAGAGCACGCGAAATCCCTGTGCAGAGAGCTCATTTGCCCGTTTTTGCAAGCTGTCCCTGTCCATGTCTGAGACCTTGCACAGGGGAAGCAAAACCTCTGTCGCCCCCTTGACAACGACTTGCGTGTCACCCTCTTTAAAAAACTTTGCCGCGTAGGCATGCTCGGACTCAAATGGAATTTCATGTGTCACGGAGAGTGATTTCAAGACGGCCTCAGGCGTCATGCCGTATTTAAAGGCCATCACTAAGAGAGCAACATCGACGTCGTCTCCGTGAAACGACCACTGATCGCCTTCACGACGGAATTGGCCCTCGTTGCAGATGACGGCTGCCCTCATGAGCGCATCGAGATCTGCCTTTGCGCCAACCATGACGCTTTCATGATCTTGATAGACTTTGCCTTCGCCACTATAGCCTTCGCCCGTTAGCGAAAAAGCGGTACCATCGGCTAGGTAAACATTGCGAACCGTCTGTTTGTTGACCGTCAAGGTGCCCGTCTTGTCACTTGCGATACAGGTGCAACTGCCGAGGCCCTCGGCCGCAATGAGCTTTTTAATAATCACCTGACGCTTCGACATTCGCCAAACGCCTATGGATAGGGCGATCGTCAAGGCAGCTGGAAGGCCTTCGGGAATCGCAGAGACGGCCAGGGCGGTGATCAGAAAAAAAGTGTCGAACATCGGCTTTCCGCGGAAAATCTCTACAGCGGCAATCAAAATACAGGCCAAAACGACGACATAGCTGATCTGTTTAGCCAGTTTTTCCATTTGCACGAGTAGTGGCGGCTTACTGCCCTCGGTATCTGTCACGGCTTTGGCGATTTTGCCCATTTCCGTCCGTATGCCAGTTTCGACCACGATGCCCATGCCTCGACCCGAAACAACGACAGAGCCAGCAAATACTCGATTTTTCTGTTCCGCGATAGGCAGATCCCCTTTGTCGAGAGGATCGATATTCTTGCCAACGGCCATGGATTCCCCCGTCAACAGCGATTCGTCTGTCAAGAGAGTGTTTACGTGGATCAAGCGAATGTCGGCCGGGACCTTGTTGCCAGATTCCAGAAAAACGACGTCACCAGGAACCAACTGTTCTGCTGGAATGCTGTGTTCCTTTCCGTCTCGACGCACTTTGGCCCATACTTTGAGTAACTTTTGCAGCGATTCGATGCTCTTTTCGGCCTTCCACTCTTGAATAGTTCCAATAACAGCGTTGATTGTGATTACCAGAAAAATAAAAAAGCTGTCTTTCTTGTCTCCAATGACGTACGAGAGCACTCCTGCAACAATCAAGATGTAGATCAACGGACTCAAAAACTGGTTGATGAAAATACTGATGAGCCCTGGAGCCTTTTTCTTTGGCAAAGCATTTTGACCGTAGAGCGCCGTTCGCTGCTTTACCTCTTCAATGCTCAGTCCGTTCCGATCGGATCGCAACACTTCCAAAACCTTGTCAACACCCATTGAATGCCATTCGCTGTCCATATGCCTACCATTGTAGAAAATGCCTGCCAGTTTACAAGCCCAAAGGCTGTTGTTATTGGCTGTCCCAGGCGAGCGTTCTATAGTTAGGCGGCGGCTGCACTGCCAGGGTGACAGTGCCGTTCAAGACCCTTGCGGTCGTTGGGATGGGAATGGCGTCTTGAGCTGTCAGTGTCACGGTATAGGTGCCGTTGGGAAGAGAGGCCTCGTAGGGCCATGCGTAACTGATGGTGCTATCGATTTCGTGAAAGTAGGTGTAACCGAGCATGGCGTTGACGTCAGTCAGGTTGCCTTTTTGCAGGTTTTCCCGAATGCGGGTAGAGCTGATGCGGTCTTTTTTGTAAAAATTCGAGAAAAGACCAAAGACGGCGATGTTTAGAGATTCCGCCAGGGCAATCATTTGGGAGAGGTTGCCGGAACGCTCATGGCCGAAGTGGAAAGATTCGCCGACATAGATGGCTTCCAGCGTAGGGAAAAAGCGCTTGAGGGCATGGAGAAAGTATTCGGGGGACCTTTGGGCAAAGTTTTTAGTGAACTTCTTTTCTAAAATCACCTGAATGCCGCTATCGCGCATTTTCCGAAAGAGAACGGACCTCGGAAAGAGAAGTAAGGTGGGGGCTTCCGGCATCAACACCTTTCTCGGGTGAGGGGAAAAGGTTAGAATGCCAGAGATGCCATGACTCTTTTTGGCGCCTTCAACCGCTGCCCGAATGACGCACATGTGGCCAACGTGTAGGCCGTCAAACATGCCTACGGCGAGGTGAAGCGGTCGATCGCCGATTTCAGCAAAACGCGTTCCGGATGTTTTCACAGCAAACGAGGGGGTTAAGCAATACGAGGTGGAAGTGCTCGATAGGGGGGTATCAGGCAACTTTCTATGGCCAGTTTATCCATGCTTTCAAAGACGTCAAGCTGGATCGCATCTTGAATTGATAGATGACCGGAACGGGTGCGTCTAAGGGCTGTCAAATGCGCCCCACAGCCGATTTTTTGGCCGATATCATGGACGACGGAACGCACGTAAGTCCCCTTCGTACAATGCAGGCGGAAGTCGAAGGACGTCAAATGAAAGTCCAACAAGGAAAACTCCATAATGCGGATAAAGCGCTTGGGCCGCTCGACCGTCTGTCCTTTGCGTGCCAACTTATACAGTGGTGTTCCATGTATTTTTTTTGCGGAAAACATGGGTGGCTCCTGGTACTGATCGCCCAAAAACGGTTGCATAAACTGTTTGAGATCATCGGATGTCAAAGATGGAACATCCTGAATAGCAACGATTTCGCCATCAGCATCGTAGGAGTCTGTGACTTCTCCAAGTTTCGCCGTGCCCTCGTAGACCTTGTCCAGCCCCATCAACGACTCGGACAACTTTGTCCCCTTGCCAACCAGAACGATCAACAGCCCCGTTGCCATTGGGTCGAGCGTTCCAGCGTGCCCGACTTGCTTGATGCCAAGCTTTCGCCTCACGCGGTAAACGACGTCGTGTGAAGTGATGCCACGGGGCTTGTCTATTAAAAAGATCCCATTCATTGGTATGGTGTTGTACAACAAAGCCAACGCTTGTCAATTAAGACCGTTAAGACCGTTGCAAAATGTCCTCTAGCGGCGTTCTCGTCGTTCGGGCTAAGTCACGTACCAACGTACGCTCCTGTCGCCCTCGCTCCTCGGGCCTTGCTATAGAACCATTTTTCAACGGTCTTACACATCATAAATTATTAATAAACAAAGATTTATGAAGCATGTTATCAAAGCTTGGCTTTGCGCGAGCACGGACCTGCCGTAGTGTACATAGATGTACGTGTGGCCAGTCGGCGAAGCGTAAAACGAGTTTGCACTGCATTTTGCATATGCGTCAACTTTGGCACCGTAATTGCTTCTTTAGGAGTTATGGAAATTGGAATGTATGGCAGCGCGGGGGCACTGAATGCGTTAGAGGCTTGGCAGCAGGTGCTCTCACACAACATTGCTTCGAGCACGGTTTCGGGGTTTAAAGCTACCGAAGTCGCCATTGAGGGAAAGCCAATGGCCAAGATGGAGTCCGTCTCGCAATCGGCCTTTCAGCAGATCATGGCTGGCACGACACCCAAAGTGGTTGAAAAGGTCAGCTTCAAGGACGGCCCCATTATGCAAACCGGCCAGGAGACTGACATTGGCATACAAGGCAAGGGCTTTTTCAAGGTCAGGACATCGGGTGGCAAGGAGCTCTACACGCGCGATGGCCAATTTCACTTTAATGCCGATGGCACGCTCGTCAACGCCGCTGGACATGCGGTCGAAGGCGACGGTGGCCCCATTGTTCGCGATATCACCAAGGGTCCAATTCAGATGAACAAGCAGGGCCAGCTCTATCAAGGCAATGATTCTGTTGGTTCACTGGCCCTCTTCGACATTCCTGATTCCGCCAAAATGTTGCGCACCGAGGGTGGATTTATTCCCGAAGACCCCTTTACAGGCATTTCGAGAGTCACAGAACCTCGCTTCAGTCAGGGCTTTGTCGAGCAGAGCAACGTCGCGCCCATCAACGAAATGGTCAATTTAATCAAGGTCAGCACGCTTTTCGAAGCCAACCACAAGGTCATTCAGGAAGGCGACAATCTTCAATCAAAGGCGATTGATAACCTCGGTTCCAAGTAGATACCATGAGATACTCACAACTTATTGATAACCAATGCCTAAGACCTCCTCAAAATGAGCCTATAGCCAGGCCCGAGGAGGGAGGGCGACAGGAGCCTACTGACGTAGGTGACTTAGCCCGAGCGACTAGAACGCCGTGGGCCATTTTCAGGAGGTCTTTATGTTCCTAGCACTTACAACAGCAGCCACCGGCATGGAAGCCCAGCAAATGTACTTAAACATCATTGCTGACAACCTCGCCAATGCCAACACGAATGGTTACAAGAAGACCAAGACGGACTTCAAGGACCTGATGTACCAAAACCAGGGCCTGGGCGCAGACACCGGCACGGGCGCCGTCACGCCAAACGGCATTCAGATTGGCAATGGCACGCGTCTGGTCTCTACCAGCAAGGTTTTCACGCAGGGCCAATTGACGCAAACTGGCGAAGAGATGGACTTTTCTATCGAGGGTGATGGTTTTTTTGAAGTCGAGATGCCAGATGGAACCTCATGTTACACACGTGATGGCTCTTTGAGGAAAAACGCCGACGGCGAAGTTGTTACTACACAGGGATTTAAGCTAAAGAGCAACTTTGGAACAATTCCGATAGACACTATACACGTCGTGATGTCTGAGACGGGCCTGGTCACTGTACAGGGTCCCGATGGCGATACCACTTTTCAAATCCAGTTGACGCGTTTTGGTAATCCCGGCGGCCTGCAGTCGATGGGTAACAACCTCTACGCAGAGACATCGGCCAGCGGAGCCCCAGAAACGGGCAACCCGACTGAAAATGGCTTTGGACGCATGCACCAGGGCTATCTTGAGACATCCAACGTCAACATCGTCCAAGAAATGGTCAACATGATCGTTGCCCAGCGCGCCTACGAGATCAACTCCAAGTCGATCCAGAGTGCTGACGAGATGCTTTCTAAAATTTCCCAACTAAAACGTTAACCATGAAAATCTATTTGATATTCTTTTTCTCGATATGTTCTGCAGGCACGCTGGAGAGCATTTTGGCGCCATTGGTGATCACACCAGACGAGCAAGAGGAAATTTTTGCCGCTAAGCCGGATTCGCAGGCGCTGCGAAAGGCAATCACACAGCAAGTCGCGAGCAAAAAGCCAACATACATGTTGACTGAGCGAAAAATCAGCGAGGAGGTCGCTGTTCAGCTGAAAAAGAAATTTCCGGCAGATGGCGAGCTCGCCGTTCACTTTCTCCACACGATGCGTAACCTGACTTTGCCAAACTCCAATTGGACACTGAGCATACTCGATTGCCCCAACACCCTCAAGACCAACATGATGCTGCCATTTTCAATTGCTTGTGATGGCGAGGAAATCGGCCGTTGGCAAATGCCTGTGCGCCTAGAGCTCTTTGGAAAGGCCTACATTGCGTCGAGGGACTACGCCCGCGGCGACAATCTCGACGCCGGACAATTTGAAGTCTCATCCGTCGATCTCCTCAAGCTGCCGAATGGCTCGCTCGTTTCGACCGACACCGATGTTTCGAAATACGAGGCCGTCCGTCCGATCAAGGCCAATGGGCCACTCATGTGGGCCGATATTGACCGCATTCCAGAGGTTCGCAAGGGGCAGGTGGTCGACATCGTTGCTTCCGAGGGCCTCTTGAAGGTCACGGCCAAGGGTATTGCGATGGAAAACGGCTCCGGCAGCGATTTTATCAAAGTCCGCAACATACAATCGAAGCGTGAAATCCACGCCCAGATCCTCAACGACAAGACGGTCAAGGTCTACTTCTAACATGAGAATTTTCCTCACATTGCTCCTCTTTGCTACAAGCCTTCAGGCGAGCTCTCTTTGGATGAAGGCCGGCAACAACGAACGCGGCATGTACTCCGATCGCACCGCGTACCGTATTGGCGACATCGTAACAGTCACGCTCGACGAGAGCTTTTCGATGGATAATAAACGCGAGTTCTCGTACTCCAACGAGCCCAAACAGGCCAACGAGTTTACCAAGATTATCACCAATAAATTCATGCGACTGGTCGATAAAAACTTTACCTACCCGACGACCACTTTAGGCAAAAATGAGGCGAAAAACTCTGGCGAAGTCAAAGACAGTAATGCCCTGACTGGAACCGTCAGCGCGCTCGTCATCGACATTCTGCCCAACGGCAACCTCGTCATCGAAGGCGCTCGCAAAAAGGCTTTTTCCAACACGACACAATACGAAGTGCTTTCTGGCATCGTACGGCCAGACGACATCACTTCAACCAACACCATCTCGTCATCTAAGGTTGCCGACCTGCGCCTCGAACTCATCGGTGAAGGTGACATCAACGCCACACAGAGCAAGGGCTGGTTGACTAAGTTTAGTGATTCAATCAATCCATTCTAAATCATGAGAATTTTCTTTAAAGTTGCGCTCGTCTTGACCTTCTTGGGCCTGATTTGGACCGAGTCGTTCGGCTCGCGCATCAAGGACCTCGTCAATGTCGAGGGGAATCGCGACAATCAATTGGTTGGTTATGGGCTCGTCTTTGGCCTCGATGGCAAGGGAGACGCTGCCGACGTTACTAAACAGAGTGTCGCCAACTCACTCAAGCGCTTTGGAATCACCATCGATTCCAAAAAGCTGAAGTCCAGCAACGTTGCAGCGGTCATGGTGACAGCCAACATCCCGCCGTTTTCAAAGTCGGGTGCGCGCATCGATGTCATGGTGTCCTCGATCGAGAGCGCCAAGAGCCTGCAAGGCGGCGTTCTGCTCCAGACACCCCTATTGGGTGCCGATGGCGTTGTCTATGCCGTTGCGCAGGGCCCCATCGCGATCGGTGGATTTTTGGGAGGTGAAGGCGGCAGCGGTGGCGCCACTGTACAACAAAATCACTTGACAGTTGGCCGTATCGCCGCTGGGGCGATCGTCGAACGAGAGATCAACGCCGACCTCGTCGAGGCCAGCAGCATCAACATGTCGCTGATCAACCCCGACTTCACAACGGCCGTCAAACTCGCCGACGCCATCAACGCACATTACCCGGCGACGGCTAAAGCGGTTGATTCCACCACAATCAACGTAAAAATTCCGCAAAACTTTTTCAAACAAGAGGTTAACTTTATCGCCAGCATCGGCTCCATCGAGGTCATGCCGGACGTCAGGGCCCGCGTCATCATTAACGAGCGGACGGGCACCATCGTAGCGACATCGCGTGTCCGCATATCGACGGTCGCCATCAGCCAAGGTTCGCTGACCATCACCATCTCGCAGACCCTCTCTGTCAGCCAGCCAAATCCTTTTACGGGTAACACAATTATCAACCAGAACGCGCCCACCTCCGGTACAGATGCGACCAATAACGCCGCTATCACCGCCAACAACAACAGCGAAGTCAAGACAGTCGTTGTGCCGAGCACCGAAACAAACGTCCATGAGGACAAGGGCAGCTTTGTGGTGATTCCCGAATACCCGACCATCGAACGCCTCACCAGCGCCCTCAACGCGTTGGGAGTCTCCAACCGAGAGATGATGTCGATCTTCCAAAGCCTGCGAAGTGCCGGGGCACTGCAAGCAGAGCTAATTATGGACTAAAAAGAGCTATGAAAAATACCGTGAAAACTCGTTTCGCGCTCCGCCGACTACCTCACGTACCATCGTACGCTACGGTAGATCGTGCTCGCGCAAAGCCAAGTTTTGACGGCATTTTTCATAGCTCTTTTGGCAACAATGATTCTTGTTTTTTAATGAAAGGAAAGACCGTTGAAAAATAGGCCTATAGCCTAGTCCGAGCGACGAGAACGCAGCTACCCATTTTGCAATAGTCTTTATTATGGAACTGGATACCTCACAATACGTCAACCAAGTCTTCTCTGGGCAGGACCCGCGGAAGATGCAGGAAGTCGCTGCGAAGAAGGGCATTTCTGACAAGGAAAAGCTGGCCGCCGCTTCGCAGCAGTTTGAGGGTGTGCTCGTCAAACAATTTTTAAAAGATGCCCTAAAGCCCATGTTTAAAGGCTACTTGAACGAAGATGGATCTTCTCACGAAATTTACCGCTATTTTGTCGTCGATGCGCTCGCCAACAGCATTGCTGGGAGCATTGGATTTTCAAATAGCATACAGGCTCAACTTCAAAAGACAGAGGAACGAAAATGAATGATGCTGTAGAACTATTAGTTACACTGATGCGTCAAGAAATTGAAGCTTATGGAGAGCTTCTGAACTTGATACGGGCGCAGCAAGAGACGATTTTGGAGCGCCAGACCGAACAGCTGGAGTTCCTCACGGCAGAGATTGACGCAAAGCTCGAAGCGAGCCGCAGCCTCACTCTCAAACGCGAATTTATCACCCTTTCCATCGCAAAGGAAAAGGGCAGCAAGAAACGGCGGCTGTCGGAGCTCCTCGATTGCTTCGATCCCAATGTCCGCCCACTCCTGCAGGCCCTGATTGCAGAAATCCGCGCCCTCAGCATTCGTACGAAGGAAAAGAGCCAGCAAAATCAGATGATTCTCATGCGCGCTTGTGAACTTTCAGAGTCGCTCTTACAGAAGTTTTTACCAGAGAAATCCCCCATGACCTACAGCCCAACAGGCAAGATTAAGACGTTTAGTAAAACCCTCTACGCCACCGGATAAAAAAACCTATGCAAAATACCGTGAAAGCTCGTTTCGCGCTGCGCCGACTGCCTCACGTACGTTTATGTACGCTACGGCAGGTCGTGCTCGCGCAAAGCCAAGCTTTGACGACATTTTTCATAGGTTTTTGTGTATTAACAACTTACGAAAGGAAAGACCGTTGAAAAATGGCTCTATAGCAAGGCCCGAACGACGAGAACGCAGCTAGAGAACATTTTAAAACGGTCTTAAGTCATGTCATCAGGATTATACACAGCTCTCATAACACAGGCTCAGGCACTGGGTATCCAGCAGAAGTCGATTGAGATCATTGGCCAAAACATTGCCAACGTCAATAATCCCCAGTATTCGCGGCAAAAAGTCAACATCACGACCGAGGGCACTGTTCGTTCGTCCGATGGTGTCCAAAACATGGGTATCAAGATCGACAGCATTGTCCAGAACCGCAGTGTCTTTTTGGACGAACAAATTGTCAAAGACACTTCCCGCCTGTCTTACTACGAGGCCCAGGAAGAGTTCAATTCCATGGTCGAAACAGCCATTGGAGACAAGTTAAACCAGTCTGAAGAAGCAGCGGCGTCCAACAATGAGCCCGATAACGTCGTCGGTTCTGCAGGTATTGGTGCAGCCATTTCGAGATTTTTCAACGCCGTCAGCAGTCTCGCGACGACGCCCGATGATAGCACTGTCAAAAACAAGCTCTTCAATGAGGCCAGCAGCCTGGTCGATCAATTTCACACCGTTTCAGAGCGCTTGACAGACTTGTCGGACTCGATTGACGACAAAATCAACACCGACGTCGACAAAATCAACACGCTATTGTCGCAGGTTGCGGAAGTCAACGAAGAGATCGACCGCGCTGAGGTTGAAACTACAGGCACTGCGCTCGACCTGCGTGATAAACGCCAAGCACTTCTCGAAGAGCTCGCTGGCTACATCAATTTTCACCAGTCCAAAGACGACGAGGGCCGCCTCCAAGTAGCCATCTACGATGAAGACGGAAACGACCTACTCCTCGTCGACAACCGGACGGTCAAGCAAACGGTGTCATACGACAGCACGCGGACGGCAACCGATGAGTACGCTTTTTACGTCGGTGAGGCGGGCAGCGAGACCTGGCTCGACACGACTGGCGGAACCGCCCATGGGGCCTGGAAGACAAAGACCGGTGTTTTGAAAGACCTGAGCGACGAGATGGATACCCTCGCCAGTAACCTCGTTACGGAATTCAACTCTGTCTATAGCGGTACAGTCTCTGGCAACAATTTCTTTAATTCCACGGGAACGACCGCAGCAACGATTGACCTCGACAGCACGCTGACCAGCGGCAGTGACATTGAGGTCAATAGCGATGGAAGCGTCGGTAACAACGATATCATGAAGGCCCTCGAAGACCTGGGTAACAGCAACATCAGCGGTTTGGACAACAAGACCTTCCATGCGTACTACGTTGAAAAAGTCACCGATGCCGGTAATTCGATCAACAACATTTCACTGCGCAAATCCAACATGGAGTCCCTCAACCAATTGCTCGAGGCGAAACGTCAGGCCTATGGCGGCGTCTCGATCAACGAAGAAGTGACCGACCTCATGCGCTACCAACGTTCTTTTCAATCGATTTCACGCGTCATCAGCGTTATGAATTCTCTCCTGGAGGCTATTGTAAATTTGGGTAGACTCTAGGACTAGAAAGGCATCATGGACACTAACAGAGTAACAGATCTATCATTCTCAACCGGCCTGCAGCAGGAAGTGCAGTCCCTCATGCAGCAATACAACAAGTACAATCTGCAGGCGGAGAGCGGTCAAAAACTCACCTATCCGAGCGATGACCCGGTTGCCGTTGGACGCGTCTTCACGTTGCGGGCGGAAAAGTCGACCATCGCCCAGTACAACCGCAATGGCGACAACGTCAAAACGATCCTCGATACCACATATGCTTCGCTCAAACAGCTGCAAGAGCTGAAAACCTGTGTCGACTCTCTGGCCATCGATACGAGTAGCGAGCTGGGCTTAAGCAAGTTCTCTATCAGCTCCGTTCAAGTCAACCAATTTATCGAACAAGCGTTTACGCTGCTCAATTCGAAGTTTTCTGGAAAATACCTCTTTGGCGGCGTCACAGTATCCGCTGAGCCATTTGTAGCAACGCGCGACAGCTACAACAACATTACGGCTGTCACCTATCGCGGTACGCCGTCAACGGTATCAGTCGCGATGTCGGTCTACGTCGCTGAAAATACGAGCATACGACCGTTCACCAGCGGTTTGGTCAACGAAAACCTCCGTGACTTTGTCAACCACCTCATCGACCTCCGCACAGCTCTCAACAACCGCAGCGCACCGGATGTCCGGACGCAAATCAACGTCCTAAAAGATGATGAAAACAACCTCCTTTCCGCACAGGGCCTCGTCACTGGCAACATGACCCGACTCGATATCGCCACAACGCAAAACTCCAGCCGCTTCATCGCGCTCGGCGATCAAATCTCAAGAGACGCCGATACCAACTTCGATGAAGTCGCCATACAAGTCAGCAACGCCATGAGAGCCTACCAAATCGCCATCCAGTCTGGGGCAAAGATCATGAGCGTGTCTGTGCTGGATTATTTGTAGAAAGCGGGTGGGAAAATCTCACGACTCTATCTAAGAATTGCAACGCTTAATTTGCACTTGTCTTGTGTCGTTTAAAGAGTTAGAGTGAAGTCCATGTACTTCCTATTTAAACTCATCCTACGTCTTTTGTCGTTTTTGCTCACGCTGCTGCTCTTTGTGCCCATATTGATCGTGTTGTCGTTGATTTTTCCGCAGCAATCCTTGACGCCTATCGCGGAACACATCTTGGAAGAGCGGACCGGTTTTGCGTCTCAAGTGGGCGCTACAGACCTCGACCTACTCAAGGGCACGCTCGAGTTAAAAAATGTCAGCATCAGCAACCCGACGGATTACCCAACATCAGACTTTATCGCGTTGCGAAAGGTTTTTGTCAAAATCGACATGCTCGCCTTGAAAGAGAAACAGCTGGTCTTTGACACGGTTGTCATCGATATCGATCGGCTGACTTGGGTCAAGCAACGTGACTTATCTAATTTTCGAGACTTTTCGGCTCGCCTCCAGGGAGTCCCGCAAAACAAGAACGATGCTCCCATTGACTTAACTGCAGTTGTTCCGCCGCTATCGGTCGTCGTCAAGCAGCTCTCGGTGCGCATTCAAACGTTGGGCGTCGTCGACTATTCTGGCGTTCCTCAAAAGAAAAGTTATACGATTGCTTATAGCCGGAATTTTTCTGACCTCAAGCACGAGGGCAAGGCCTTTTCCGTCGATTCGTTTTCGCTCGATAAGGCCCTGCAGTTGATTATCAAGGATTTTGTTGACTCCGGGTTTGAGCCACAGGTGCGCGATGCCGTTTGGGCCCTATCGCCGCAATAGCCACGTTATGGCGAAGAGCAGGCACGCCACTAAAACAATCGCCGGCCCAGACAGGACGTCAAAGGTGTACGAAAGATAGATCCCAGCAAGGCCTGCAATCAACGCGTACGCCATCGCCAAGAGTACCCCCTGCGCAAAACGCTTCGTCACCAGAAAGGCCGAAGTCGCCGGCAGCACCAACATCGCCGTCGTCAAGAGCGCCCCGAGCAGCTTTATACCCGTAATCACGCCAAGCGCCGTCGCCACCAAGAGCAGCAATTGCAAGCGTTTGGGATGAATACCGATCGTTTCCGCATACTCCGGATCGTAAGATGATAAGACCAGCTCCTTGTTGAAAAAAGAAAAGACGCCTGCCAATACCACCAACACGACGCCGGCAAAAATCAAATCGAGCGTGTCGAGGCTCAATACGTTGCCAAATAACAGTCCGCTGAAATCCCTAAATGACCCCGATAGCCCCATCAACAGAACGCCCAGCGCCAACATCCCCGATAGCAAAATCCCTATAACACTGTCACTGCGGACCTTGCGCGATCTCCCAATCAGCCCAATCCCAACAACAGTCACAAGCCCCGCCCCCAACGCACCTACCAATAACGGCCAGCCAAATAAATACGCCACAACCACCCCAGGCAGTACTGTGTGCGATAACGCCTCACTTAAAAAGGTCATCCTCCTCAATACCACAAAACTCCCTACCCATGCACAACTCACCCCAACCAATATAACCCCTAAAATCGCTTTGATGATAAATGGATACATGATAAGATCGATGCAAAATGGTCTATCGCTGCGTTCTCATTGGAGAGAAACTTTTTTGAAAAAAAGTTTATCTCCAAACCTCTCTTCAAAAAACTTTTGGAGCCAAACAAAAATGCATGTATTTTTGTTTGGCCACTTTTTAATGGTTGGTGCGCTTGCGTCCGAAAAGACCTCTTTAAAATGCGCCTATAGCCAGGCCCGAGGAGCGAGGGCGATATGAAGCCTACTGACGTAGGTGACTTAGCCCGAACGACGAGAACGCAACTAGAGGTCATTTTAAAGAGGTCTTTTTTCCCTGTGAAGATACAGCTGAGATTGCGCTAGCTACGGCGTCTTGGTCGCCGAGGTAGTAGTGGCGGATAGGTTTAAGGTTATCGTCGAGTTCGTAGACGAGGGGGATGCCGGTGGGGATATTCAGTTCGACGATGGCCTGGTCGGAGACCTTGTCGAGGTATTTGATGAGGGCGCGAAGGGAGTTGCCGTGGGCGGCGATGAGGACCTTTTTACCGGCCTTGACGTCGGGTGCAATGGTCTTTTCCCAATAGGGGACGAAGCGAGCAACGGTGTCCTTGAGGCATTCGGTGAGTGGAAGCTCGGTGGAGCTGAGGTGTGTATAACGTGGGTCTTTGCCTGGGAAACGTGGGTCGGAGGCCTCCAGGGAGGGCGGTGGAGTGTCGTAGCTGCGACGCCAGACGAGGACTTGATCTTCGCCGTACTTGGCAGCGGTTTCAGCCTTGTTGAGCCCTTGAAGAGCGCCGTAATGGCGTTCATTCAAGCGCCAGGAGCGGAAAACGGGGATCCACATGAGATCGAGGGTGTCGAGGGTGATCCAGAGGGTCCGAATTGCGCGTTTCAGAACAGAGGTGTAGGCAACGTCGAAGCGGTAACCTTCTTTTTTGAGGAGCTCACCGGCCGCCTTGGCTTCCTGCAGGCCCTTTTCAGAGAGATCGACATCGGTCCATCCCGTGAAACGATTTTCTTTGTTCCAGGCGCTTTCGCCGTGACGTAGTAGGACTATCTTTTTCATAACGTGCGATCATTTTTATAAGAAACTGTAAAAAATGCACGCTTTTTTTAAGGGGAGTTGGGGTTATTTGAGTCGATAGTTTTAGTTTTTTCTCTTTCCTTTTGAAATGTCTCGAAGGCTTCTCGATCTTTTTCTGTCCATTTGACACCCTGAACTGCTGCTTTGCGTTCTTCGAAACTTTCTCCCAAGGTTTTGCCTGTTTTTGTAGGCTACACCGTCTTGTTTTGGTCTTTGTCTACAAGCTCAATTTTTATCGTCTTCTTCTCTTCATTGGGCGCTCTCTTTTTCTCAATTAAGTCTAGCACTTTTAGCGCTTTCTCTTTGTCGATACCTGGAATGCCTGTTTGAATACATGTTTTGAGTGTTTCCATCGCTTTCTCCATTTTGTCCTGAGAGACTTCCATGGGATCTTCGCTATCAAGAACAGTGTCTCTTTCGCTGTGAATCTGGTCGAGTTTTGCCTGGCGAATGAGGTAGCTAAAATCATGATAGGTGTTGTCTGCGAATTTTTTGTCATCTAGAGATTTCAACACACTCAGAGTATCTCTATTGAAAACACCGATGTCGTACTCGTTTTCTAGGTTGAGTGAAGCATCTTTTTTTGCAACGAACGTTTGTAATTCTTTCAAGACGTCTTCTTTATTGAATCCGATTTTTTCTTTTAGAAATGAGGCTACAGGTTCTGGTATTTCGCGAATGCGGCGGTCTAGATTGCCTAGGCCGTTCGGGTCGAGATTACCTTTATTTTCCAAGCGCGAAAGGAGACTTTTCAAAGAGTCCTGTAAGTTGGTTGGCAAGAGTGGCAATCCTTTGTCTTTGAGTTTTTCGTTTTCCTTTCTCACATCATCGTAGGTCAAGCCTTTAGCCTCGTTGTCGCCGTTGAGTAGCTTTTCGAGTTTTTCTGTGGTCTCATTTAGCTCGTCTTTCGTGCTTTTATTCTGGCCGATTGAACCAGTTAACGAGGGGCCTGTCTCTTCAACACGGTCTCTAACACTGTCTCCAACACTGTTTGGTAAGCCACCCATCCCGAGAAAGCGCTTCAGGGCGGCTTTCATCTCCTCACCGGTGGGATTGCTTTTGTCGTTGGGATTGCGGAGGCCACTGAAGAGGTTTCTTGTGGCGATTTCGGCTGTTGTTCCGCCTTCTGTTCCCGGTAAAACGGTGACCGTGGTTTTTTCTTTATCACAGGTCATCGTGAGCAGGTTGTAGTGATCACCCTCTTTAAACGCGACAAACATGCTGGAGCTGTTTTCTTTGAGCGAGGCCTGCATTTGGTCAAAATTGGCCTTGATCGTCTCTCCGATACCCTTAAAGCCTTCATCAACCGAGTTTTCCAATGCAATGCCGATGTATTTTAAGACATTGCAACCTTTACCGGTGATTTGAAAGTCGAGGACGGGCTGGCCCTTGTCATCCTGAGAGATCTTCAAATACTCGAGATTGCCAAAATCCTTACCGGCCGTCTTGTAGAGGGCTTTGATTTCGTCTTCCGAGATGCGCGGGTCTGCGTTTTCGACCGCGCTGATCTTTTCAAAAAGCTGAATGAGTTTATCTAACGAAGTATCTCCGTTAGCTCGTGCGATTTTCAATCCATTTAAAATGAGCTCTGCTGGATTTTTGAGGTTGCCGTTGGGGATGGGTTCGAGGGAACAAATGATTGGCCGGGTTTCTTTAATTGTTTCTTTAACTGTTTTTCCATCAACCGTTTTAAATGTTGTTGTATCGACTGTTATCTCACTGGTGAGGCAACCATTTTTTCCACACAACTTTCCGCCGCGTGTCTCCATGGTATTTCCGAGGCCGTTGCGGACATTTTGGTCGAGTCTCAACGTGTTCTGAAAAACACGAATGGCCTGCTGGTCGTCTACCGGTAGGTGCTTTAATAGATCTGGTAGCTCTTTCGCCGTATTGAGCGTGTCGGTGGTATGTGTTCCGGTTTCAGAAACTGTGGTGTTTGCTGGCTGAAGGTTGGTTTGTCCAACCTCAACCTCTGGAAGGTTTGATTTTGAAATATTTTGTGTGCTATCCATATTTATACCTCTATTTGTGGATACCTAAACACATCGTGTGCAGGCTGGGTATCTTGTTCCCAGTCGTTGCGGATGCGTTTGGCGGTTTCGATAAAGTGGGCGAGGCAGTTGCGCAGGCGGATGGCGTCGAGGCTGTCGACGTATGCCGAGTGGTAGAGCACGACGACGTTGTACTGGGGGTCAATGGCGATATTTGCCTCGTCGGTCTGCAGTCCGTAGAGGTTCATGATCAGCAGTTTTTCAAAGAAAGCTGCCCGGTCGCCCGTCGAAGGGACGGGAAACAGCGTCGTGTACAAGTAGATCAAAGGAGAGCCCTTGGGCAGCTCAATCACGATGAGATCTTTGCCGGTCTCGCTCAAAATGCAGAGCCCATTGGAGTCCAATTGCAAGTGCTTCTCTCCAATAAAAACACCCATTTCCGTCAAGAAGTCGTTCACTCGACCCGTGTTGTCCATGGAAGTATTGTAGAATAGAATTTGAATGCTGTCTAGTCTAATATCGATTGGCGCGTCGAAAGAGTATAGACCCCAGCACGAGAAACAGCGCATTGGGTACCCAAATGAGAATTTCGGGGTGCCAAGCAGGGTTGTTTTCCACCCAGGAAACGACGATGGACAAAAAGTAGAAGATCAGGCCCAGTGCCAGGGCAATACCGATGTTTGCAGAGGTTTCCGATCGACTGGTCTGTAGGGCGAGGGGAATGGCCAGCAAAATCAGTGACAGGACCGAGGCCGCCGAGGCAAAGTTTTTTTGAATCTCAAAACGGATCTTTGTCAACTGCAGGCGCTTGTCTGGCGGCTTGAGCATTGTATTTGCAGAGACTTTTGCCTGCTCGTCGAGGAGTTCAAAGAGGGTCATGTAGCCCAATCTCTTGCCGCCTTGGTTGTCGCCAAAGATGGCCTTTAGCGGCAATTGCAGCGAAAGTTCTTCGTACAGCAGAGTGGGTGGGGCCGCATTTTTGAAATTTTCAGGGCTCTTTTCGGAACGCTTTTCGCCGATTCCCTTAAACAGTTTTAAAATGATGGCATCTTTGTCGGCATCGTATTGAAAGGTCCCTTTGTCGGCTCTCAAAAACATGCTGACGCGTTGTTGTTTATCGAGCTCCCAGATCCAAAAATCGCTCAGGCGATCGATCCGCTTTTCACCAATAAACAAGATGTAGCCAGGAAAGTCTTTGATAAACTTTTTTGCCTGAATGAAGCGGGTGGGCTCGTCTCGTACCGCATTTGCCAGGCTGCTCCGGTAATGGGTGATCGATACTGGCCCGTAGTAAAAATTGATAAACAAGGAAAAGAGAATGCCCAAAAACGCCAGCCAAAAAAGCGGCACACTCATCTGCCACAAGCTCACCCCAGAGGCCTTCAGGGCCGTGATTTCGTTGTTGGACGACATTCGCCCCAAAACAATCAAAATGCCACACAAAAACCCTATCGGCAGCGCATAAGACGCTACTGATGGAATCAACTGCACCATCGTCAGGAAGAACGTTCCCCACGACAGTTGCCCGGACGCCAACAACGCAATCACGTCTTTCACCGCGTTTCCTACCAGTAAAATAAACACAAAGATCCCAATGGCTGCCAATGTCGTCAGCAAGGTAGCGTTGAATAGATAGCGAAAAATGATTCTCATAAAAGAAGACCGTTTTAAAATGGTCTCTAGCTGCGTTCTCGTCGTTCGGGCTAAGTCACGTACCAACGTACGCTCCTGTCGCCCTCGCTCCTCGGGCCTTGCTATAGAGCCATTTTTCAACGGTCTTTATCGTTGATTATTAATGACTCATTTAATTTAAAAACAAAAATAAACTTTCATCGATTGTGGGAATTGAAAGTTACAGCATATTGCAAAAGCGCATGGAGGCAAGCGCAGGTGTAGAAAAACTTGAGGGGAACTTTTCGTGGATTGCTTCGATGAACTTTTGGGCCATGAGTTTCTGCCGTGCCGCTACTTCCGTCATTTGAGGACGAAAGGAATTGGCGATTTC